>Ga0209698_10000227_pt1 | contig 61228 bp, 63 predicted proteins | sample LitLauG_LLR_2012_FD_187203 | JGI IMG/M metagenome (GOLD analysis project Ga0209698, IMG submission 187203) | Freshwater sediment microbial communities from Pennsylvania, USA - Little Laurel Run_MetaG_LLR_2012 (SPAdes) (version 2) | ecosystem: Environmental > Aquatic > Freshwater > Creek >... | reverse complement strand
GCCGCGCGCGCGGCCGAGGCCCTGCGCCTGCTGTCGGAGGCCGAAATGGGAGAGCTGCTGAAGGTGATGGCGCTCGGCAAGGGGATACGGGAACCGCTGCGCGGCTTTGCCGGCGGCGACCGGTCGCACCGGCTGTGATGAGCGAAGCGTCGACCCGGCGCATGCGGAGTCCGCCCTCACCCCCTCCCCTCTCCCGCTGCGCGGGCGAGGGGCGACCGATCACCTGAAGTCAATGCCGACGCAAAGTTCAGGACGCCGGATCGCCCCTCGCCCGCGCAGCGGGAGAGGGGAGGGGGTGAGGGCGGACTCCGCGGCGCAAATGCTCGAGATTCACGACAGGGGCTTTTCGAACACGACGGTTTCGGAGATTACCGTTCCGTAGCGATAGGGCCTGACCTCCCCGGTCGGCTCGAAACCGAGCCTTCGCCAGAACGCGGCGACCGACGCGTTGGTGCCGACCACCCCCAGCCGGACCCGGTCGCAGGTTCCCCAGGCGCGCATCCTCGCCTCGATTTCCCGATAGGCCATGCGTCCGATGCCGCGGCGCTGGAACGGTTCGGCGATCAGCAGCAGGCCCAGCCACGCAGTGGCCGGAACCGGGTAGCCGCGGATCACGTCGGCACAACCGACCATGTCGCCGCCCAGGAAGATCCCGAACACGAACTTGTCGTCGTAGGTCTTGCCCTCGGGCAATATCGAATAGGTGCTCTGCGCGTCGGCCCGCCCGGGCGGAACGCCCGTGATGCGCTGTGCGTAGGTCGGCGTCGCCTCGAGCACACGCTGCAGTTCGGCCATCTCGGCGGGCTCCCCCTGCAGCGGGCGCAAGGACACCGGATCCGCTTCCATCTGGATGGACGTGGTCAAGGGCCCGGTGCGTGACTCAACGAATCGACCCGCACCCCGAGCAGCCGGATGCGGCGATCCAGCTCGACCCGCTTCAGGCACGTGCCGGCAGCCAGCCGGATCGCGCGCGCGTCGTCGGTGGGCGCCTCGAGCGTGCGCGCGCGGGTGACCGTGCGGAAATCCTCGAAGCGCAGCTTCAGTCCCACGGTACGCCCCACGTAGCGCTTGCGCCGCAGGTCGTTGCCGACCTGCATGCACAGCTCGGTGAAGATGCGGCTGAGCGTCGAGCGGTCGCGCACCGGGTGCAGGTCGCGGTCGAACGTGGTTTCGCGGCTGATCGACTTCGGCTCGCTGTCCAGCTGGACCTCGTGTCCGTCGCGCCCGTGAGCGGCATCGTGCAGCCAGCGGCCGTAGCTCACGCCGAAGTTGGCCACCAGCCAGGCCGGATCGGCCTGCGCCAGATCCCCGATGGTGCGGATCCCCAGCAGCTCCAGGCGGGAGTTGGCCTTCGGACCGACGCCGTTCAGCCGTCGCACCGCCAGCGGCCAGATGCGCGCGGCGATGTCGGCCTCGGCGACCACCGTCAGGCCGTCCGGCTTGTCGAGCTCGGACGCCAGCTTGGCGAGCAGCTTGTTCGGCGCCAGGCCGATCGAGCAGGTCAGCCCCGTCGCGCCGCGCACCGCGAGCTTCAGCTCGCCGGCGACTTCGCGCGCGCACCACCAGGCGTCCCCGGGCGATTCGATGCGCGGCACCACCAGATCGGTCAGGTCCAGGTAGATCTCGTCGATCCCGCGGTCCTCGACGCGCGGCGCGACCGCCCGCGCTGCCGCCTTGAACAACCTCGAGTGGCGGCGGTACTGCTCGAAATCGGCCGGCAGCAGCACCGCGTCCGGCGCCAGGCGCGCCGCCTTCATCAGACCCATGGCCGAGTGCACGCCGAGCTCGCGCGCCTCGTAGGTCGCGGTGGTGGCGACGCCTCGTCCCGTGTAATCGCGCAGCTTCGCGAATCGACGGCGCGACTGGCCGGTGGCCGGGTCGATCTCGGTGACCGGCTGGTGCGGGTGCCAGCCTCCCACCACGACCGGCAGCCCGCGCAGCTCCGGATAGCGCAGCAGCTCGACGGATGCGAAGAAGGCATCCATGTCGAGGTGGGCGATGATTCGAAGTGCCGAAGCCACCTGTGAAGTTTAGTCGCCGCTCGCTCTCACCCCCCTCTGCTGCCAAGATCGGGACAGGGGAGAATGGGAGGCGAGGGCGGTCACGAGGAGAATGGGATGAGCGGATACAACTCGGAGCACAATCGTGCGGTCTGGTTCGACATTCCGGTGGCCGACCTGGAGCGGGCGGCGTCGTTCTATCGCTCGGTGCTGGCGATCCAGATGCATCGGGAGCAGTTCCAGGGCAACGCCTTCTACGTGCTGGAGCACGAAGCCGGCAACGGCGGCTGCCTGGTCGTCGATCCGTCGGCGGTCGGTTCGGGCGGGATTCTGCTGTACCTGAACGTGGATGGCCGGATCCGCGAGGCGGTCCGTGAGGCCGATCAGCACGGTGGAAGCGTGGTCGAGCCGGTGCGCGCGATCGGCCCGCACGGTTTTCGCGCGGTGATCCTGGACAGCGAAGGCAATCGGGTCGCGCTGCATTCGGAGCGCGACGGCTGATTACGCCGCGCTGAGCCCGGCCAGGCGCGCCTCGCGCAGCGCACGCGCGATGGCCGCGGGATCGCCGTCGTGGCGGGCCGCGATCGCTCCGGCGTCGATTTCGCGCACGGCTGCCAGCGCGGAGCGCCAGCGCCGGCCGGATGCTCCGGCGAGCGCCTCGAAGGCCGCCAGCAGCGACTCGAAGCGCTCCGGGCGGCGCATCGCATCGGACCGTTCCAGCACCTGCAGCATCCGGTCGGGGGTGGCGGCGCTCTCGAGATCCGGGCGCAGCTTCAGCAGCAGGTGCGCCAGCTGCGCGCTGTCGTGATCCGCCCGCAGGCGGGCGAGCAGCCGGTCCATCGCCTCGGTCGACGGCAGCGCGCTGGCCATGATCGCGAAGCGCGCCGGCAGCGGCAGGCCGCGCTCGGCCGCCCGGTCCAGCGCGGCCAGCACGTCCGGGCGACCCTGCAGCTGCGGTGCCCAGCGCTGCAACAACCCGCACTGGTCCAGCACTTCGATCATGCGCGAGGGGCGCGCTTCCATCAGGCCGCGCGCCAGCTCCTGCCAGGCGCGCTCGGGCACGAGCGCGTCGGCCTCACCCTGCTGCACGATATGGCGCGCCAGCACCAGCGTCTCGGGGGCAATCCCGAAGTCGAAGAAACGGGCCGCGAAGCGGGCCAGCCGCAACACCCGCACCGGGTCCTCGACGAACGCCGGTCCGACGTGGCGCAGCACGCGCGCCTGCAGGTCGCGCTGTCCGCCGAACGGATCGACCAGGCGCCCGGCCTCGTCCATGGCGATGGCGTTGATGGTCAGGTCGCGCCGGCTCAGGTCCTGTTCCAGCGTCACGTCGGGCGCCGCATGCACGACGAAGCCCCGGTAACCCGGCGCCGACTTGCGTTCGGTGCGGGCCAGCGCGTACTCCTCGTGCGTGTCCGGATGCAGGAACACCGGGAAATCGCGGCCGACCGGACGAAAGCCGAGCGCCTGCATCGCCTCGGGCGTGCTGCCGACCACGACCCAATCGCGATCGCCCTGGGCGTGCGGCCGCCCCAGGAGCTGGTCGCGCACCCAGCCGCCAACCGTGTAGATCTGCATCGGATCGGGCCGCGCGGGCGCCGGTGCCGGCCTGGGGCCGCGCGTCAGCGGCGCGCGCGCGCGCGAAAGGCGCTGTAGCGGGTGCGCGGGTGCAGCCCGGCCAGGTACAGCACCGCTTCGGGTTCCATCGGCGTCGGCCGGACGCCCAGTTCCGGGGCCGGCCAGTACGGCTGGCGCGAAGCGATGCAATCCACCTTCAGCGAATCCAGGTTGTCGCGCGACATGATCGGCTCGCCCGGCAGCAGGTGCTCGAAGATCCAGGCCGCCAGCCTGGCGGCCGGGTCGGACAGCCCCACCACCAGCCTCGGACGGCCGCTGGCGCGCGCCGCGAACTGCACCAGCTCGCGCAGCGTGTAGGTGCGCGGGCCGCACAGCTCGTAGGTGCGCCCGTACGTCTCCACCTCCTCCAGCGCGTTCACGATCGCCGAGGCCACGTCGGCCACCCACACCGGCTGGAAACGGGCGTCGGGCCGTCCGATCGCCAGCACCGGCAGCCAGCGCGCCATGTGCGCGAAACGGTTCAGGAAACGGTCCTCGCGCCCGAAAACGACCGACGGCCGGAACACGGTCGTCTCGACCAGGGACGAGGATTGCGCGGCGCGCTCGCCATCGCCCTTGCTGCGCAGGTACATCGACGGGCCCTTGCTGTCGGCGCCCAGCGCGCTCATGTGCATCAGCCGCCGCACGCCGTACCGCTCACACGCGGCCACGACGCGCCGCGGAAGCTCGACGTGCGCCTGCAGGAACTGCGAGCCGTACGACGCGGCCGGTGACGGCGGATAATCCCCGTGCAGGATTCCGACCAGGTTGATCACCGCGTCGCAGTCGCTCACCAGGCGCCCGAGCGCGACCGGGTCGTGCACGTCGGCCTCGACCACCTCGGCCGTCGGAAGAACGATCAACGGCTTGATCCGGTCGCGCCGCCGCGTCGGGATCACCACGCTGGCCACACGCGCCACCAGCCGGTCGACCACGTAGCGGCCGATGAATCCGCCGCCCCCGAGCACCAGAATGCGTTCGTATTTCATTGCCTGTGGTTCCGTCCGGTGGAGCCTGCACCCCAAACCGGGGATTCTAGAGGGTACGCTCAGGGCAGGTCGGTGTCGGCCGGCATGTTCGACGACACGGGCCTGAGCAGCGATTTCAGCGCCGCGCCCTGATGGCCGTCCAGCGCCGAATACATCATCGTGTTGAACAGCACCCGCTGCACGTAACCGCGCGTCTCGTTCAGGGGGATCGTCTCCACGAACACCGCGCCCTCCATCGGCGCGGACAGCGTGGTGCGCCATTGGCGCAGGCGGCGCGGTCCGGCGTTGTACGCGGCCGAAGCGAGCAGCGGCTCGCCGCCCTGGTCGTCGTAGACCAGCTTCAGATAGCTGACGCCGAGCCGCAGGTTCACGTCGGCCTCGTTGATGCGGGAGGGGCGGTAGTCGGGCAGGCCGATGCGCCGCGCCACGTAACCGGCGGTCCGCGGCAGCAGCTGCATCAGCCCCTGCGCGCCGGATACGGAACGGGCATCCTCCACGAAGCGCGATTCCTGCCGGATCAGCCCGTAGACCCAGTCCTGGTCGACGCCGAGCGACTGCGACAGCTCCGACAGCGTGCTGCGGTACGGAGTCGGATAGCGTTGCGGCAGGTCGATCTCGTTGCGGGTCCGGTCGGACGTGGAGATCATCCGGTCCAGCGCGCCCTGGCGGCGCGCGTATTCGGCCGCCACCCGCAGCTCGCGGTCGCCCATCCCGCGCAATTGCCAGCTCCACTCGTGATTGCCCTCGTCGCGCAAGCCGAGCCGGAACAGCTTCAAGGCCCGTGCAAACCCGCTCCGGCTCTCCATTGCCGAGATCTCATCCTCTCGGACCGCGGCCGGCGCGGCGGGCAGCTCGAGCGGGCGGCCGATCTCCTCGGCCGCCAGCCGCGGATAGAAGCCGAAGGTGCCGGCAATCGATTCGAACCGAAGCTGGGCCCCGGCGGAGTCGCCGCGCGCGAGGCGGGCGCGGGCGTCCCAGTAGATCCACACCGGCTCGCGCTGCTGCTCGGCCGGCATGCGCGCGAGCGCGCGGCCCAGCTCGGACCAGTCGGGGCCTGCGCGCAACGCGGCGCGCGCCTGCCACTCGAGCGTTTCGCCCGGGCGCGAGAACCCGCCGTCGGGCGCCAGATCGGGCCCGGCGCGCCGGAACCATTCTCCGGCCTGCGGCAGCAACCGCATCGTCGCAATCTCTCCCAGCCGGCTCCACAGCACGCCGCGCTGCTGCGGGGTCAGCGCCGGGTCGATGCGCTCGGCCAGCGCGCCCGCGCGCGGCGGGTCGTCGCGCGCCAGCAGCGCGATGGCGATCAGCGCGATTTCGCGAGGCGCCGATTGCAGGGCCTGGTCGTTCGCGGTCAGCCATTCGCCGGGACGGTCGAGCGCCTGCCCCGCCTGCGCCTGCGTGACCGCATCGAGTCGGACCAGGGCCGCGCGAGCGGCCGCGACCTGCCCGCGTCCGATCAGGGTTCGCAGGTGCTGCCACACCGTCAGGCGGCCGTCGTCGATCAGCCGCTCGGCCAGCGCGGTGCAACCGTCGCCGCCCGGATCGGTGCTGGCGGCCAGCTGGGTGCGCGCGTCGCGTGCCAGATCATCGCGGCGCGGGCCCGGGTCGAGCGCATAAGCGGTCAGCGCCGCGTAGCAGCGGATCTGCGCGTCGTCGCGATTCCAGATCATTTCGCGCGCCTGCGCCTGGAAACCCGCGTAGTCGCCCCGCGCGCCCAGCGCGAGCATCCAGTCGGCGCGCAGACGGTCGCTCAGCCAGGTGCCGGGATAGCGCTCGAAGAAGGCGCGCACCGCGGTACCGTCGTCCTCGCCGGTCCTCGCCTGCAGCGAGACCTTCCAGTATTCGTAGTACGGTTCGAGCAGGTGCCCGCTGATGCGCGGCGCCAGCGACGCCAGCAGGTCGCGGTCGCCGTTGCGGGCCGCATCGTGCGCTGCCAGCAGCGCTTCGTCGGCCGACAGCAGTGCCGGCACGGGCGCGGCCGCCGCCGGCGCTTGCGCCGGCGCCACGGCCGGGTGCGCGGCGGCGCAGCCGGTAACGCCCGCCGCGACCACGACCGTGATTAAACTAACGACCCACCGCATCGGCACCAGCAACGTTCATTCACTCTGCGTCCCAGGCTAACACAGGCGCGAGCACCCACATTGATGGAAATGAAGCAGAAGCCGACCGCAGCGGGGCTGCCCGGGCCGAAACGATTCGTGGACCCGGTGCGCGCGCAGTGGCGGCGCGACCTGCGCGCGGCACGCAACGCACTGGTCGACCGCGCCGAGCGGGAGGCCCGGTTGCTGCAGCGGATCGAACAGTGGCTGGCGCGCGCCCAGGTCGAGCGCCTGGGATTCTTCTGGCCGACGCGCGCGGAGCCCGACCTGGCCGCACTGGTGGCGCGCTGGCTGCAGGCGGGCGCGTCGCGCATGGCCGCCTTGCCGGTGATCGAGGGTGAATTGCTGCGCTTCGCGCCGTGGTCGCCCGCAACCGCGCTGGTGACCGGCCCGTTCGATGTCCTGGCGCCGGATACGGCGCAGCGGATCGATCCGCAGGCGCTGCTGATCCCGTGCGTCGGCATCGACAAGCGGCGCTACCGCCTCGGCTACGGCGGCGGCTACTACGACCGCACCCTGGCGGCGCTGTCACCGCGGCCGTTCACGGTGGGCGTCGGATTCGACTGCGCCCGCATCGAGACCATCGATCCGAAGCCGCACGACCTGCAGCTCGATCTGGCGATCACCGAATCCGGCGCCTGGTAGCGTCTCAGACCTGCAGCGCGGGGCCGCGCGCGAATTCCTGCAGCAGCCACTCGCGCAGCTGCACAACCGCCGGACGTCCGCGCGATACCTGGTTGACGAGCAGAAACATGCCGTAGCCGGTCGGCGCGCGCCTGTCCGGAAACGGCGCCATCAGGTGGCCGCTGGCAACCATCTCCTCGCGAAAGGGCCGATAGGCGAGCACGACGCCCTGCCCGCGCGCCGCCGCCAACATCGACTGATCGATGTAGGCAACCACCATCACCGGCGGGTTGGCTTCTTCGTCGATCCGAACCCCGGCGTACTCGAACCAGCGCGCCCAGGATTCGGTGCTGTTGCCCGGCAGATCGTCCTCGACTTCGATCAGCGGCATCCGCAACAGATCCGCCGGCGACTGCAGCTTGCCGCCGAAGCGGTTCAGCAGCTCCCCGCTCAACGCCGGCGTCACATCCTCCTCCAGCAGCGGAATGGCATCGGCCGGCGCGTCCTGCCGCCGGCACCGCCGCAACGCGATGTCGACTCCTTCGGCTTCCAGATCGACACGCCGGCCCTGTGTGTCGAGGCGGATCTCGATGCCCGGGTGCGCGCGCTGGAATGCGGCCAGGCGCGGCACCAGCCACAGCGAGGCGAACGACGGGTAGGTCGTCACCACCACGCGCGGCGATCCGCTCTGTCCCCGGATCTCGTCGACGGCCCGGTCCACCGTGCCCAGCGCCTGGCGGGTGCTGCGCGCCAGGCGTTCGCCGGCCGGCGTCAGTACCAGCGCGCGCGTCTTGCGCACGAACAGGCGCTGACCGACGTCGCTTTCGAGCGCCGCCACCTGCCGGCTCAGGGCCGACTGGGTCAGGTGCAGCTCCTCGGCCGCGTGCGTGAACGAAAGGTGGCGCGCTGCGGCCTCGAAGCCGCGCAGCGCCGCCAGCCCGATCGGGCGCCGGCGCGCCGGCCGCCGCGTTGCGGCCGCTGCGCCCACGTCCTTGGGAATGACCGGGGTGCGTGCCATGACTGCGGATTATGCATGCATGGGTTCCCGCCGGGAATCCTAGCCGAGCGCGACCAGTGCCAGCGACGCCGACAGCAGCAGCGATACCGGTGCGAACAGCGCGATCACGAACAGGATGTCGTCGAAAGAGCGGAAATGCAGCGTCGTCTTCATGTGAGCCTCCGTTGATCCAGCGCGGGCAGATTGCGCCGGATGCCAGCTCACAACAAGCGAAACGATCGAATCGGACGCATGCGCAGCGCGCATGCATGGGCCCGGCCGCGCGGGGCGCGGGGGTTTTTTCTAGGCGGCCGCCTGCGTCAGGCCCAGGCGCGCCCAGATGGCCAGTGTCGGCTCGGCCAGGTTCATCGTGTAGAAGTGAAGCCCGGGCGCGCCCTGCGCCAGCAGCTGCTCGCAAATCGACGCCACCGCATCCAGCCCGAAGGCGCGGATCGAGGCGCGGTCGTCGCCGAATCCCTCGAGGCGGCGCCGCATCCAGCGCGGAATCTCGGCGCCGCAGGCGTCGGAAAAGCGCGCGAGCTGCGAAAAGTTCGTGATGGGCATGACCCCCGGGACGATCGGCTCGTGCACGCCGGCCCGGCGCGCGTCCTGCACGAAGCGCTGGTAGGCATCGGGATTGAAGAAGTACTGCGTGATGGCCGAATCGGCCCCGGCGCGCATCTTGCGCACGAAGTTGGCCAGGTCCTCGGCCGCGGTCCGCGCCTGCGGATGCACTTCGGGATAGGCGGCCACTTCGATGTGGAACCAGCGGCCGGTCTCGGCGCGGACGAATTCGACCAGGTCGCTCGCGTAACGAAAGCGCGCGGAGCCGGCCGCCATGCCGGAGGGCAGGTCGCCGCGCAGCGTCACCAGGCGCCGGATGCCGGCCTGCCGGTAGGTCTGCAGCAGCTGGCGGATCGACTCCTCGTTGCTGCCGATGCACGAGATGTGGGGCGCGACCGGCAGGCCGGCGGCGTGCGTCTCCAGCACCGTGTTCACGGTGCCCTCGCGCGTGGAGCCGCCGGCCCCGTACGTGACCGAGAAGAAATGCGGGTGTACCTGCGCCAGCCGGGCGCGCGCCGCGCGCAGCTTCTGGGCGCCCTCCTCCGACCTGGGCGGGAAAAACTCGAAGCTGAAGGTGCGGGCGTCGGTGCCGATGGCATCGGCGCGATGCTGGGGCGGCACTGCGGCCGCCATCACGTGGGGGCGCGGCGCGCCAGCATCGACATCAGGCTGGTCAGCACCGAGTAGACCAACGCGCCGAGCACCGCCGTCAGGAAGCCGTCGACCCTGAAGTGCGCGGGCATCAGCGCCGACACCCCCCAGAACAGCAGCCCGTTGATGACCAGCAGGAACAGGCCCAGGGTCAGGATCGTGACCGGAAGCGTCAGCAGCACCAGGATCGGCCGGATCACCGCGTTCACCAGTCCGAGCACCACGACCGCCACCAGCGCGTCGAACGGGCCGGCCACCGAGATGCCCGGCACCACGTACGCCACGATCACCAGCGCCAGCGCATTCAGGATCCAGTGCAGCAGCAGATGCATCGCCGTCGTCCTCAGTACCGGTAGTGTTCCGGCTTGTACGGGCCGGCCTTGTCGACCCCGATGTAGCGGGCCTGCGCGTCGGTGAGCTCGGTCAGGCGCGCGCCGAGCTTCCTCAGCTGCAGGCGGGCCACCTTCTCGTCCAGGTGCTTGGGCAGCACGTGCACGCCGAGCGCGTACTGCTCGGTGTTGGTGAACAGCTCGATCTGGGCGATCACCTGGTTGGCGAACGAGGAGCTCATCACGTAGCTCGGATGGCCCGTGCCGCAACCCAAGTTCACCAGCCGCCCCTCGGCCAGCAGGATGATGCGCTTGCCGTCCGGGAAGATCACGTGGTCGACCTGCGGCTTGATGTTCTCCCAGGGATACTGCTTCAGGGCAGCGACGTCGATCTCGTTGTCGAAGTGGCCGATGTTGCACACGATGGCCTGGTCCTTCATCTTCTTCATGTGCTCGTGCGTGATCACGTGGAAGTTGCCGGTGGCGGACACGAACAAGTCCGCCTGGCCAGCGGCCTCGTCCATCGTGACGACCCGGTAGCCCTCCATCGCCGCCTGCAGCGCGCAGATCGGATCGATTTCGGTGATCCACACCTGCGCCGACAAGGCCCGCAGCGCCTGGGCCGACCCCTTGCCCACGTCCCCGTAACCGCACACCACGGCCACCTTGCCGGCGATCATCACGTCGGTCGCGCGCTTGATGCCGTCGACCAGCGACTCGCGGCAGCCGTACAGGTTGTCGAACTTGCTCTTGGTGACCGAGTCGTTCACGTTGATGGCCGGGAACTTCAGGCGGCCTTCCTTGGCCATCTGGTAGAGGCGCTTGACCCCGGTCGTGGTCTCCTCGGTCACGCCCTTGATCTTCGCCAGCCGCTTCGAATACCAGTTCGGGTCGGTCGACAGCCGGTGGCGGATCGCGGCGAACAGGGCCTCCTCCTCCTCGCTGGCGGGGTGATTCAGGCAGGCCGCATCGGCCTGCGCCTTGGCCCCCAGGTGCAGCAGCAGCGTGGCATCGCCCCCGTCATCCAGGATCATGTTGCTGAATCCGCCATCGGGCCATTCGAAGATGCGATGCGTGTAGTCCCAGTATTCCGGCAGCGTCTCGCCCTTGCGCGCGAACACCGCCACGCCGCCCGCCGCGATCGCCGCCGCCGCGTGATCCTGGGTCGAGAAGATGTTGCACGAGGCCCACCGCACCTCGGCGCCCAGAGCCTGCAGCGTTTCGATCAGCACCGCGGTCTGGATCGTCATGTGAAGGCTGCCGGTGATGCGCGCACCGCGCAGCGACTGGCGTGCGGCGAACTCCTCCCGGATCGCCATCAGCCCCGGCATCTCGGTCTCGGCGATGCGGATCTCCTTGCGGCCCCAATCGGCCAGCGCAAGGTCCGCAACCGCGAAATCGGCGTTGCCGGTCGCCCGGCCGTGCGTTCGGGATGTGTTGTGTACGGCGCTCATCTCGCGCCCTCCTTTCGTGCAAGGGTTCGCGAGCGCCGTTGGCAGGGCCGCTGCGCCGGATCCGGCGGGAGCGGCCGCTTCGAGCCTGGCGGCCGCAGGCAACCTGCGGCCGTCGCAACGCTCCTCGAAGCTGAAGGGCGAGTATACCCGCGCGAGCGCGCGGCCTGGCGGCCCGGACTCAGCGCAGCGTCTGTGTCGACTGGGCCAGGTCCAGGGTAACCGGCGTGCCCGGGTACAGCGCGGCCTCGGTCGCCAACTGCGGGGCGCGGGCGACCTGCGCGGCTGGCCGATCCGGCCCGCTGCGGCGGGGCGTGGCTACCAGTGCAGCTGCGACCAGAGCGATGGCGAGCAGCAGCGGCCGCATCACAGCTGCCCGGCCACCTTTCCGAATTCCGCCCAGTACTCGAAGGACGCCCAGGCGGCCTGTACGCCGCGTCCCTGCGTCGCGCCGGCCGCGCGACCGGGGTCGGCGTCGCGCAGCGCCAACAGCGACGCCAGCCATACCGCTGCGACGGCAATCACCAGCCCCCGGACGACGCCGGCCGGCCGAACATGCGCCAATTCGGATTTGAGAACCGAGTTCATGGGTATCTCCTGTGGGTGGACCAGAGCAGATCGCCACGGTACGGAGGCGGGCGTGACGGCAGCGTCACCGTGCCGGCCGCGATCGTGAACGAAGACAGCCGGCGCAGCGCGGTTTTTCCGTCTGTACGTTCATGGACGAAACCGGCGCACACCTGGCGGCGGATCGGATTCGCCTGTCCTTAAGGGGCGAGGCGGCCGCGCAGCTGGGCGACGGCAGCCGGGTCGCGCTCGAGCGCAAGGAGGCCGGCCTGCTGGCGTATCTGGCGCTGGAAGGGCGCACCTCGCGCTCCACCCTGGCCGGACTGCTGTGGCCGGAAGGCGACGAAGAGCGCGCCCGCGGCAACCTGCGGCAGCGCCTGGCCCGTCTGAGGAAATCGATCGGCGAAGCGGTGGTCGACGACGGCCACGGCCTGCGGCTGGCGGACCGGGTGACGCTGGACCCGCACGGTGCCGGCGAGCTGTTGCGGACGCTGCACTACGACGACTGCGCCGAGTTCGATCAGTGGCTCAGCCGGCGCCGGTGCGCGGCGCAGGCGCAGGATCGCGAGCGCCTGCTCGAGCGGGCGCAGCAACTGATCGATACGGACCGGTTCGCGGACGCCGTGGAGCTGGCGGAGCAGGCGATCGCGGTGGACCCGGCCGCCGAGGAGGGCTACCAGCGCCTGATGCGATGGTATTACCTGCGGGGCGACCGGGCCGCCGCCATCGGGGTGTGGGACCGCTGCAAGGACGTGCTGCGGCGTGAATACGGGCTGGCGCCGTCATCCCAGACGGCAACGCTGGGGCACACGATCCTTCAGGCGCAGCCGGCCGCGGCCGCCCACTGGCAGCGCGGGGCGATCCCGATCACGGTCCTGCGGCCGCCCCGCTTGATCGGGCGGGAGGCCGCGCTGCAGAGGCTGCGCGACGCCTGGTCCGAGGGCCGGATGTTCGTCGTGTCGGGCGAAGGCGGGATCGGCAAGAGCCGCCTGCTGGCGGAGTTCGCGGCGGACGATCCTTCGGTGCTCATTTCCGCGGCGCGGCCCGGCGATCGCGCGGCGCCGTATTCGACGCTGGCCCGGCTGATGGCCGCTGCCAACGAACGCTTCGGACCGCGGCTGGAGCCGGAGGTCGCGCTGGAGGCCGGACGGCTCGTGCCGGCGCTGGCCTGGGCCAGTCCGCCGGCGCGGGCGCCGGCGACCGACGCGGCCCGCCTGCGCTTCCTGGCATCGCTGGAAACGTTCGCCGCCGCATGCCGCGCGCGCGGCGCGCGCGGGGTGCTGATCGACGACCTGCAGTTCGCGGACAATGCGAGCGCCTCGGTGTTCCGGTCGCTGTTCGGACCGCCGCACGGCGCCTGCGGATCGTGGTGCGCCGGGTTTGCCACCCGCTGCGACACGATGGGCGTGGGGGCGCGCGAGTTCCTGAACGACCTGAGGAGCGCCTGGGGGGTGGCCACCGTCGAGCTGGAGCCGCTCGAACGGGCCGATATCGGACGGCTGCTGGAAAGCCTTCAAATCGCCGAGCTGTGCAGCGGGCGCTGGGTCGGCGCCCTGGCGCGTCATGCCGGGGGCAATCCGGCCTACCTGCTCGAATCGATCAAGACGGTGCTGGCCGAGGGGCCGGTTTGCGACGTCCCGGCCCGGTTGCCCGTTCCCGCCACCGTGGAGGCGGCGGTGGCGCGGCGGCTCGAGCAGCTGGATCCGGATGCGCGCGCGCTGGCGCAACTGGCCGCGGTGGGGGGCGGCGCGTTCTCGGTTCCGCTTGCGGCCGGCCTTCTGGGCAAGCCGGCGCTGGCGCTGACAGCCGCCTTCGCCGAGCTGGAGCGGCTGCAGATCCTGAAGGGAAGCGCGTTCGTGCACGATATCGTGCAGGAAGCCACGCTGCGCAGCGTGCCCGAGGCGATCCGCCTGCTTCTGCACCGGACCGTGGCCGAATTTCTCGAGTCGGCTTCCGGGGCCTCCGCGACCATCGCGCAGCACTGGCAGGCCTGCGGGGAGTGGGCCCGTGCCGGAAAGTTCTGGCGTGCCGCCGCCGACGCCGCAACGATCGGCTCGCGACCGGTGGATGCGGGAGATTTCCTGCTGCGCGCGCAGGAATGCCTGGAGCGCAGCGGCGAGCGCGCCGCCCGCTTCGACGCCCTGTACGAGTTCGCGTTGACTTCGGCGCACCCGGAGCACGGCACGCGGCTGCCGGCGACGATCGAGCAGATGCGCACGCTGGCCGCCGACGACGAGGAGCGCCTGAAAACGGCGTTGGTCGATGCGGGCTTCGCACGGGGCTTCGCGTCCTGCTACCGCGACGTCGAGGGTTGCGAACGCAGCGCGCGCCAGGCCCTCGAGCTGGCCACGCGGATGGGCCGGCGCGGCCTGGAATTCGAGGCACGCAACATACTGGCACTGGTGCTCTACTGCCTGGACCGCGGGCAGGAAGCCGTCGCGACGATCGAGCCCAACCGTGCCTGGGCCGAAGCACACGGTTCGCCCGCCCAGAGGATCGATTTTCTCGATCGCTGCGGCGCTGCCATGTGGAGCGCCGGACGTGCGCGCGAAGGCCTGCAGAACCACCGCGACAGTATCGAGCTGGCCCTGCAACACGGCGAGTACGCCAGGGCCGCCAGGGGCCTGTCGAATCTTGGCGAGGCGCTGTGCCAGTCCGGCCGGTTGACCCAGGCGAGCGAATGCCTGGCGAAGTCCCTCGACATCTGCGAGCGACTCGGACGGGTCCGCACGCAGTCGGCTTTCGGGCGAGTCTTCCTGGGCCGCGTCGAGCGCGAGCTCGGCCGCTATCGGCGCGCTTTGGAAAGCCTGACCGATGGCCTGGCCGAGATGCAGCGCGCCGGAATCGGCGGAGCTGCCGTCCAGGCGGAATCCGAGCTGACGCTCGCCTGGCTCACCCTCGGCCAACCCGGGCGCGCCGCGCGCTGCTCGAGCGCCCCAACCGTCAGGCTCCCGAAGCTGATCCAGTCCTTTCGCCTGATCGCGGACCTGCACCTGGCCCGCGCCCACGGGCGCTCCGACAGTGCGCTGCTCGACGAGGCGGCCAAGCTGACGCGAGGCGCCGGCAACGACGTCAGAATCTCACTGGAGCTGCAGATCGCGCGCGCTCACCGGCCCGCCCTCGCGGCGACGCAGTTCGATCGACTGGCAGCCGATGCGCGCAGCGCCGATCTTCCCGGCCACGAGCTGCACGCCCGGGTCGAGCTGGCGCGGGCGCTGCTCGAGGCGCAACAGTGCGGGCACGCCGCCGAGCAGATCCGGCTGGCGCTGGCGCAATTCGACGGGGTCGATCCGATCGGCCTGTACCGGGCGGCCGTATGGTGGACCGCGTTTCGCGTGCTGGACGCGGCGGGCGACACGCCGGCCGCGCTCGAATGCCTGCGCGCCGGCCGGGCGTGGATCGAGCGCACGGCCCGCGAGCACGTGCCGGACGGGCTGTGCGCCGGCTTCCTCGAGAACAACCCGGTCAACCGCGAACTGCTGGCGGCGGCGCAGGCTCGTCTGCGATGACCGGCGGCGCACCGATCAAGCGTGCAGCGCGAGGCTGTAGCGGTGGAATTCGTCGTCCCGCACCCAACCGAGCGATTCGTACAGCGCCTGGGCCCGGACGTTGGTACGCGCCGTGGCCAGCTCGAGGCGGACAGCCCCCGCTTGCGCAGCCGCCGCCTGCGCAGCCGACATCAGGGACCGCGCGACCCCCTGGCACCTCGAAGGCGGCGCGACGAACAGGTCGTACAGCACGAAGATCGGGGCGGCCGCCAGCGAACAGAGCGTCGGGTACAGCTGCGTGAAACCGATCGACGGGCCGGATCCGGCCGACGCCACGAAAATGAGCGAATCCCCGCGCGCGAGGCGATCGGAAATGTATCGCTGCGCCAGCATCCGGTCGGGCGGCAGCTCGTAGAACTGCCGGTACAGATCGAACAGTCGTGCGACCTCGTCCAGATCGGTCGCCTGCGCGGGTCGCACGGTGATCGGCATGGGATGGGCTCCCGACGGGAGATGAATCCTTTCAATGCCCCGCGGCGGCGATCGGCTCCAGCCGGGCCGTGAAGTGGCGCAGCACCGGCGCCTGCTCGACGATCCGATAGCCGGGCAGGTCCGCCTTCTGCGCCGCGACCTCGAGGATGACCTCGGCCAGGTAGTCGACGTGGCTCTGGGTGTAGACGCGTCGGGGAAAAGCGAGCCGGACCAGGTCGAGTGGCGCGGTCCGCTCCGAGCCGTCCGGCTGGCGCCCGAACATCACCGATCCGATCTCCACGCCGCGCACGCCACCGAGCAGATACAGCCCGTTGTTCAGCGACCAGGCGGGAAACTGCTGCGGCGGAATATGGGACAAGAGCGCGCGCGCGTCGATGTAAACCGCGTGCCCTCCGGTGGGCTGGACGATCGGAATCGCGCTGGCCAGCAGCTTCTCGCCGAGGTACTCGATGGACCGGATCCGGTAGCGCAGGTAGTCCTCGTCCAGCGCCTCGTACAGCCCCTGCGCCACCGCTTCCAGGTCGTAGCCGGCCATGCCGCCATAGGTCGGGAAGCCCTCGGTCAGGATCTCCAGGTTGCGGCAGCGTGCGGCCAGTTCGTCATCGTTCAGTGCGAGAAAGCCGCCGATGTTGGACATGCCGTCCTTTTTGGCGCTCATCGTGCAGCCGTCGGCGAGGGCGAACATCTCCCGCGCGATCTGGATCGGAGCGGCCCGCTCGTAGCCGGCCTCGCGCGTCTTGATGAACCAGGCGTTCTCGGCGTAACGGCAGGCATCGATGATGAACGGTATGCCGTGCGCGCGCGCCAGCGCGCTCGCCCCGCGGATATTGGCCATGCTGACGGGCTGACCTCCGCAGGCGTTGTTGGTCACCGTCATCATCACGGCGGGGATGCGCGCCGGCCCGACCTCCTCGATCGTCGCGCGCAGCGCGTCCAGGTCCATGTCGCCCTTGAACGGATGGCTCGCCTTCGGATCGAGCGACTGTGCGCAGGGCAGATCGCGCGCCTGCGCGCCCTGCCGCTCGACGTGTGCACGTGTCGTGTCGAAGTGCGCATTGCTCGGGACCACCTGGCCCGGCTTTGCGATGGTCGCGAACAGGATGTGCTCGGCGGCGCGGCCCTGGTGGGCCGGAATCACGTGCTTGAACCCGGTGATGTCCTGAACGGCGTGCTCGAACCGGTAGAACGAGGCGGCGCCCGCATACGACTCGTCGCTGGCGATCATGCCGGCCCACTGGCGCGCCGACATGGCGCCGGTTCCGCTGTCGGTCAGAAGATCGATCAGCACGTCCTCCGCCCGCAGCAGGAAGGGGTTGTAGCCGGCCTTGGCCAAGGCGGCTGCGCGCTGCCGCATCGTCGTGAAGCGGATCGGTTCGACCGAGCGGACGCGAAACGGCTCGATGATCGACTTGGGCTCGAACGGCTTCATCACGGACTCCCTTTCGCCAGGCCGGCAAGGCCCTCCAGGAACAGGGCGACGGTGCCGCGTACCCAGGCATGGAGCTCCTCGGGTTTCATCGGGGCCCCGAGCCCGATCGCCCGCAGCTGCGGCAGCGACACGATCATCTGCAGGAACTGTTGCGCGGCGAATGCGGCCTGCGATGGTGCCACACGCTCGTGGCGCAGCAGCAGGTCGCCGATCAGCGCCACCGCCTCCTGGCGCCCGCCCGCCTTCGCGACCGCCGAGGCCAGTTCGGGGAAACGCCCGGACTCGGCCACGATCAGGCGCTGCAGTTGCAGCACGCGCGCGTCCAGCGCCGCGTGCAGGATCAGCGAACCCAGGTGCAGCAGGATCGGCTCCAGGTGCTCGCCCTTGATCAGCACCACGCGTGCCGGCGGCCGCAGGCTGTCGATCAGCTTGACGACCACCGCGCTCATCAAGGCGGCCTTGTCGGCAAACCGATGATAGAAGGTCCGCTTGGAAACGCGCGCGCGACGCGCGATCGCCTCGATGCTGGTCGCCCCGTAGCCGTGCGAGAGCAGCAGCTCGGTGGCGGCATCAAGAATGCGATCGCGCAACTGTCCGGCGGCGTCGCGCGATGGCCGGCCGGCGCGCGGTTTTGCAGGGTGCGCGTCGGAACTGCGGCTCGGCTTCGAGCTACCGGACGGCATTCATCGCCAGGCGCCTCATTGCTGCGGGTAATAACCCGGTTGAGCCGGAGGCGGTGGCGGATAGTAGCCCGGCGGCAGGCCGTAGCCGTACGCGGGCGGCGGCGGGTAGGAGGGCGCGTAGGCCGGCGGGTAGTAAGCCGGCGGCGGCGCATAGACGGTGCGCGGCGGCGCAGCGTAGTAGCCCTGCGGCGGGTAGTAGCCCTGCGGAGCGTAGTAGCCGCTCTGCGGCGGGTAGTACGCCGGGACCGGTGGCGGCACGGACTGTGCGATCGCCGCGGCCAGCGCGATCGGCGCCGTGACGATCGCTGCGGCCAAGCCCACGACCGCGCCCACCGGGCCGAAGCCATGTCCGTAACCATGCCCGTATCCGCCACGCCCATGGCCGTGCCAGTCGCCGCCGCCGTGGGCGAGCGCCGGAGCCACCGGTACGAGGCTCAACGCGAGCGCCGGGACGCCTGCGATCAATGCGCTTCTGAGTTTCGGCATGGCTCGCACTCCTATGAAAGTCGGGCGGCTTGCGATCGTTTATAGACCGATTTGAAATAGAACGCAACGGTACCGTTGCATTAACTTGTAACCATCCACAACTCAGAATGGCTACTACCGCAGGGGCCGCACGCATGCTGTCAAGCGCGGGTAATCGCCGAGCGCGGCGACACCGCCATTGCACATGAAACATTCGCTCGACCGCGAAACCCGGTGGGCGGCGGTAGGATGTTTCAGCCGACCTATCGACCGGGAGACGCGAATGGCACGCCTTACGATCAACGGCAAGACGATCGAGGTCGAAGTCGATCCGGCCACCCCGCTGCTGTGGGCCATCCGCGAGCAGGTCGGGCTCACCGGCACCAAGTACGGTTGCGGGATCGCCCAATGCGGCGCCTGCACGGTGCACATCGATGGCCAGGCGGTGCGTTCCTGCGCGATGCCGGTCCAAGCGGCGCAGGGCAAGAAGATCACCACCATCGAAGGGCTGGCCGTCAACGGCAAGCTGAGCCGCGTGCAACAGGCCTGGCTCGAGCACGACGTTCCCCAGTGCGGCTACTGCCAGCCCGGCATCATCATGGCCGTCGCGGCGCTGCTGAAGGAAAAGCCCAAACCCACCGACGCGGACATCGACGCCGCCATCACCAACATCTGCCGCTGCGGCACCTTCCAGCAGGTGCGCGAGGCGATCCACGACGCTGCCAACTCGTAGGAGCCACGCGCGATGATCATCGACGCTGCGAAGATGGATCGGCGCTCGTTCCTGGTCCGCACTGCCGCCGTCGGCGGCGGGCTGGCGCTCGGTTTCGGGCTGCCGTTGGGCCGACCGAAGAGGTCTTTCGCCGCGGACGCCGTCAGCGAAGTCAACGCATGGGTGCTGATCCGCCCCGACGAGACGGTGGTGATCCGGATCGCGCGTTCGGAGATGGGACAGGGAACGCTCACCGGCCTGGCCCAGCTGGTCGCCGAGGAACTGGAGTGCGACTGGGCCAGGGTGACGACGGAATTCCCCAGTCCGGCGCAGAACGTGGCTCGCAATCGCGTGTGGGGGGATTTCAGCACCGCCGGCAGCCGCGGCATCCGCAGCTCGCAGGAATACGTGCGCAAGGGCGGCGCGGCGGCGCGCATGATGCTGGTCCAGGCCGCCGCCGACGACTGGAAAGTGCCAGCCACCGAGTGCAGCGCCGCCAAGGGTGTGATCACCCACGGGCCGTCGAATCGCAGCACGACCTACGGCAAGGTGGCCGATGCGGCCGCGAAGCTCGAACCGCCCAAGGACGTGCCGCTGAAGGACCCGGCGCAATGGCAGATCATCGGCAAGCCGCTCAAGCGTCTGGACACGGTCGACAAGGTCACGGGCCGGCTGGTCTACGGCGCCGACCTGCGCCTGCCCGGAATGGTCAATGCCGCCATCCGGGACTGCCCGGTCTTCGGCGGCAAGGTGAAGAGCTACGACTCGGCCAAGGCCGAGACGATGGCGGGCGTGAAGAAGGTCGTGCGCATCGGAGACAGCGCGATCGCCGTGGTCGCCGACATGTGGTGGCATGCCAGGAGCGCGCTCGATGCGGTCGCGATCGACTGGGACGGGGGCGAGAACGCCGCCGTGTCGAGCGCCACGATTGCGCAGACGCTGGCGGCGGGCCTGGATGCCGAGCAGGCGTTCGTGCACAACGAGGCCGGCGACGTTCAGGCCGCGATCGCCGGCGCGGCCAAAAAAATCGAAGCGGTCTACGGCTACCCGTACCAGAACCACGCAACGATGGAGCCGATGAACGCGACGGCGCTGTACAGCGCCGATCGCTGCGAGGTCTGGTGCCCGACCCAGAACGGCGAGGCGGCGCTGGCCGCGACCTCGGAGGCCTCGGGACTGCCGGTAGCCCAGTGCGACGTCCACAAACTGCTGCTGGGTGGAGGCTTCGGCCGGCGCGGGTTCACCGACTTCGTGCGCCAGGCCGTCGCCATCGCCAAGCAGATGCCCGGAACGCCGGTGAAGCTGCTGTGGTCGCGCGAGGAGGACATGACGCACGGCCGGTACCACCCGGTGATGCAGTGCCGGCTGACCGGCGCGCTGGACGCCGGCGGCAACCTGGCCGGCCTTCGCATCCGGCTCTCGGGGCAGTCGATCCTCGCGTCGGCCCGGCCGGAGGCGCTTGACAAGGGCAAGGACCCGCTCACGTTCCAGGGCTTCTGGCCCAGCGGCGACCACTCGCTGGAGTACACGATCCCGAACCTGTTGATCGACCACGCCATGCGCAATCCGCATGTGCCGCCGGGATTCTGGCGCGGCGTCAACGTCAACCAGAACGCCATCTTCCTGGAATGCTTCATGGACGAGCTGGCGGAAGCAGCCGGGCAGGATGCGCTGGAGTTCCGGCGCAAGCTGATGGCGGCGCATCCGAAATCGCTCGCGGTCCTGAACGCGGCGGCCGAACACGGAGGCTGGGGCAAGCCGGCCCCCGCCGGCGTGCACCGCGGACTGGCTCACTTCAAGGCGTTCGGCAGCTACGTGGCCGCTTGCGCGGAGATCTCGGTGATCGACGGCAACAAGGTCAAGATCCGGCGCATCGTCGGCGCCACCGATCCCGGTTACGCGGTCAACCCGGCGCAGATCGAGCGCCAGCTCGCCGGTTCGTTCGTATACGGGCTGTCGGCCCTGTTCCTGCAGGAGTGCACGGTCAAGGGCGGGCGCATCGAGCAGGAAAACTTCAACGCGTACGACTCGATGCGCATCCGCCAGATGCCGAAGGTCGAATCGATCGTGATGCCCTCCGGCGGCTTCTGGGGTGGGGTCGGCGAGCCCACGATCTGCGTGGCGGCCCCGGCGGTCCTGAACGCGTTGTACCGGGCCACGGGAAAGCGCATCCGCTCGTTCCCGCTGAAGAACAGCGGCTTCGAACTCGTCTGAGTGAAACGCAGGGGCTTTCTCGGCGCCGCGGCCGCCACTGCCGTCCTTCCCGCGGCTGTGCTGCGTGCGCAGGCGTCGGCTCCGCGCGTGACGGTGGTCGGCGGCGGCTTCGCCGGGGCCAGCTGCGCCCGCGCCCTGCGCAAAGCCGACCCTCGCATCGCCGTGACGCTGGTCGAGCCCAGCCCCGCGTTTTACGCCTGCCCGATGAGCAACGCCGTGATCGCCGGTCTGCGCGAGATGGAGCGCCAGCGGTTCACCTACGAGGCGCTGCGGGCCGACGGCGTGTCCCTGGCACCGCTCGCCGCCACTGCGATCGACCCGCGCGCCCGCAGCGTCACGCTCTCGGACGGCAACCGCCTGGCCTACGACCGGCTGGTTCTCGCGCCCGGCATCGACATCCGCTGGAACGCATTGGCGGGCTACGACGAGGCGGCCGCCCGCCAGATGCCGCATGCGTGGCAGGCGGGCGAGCAGACGCTGCTGCTGCGCCAGCAGCTGCAGGACATGGAAGACGGCGGACTGGTGGTCATCTCGGCGCCGGCCGGCCCGTACCGCTGCCCTCCGGGACCGTACGAGCGGGCCAGCCTGATCGCCTGGTACTTGAAGGCGCACAAGCCGCGCTCGAAGCTGATCGTGCTGGACGCGAAGGACAAGTTCCCCAAGCAGGAGCCGTTCCTGGACGCCTGGAACGAGCTCTACCCCGGCCTCATCGAGTGGGTGCCCCTGTCGCGTGGCGGCGAGGTCGTCTCGGTCGAGCCGGCGACCCGAACGCTGGTCACCGATTTCGACCGGTACCGCGCCGCGGTCGCCAACGTGATCGCGCCGCAGAAGGCGGGACGGATCGCCGCCGCCGCCGGAGCGGTCGACCGCAGCGGCTGGTGCCCGATCGACCCGGTGACGTTCGAATCAAGGCTGCAGCCGAACATCCACGTGATCGGCGATGCGGCGATGACCGGTGCAATGCCGAAGTCGGCCTTCGGGGCGCATGCCGAGGCCAGGCACTGCGCCCTGGCGGTCGCCGCGCTGCTGGCCGGCCGTCAGCCGGCCTCACCGACCCTGACCAACGCCTGCTACAGCCTGGTCGCGCCGAGCTACGGCATTTCGATGGCCGGGGTCTATCGCCCGCAGGGCGGTGAACTGGCGCAGGTGGCCGGATCGGAAGCATCAGGAGCCCACGCACCGGGTTCTGCCGACCTGGAGCGCGCCGCGCGCGCCGTGGACGCCCGCCACGCCGAGGCCGGCTTCCGCACGCTGACTTCAGAGGTGTTCGGTTGAAGGCCCTGATCGCCGCGCTGCTGGCCGGCTGCTCGGTGGGCCTGGTGGTCGCGCAGGAATCACGGGTCCATCCGCCCGCCGGCGAACGGGGCGACCCCGCGCGCGGGCGCGCGATCATCGCCGACCGCCAGACCGGGATGTGCCTGCTCTGCCACAGCGGGCCGTTTCCGGAAGAGCCGTCGCAGGGCGACCTGGCGCCGGATCTGCAGGGCGTGGGGACGCGCTGGACCGAAGCGCAGCTTCGCCTGCGCCTCGTCGATCCGATGCGCCTGAACCCGGCCACGATCATGCCGGCCTACGGCCGGTCCGAGGGGCTGTGGCGCGTCGCTCCTGCGTTCCGCGCGCAGCCGCTGCTCACCCCGCAACAGATCGAGGACGTGGTCGCGTTCCTGGCGACCCTGCGCGACCGATGAAGCGGCGCGCGTTCCTGCTCGCCGGCGGCGCGGTCGGCGCCGGCTTCGGACTGGCCGCGGTCAGGGCCGGCGCGACGCCCGCCGAGGTGAAGGAGGCGATGGTCCGCCTCACGGGGTCGGCCCCCGTCACCGTCGGCCGCGTGACGCTCGACCTGCCGCCGCTGGTTGAAAACGGCAATTCGGTGTCCCTGACCGTCCGCGTGGACAGCCCGATGACGGCGGCCGACCACGTGAAAGCGATCCACGTGCTGGTGGAGAAGAACCCGCAACCCGACGTGGTGTCGTTCCACCTCGGCCCGCGCGCCGGCCGCGCCAACGTGTCGACCCGCATCCGGCTGGCCGACTCGCAGACCGTGGTCGCCGTCAGCGAGATGAGCGACGGTTCGTTCTGGTCCGGGTCGGCGCAATCCGTGGTGACGCTGGCCGCCTGCACGGAGACCGAGTAAGCGTGGCCAGCGCCCTGATCAACGCTCCCTCCAGTGCCCGCCGCGGCGAGATCATCCAGATCAAGGCGCTGATCTCGCACGTGATGGAAACCGGCTATCGCCGCACCTCGCTGGGCGCGTCGATTCCGCGCGACATCCTGCGCCGGTTCGTCTGCTCCTATAACGGCGAGGAAGTGTTCCGCGCCGAGCTCCACCCGGCCGTCGCCGCCAATCCCTACTTCGCCTTCCACACGATCGCCACCGAAAGCGGCAGCCTCGTTTTCACATGGACCGGGGACAACGGCTTTTCGGCCACCGAGTCGGTCGCGATCAAAGTCGAATGATGCGGCTCGCCGGCCTGTTGTTCGCGCTGGCGATTCCCGCCGCGGCCGGCGAGATCGCGCTGTCGGAGCGCCATTCGGGCTACGAGTCGATGCGGCAGGAAACGCGCGCCATGCAGGACGACGACGCCGCCAACCCGGGGATGCTGTGGGTGATCGAGGGCAGGGCCATCTGGGACGCGAGACCGGACCCGGGTTCGCGCGCCTGCGCGGACTGCCACGGCGATGCCGGCGCCAGCATGAAGGGGGCCGCGGCCCGCTACCCCGCGTTCGATGCCGCGGCCGGGCGACCGATCGACCTGGAGCAGCGCATCAACCGGTGCCGCACGGTCCGACAGCAGGCCCCCCGCTTCGCGTTCGAAAGCCGGCAGTTGCTGGCGATCACCGCCTACGTCGCGCGGCAATCGCGCGGCGTCCCGATCCGGATCGACATCGACCCGCGCAGCCAGCCGTTTCTGGCCGCCGGGCGCGACGAATTCCAGCGCCGCCGCGGCCAGCTCAATCTCGCCTGCAGCCAGTGCCACGATGACTACTGGGGCAGGCGCCTGGGAGGCAGCACGATTCCGCAAGCCCATCCGACCGGATACCCGATCTACCGCCTCGAGTGGCAGGGGCTCGGCTCGCTGCAGCGCCGGCTGCGCGGCTGCATCAGCGGCGTGCGCTCCGAGCCGTACGACTACGGGGCACCGGAGCTCGTTAACCTCGAGTTCTTCCTGATGTGGCGCGCGCGCGGCATGCTTCTGGAAACGCCGGCCGTCCGGCCTTGAGGCGAATTGCAGGTTTCTGCCTCGAGTCCCCGGCGGCCGCGCGCACGGGCTATTTCGATGCCCCGGTGCTCCGCGGCAAACCGTGCATGCCTTCCCACAGGTGCCACCCCACCAGCGCCGGCACGCCGAACAGCACTTCCCTCATCCGCTTGGCCAACGCCAGCCCGATCGCCAGTTGCTGATCCAGGCCGACCGCCGCGCAGATCAGCACGATGCCGACCTCCTGGGCGCCGAGGCCGCCGGGAACGGCGAACGCCAGGTTGCGCACGAACAGCACGACACCCTCGATGATGACCGCCTGCGCCGGGCCGATCGGATGGCCGAGCAGCCGCAGCGCGAGCCAGTCTTCGGCCGCGCCCGCAACCATTGCGCCGAGCTGCAGCAGGGTGGCGGCCGCCAATCGGCCCCGGCGTCGCGCCAGCGCCGACAGCTCGACCTCGAACAGCGGCATCGAAGCGAGCCACGCGGGCGCCCGCTCGCCGCTGCCCGTCACGAGCGAGGCCAGACGCCGCAGCCAGGCGACCAGCCGGCCCTCGCCGATCAGCCACAGGCCGGCCAGCGGGATCGGCGCCGCCAGCAGCACCGCCAGGGCGATCGCGTCGAGCGACGCGGTGCCGCTCGAAGACGCCAGCAGCATCGCCAGCGCCGCGGCTGCGAACAGCACCAGGTTCACCAGCGTCAGCACGACCTCGGTGATCACGCTGGCCGCCACCGGCGCAGCCTCCAGGCCAAGCCGCACCACGATCCGTATGCCGACCAGCTCGCCGCCGACGCCGGCCACCGGCAGCAGCCGGTTCACCGCCTCGCGCACGATCGCCGCGGCGACCAGGATCGGCCAGCGGGCGCGCCCGAGCGGGTCGCGCGGGGCCAGCAGCAGGCGCCAGGCCATCGCGTCCAGTGCGATCGGACCCACGCGCAGCGGCACCAGCCACAGCAGCGGCCAACCGGCGGCGGCCAGCGCGGCCAGCACCGATTGCCAGCCGGCGCGCGCAACCAGCACGATGGCGGCGGCCAGACCCGCCAGTGCGAGCACGGTGGCCAGGCGTTTCACGCGGCGGCGGCCCCTGGCGCCGCCACCTGCGCGCCTGGAATGTCCAGGTAGCCGCCCAGCGAGCCGCTCAGCGCACGCAGGTGGGCACGCGTCGCCGCGCTGATCAACGCTTCGAACTCCTGCACCGCGCGCGCGCCGACGCCGGCCGCCAATTCGGGCGGTCCATTGCGCGTGGCCGGGTGCAGGTACAGCTCGACCACACCCGGGCGCAGTTCATCCATGGCCCGGCACAGCGCAGAGGCATCCAGGCAGCCGGTGCAGCGCAGCCCGAACAGGTAGTCGTTGCAGACGAGGCCGGCGCGACGGATGCGGCGCCGCATCCACCCGGTCCCGATGGCCCAACCGAGCGCGGCGGGGCGGCCGGCATGGACGGCGCTGGCCGGCACCGCGCGCGCCAGCCACAGCGGCTCGAACGGCACGCGCACCGCGCGCAGTCCGAAGTCGCGGCCGATGGCCAGCATGCGGTCGAGCACGAACGGATGCATGTGGTAATGCTGGTGCGCGTTGGCATGATCCAGCGCCAGGCCGGTGGCGGCGTACGCCTCGAACTGCGCGCGCATTTCCTGCTCGGCCTGCCGGCGCACCGCCGCGCTGGCGGCCAGGCGCCAGCCGAAGGCGGCCAGGTCGGAGGGCAGGCGGCCGGACGAATCGACCAGATCGGGTACGCGCTGCGGGGGCAGCAGCGGCCGCGCGCCGGTCAGCGTCAGGTGCAGACCCACGCGCAGTCCCGGCATCCGGCGCGTGCGCTCGATCGCATCGCGAGCCGCCGGCTGACCGACCATCAGGCTGGCGGCCGTGAGCACGCCCTCGCCGTATGCCCGTTCGACCGCCTCGTTGATCGCCGGGTCCAGGCCGAAGTCGTCGGCCGTGACGATCAGGTGCCGCGTCGCGGTCCGCATGATTCTTTCGCCCTCACCCCTGCGCCCCTCTGCCGCTGCGCGGCGAGAGGAGCCGGGAGTCACGTTTCCCGTGGAAATGGAACCGTCAGGCGGCGTGGCGATTCAGGAAACGCATGAACTCCACGCCTTCGCGCAGGCGGCGCTGCGTCATTTCCCAGCTGGTCGACATCTCGGCGACCAGCTCGAAGATCTTGCTGGGCCGGAAATAGAAGCTCTTGTAGAAGCGCTCCAGCGCGTGGTAGATCTCGTCGGCTTTCAGGTGCGGATAGCTCAACGGGATCAGCTGCGTGCCGGACGCATCGACCAGCTTGGACGGATCCGGGTTGCTGAGCCAGCCGTTGGACACCGCGTCGCGGTACAGCTCGGTGCCCGGGTACGGCGCCGCCAGCGACACCTGGATCGTGTGCGGATTGATCTCCTTGGCGAAACGGATCGTCTGCTCGATCGTCTCGCGCGTTTCACCGGGCAGCCCCAGGATGAACGTGCCGTGGATCGTGATGCCGAGCTCGCGGCAGTCGCGCGTGAAGCGGCGCGCGAAATCGGTGCGCATCCCCTTCTTGATGTTGCGCAGGATCTGATCGGACCCGGTCTCGTAGCCGACCAGCAGCAGCCGCAGCCCGTTGTCGCGCATGATCTTCAGCGTGTCGTACGGGACGTTGGCCTTCGCATTGCATGACCAGGTCACGCCCAGCTTGCCCAGGCCGCGTGCGATCTCCTCGGCGCGGGGCAGCAGGTCGGTGAAGGTGTCGTCGTCGAAGAAGATCTCGCGCACCTGCGGCATGTTCTTCTGGATCCAGGCCACCTCCGCGATCACGTTCTCGGGGCTGCGCACCCGGTAGCGGTGCCCGCCGACCGTCTGCGGCCACAGGCAGAAGGTGCAGCGCGACTTGCATCCGCGGCCGGTGTAGAACGACACGTACGGATGCTTCAGGTAGCCGATGAAATAGTTCTCGACCTTCAGGTTGCGCTGGTACACGGGCGTCACCCACGGCAGCGCGTCCATGTCCTCGATCGGCGCACGCGCCGGCGTATGAATCACCTTGCCGTCGACGCCGCGGTAGCACAACCCGGCGACCTCGCCCAGCGGCCTGCCCTGCGCCACCTCCAGGCAGGTGTAGTCGAACTCCTCGCGGCACACGAAGTCCACCGCCGGCGCGGAGTTCAGCGACCCGTCCGGATCGACCGCCACCTTGGCGCCCACCAGTCCGACCAGCATGCGCGGATTGGCGTCCTTCAGCAGCTCCGCGACCTTCGCATCGCTGGCGAACGACGGCGAGCTGGTGTGCATGATCACCAGGTCGGCGTCCTTCACGCGCGGCATCACGTCGGCGAACGTCAGCCCGTCGGTCGGCGCGTCGATCAGCACGCTGTCGGGCACCAGCGCGGCCGGCTGCGCCAGCCACGTCGGGAACCAGAACGAGCGGACCTCGCGCTTGGCCTGGTAGCGGGCGCCGGCGCCGCCGTCAAAGCCGTCGAACGACGGGGGGTGCAGGAATACGGTTTTCAGTGCCATCGGGTCAGTCATCCAGAAGCGACCGGCGAAACACCTCCCGGCCGTCGGTTTCACTTCAGCTGTTCAGCGGGCTCAACGCGCCGCCGCTGCGCACTCGGTAACGCCGGCCGCGCCAGGTAATCCCCCGCCCCAGAAAGCCGACGACCCACACCGCGAACAACAGGCCGTCGCGCAGCGGGATCAAGGTCCAATCGTAACCCAGACTGGCCCCGGCCCGGGTTCTCTGAACGATGTGAATACCCACCCTGTTCAAGAGGGTCAGGGCCGCTAGGCCCAGCGCCCAGGGCGACGGCCAGGCCAGCAGCACGCCCAGCAACGCGATCGGCAGGAAGATCGAAAGGCACATGAAGGCGTACCCGAGCGGGGCCACGGTGCGGATGGTGCGCATCCAGCGCAGCTCGCGCCCGGCGTGGGCTCGCCAGCTTTCCTCCGCGTTGTCGGTTTCGACCACGAAGCGGCTCAGCACCGTGTCCAGGCCGAGGCGGCGCACGCGCTCGCACAGCAGCCAGTCGTCGGCCAGATGGTCCGCGATCACCTGCAGGCCTCCGATCGACTCCAGCGTCTGCCGGCGCAGCGCGATCGTCACGCCGGAGGCGAACGAGTGATCGCCCAGCGCCTGGGACACCAGCACCGCCGGAAAGTACCAGTCGTTGATGAACATCGCGGCCAGCCGCGAGGCCGCCGAGGAGCCGGGGCGCCCGCGGTACAGGCAGGTCACGGCGCCCACCTCGGCGGGCGCGAGCGCGGCAACCACCGTGTCCAGCCAGCCGGGCCCGACCCGCACGTCGCTGTCGGAGATGATCACGACCGCATGGCGCGCCTGCGGCAGCATGTTGATCAGGTTGCTCGCTTTCAGGTTCTCGCCGTGCAGCCGGCCGTCGACCGCCAGCGTCACGTCCAGCGCGGGAAACTCCTGGCTCAACTGCTGGACCACCGCGATGGCCGGATCGGTCGCCTCGCGCACGCCGAACACCAGTTGCAGGCCCGGATAGGACTGGCGCGCGAACGAGCGCAGGCATTCGGCCAGTTGCGGCTCGGCCCCGCACAGGGGCTTGAGCACCGTCACCGGCGGGCGCCAGCCGGAGGGCCGGGCCGCTTCGCGCCAGCGCAGCAGCAGCAGCCACGCAGCGCTCGAATAGACGGCCGCGACGGCGGCCAGGACCAGGCCGATGGTGGCGATCGCCTCGTGCATGTTTCGATCGGATTCCCGTGCTGCGCCGCAGTGTACTCAAAACGCCGATGAGCTCAGCGTGATGTCCGAGAGCTTCCACGCCTCCTGGAACTGGCGCTGCACCCGCGCGGCCTCGGCCGCCTTGTGCTGCCGCTCCAGTGCGGTGGCGAGCCCAAAGAGTGCCCATCCGTTGGCCGGGTTGCGCCTCAGGTCTTCGCGGAACACGACTTCGGCAGCGGCCGGCTTTCCCACCTCGAGCAGCTGCGCGCCCAGCAGGTGGCGCACCGGGAAGAACCAGTCCTTCGGCTCGTTGTAGGCGAGACGGTCCTCGCGGTCAGCCGCGTCGCCCAACAGCGCGATCGCGTCGTCCGGACGGTGTCGCGCGGCCGCGATGCGGGCCTGCACCAAGCTCAGGCCGATTCCGAGGACGTCGCGCGCCTTGTTGTTGCCGGCCGCGCTGTCGGCCGGCAGGCGGGCGATCAGCGCGGTCAACGCGCCGGCCACCTGGCTGGCCTCGTCCAGGCGGCCCTTGGCCGCCAGCGCCACGCCTCTTGCGTACAGGTATCCGCCGGTTGTCGCAGCAAACTGCGGGTTGGGCGCGCGCCGCTCCAGCATCTGATCCCAGAGTCCGAACCGCACCAGCGCCGCATATTCTTCCGCGAGCGGCCAGTCGAAGCCCGGCATCGCGAGCAGGATGTCGTCGGCCGTCACGCGCCGCGAGTTGCGCACGGCATCCAGCGTTTCCGCCCTGCGGCCCTGCATCGCAGCGGAGCACGCCAGGAACTGGTAATTGTGAGCCGTGTACATCATCGGGTAGTAATCGAGCGCCGCCACACGGGTGAAATAGATTTCGTCGGCCGCCGCGCCCTTGCGGTTCGCCTCGGACGCCTCTTCGTAGCGCCCCACGCGCTGCAGCACATGCGCCGGCATGTGCTCCAGATGGCCAGCCGCCGGCATCAGGCCTGGCAGGCGACCGGCCGCCGCCAACGCGCTTTCCGGGTGCGGCGAGGCCTCCATCGTGTGCACGTAGTAGTGGTTGGCGCCCGGATGGCGCGGATCGCGTGACATCACGCGCTCGAGCGTCGCCTGGATCTCCCGGGTGCCCGGCGCCGGCTTTCCATCGGGCGTCCAGAGCTTCCACGCGTTGATGTTCATCACCGACTCGGCGAACAGCGTCTGCACGTCCAGATCGTCGGGGAAGCGGGTGGCGAGGCGCCGCATCGCGTCGGCATACGCGGTGAGCACAGGCCCCTGGGTCGACGCATCGAGCGGTCGAGCATCCGGATAACGGCTGGCCAGTGCGGCAATCAGCGCCTGCTCCACGGGCGTGGCCCGCGCCGCGTTCTTCCGCGCCAGCGCCAGCGCTTCGGACGCCACCCGGGCGCGGGGCTCGGCCATCATGGGCAGGTTGTAGTTGGGCCCGACCGTCAGTGCCACGCCCCAGTAGCACGAGGCGCACTGCGGATCGATCTGCGCAGCCTTGGCGAACGAGCGGGCGGATTCGTCGTGGTTGAAGGCCCACAGCAGCCGCATGCCCTGGTCGAAGTACCTCTGGGCATCGTTCGAACCCGTCGTGACCCGCCGGTGAAAATCGCCCAGGCCGTCGAGCAGCGTCGCGCCGCTGGCCCAATCGGCCACCGTGACCGGCAGCGGCATCGGGTGCACCGGTGGGCCGCCAGCCTGCGAAGCGGGCGTGGACTGCCGACCGGACGGCGCAGCGCCCTGGCGCGGCTGGCAGGCCGCGAGCATCAGGAACGACAGGACACAGGCGATGGCAGATCGCGGACGCATGGCACTCCCCCCGTTTTTCGCGCGGTGCCGGCGCACCCACGTTACGCCCGGGTGGACTGTCCGGTCCAGATCTCGTCGATGCGCGTCAGTCCCCAGTCGGCCGGATCCTCGCACCCGATGATGCGGTGCGCGCGGTGCGGCTCAGCCAGATCCAGCAACTCCGGGGCGATCCGGCTCTGTGCCGAGATCGAAAAGAAGGCCTTGACCTTCGGCTTGAGCAGCGCGCGCTCGTTGTGCTCGACCACCACGCCGAGCCGGCCGCACTGCAATCGCACCAGCGTGCCGACCGGATAGATGCCGACCGTCCTCACAAAAGCCTGGAACACCTTCTCATCGAAATGTCCGGGCGCCCATTCGGCCAGCTTGCGGACCGCCTCGCCCGGCGACCAGCCGGCCTTGTACGGGCGGTTGGACGTGATCGCATCGTAGACGTCGCACACGGCGGCCATGCGGGCGGCCACGCCGATCGAACCGCCGGCGAGCCGGTGCGGGTAGCCGCCGCCGCCCCACTTCTCGTGATGATGCAGCACGACGTCCAGCGGGATCGGCCCATACGAGCCGTGGGACAGGATGGCGTGCCCGATCTCGGGGTGGGACTTCATCGCGGCCCACTCCTCGTCGGTCAGCTTGTCGGGCTTGTTCAGGATGCGGTCCGGAATCCGCGACTTGCCGATGTCGTGCATCAGCCCTCCCAACCCCGCATCGCGCGTGTCCTGCTCGTTCAGCCCGAGCTTCCTCGCCAGCGCGATCATCAGGCCGCACACCGCGACCGAATGCATGTAGGTGTAGTCGTCGGCACGCTTCAGGCGCGACAGGCTGATCAACGCGTTGGAATTGCGGTGCACCGACTGGTAGATCTCGTCGACCAGCTCCCCGGCCGCCTCGGAGCCGATCGCGCGCCCCATCCGGGCCTCACTGAACATGCTCAGCACGGCCGGCCGCACGCGCGAGTACACCGCACGGGCGCGCTCGAGCTCCTCGGAAAACGTGGCCCGACCGGCCGGCTGCGCCGCCGCGTCGCCCGACTGCAGCAGCTTGCGCTCGATCTCGGTTTCGGCCTGGGCCCGGGTGGCGACGCGATGCGCCGACGAACCGGGGTCAAGCCCCTTGTCGGTATCGATCCACACCTCTTGGATGCCGCTGTCGGCGATGCGGCGCAGGTCGCCGCCATCGGTCAGCGTGAAGCGGCTGCGCCAGAACGGATGCTCCATCCACGAGCCGCACAGCTCGTCGACGTACATGCCGACGCGCAGCTCGGAAACCGGAATCCGCTTCAACACGACACGACCACACGACCTTCTGGAACGCGAAGGATCGCGCGGAAGCGGTCCCGGCAAGCCGGGGAATTTGCGGCCGAAATCCGGCCGGATCGGCCGATCGGCGCCGCCCGGGGCGGCCTGATCAGGCCGCCTTCTTAAGCCCGGCGGCCTCGCGCAGCTGGGCGACCCGGTCCAGCCGCTCCCAGCTGAACTCGGGCTCGTCGCGGCCGAAATGGCCGTACGCCGCGGTCTTGCAGTAGATCGGCCGCATCAGGTCGAGCATCTGCACGATGCCTTTGGGCCTGAGGTCGAAATGCTCGCCGATCAGGCTCGCGATGCGCTCGTCCGGAATGACGCCCGTGCCTTCGGTGTAGACCGTCACGTTGATCGGCTTGGAGTAGCCGATCGCATAGCTGACCTGGATCTGGCACTGCCGCGCCAGCCCGGCCGCGACCACGTTCTTGGCAACGTAGCGCGCCGCGTAGGCGGCCGAGCGGTCGACCTTCGACGGGTCCTTGCCGGAGAACGCACCGCCCCCGTGGGGGCAGGCCCCGCCATAGGTGTCGACGATGATCTTGCGCCCGGTCAGTCCGCAGTCGCCATGCGGACCGCCCACCACGAAGCGGCCGGTCGGATTGATCAGGAAGCGCGTGTGCGCGAGCCATTCCCTGGGCAGCACGGGCTTGACGATCAGCTCGATCACCGCCTCTTCCAATGTCTTGTGGTCGACGTCCGGATCATGCTGGGTCGACAGCACCACGGTGTCGACCGAATGCGGCTTGCCGTCGACGTAGCGCAGCGTCACCTGCGACTTGGCGTCGGGCCGCAGCCATTCCAGGCGGCCGTCCCGCCGCACGTCGGCCTGGCGCTCGACCAGCCGATGCGCGTAGTAGATGGGCGCGGGCATCAGCTCCGGCGTCTCGTCGCAGGCGTAGCCGAACATCAGGCCCTGGTCGCCGGCACCCTGGTCCAGATCGATGCCCTTGCCTTCGTCGACGCCCTGGGCGATGTCCGGGCTCTGGCGGTCGTAGCACACCAGCACCGCGCATCCCTTGTAGTCGATGCCATAGTCGCTGTTGTCGTAGCCGATCCGCTTGATCGTCTCGCGTGCCACCGCCGGGTAGTCGACGATGGCCGAGGTGGTGATCTCGCCGGCCAGCACGACCAGCCCGGTCGTCACCAGCGTTTCGGCCGCCACCCGCGCGCGCGGGTCGTGCGCCAGGATCGCATCCAGTACCGCGTCCGAAATCTGGTCGGCCACCTTGTCGGGGTGGCCTTCCGAGACCGATTCGGAAGTAAACAGGAAGTCGCTCGTCATGGATCACACTCCAGTTAGGCAGCGCGCCACGACCGCGGAAAAAGGGGGTGACGCTTTAGCAGTATTTTTTCGCGAACCGTATGGTCCGTCCGCGAACTCGCCCTGCAAGTTGTACGTTAACTCGGCAAACGGGATTATACGGGATCCGCCCGCCCGGCATCCCGTTACGATCCTAGCGTGAACCAGGCTCCGTCCGAACTGGGCATCGAATCCCAGGCGCGCCCGCGGCCGCGGGTCGACCTGTGGGCGGCCAGTGTCGGCATTGCGCTGATCAACCGTACCGCGCGCTGGCCCGCGTGGGCGCGCCGTTTCGTGGCGCATGTGGCCGGCGACCTCGGATGGCTGCTGGTCGCGTCGCGGCGGCGCGTCACGCTGGCGAACCTGAAGGCGTGCTTCCCGGAGCTGGACGGGGCGGCGCGCCGGCAGATGGGACGCCGCATGTTCCGCAACCTGGCCCGCGCCACCGTCGACCACTCGGTGCTGTGGAACGGCAGCGGGCAGGACGTCGCGCAGTTCGTCCGCCTCGAAGGGGCGGAGCGGCTGCATGACCTGGTCAACCGGCCGCTGATCCTGCTGGCACCCCACTTCGTCGGATTGGACGCGGGCGGCGTGCGCCTGAGCCTGGCGCTGCGGCTCGTTTCGATCTACGCGCGCCAGTCGAATCCCGTGTGGGACCGCTGGCTGGAGCGCGGTCGTTCGCGCTTCTTCCCCCCGGTCCTGATTGCCCGCCGCGGTTCGGATCTGCGGGCGGTGGTACGCGCGATGCGTGCAGGCTGCCCGTTCTACTACCTGCCGGACATCGACGGGGGCCAATCCAACTCGATGTTCGCCCCATTCATGGGTGTGTCGACGGCGACGCTGACGATCCTGCCGCGGCTCGCCCGGATGACCGGCGCCGTCGTGATGACCGCCGTCACGGAGCAGACCCCCGACGGCTACGTCTTCCGCATAGAGCCGCCCTGGGAGGACTTCCCGGGGCCCAGCGTCGAGCAGGACATCGAGCGGATGAATCGGGAAATCGAGCGCTGGGTGCGGCGCCTGCCGGACCAGTACCTGTGGACGCACCGGCGCTTCAAGACGCGCCCGCCCGGCGAGGCGCCCTTCTACGGGTAGCGGTGCCACCCGCAATCGGCGAAGCGGATTCCCATGCTGTTCGAGCCCGATCGACACGAAGCGCTGGGCAACCCGGCCTGGGACGAGACCCGGGCGCGCGAATCGATCCGAGCCATCGTCGACGACATCGAGCAGGGCGGCGTTGCGGGCGCCGGCTGGCCGGTGCACCCTCTCGATGACACCGGCGACACGCCTCCAACCGGGTTCAAGGGCCTCTATCTGGGCAGCGCGGGCGTGCTTTGGGCGCTCTGGTACCTGCAGCGCGAAGGCGCTGCGACCCTGCGGCAGGATCCGCGCGCCGGCATCGAGCAGGCCGACGCTGCCTACCGGTCCGATCCCGACAGCGGGCAGGTGGTGCCCTCGTACTACCTCGGCGAGGTGGGCATCCTGCTGGTGCTGTGGCGGCTCACCGGATCACGCGAGGCGTCCGATCGTCTGTACACGGCGGTAAAGAGGAACATCCCGAATCCGACCAACGAGGCCCTGTGGGCCGCGCCCGGCACGATGGTCGCCGCCTGGCACCTGTGGGAAGCGACCGGCGAAGAACGATGGCGCGACCTGTTCGTCGAGAACGTCGAGCAGCTCTGGCGGACCTGGCTGCCGGATGCCCGGGCGCAGTGCCACCTGTGGACCCAGGATCTGTACGGCCACATCGTGAAGCTTCTCGGGGCCGGCCATGGATTCGCCGGCAACGTGTATCCGTTGCTGCGCGGCGCGTCCGTTCTCGACGCGGCGCGCCGCGAGCAGCTTTACGACCGCTGCGTGACCACACTGCGCTCGACCGGTGTGTTCGAACAGGACGCCGTCAGCTGGCCGCAGGGCATCGGGGCCCCGCGGCCGGGACGAACCAGCATGCTGATGCAGTGGTGCCACGGCGCGCCCGGCGTGGTGACCGGCCTGGCGGACTTTCCGCGGCAGCGCTCCGCCGACATGGACGCCATGCTGATCGGCGCCGGCACGGCCACCTGGAAGGCGGGACCGCTCTCAAAGGGGTACGGCCTGTGCCATGGCACGGCAGGCAACGGCTATGCGTTCCTGAAGCTGCACCGGCGCACGGGCGATCCCGCCTGGCTGCAACGCGCACGGTGCTTCGCGATGCACGCGCTCGCGCAAAGGGACCGCATGCTGCGGCAGTACGGGCGCGGGCGCTACACGCTGTGGACCGGCGATCCGGGTCTTGCGGTCTACCTGTGGCATTGCCTGACGGGAGCCGACACGCTGCCGGCCCTCGATGTGCTTGGCTGAAGACGGGGCAGTACACGCTCGGCCTTCACCAGTTTCCGATCAGAGCGGATTCACGCAAGCGCGGCGGGTGCGGCGATAATGGCGGCCATGCGGCTTCGATTCACCAAGATGCAGGGCGCCGGCAACGACTTCGTGCTGCTCAACGGCACCGAGCACCGACTGGACCTGACCCCCGAGCGGGTGCGAAAGCTGGCCGACCGCCGCTTCGGCGTGGGGGCCGACCAGGTGCTGGTGGTCGAGCGGGCGAGCGAGCCGGGCGCCGACTTCCGCTACCGGATCTTCAATGCCGACGGCAGCGAGGTCGAGCAGTGCGGCAACGGCGCGCGCTGCTTCGTGATGTTCGTGCGCGACGCGGGCCTGACCGAACGCTCGTCGCTCCGCGTCCAGACCGCCGGCGGCATGATCGAGCCGCGCCTGCTGGAGGACGGCACCGTGTCGGTCGACATGGGCGTGCCGGACCAGGATCCGGCCGCCAGCGGCTTTTCCACCCAGGGCCTGACGGCGCGCAGCGAGGGCGCGGCCGCGCTCTGGCCGCTTGCGGTCAACGGACACGAGTCCTGGATCTCGGTCGTATCGATCGGCAATCCGCACGCCGTGCAGAGGGTCGACGACGTCGAACGGGCGCCGGTCGGGTCCGATGGCCCGGCGATCGAACGGCATGCGCGCTTCGCCAACCGGGCCAACGCCGGCTTCATGCAGGTGGTCGATCGTCACACGATCCGGCTGCGCGTGTGGGAGCGCGGGACCGGGGAGACGCTGGCGTGCGGCACCGGCGCGTGCGCGGCCGCGGTGGCGGGCATCGAGCGTGGCCTGCTGTCCTCGCCGGTGGCCGTGCACACGCGCGGCGGTCGCCTGAATGTGCAGTGGAGCGGCGCCGCATCAAGGCAGGCGCAGCCGGTATTCCTGGCCGGGCCGGCGGTCAAAGTGTTCGAAGGCGAGATCGACATCGAATGAACGAAGACGACGTCGCAAGTTTCATCCAGAACAATCCCGAGTTCTTCCGGCGCAAACCCTGGCTGCTCGGCTCGATCGAGCTGCCCGATCCGCACGACGGCCGCGCCATATCGCTGGCCGAGCGCCAGGGCCAGGTCCTGCGCGAGCGCATCCGCTCGCTCGAAGCCAGCCTGGCGGACCTGACCCGCAACGGCCGCGACAACGACGCACTGGGCGAGCAGCTGGCCCGATGGGCGGGCGCGCTGCTGGCCGAGGCCGATCAGGCGCGCCTGCCGCAGCGCGTGGTCGATGGCCTGAAAGAGGTGTTCGCGGTGCCGGCGGCCGCCGTGCGCATCTGGGAATTCGCGCCACGCTACGCCGCGCTCGACTGCACCACACCGGTGGACGCCGACGTCGTCCGCTTCACCTCCAGCATGCAGGCGCCGTTTTGCGGGTTGAACGCGGATTTCGCGGCGACCGACTGGATGCGGGCCGAATTTCCCGCCACCCGCAGCGTGGCGCTGATCCCGCTGCGGGCCGACCCGGCCGGCGCGCCGTTCGGCCTTCTCACGCTGGGCTCCGACGATCCGCAGCGCTTCCGCAGCGACATGGGCACGGCTTTCCTGGGTCGGATCGGGCAAATGGCCGCGGCCGCGCTGTCGCGGTTGCGCGGGTAGGAATGCAGAAGGCCCGGGGCCGCGGCGAGCCGGGTGGCGTCGCGCAGGAATTCCTGCACGAACTGGCGGCGGTGCGTCGCCTGTCGCCGCTGAGCGTGGCCGCCTACCGGCGCGATTTGCAACGCCTGGGCGAACTGGCGCCGGGGCGCGCGCTGCCCGATCTGGATGCGGGCGACGTGCGGCGCGCGGCGGCACGGCTCCATTCGCAGGGGCTGGCGCCGGCCAGCATCGCGCGGATGCTTTCGGCCTGGCGCACATTCTTCCGCTACCTGGCGGCGCGCGGCCTGAAGCCGTTCAATCCGGCGCTCGGCGTGCGCGGTCCGCGCCGCCCGCAGCGGCTGCCCAAGGCGCTGGCTCCGGACCAGGCGGTCGCGCTGGCGTCGCAGCAGGGCGAGGGGCCTCTCGCACTGCGCGACCACGCGATCGTCGAGCTGATGTATTCGAGCGGCCTGCGCCTGTCCGAACTGGTGGCGCTCGACGTGCGCGCGTGCGGGCCGGAGCGGTCGCGCCCCGCCTCGCTCGGTTGGATCGATCTGGCCGAGCGTGAACTGACGGTGACCGGCAAGGGTTCCAAGCGCCGCTCGGTGCCGATCGGCCGCTTTGCGATCGAGGCGCTGCGCGCCTGGCTGGAAGTGCGGCCGACCCTGACGGATGGCGCCGAGCGTGCGCTGTTCGTGTCGACGCGGGGCACGCGCCTGAGCGGCCGCAGCGTGCAGATGCGGCTGCGGCAGCTGGCCGCGCGGGCCGGGCTCGGCGTGCCGGTTCATCCGCACGTGCTGCGGCACTCGATGGCATCGCACCTGCTGCAGTCCAGCGGCGATCTGCGCGCCGTGCAGGAAATGCTCGGGCACGCCAACATATCGACCACCCAGGTGTACACGCGCCTGGACTGGCAGCACCTGGCCAGGGCCTACGACGCCTACCACCCGCGCGCGCGGCGCAAGCGCTGAGCCGCGAAGGCACGATGCATCAGCTGCTGCTGAAGCCGGGCAAGGAGCGCTCGCTGGCGCGGCGCCATCCGTGGATCTATGCGACCGCGGTGGCCCGCGTGACGGGCACGCCCGGCCCGGGGGACCTGGTCGCGGTGCACGCAGCCGGCGGCCGCTGGCTCGCCTGGGCGGCGTTCGCGCCCGACTCGGCCATCCGGGCGCGCTGCTGGAGCTTCGTCGAGACCGACCGCATCGATCGGCTCTGGCTGGCGGCCCGCGTGCGCGATGCGGTGGGCCGGCGCGCCCGGATGGCCGAGCACGCCAGCGCGCTGCGGCTCGTCTACGGCGAGGCCGACCTGCTGCCCGGGCTGATCGCCGACCGCTACGCCGGGCAGCTGGTGGTGCAGCTGCAGGCGCCGGGCGTGCAGGCGCAGTGCGACGTGCTGATCGATGCGCTGTGCGAGGCGAGCGGCTGCCAGGACGTGTTCGACCGCTCCGACAGCGCGCTGCGGGCGCGCGAGGCGATGCCGGTCCGCACGGGGGTATTGCGGGGCCGGGAGCCGGCCGAACGGATCCAGGTCAGGGAGAACGGGCTCGACTACTGGGTGGACGTGCGGCGCGGGCACAAGACCGGCTTCTACATCGACCAGCGCGACAACCGGCGCCTGGCGGGCGAGCTGGCGCGCGAGCTGGGTGCGACGCTGGGCCGCGCCCCGCGCGCGCTGAACGCGTTCTGCTACACGGGTGGCTTCTCGGTGGCCGCGGCGCGCGCCGGGGCGGGCGAAGTGGTGTCGGTCGATTCGTCGGCCGATGCGCTGGCGTTCGCCCGTTCGCACGTAGAGCTGAACGGATTGGAGGCCGGATCGTTCCAGTGGCTGTGCGCGGATGTGTTCGAGCAGCTGCGCGCGCTGCGCGACGCGGGCGAGCGGTTCGACCTGATCGTGCTGGATCCGCCCAAGTTCGCCGCCAGCCATCACCAGGTCGAACGCGCCGCGCGCGCCTACAAGGACATCAACCTGAGCGCGCTGCGGCTGCTGGAGCCGCGCGGGATGCTGATGACCTTCTCGTGCTCCGGCGCGATCGACGTGGACCTGTTCCAGAAGATCGTGGCCGGCGCGGTGATCGATGCCGGGGTCGACTGCGTGATGCGCGCGCGCCTGGGCGCCGGCGCCGATCATCCGATGCTGATGACGCACCCGGAGGGGGAGTACCTGAAGGGGTTGCTGCTGCAGCGGCTCTAGCGCGTAGACTTTTCGGCAGTCACAACGATCGGAAGGAAGGTCGACCATGGCGATCGTCTTTTACTGCGGCTCGGGTTCGCCGTTTGCGTGGCGCGTATGGCTGGCGCTCGAACACAAGGGGCTCCCGTACGAGGTGCGGATGCTGTCCTTCGATCGCGGCGATATGAAGCAGCCTGCATTCGTGGCGATGAATCCGCGCGGGATGGTGCCGCTCATCCAGGACGGCGACTACATCCTGTACGAGTCGGCCGCGATCGTCGAATATCTCGAGGACGCGTATCCGGACGCCGGCGCGCCGCTGTTTCCCGCGGCGCCGCGATCGCGCGGCGTAGCGCGGCGGCTGATCCGCGAAGCCGATGAGTACCTGCTCGGATCCATGCGGGACCTGCTCAACCAGGTGCTGTTCACGCCGCAGGCGAACTGGAGTGACGATGCGATAACGGGCGCACGGGGCAAGCTGCTGGCGGAACTTCCCCACTGGCAACGGCTGGCCTCCGCGATAACTGGCGATGGAGGCTTCCTTGCGGGCGCGGTCGGCGCGGCCGATTTCACGGTCTACCCGATTCTCGCCCTGACGCTGCGGGCCCAACGGCGGCGACCTTCACTGGACATCGAGGCCGCGCTCGGGGCGCGGATCATCGGTTGGATGCGGCGCATCGAGGCCTTGCCATATTTCGATCGGACCTATCCGCCGCATTGGCGCACGTAGCGCGCGATCACACCCGTTCGGAGACGCATGAACCAGTCGGCGGTGTTCGGTCCGTTCTTCGCGATGATCCTCCTGACGATGGTCGTCTGGATCTATATGTACTCGCGGCGCATACCGTTCATCCTGAAAAGCAACCTGGGTCCGGAGCAGCTCACTGCGAGCGAGCTGGCGCGCCTTTCGCCACCGCGGGTTTCGAACCCCTCGGACAATCTGAAGAACCTGTTCGAGATTCCGACGATTTTCTACGGGATGACGCTGTACCTGTATGCGGCCCAACAGGCGGACACGATGTACCTGGCGGGGCTTTGGACTTTCGTTGCTTTCCGGGTCTTCCACAGTGCGGTCCATTGCACCGTCAACATCGTCGCCTTGAGGTTCTGGCTGTACTTCGCATCCACCCTGGCGCTGTGGTTCATTGCCATTCGCGCGGCGTTGCGCTTTCTGGGCTGGTGAGGACCGGATGCCCGACGCCGTCGAGGTCGTGCGCGAGTTCTGGCGCCTGATGGCGACCGGCGATTTCGCCTCGGTGGGCGCCGTGCTGGCGCCGGACTTCGTGGTCGAATGGCCGCAGTCAAGAGAGCGGATCTCAGGAGCCCACCGCTTCGCGCAGATGAACGCCGAGTACCCCGCGTACGGGCCATGGCGCTTCGAAATCAACCGGATCGTGGCTGGCGCCTCGGAAGCGGTATCCGACGTTTCGGTGACGGACGGCGTTCAGACCGCCCGCGCCATTTCCTTCTTCACGGTGGCCGGCGGCAAGATAGGCCGCCTGGTCGAGTTCTGGCCCGAACCCTTTGCGGCAGCCGCGAATCGGGCGCACCTGGTCGAAAGGATGGAATGACCGATGCGGATTCGTCTCGATGACCTGCGGGGTCCGGAAATAGCCGACCTGCTGCGGGTCCACCTCGAGAACTCGCGGATGTGGTCCCCTCCCGAGAGCATTCATGCGCTGGACCTGGATGCGCTCAGATCGCCCGAGATCACGTTCTGGACCGCATGGGACGGCGCCACGCTGCTGGGATGCGGCGCGCTCAAGGAGCTCGACCCATTGCACGGTGAGATCAAGTCGATGCACACCGCGCGGGAGCACCGGCGCCGGGGCGTGGCGGCGGAGCTGCTGGCGCACATCATCGAGGAGGCGCGCTCGCGCTCCTACCGACGCCTGAGCCTGGAAACCGGGTCGATGGAGGCTTACGCGCCGGCCCGCTCGCTGTACGCCGACTTCGGATTCGTCAGCTCCGGGCCATTCAGCCACTACGTCCTCGACCCGAACAGCTGCTTCATGACGCTGGAGCTGGTCGGGTCGTGACGCCGGATGCGAGAGGCGGCGGATGGAATCCGGAAGCGGACGTACGCTATCGGGTCTATTGCACCAACAGTGTTGCAGATGGCGGCCGGTTCTTGTTGTGAGGTTTCTTTTGCTCATATTCCCATTCGCACTGCGCGCCATCCTGGCCACCCTGTTGCTTTCCGTTGGCGGCGGCGTCCTTGGCCAGTCCACTCCGACGCCCTCCGTGGCGGAGGACCAGAGGATGCTGCCCTACGTCGAGCCAGGTGTGTTGATCGATATTGGCGGACGACACATCAACCTGCATTGCATGGGCACAGGCGGACCGACGGTCATTCTGATGTCTGGTTTGTTCAGCTGGTCGGTGGTCTGGTACAAAACGCAGCCCGTCATCGCCCAAAAGACACGCGTCTGCGCGTTCGACCGGGCCGGCTACGGCCACAGTGACCCGGGGCCCCGGCCGCAGATCGTCTCCGATGTAGTGGACGACTTGCATGCGGCGCTCAAGGCCGGGGCCATACCGGGACCGTATGTGCTGGTGGGACATTCTTTGGGCGGCATCGAGGAGCGCCTCTACGCGCAACGCTGGCCCAAGGAGGTCGCCGGCATGGTCATCGTCGATACCAGTCCGGCCGGCGAGGGGCTCATCAACGAGAATCAGCCGGGTTTCGACGAGGTCATCGACCGGGAGCACGCTGCGTCCAATCTGCTTTATTGTGCTCTCTTGGCCGCCAAGGGTCCGCTCGACCCGTCCAGCCCCGATTACGAGGACTGCACGTCGGCGTCGGCCTTGCCGAGTGATACGCCCGCCGCGTTCAGAAAGGCCTGGCCTAGTTTCTTCACCGCCTACTACTTTGCCGACAAGGCTTCTCTCCTTTCGTCGATCTACACACGCCGTTACGACAGCGTCGATCACCTCCGCCTTGGCACAATGCCGCTTGTCGTGCTATCGGCGGAGCACTCCTGGGGGAAAAGCGGGACGCCCGAAGATATCTGGTACCGACGAAGCTACGCGAAGATCTGGATTGGGCTGCATAGGGCGCTGGCACATCTCTCCTCGCGCGGCGTACACCGGATCATCAAGGGATCAGGTCACACGATTCAGTTGGAACAGCCGCAGGCGGTCATGGACGCCGTGGACGATGTGCTCCGCCAGGTCCATACCAGCGCGAAGCCTTGAGACGATCTGCGCTGGCCGTCCTGGAAGCTACCATTGCTGACTGACGTGTAGGGATCAAGTGGGCCGGGGTTCGTCTGCCGCTGGTCTTCCCAAGGTTTCACGGACATTTCCCGGAAGCGGACCTATTCGAATGGCGGCTCAGGGTCGATTTCGTAGGAGCACGACTGCTTTGGGTGCCCTGGCGGACTGGCCTCGGTGGCCGCTCGCCCTCACCCCCGCCCTCTCCCGCTTACGCGGGCGAGGGGCAATCGGGCGATCGGGCGACAGTCGATCGGTCAGCCGGCGTTCGCCACCAGTCGGCGCGATTCCTTCGGGTCGCGGAACACCAGCGGCTGCACGTCGATGCGCGCGGCATCGGGACGCTGAGCGCGCGCAACCGCGTCGGTCACGACGCCGTGATGGGGCGATTTGTCGCACACCGGGTCGGCGTTGGCCGGGTCCCCGGTCAGCAGGTAGGCCTGGCAGCGGCAGCCGCCCAGGTCGTTGTCCTGTTCCGGACAGCTGCGGCAGGGCTCCTTCATCCAGCCCTTGCCGCGGAAACGGTTGAACCCTTCGGACTCGTACCAGATCGAGCGCAGGTCCATGTCGCGCACGTTCGGGAACTCGAGGCCGGGCAGCATCCTGGCGGTATGGCACGGCAGCGCGGTGCCGTCGGGCGTGATCGTCAGGAACACGTTGCCCCAGCCGTTCATGCACTTTTTCGGGCGATTCTCGTAGAAATCCGGCACCACGAAGAACATCCGGATGCGGTCGCCGAGCCTGGCCCGGTACTCGTTGGTGATCCTCTCGGCCCGCAACAGCTGTTCGCGCGACGGCAGCAGATGGTCGCGGTTCAGGTGGGCCCACGAGTAGTACTGGCTGTTGGCCAGCTCCAGGTACTCGGCCCCCAGCTCCACCGCCATCTCGATGATCTTGTCGATGCAGTCGACGTTCATCCGGTGGATCACGACGTTCATCACCATCGGCCAGCCGTTGGCCTTGATCATGCGCGCGACGCGCTGCTTCAGCTCGAAGGTCTTCGTGTGCGAGAGGAAGTCGTTCATCTCGCGAGTGGAGTCCTGGAACGACAGCTGGATGTGGTCCAGCCCGGCCTGCTTCAGGCGAGCGGCGCGCTCCTCGGTCAATCCCACGCCCGAGGTCAGCAGGTTGGTGTAGAAGCCCAGCCGGTGCGCTTCGGCCACCAGGATCTCCAGGTCCTCGCGCACCAGCGGCTCGCCGCCCGAGAAACCGCACTGCACGGACCCGAGCGCGCGCGCCTCGCGCAGCACGCGCAGCCAGCCCTCCGTGTCCAGCTCGCGCTCGGTCGCCGCGAAGTCGACCGGGTTGTAGCAGAACACACAGTGCAGCGGGCACCGGTACGTGAGCTCCGCCAGCAGCCACAGGGGCGTGCCGTTGGTCGCCGTCATCGCACTTGCCTGTGCCGCTTCCATCGTCAGTCCTCGATCCAGCGCTTGCCGCGCGCGATGTCCAGGAACGCCAGCACGTCGCCCTGCAGTCCCTGAACCCCGAAACTTCCTTCCAGGTCGGCCACGATCTGGGCCACCGAGCTTGCCCCGTCGCAGCGCTTCATGATCTCGCCGGCCGATCCGTTCAGCTTCACCATGCCCTCGGGAAACAGCAGCACCCAGGACTTCTGCGCCTCCTCCCACTGCAGGCGGAAGCGCGACCCGACCCGGGGCTTCGCCTCGAGCGGGGCGCCCGTGTTCACGTCCGCACCCCGTAGCGCAGGGCCATGGCGTCGCTCATCGACCACAGCACGTCCAGCTTGAACTGCAGCACCTCGAGCGCGCGCTGCTGCAGCGGGCGAGTGTTGAAGTAGTCCAGCGTGACGGTCAGGCCCTGCTCGACGTCGCGCCGCGCCTGGCTGACCCGGTTGCGGAAGTACTGCAGCCCGGTCGACTCGATCCACGGGTAGTGCTGTGGCCAGTTGGCCAGGCGCTGCTTGTGGATCTCGGGCGCGAACAGCTCCGTGAGCGACGAGCACACCGCCTCCTGCCATGGCGCGCGCCGCGCGAAATTCACGTAGGCGTCGACCGCGAAGCGCACCCCGGGCACCACGTGCCGCAGGTCCAGGATCTCCTCGCGCGCGAGGCCCGCCGCCACGCCCAGGCGGATCCACGCTTCGATGCCCCCCTCGTCGCGGGTCTCGCCGATCTGAAAGCCGTCATGGTCCAGGATGCGCTGGATCCAGCCCCGGCGCACCTCGCGGTCGGGGCAGTTGGACAGTATCGCGGCATCCTTCACCGGGATCGCGATCTGGTAGTAGAAGCGGTTGGCGACCCAGCCCTGGATCTGCTCGCGCGAGGCCCCGCCGCTGTTCAGCAGCACGTTCATCGGATGATGGATATGATAGGCCTTGCCCTTCTCGCGCAGCCGCGCCTCGAATTCGGCCCGGCCCCACGCAGGCTGGTGCCGCTCGCTCGATTGCAGGTTCGCATTCACAAGTTGATTTCCATTCCGTCGTACGACACCTCGATGCCGTGGCGCCTGAGCTCCAGGTGCTCGGGGCCTTCCTCGTTCAGGATCGGATTGGTGTTGTTGATGTGAATCAGGATGCGGCGCTTGCCGGGTTCCAGGGCGTCGAGCTGCTCGATCATCCCGCCCGCCCCGTTCTGGGCCAGGTGGCCGATGTCGCGCGCCCGCTTGGTCGACACGCCCAGGCGCACCAGCTCGTCGTCGGTCCAGCAGGTGCCGTCGACCAGCACGCAGTCGGCCGCCTTCATCGCATCGCGCACGGGCGACTCGATCTGGCCCAGTCCGGGCGCGTAGAAAAGCTTCCTGCCGCTGCGCTCGTCCGTGACCGTCACCCCGATGTTGTCGCCCGGCTGCGGATGGTCGCGGTGCGGCGAGTAAGGCGGCGCCTTGCTGCTGAGCGCGACCGCCGAGAAATGCAGGCCGGCGATGCCCGGTATCCGGAAACCCTCGCCCGCCAGCGGCACCGGGTGACGTTCCACGCCGGCGAAATGGCGCAACACATTCAGCACCGGATTGCCGGTGGTCAGATCCTGGAACACCGGATCGGTGCACCACAGCTCGAGCGGGTGATCGTGCTCGCGCAGCATCAGCAGGCCCGTCGTGTGGTCGATCTGCGCGTCGATCAGGACGATCGCGGCGATCCCGGTGGTGCGCAGCCGGTCACCCGGCTGCAGCGCCGGGAACTCGCGGATCTGCTGCAGGATGTCCGGGGAGGCGTTGAAAAGGACCCAACGGTGCCCGTCGCCGCTGACCGCAATCGAGGACTGAGTGCGCGGCCGGGCCCGGATCGTACGGCTGCGCACGCCCCGGCAGTTGTCGCAGTTGCAGTTCCATTGGGGGAAGCCGCCGCCAGCGGCGCTTCCGAGCACGCGGACCTTCATAAATGAAGCGGGCGCCTTGGCGGACTCGTCCGCCGCGGCGCCCGGTGTCTGAATCCTGCCGGGGCAGCGCCGTTCGGGGGATCAGTCGATTGCGCCGCCCGCGATCAGGGATTGGGTATTACCGATTGGCCACGTACATCGTGATTTCGAAGCCAAAGCGGATCTCGGCAGCTGCCGGGGTTTGCCATGTCATGGTCGATACTCCTGGTTGTGGTTTCCAACGAGCCGCTCAGCCGGCCCTGCAATCTCGTACCGCACAGGGGTGCCGGTACCAAGCGCAGTGTGCGCGAGGCTGCCCCGCTCCGGCATCGACGCAGCCGGGAATCCGACCTCATGATTTTCTTGAGTCCGCGTGCTGCATCGCAGCACCGAAACGGCTGCCGCCCCGCATCCCATAAGATCCGGAGCTTGCCATGAGCCTGCGCCTCCAACTTCACCTGATCCTCGCGACGCTGATTGCCGGCTTCACGGCGCTTCTGGTCGTGCAACAGGTCGAGGATACCCGGCGCAGCGTGCGCGAGGAGGTCGAGGCGGCCAGCATCGTCGCCTCGCAGCTGCTGTCCCGGGTCGGCTGGATCTTCGAGCAGGGCGGCGTGCCGGGCATGGTCCAGTTCCTCAGGCGCCTGGGCCACGTACGGGGCAACGACATCACGCTGTACGACGCCTCGGGGCAGCTGCTCTACAGCTCGCCGGGCGCCACGTACAAGGCCGGACGCGAAGCGCCCCAGTGGTACTCGCGGCTGGTGTCGCCGCCGACGCGGCCGACCGAGATCGAGTTCAATGGCGGGCGCATCGTGCTGAAAGCCGACGCGTCGCGCTCGGTGCTGGACGGCTGGGACGACCTGATGAAGGTGGTCGGCGGCGCCGCGCTGGGCCTGGTGATCGCCAATGTGCTGGCGTACGTGCTGACGCAGCGGGCGCTGAAGCCGCTGGGCCAGGTGGTCGAGGGCCTGCGCCGCATGGGGGCGGGCGACTATTCGACGCGACTGCCGCCGCTGCCGGGAGCCGAAGCGCGTCCGATCGGCGAAGCGTTCAACCGGATGGCCCAGGTGGTGCAGGACAGCGTCGAGGCGCGCCGCGTCGCCGCCGAAGCCGAAGCGAACCTGGCGCAGTCGCGCGAACTCACCCAGATCATCCAGACCCGCATCGAACAGGAGCGCGCCGCGATCGCGCGTGAGCTGCACGACGAGCTGGGCCAGCAGGTCACCGCGATCCAGAGCGCCGGCGTGTCGATCGCGCAGCGCGTGCGCGGACAGGATGCCTCGCTCGAGCAGGCCGCGCGCCTGGTGGTGGACACGGCCAGCCAGATCTACGGCGCGGTGCACCAGATCATCGCGCGCATGCGCCCGCTGCCGCTGGACCAGATGGGACTGGCCGAAGCGCTGAGCGACCTGCTGGGCGACTGGCGCCTGCAGCATCCGGGCATCGAGTTCGCCCTGGACGCGCAGAAGGTGCCGCCGGACCCGGGCGACGCGGTGTCGACCGCCGCGTACCGGATCGTGCAGGAGGCGGTGAACAACTCGCTGCGGCACGGAGCGCCGTCGCGGGTGCGGATCCAGGTACGCGCGGACGGTGTCGACCTGTCGATTCTCGTCAGCGACAACGGCACCGGGCTGCCGGTCGACTGGCGCAAGCCCGGCCATTACGGCGTGCTGGGGATGCGCGAGCGCGCGGTCGCCCTGGGCGGAAGCTTCGAGCTGCAGAAGCCCGAAGGCGGCGGCTTGTGCGTGGCGGCCCGCATACCGCTGCAGGCGGAACCGGCGGTGGTGGCGTGAACGCGAAAACCCGGGTGCTGCTGGTCGACGACCACGCCGTGGTGCGCATGGGGTTCCGCCTGCTGCTGCAGGCCACCAGCGACATCGAAGTGATCGGCGAGGCGGAAAGCGGCGAGGCGGCCTGCCAGCGCGTCGCCGAACTGCACCCGGATGTGGTGGTGATGGACCTGGCGATGCCCGGCATGGGCGGCATCGAAGCGGTCAAGCGCATCGCGGCGCGCGATCGCGACGTGCGGATCCTGGCGCTGTCCGCGCACGAGGACACCAGCCACCCGCGGCGCGCCTTGAAGGCCGGCGCGCTGGGCTACCTGTCCAAGCGCGGCGCGCCCGAAATGCTGATCGAGGCGATCCGGACCATCGCGCGCGGCCGCCGTTACCTGGACCCGCAGATCGCGCAGCGCATGGCGGTGCAGGGCCTGGAAGGCGGCGACAATCCGACCGAACAGCTGTCGGAACGCGAATTCGAGGTGTTCGTGCAGCTGGCGCGCGGGCTGTCCGTCAACCAGATCGCGGACAACCTGAAGCTTGCCCCGTCCACGGTCGGCACGCACCTGTACAACATCAAGCAGAAGCTGGGAGTGCAGAACCAGGCCGAGATGACGCTGCTGGCCGTGCGCCACGGCCTGATCGAACCCTGACGGCCGGCCGCGGCGCAGGAACGGCGCGCGAACCTAGTGATTTCCCTTGGTCGCCGGCGGGCGCGCTCGTGCGCTCGATATCGCTTCGGCCAGCAACTGCGCGCGGTGCGTCGGATGCGCATCGATCAGGCGGGTGACGAAGGACGCCGGTACGTCGCGATACAGGCGCCGGTCCGGCTGATACGTTTCGGTGCGCCAGCCCTGATCCTGCAGCCATATCCACAGCTCGTCACTCATGCCGGCCTGCACCACCAGCCGCAGGCATTCCTGCACGTGCACGACGGCGGCGCCGATGCGCGGCTTGCGGCCGCGGCGCGGATAGCGGCGCGGGTACACCTTGTCGCCCAGCAGCGAGCGCAATCGCGTTCGGAATGAATCGATCGGACCCATGGCGCGGACCATTTTGAACAAGCCGCCCCGTGCCAGAAAGGCCGCAGTCGGGCTATGCGCCCGCTCGCGGGCCCTTAAGCGGAAGACGGTATTTTTCTTTCAAACCCGACAGCGTCATGGGGATAGAGCCCATGGTTTCGGTGCGTGAAAGGTCGCGCCAGCCATCCCGATGCACCACCCGCACTCCGAAGGCGCAGTGCGCCAGAAACTGGGGCAGGGCCGGGTCCACGATGCCGGCCGCCGCGAGTTGCAGCGGGTCGTTGCCTGCCTCGCGCACATCGCACGACTTGACCAGCACGAGCCCGGCGGCCCCGAGCGCCCGGGCCAGCCAGGCGGCGATCGTATCGGATGTCACCTCCCAGTTACGCGGCAATTCCCGGTCGCGTCTCATCAGGTCAGCGGGAAGCCACACCGGCAGCCGGTGACCGGTCCACGCGTTCTCGATCTGCGCAAGGGTCGAGCAGGGCGTGGCCGCCGGTTCGATTGCGCACAGCAGGTGGCCGAACTGATCCATCGCCCCGATCGCCATCACGTGCGCCACCGCATCGCTGAAGCGCCACACGCTCTGCGCCCGACGAACGGCGTCGGCGAACGGGCCGCCACCCGGGACCGCCACGAACCGGGGCGAGCGGCTTCGCGCCAGCTCGCGCAGCCATTGTGCGAGCGATGGATCGCCGGCCAGGCTTCCGCCCAGCTTCACGACGACACGCGGCGCCGGCGCGCCGCTCAAGCGGCCTCCTGCTGCGCCAGCACCGCCACCGCGACCGCCGGCGCACAAATCGAAAGCGCGGCCGCGTCGTCGGTCGGGGCATCGAACAGGCTCGCGAAGTGCAGGTGCGGCCGGTCCAGGTCGGCGGCCAGGTCGGCCACCAGGAAAGCGCCGGCGCCCGCCGCCACCAGGGGCGCGTCGGGCGCAACCGCGGTGCGCAGCAGCACCTCGCGCGCGGCGCGCCGGATCCGCTCGAGCTGTACGGTGCGGAACGACGCGGCCAGCCGCCGCCAGTTCGCCAGCGGCCGCTCGCGCGCATCGCATCCGATCATCCGGGCCACCCGCCGCGCGCTCGCCTGCGGGGTCTTTTCGGCGCCATCGGCGCTCGCGTGCTGGTCACTGCGCTCGTCCAGCTCGCCGGTGAGCCGATACACGTCGGCTGTCGTCGCGAAGTGCTCCGCCATCAACGGAACTCGCAAACCCTCGAACTCGATCGCATCGCCCATCGCCATCAGCGCGGTCCGCACCACGCCCGTGTACACCAGCTCGCCGCTGATCAGCCGCTCGAAATCGGTGCGTCCCTCCGCTGTAACGCGTCGGTCGCGCACTCCCACCAGGTCGGTGGTCGTGCTGCCGATGTCCACCAGCAGGGCGTCGCCGAGCTTGTGCGCGATCAGCTGCGCGGTGGCCTGCCAGTTGGCCGAGGCCACCTGCGCGAAATGTCGACGCGCGTCCTGCGGCTCCAGCCATCCGTGCTCGCCCGCGTACACGCGCAGCGGTCCGCCGATACGTCCCCTGACCGTCGCGACGATGCGCTGCACGCCCTCCTCGCGATCGGCGAACAGATCCGCCAGCTCGCCGGTCATCGTGACCGCGTGGGAAGCCTGCGCTGCGCCGGCCGGCAGCGCGGCGAGCGCCTGGTCCAGCGCCCCCTCGAGTTGATCCAGACCGCGCCACAGCGCGCACGGCAGCTGCAGCGCGGCCAGCGGGCGGCCGCCGTCCGCGACCACGGCCACCTTCAGGTGCGCCCCGCCGATGTCCCAGCCGACCTGGCCCATGTCAGCCGGTTTCATGTCCGTTCAACCTCAGTCGGATCGTGCGACCCCGACGGGGCCGCTTCGGAAGCGGCGGCCGGCCGGTGGCCGCGGCCAGCACCGATGCGGCCGGATTCAAACCCAGCGCCGGGCCGAGTCCGGCATAAGAGCTCGTCAGGCGCGGGTTCACTTCGATCACGACCGGGCCGGCGGTCGTGTGCACGAAATCGATGCCGAAGTAGCCGTGCAGCCCGGGAATCGCCGCCGCCACGCTATCGGCCATCGCCGCCAGCGGCGCCGCCACCGGTTCGCAATTGACGTCGACCGCGGCCAGCCCGATTGCACCGTCGTCGTCCAGCCGCAGATGCTGGCGGTTCACGCTCAGCACGTCGACCCCGGCCCGCGTGGCCAGCACGCACAGGCTCATCGCCTCGCCGGCGATCCACGGCTGGGCGATCAGCCCGGCACGCTCGCCCAGCGCGGCGGCCGCTTGCTCGCAGCCGCCGACCCGCCGGGTGTCGACGCAACCGGCGCCGTCGTCCGGCTTCACGACCCATGGCCCGTCGCTTCCGGTCCACGCCGAGCCCGCGCGGAAACACGGAACGGTATCGATGCCGGCTCGCGCCAGGCGCTGCGAGGTGGCGAACTTGCTGGCCGCCAGGCCGATCGCGTGCGGACGCGGTCCGAGCAGCACGCGACCGGCATCGAGCACGGCCTGCGCCGCCCGTTCCAGCGCGCCGCCGGTTTCGGGGGCGATCGGCCACGTCGCATCGGCCGCGGCAATTTCGCGCGCCAGGGCGTCGGATGCGGCGACATCGGGCTGGCGCCAGCACACGCGCGCTGCGCGCAGGCGCGCGTCGGCCGGCGGCGGCAGCCGCGCATCGCGCGCGTACGAGACCTGCAGACCGGGCAGCTGCAACAGATCGCCCACCAACGCGGTCAGCATCAGGTCGGCCTCGCGCGCCAGCGCGGCCGGCAATGGCAAGCCGGCCAGGCCGCCACCGCAGATAAACTCGAAGACGTGAACGCGCACGGGACTGGGGCCGAAGCAGGCTGCGAGGTGATTCCGGTGATCGACCTGATGGGCGGCATCGTGGTTCACGCCCGCCGGGGCGATCGCGAGCATTATCGGCCGATTCGCTCGCGCCTGTGCGATTCGGCGCGGGTCCAGGACGTGGTGGCCGCGTTGCTCGGCCTGTTCGCGTTCCGCCACCTGTATGTGGCCGACCTGGACGCGTTGCGGGGCGGACGCCGCCAGCTGCGCGCGCTGGACTCGATACGGCACGCGGCTCCGGGGCTTTTGCTGTGGATCGATGCCGGCGTGCGCGATCGGCGCGACCTGAGCGCAATCGCGGCACGCGGCACGCCGGTACTGGCTTCGGAAACGCTCGGCGCCGCCCATGCCGAACGGCTGTTCGAGGCCTGCCCGGCCGCGGTGCTGTCGGTCGATTACCGCGGCAGGCGTCTGATGGGCGAGGCAGCGCTGCTCGAGCTCGCCCCGCGCTGGCCGGCTCGCGTGATCGCGATGAATCTGGCGCGCGTCGGCAGCGGCCTGGGACCGGATCTGAAGCGCGTGCAGGCGCTGCACCGGTTGGCGCCGCACGCCAGGCTCTACGCCGCCGGCGGCGTTCGCAACGCGGCCGATCTGCGCCGGTGCGGCGCCGGCGGCGCCGCCGGCGCGCTGGTGGCCAGCGCGCTGCACGACGGCCGCATCCAGGCCGCCGACCTGGCGCGGATGCGGCGGCCGTGACCGCGTCGATCGTCGCGATCTGCACCGCGGTCTACCTGGGAATGATCCTGGGAGGACTGCCGTTCCTGCAGCTGGATCGCACCGGCATCGCGCTGCTCGGCGCCATCGCACTGGTCGGCATCGGCGCGCTCACGCCGGAGCGGGCGGCCTCGTCGGTGCATCTGCCGACCCTGCTGCTGCTGTTCTCGTTCATGGTGATCGCGGCCCAGATGCGGCTGGGGGGGTTCTACGACTGGGTCACGCTGCGGGTATCGGCGCTACCGCTCGGGCCGCCCGCGCTGCTCGGCGCCGTGATCGGGGTGGTGGGGCTGCTGTCGGCGGTGTTCAGCAACGATGTCGTGTGCCTGGCGGTCGCGCCGGCACTGATCGACGCCTGCGCGCGCCGCCGGCTGGACCCGGCGCCTTTCCTGCTCGCGTTGGCGTGCAGCGCCAACGTAGGCTCGGCCGCCACGCTGATCGGCAATCCCCAGAACATGCTGATCGGCCAGGTACTGGACGTGCCGTTTGCGCAGTACCTGTTCGAAGCCGGCGTCCCGGTGCTTGGCGGTCTGGCGGCGATCTGGCTGGTGATCGCGCGGCAGACGCGCGGCCGCTGGCTGGCGGAGCCCGATGCGCCGGCCGCGCAGGGCGCGTGCGGCGTTGCGCTGGACCGCTGGCAGACCGTCAAAGGACTGGCGGTGGCGGGCGCGCTGATGGCCGTCTTCCTGTTCACTTCGTGGCCGCGCGACGTGGCGGCCCTGGTCGGGGCTGGCCTGCTGCTGACGAGCCGCAAGCTGAACTCGCGTGAAATTCTCGGTCAGGTCGACTGGGAGCTGCTGATCCTGTTCATCGGGCTTTTCGCCGTCAATCGCGCCCTGACCGATACCGGGCTGGCGCGCCAGGCGGTGCACTGGCTGGCCGACGCCGGGGTGCCGCTGAGCTCGCCGGTACCTCTGTTCGCGGCCGCCTTCCTGCTCTCGAACGTGCTGTCGAACGTGCCGGCCGTGATGCTGTTGCTGCCGATCGCGCGGCCCGCGTCGGACGGGCCGCTGCTGGCGCTGGCCAGCACGCTGTCGGGTAACCTGTTGATCGTCGGCTCGATCGCCAACATCATCGTGGTCACGGCGGCGCGCCGGCGCGGCATCCGGATCGACTGGCGCCGCCACGCGCGCACCGGCGTGCCGGTCACGCTGGTCACACTGGCGATCACAGCGGCGTGGCTTTCACTGCGCGGCTGAGCTTTCGCCCTCACCCCCGTCCCCTCTCCCGCGGCGCGGGCGAGGGGCGACCCACCCCAGCCTTTGCACGCTTTCACATGGGCTGGGGGCGCGCGACTGAAACAGCTACCACTCCAGCTTCTGCGGCCTGCCGTCGCAGATCTCGTAGTAATCGCCCTTGTCCTTGCAGAAGATGTGATGCGATATCGTCAGGCCCGTGGGGCCGTCGAGCGATCCGGCGCCGATGAAGATCTCCGGATCGCCGGCCCGTTTCCAGAAGAGGGCGGAGCCGCATACCCGGCAGAAGCCGCGCTCCACGGTGTCCGAGCTTCGATACCACGCGAGCGCCGCCTCGCGATCGAACTGGAAGCGGTCCAGCGGCACCGACGTATCCGCCGAGAAATGCCCGGTCTGGCGCCGGCACTGCGTGCAGTGGCAGCCGATCACGTCGCCCAGCGGCCCCGTGGCCCGATAGCGCACCGCGCCGCAAAGACAGCCTCCGGTGAACTCCATAGCATGTGCCTCTCAGTAATGCGTCCCATTTCCCACGTTACGGGCCGGGGCGCCCGCGTTCAAGCGCCTCATATGGGGTCGGAGCGTTCGGATAAGCTTCGGGCCCTCGCAAGGAATAGCCCATCGTGGATCTCGCATTTGTCACCGGCGCGTCGGGATTTGTCGGATCGGCCGTGGCCCGAACGCTGCTGGCATCCGGCTACCGCGTGCGAGCACTGGTTCGCCCGGCCAGCCCGCGCACTAACCTGGATCTGCCCGGACTGCAGATCGTCGAGGGCGACATGCGCGATCCGCGCGCGGTGGCCCAGGCGGCGGACGGGGCGCGCTGCGTGTTCCACGTGGCCGCGGACTACCGCCTGTGGGCGCCGGATCCGGGCGAGATCGTCCGCAACAACGTCGAGGGCACGCGCACCGTGCTGCGGGCCGCCCAGGCGGCCGGGGTCGAGCGCATCGTCTATACGAGCAGCGTGGCCACGCTGCGGCTGAACCCGGACGGCACGCCGGCCGACGAAAGCGTGCTGCTGTCGGAGAACGCGGCCATCGGCGCCTACAAGCGCAGCAAGGTGGCAGCCGAGTCGCTGGTCCTGCAGATGGCCGGCGACGGGCTGCCGGTCGTGATCGTGAACCCGTCCACGCCGATCGGCCCGCGCGACGTGCGCCCCACGCCCACCGGCCGCATCATCGTCGAAGCCGCGTCGGGCCGGATGCCGGCTTTCGTCGACACGGGGCTGAACCTGGTGCACGTGGACGACGTCGCCAGCGGGCACCTGCTGGCGCTGCGGCGCGGGCGCATCGGCCAGCGTTACATCCTGGGCGGCGAGAACGTCTCGCTGGCACGGATGCTCGAGATGATCGCCGGCCTGGTCGGCCGCGCCGCCCCGCGCGTGCGCCTGCCGCGGGCGGCCATTTACCCGATCGCGTTCGCCGCCGAAACGATGGCGCGCTTCACCGGCCGCGAGCCGTTCGCGACGATCGACGGGCTGCGGATGGCCCGATACAAGATGTTCTTCACCAGCGCCAGGGCGCAGTCCGAGCTCGGCTATGGCGCGCGCCCGGTGAGCGAGGCGCTGCGGGACGCAATCGCCTGGTTCCGGCAGGCGGGAATGATCCGGTGAGCCCGCCCTCCGCCCAAACCGCCGTTGCGCTGCTGGCGCTTGCGGTCTGGGTGTATCTGCTGCTGGCGCGCGGGGGCTTCTGGCGCTGCACCGTGCGCGACGACCGCGCGGCGCCGGCCGCGGACCCGCTGCGCTGGCCCGCCGTGATGGCCGTGGTGCCGGCGCGCAACGAGGCCGACATCCTGCCGGAATCCCTGGCGACGTTGCTGCGGCAGGACTACCCCGGCCCGTTTTCGGTGATCGTGGTGGACGACAACAGCGACGACGCCACGCTGGCGTGCGCGCGCGAACTGGCGGCCGCTGCGCCGGGGCGGCTGGCGATCGTACAGGGCGCCCCGCTCGCGCCCGGCTGGACCGGCAAGCTGTGGGCGCTCAGCCAGGGCATCGAGCGGGCCGAAGCCTCGAGCGGGCCGCCCGACTACCTGCTGCTGACCGACGCCGACATCGGATACCGGCCCGGCGCACTGCGCGCCCTGGTGCGACGCGCCGAGGCGGGCCAGCTGGCGCTCGCCTCGCTGATGGCGAAGCTGCGCTGCCGCAGCCTGGCCGAGCGGGCGCTGATACCGGCCTTCATCTTCTTCTTCCAGATGCTGTATCCGTTCGCCTGGGTCAACCGGCGCGATGCACCGGCCGCCGCGGCCGCGGGCGGCTGCCTGCTGGCGCGCCGGACCGCGCTCGCCCGCGCCGGCGGAATCGGATCGATCCGGGGCGCGCTGATCGACGACTGCGCGCTGGCGGCGCGCCTGAAGCGGCAGGGCCCGATCTGGCTGGGGCTGACCGAACAAGTGCACAGCCTGCGCCCGTATCCGTCGCTGGGCGACATCCGGCGCATGGTGGCGCGCAGCGCGTACGCGCAGCTGCGCTTTTCGCCGTGGCTGCTGGCCGCAACCATCGCCGGCCTGGCGCTGGCCTACCTGGCGGCACCGATCATCGCGCTGTCCGGCTCCGCAATGGCCCGCTGGTGCGCCGCCGGCGCCTGGCTGCTGATGGCCCTCGCCTTTCTGCCGACGGTGCGCTTCTACGGCTTGTCGCCGCTGTGGGCGCCGATGCTGCCGGCGATCGCTGCCGTCTACATGGCCTTTACGATCGACAGCGCGGTCCAGCACGCGCGCGGCCGCGGCGGCCTGTGGAAGGGCCGCGTACAGGCGTTGCCGCCGCATGCCCCCTCACCCCGGGCCCCTCTCCCCAAGGAGAGGGGGGAAAGCAACCGATGAAGACCTCGGAAGACTACGGAACCGGCAAGACGCAGGAGAACTTTCCGGTCGCCTCGCGCCTGATCGCCCCCGGTTTGCGCCCGGCCATCCTCGCCTACTACCGCTTCGCGCGCGCCGCCGACGACGTGGCCGATCACCCGTCGCTGCCGCCGCAGACCAAGTTCGAACTGCTCGACGGCCTGGAGGCGACGCTGCTGGGCCGCACCGACCTGGATCCGGCCGCGCTGCCGCTGCGGGCGCAGCTGCAGGCGCGCGCGCTGTCGCCACAGCATGCGCTCGACCTGCTGGCCGCGTTCCGGATGGACGTGACCAAGCTGCGCTATCGCGACTGGGACGAGCTGATGCATTACTGCCGCTATTCGGCGATGCCGGTGGGGCGCTTCGTGCTGGAGGTGCACGGCGAAAGCCGCGCGACCTGGGAACCGAGCGATGCGCTGTGCTCGGCGCTGCAGGTGATCAACCATCTGCAGGATTGCCGCAAGGACTACCGGGCGCTGGACCGCGTGTATGTGCCGCTCGACGCACTGGCCCAGCACGGACTGGGCGTCGAGGCCCTCGGCGCTGCGCGCGCCACGCGCGAGCTGCGCGCCTGCCTGCAGTCGGTCGCGCGCCGGTCCGAGGCACTGCTGCCGCAGGCCGCCCGGCTTCCGCGCCTGGTGCGGGACCTGCGGCTGGGCGTCGAGACCGCGGTGATCGTGGCGGTCGCGCGCAGGATCACCGACTGGCTGCTCGAGCGCGATCCGCTCAGCGAGCCGGTCCACCTCACCCGCGCCGGGGCGCTGTGGCTGGCTGCCGGCGCGGTGGCGGCCGAGCTCGGGCGGCGGCTGCGCGGCGCGCCGCGCCGTGCTGCGCGCGCCGGGGGAGCATGAGGATGCGCACAATGCAGCCAGCGGCCCCGGGCGGCGCTTCGGCGGCGCCGGCCGCCAGCGCCAGCTCGTTCTACACCGCGTTGCGCATCCTGCCGGCGCAGCAGCGCGAGGCGATGTTCCAGGTGTACGCGTTCTGCCGCGCGGTGGACGACATCGCGGACGGCATCGGGCCGCGCGAGCAACGCCTGGCCGAACTGGCCGGGTGGCGGCAGGACATCGCGGACCTGTATCGCGAACGCGACATACCAGACCGGCTGATCGGCCTGGCGGCGGCGATCCGGCGCTACGGGCTGGAACAGCAGGACTTCGACGCTATCATCGAAGGCATGAAAATGGATGCGGAACGAGATATCCGGGCCCCGGACTGGGCCACGCTGGAACTGTACTGCGACCGGGTGGCCAGCGCGGTCGGCCGGCTGTCGGTGCGCATCTTCGGGGTACCGGCGGCGCAGGGACGTGCGCTGTCCCACCACCTCGGGCGCGCGCTGCAGCTGACCAACATCCTGCGCGACCTGGACGAGGATGCCGCGATCGGGCGGCTGTACCTGCCCCGCGAGGCGCTGGATGCCGCCGGGATCACCGACACCGACCCGCGCGCCGCCGTGATGCACCCGAAGCTGGCGCAGGCGTGCGCGCCGCTGCTGGCGCGGGCGCGCGAACATTTCGCGCAGGCGCAACGCATCATGGATTCATGCCGGCGCGCGGTGGTGCGCTCACCCCGGCTGATGGCGTCGGTCTACGGCGGGATCCTGGATCGCATCGAGCAGCGCGGCTTCGCTTCTCCGCGCCGGCGCATCAGCCTGGGCAAGGCCCGGCTGCTGCTGACCGTGCTGCGCCACGGGGTGTTCTGATGGCACATAACACGGTCCGCAAGGTGGGCGTGAAGCTGGTGCGGCTGTCGCGGGTGGTCACCCGCATCCGCGCCTCGGCGCAGGCGAACGTGTTGCGGCGATCGTCGCAATCCAACGTGCTGAGCATGTCGGCGCGCCTGAACGAGCCGAAGACGGGTGCCGTATCGATCGGTCTTGCGCCGTGCTCGCTGCAGCAGGCGATCGACCAGGCGACCCGGGCCCTGCTCGCCCAGCAGAAGGCCGACGGGCATTTCGTGTTCGAGCTGGAAGCCGACGCGACCATCCCGGCCGAGTACGTGCTGATGGTGCACTGGCTGGGCGAAAGCCCGGACCTGCAACTGGAGGGCCGGATCGGCGCCTATCTTCGCCGGACCCAGGGCGCGCACGGCGGCTGGCCGCTGTTCGAAGAGGGGCGGCTGAACGTCTCGGCCAGCGTGAAAGCGTATTTCGCGCTGAAGATGATCGGCGACGATCCGGAGGCGCCGCACATGGCGCGCGCGCGCGAGGCGATCCTGGCGCACGGCGGCGCGGCGCGCAGCAACGTGTTCACGCGCTTCCTGCTGGCGTTGTACGGAGTCATTCCGTGGCGCAACGTCCCGGTGATGCCGGTGGAGCTGCTGCTGCTGCCTCGCTGGTTCCCGTTTCACATCGCCAAGGTTTCATACTGGGCCCGTACCGTGCTGGTGCCGCTTACGGTGCTGAACGCGGTCAGGCCCCTGGCCCGCAATCCGAGACGGATCGGCATCCAGGAGCTGTTCGCGACGCCGCCCGCGCAGGTCCGGCGCTGGCCCAGCGGCGAGCATCATCGATTCCCCTGGAGCCAGATCTTCCGCGCGATCGATCGCGTGCTGCAGGTCGTCGAGCCGCATTTCCCGTCCGGCCTGCGCCGGCGCGCGATCGAGAAGGCGGTGCATTTCGTCACCGAGCGCCTGAACGGGGTCGACGGCCTGGGCGCGATCTTCCCGGCGATGGCCAACTCGGTGATGATGTTCGATGCGCTCGGATACCGCCCGGACCATCCGCATCGGGCGGCCGCGCGCGGGTCGGTCGATCGGCTCCTGATCATCAAGGAGCACGAGGCCTACTGCCAGCCGTGCGTCTCGCCGGTCTGGGACACGGCGCTGGCCGCGCACGCCCTGCTGGAGGCCGGCGGCGAGGAGCCGTCGATGCAGGCCGCGCGCGCCCTGCAGTGGCTGCAGCCGCGCCAGGTGCTGGACGTGGTCGGCGACTGGGCCATGAGCCGTCCGGGCGTGCGCCCCGGCGGGTGGGCGTTCCAGTACAACAACCCGCATTACCCGGACGTCGACGACACCGCGGTGGTGCTGATGGCGATGGACCGCGCGGCGCGCGAGGTGCGGCTGCCCGAGGACATCCGCTTCGATGCCGCGATCGCGCGGGGCGTCGAATGGGTAGTCGGGATGCAGAGCCGCAACGGCGGTTTCGGCGCGTTCGACGCCGACAACGAGTACGAATACCTCGACCACATCCCGTTCTCGGACCACGGCGCGCTGCTCGACCCGCCGACCGCGGACGTGACCGCGCGCTGCGTGTCGCTGCTGGCGCAACTTCCGCCCGGTCCCGGACGGGCCCGCAGCGTGGAGCGCGCGCTGCGGTTCCTGCGGCGCACGCAGGAGCGCGACGGCAGCTGGTACGGCCGCTGGGGCATGAACTACGTCTACGGCACCTGGTCGGTGCTGTGCGCGCTGCAGGCCGCCGGCGTCTCGCCGGCTGCGCCGGAAGTGCAGCGCGCGGTGCACTGGCTCGAATCGATCCAGAACCCCGATTTCGGCTGGGGCGAGGACGGCGAGAGCTACAAGCTGGGCTACCGCGGCTACGAGACGGCGGCGAGCACCGCATCGCAAACGGCCTGGGCCCTGCTCGCGCTGATGGCGGCCGGCCGGGTCGATGACCCGGCCGTCGAGCGCGGTGTGCGCTATCTGCAGCGCACCCAAGGCACCGATGGCTTCTGGCCCGAGTCGCGGTTCACCGCGACCGGCTTCCCGCGCGTGTTCTACCTGCGCTATCACGGCTACTCGAAGTTCTTTCCCCTGTGGGCGCTGGCGCGCTTCCGCAATCTGAAGGCCAACGGTCCCCGGTCGACGCCGATCGGGATGTGACCTGACTTTCGGATGGCGCAGCACTTCCTGGTGGTCGTCACCGGATTGCTGGCCGAAGCGCGCGCGGCCCGGCAGCCCGCCGGGCGCACGATCGCCGGCGGCGGCGACGCGAGCCGCCTCGAGACCGAACTGGCGCGCGCGCTGGCGCAGGGTGCCGGCGCGGTGCTCAGCTTCGGGCTGGCCGCCGGACTGGAGGCGGAACGGGCCCCCGGCACGCTGGTGGTGCCGGCCGAAGTGGTGGGCGCGGCCGCGCGCTATGCCACCGACCCGCGCTGGTGCGACCGGCTGCGCTCGGCGCTGGGCGATGCCGACGAGCGACCGGTGGCCGGGATCGACGCACCCCTGTTCCGCTGCGCCGACAAGGCGCAGCTTCACTCGGCCACCGGCGCGATCGCCGCCGACATGGAATCCCACGTGGCGGCCCGCCTCGCGCTGCGCGCCGGGCGGCCGTTTGCGGTCTTGCGCGTGATCTCCGATCCGGCCGAGCGCAGCCTGCCGCCGGCGGCCGTGGTCGGCATGAAAGCCGACGGCAGCGTCAACCTGGGCGCGGTGATCGCATCGCTGCTGCGCGATCCGGGCCAGTTGCCCGAACTGGCGCGCATCGCGACCGAGGCGCGCGCGGCGATGCGGGTGCTGGGACGCTGCCGGCGCGTGCTGGGGGCCGGCCTGGGCTGGGAGCCGGCGTAGGCTTCAGCGATGCGCCGGGTAAGGCGCGGCCGGCGGCGAGCCGAGCAGGTGCACGTCGTACTGCGGAAACGGCATCGCGATGCCGCGCTGGCGCATCGTCTGCAC
>Ga0209698_10000224_pt1 | contig 61306 bp, 54 predicted proteins | sample LitLauG_LLR_2012_FD_187203 | JGI IMG/M metagenome (GOLD analysis project Ga0209698, IMG submission 187203) | Freshwater sediment microbial communities from Pennsylvania, USA - Little Laurel Run_MetaG_LLR_2012 (SPAdes) (version 2) | ecosystem: Environmental > Aquatic > Freshwater > Creek >... | reverse complement strand
ACGAAACCCTATCGGGACATCGTCGTCGGCGGCGGACACAACGGCCTGGTGTGCGCCACGTACCTGGCCAGGGGCGGGGGCGCGGTCCTGCTGCTCGAGGCGGCGGAGCAGGTCGGCGGAGCGGCGATCACGCGCGAATTCCGGCCCGGCTTCAAGGTGTCGGCGGGGGCGCATCTGCTGCACGCGCTGCCGGCGGCCCTGTATCGGGAGCTGGACCTGGCGCGGCACGGCCTCGCCTTTTCGGCGCAGGCCCTGCCCACCTGCGCGCTGGGCGCAGCAGGCGCGCCGGTGGTTCTGGCGGGCCGGACGGTCAAGGGTGTCGGCGCGAAAGACGCGGCCGCCTTTGCCGACTTCAGCGCGCGGATGTCGCGCTTTGCCCGGGTCTTCAACCACCTGTCGGACCAGGCGCCGTTTCGCCTGTCCTTCGAAACCTGGCGCGAGCGCCTCGATGGCCTGCGGGTGGGCTGGAAGATCCGGGCGCTCGGCAGGCAGCCGATGCAGGAGCTGCTGCGCATCGCCGGCATGAACGCCTACGACCTGCTGACCGAAAACTTCGACTCGCCCCGGCTGCAGGGGGCACTGGCCCTTGACGCGACGCTGGGCGCCGAGCATGGCGCCCGCTCGCCGGGCACGGTCCTCACGCTGCTGCACCGCTGGGCGGGGCAGGCGGGCGCGGGAGCATCCGGCCTCGCGCAGCCGGCCGGCGGCATGGGCGCGGTGACCCAGGCGATGGCGCGCGCCGCCGGCGAGTCCGGCGTGGAGATCCGCACTGGCGCGCGGGTCGACAGGATCCTGGTGCAGGGCGACCGCGCATGCGGCGTGCGGCTGGAATCCGGCGAAACGGTCTGGGCCGGTTCGGTCGTTTCCAACGCCGACCCGAAGACCACCTTCCTGAAACTGCTCGGCGCCGAGTACCTGGATACCGACTTCGTGCGCAGGATCGATCACCTGCGGGCGCGCGGACTGGTCGCGAAGATGCACCTGGCGCTGGACGGTCTGCCGCCCTTCAGCGGCATCGGCCCGGCCGACCTCGGGGCACGCCTGCTGGTGTCGCCCGACCTGGAGTACCTGGAGCTGGCGTTCAACCCATCCAAGTACCGCGAGATACCTGCCGACCCGGTCCTGGAAATCACGGTTCCGAGCGTCAACGATCCGAGCCTGGCCCCCGCCGGCCGCCACGTGATGTCGATCAACGTGATGTTCGTGCCCTACGATCTGGGCCGCGATGCGGCCGCGGCGCGCGACCGGCTTGCGAACAACGTGCTGTCGGCGCTGGAGCGGCACGCACCCGGCATCCGCCAGCGAATCGCATCCTGGGAGCTGCTGACGCCGTCGGACCTGGAGCGCCAGTTCGGCATGGCCGGTGGCCACTGGCATCACTGCGCGCTGAGTTTCGACCAGTTCTTCTTCACGCGCCCGGTGCCCGGCGCAGCCCGCTATTCGACACCGGTGCCGGGCCTGTACCTGTGCGGAGCGGGCAGCCATCCGGGCGGCGGTGTCAGCGGCATCGCCGGCCGCAACGCGGCGCGGGCCGTCATCCAAGGGGAGAACGCACATGCTCGCCGCCAGTAATGCGCGCCCGCACTTCCAACGTCCGCTGCTCACCTCGCCGTTCTTCGAGCGCACCCAGTACCTGATCCAGACCGACCAGTACGTTGCCTGGTCCGGCTACACGACGTCCGACGTGTTCTCGTCGGTGGAGCAGGAGTACTTCGCGATCCGGAATTCGGCGGCGGTGTTCGACCTGACGCCGATGGTCAAGTACCTCATCGCCGGCCCGGACGCGGAGCGTTACCTGAACCGGCTGGTCACGCGCGACGTGGCCAGGCTCAAGCCGGACCGGGTGGCCTACACGGTCTGGTGCAACGAGTCCGGTCACGTGATCGACGACGGCACCGTATTCCGCTTCGGCAGCGACGAGTTCCGACTGTGCACGGCGGAGCGACAGCTCGACTGGCTCCTGGATTCGGCCATCGGATTCCAGGTGGATATCCGCGAGGTCACCGGGCAGATCGCGGCCCTGGCGCTGCAAGGGCCGACGTCCTGCGCGGTGCTCAAGGCGATGGGCCTGGCCGGCGTCGAGAACCTGAAGCCCTTCCAGATGGGCCGCTTCCTGCTGGACCGCGTCGCGCTGACGGTGTCACGCACCGGCTTTACCGGCGACCTGGGCTACGAACTGTGGATCGCATCGGAAGCGGCCCTGCCCCTGTGGGACCGGTTGATGGCCGCGGGACAGACGCGCGGAATCCGGGCCATCGGCTACCAGGCGCTCGAAATGGCGCGCATCGAGGCCGGGTTCGTGCTGCCCAACGTGGACTTCATCTCGGCCGCGCAGACGGTGCGCCTGAATCGCGAGACCACGCCCTTCGAGCTGGGCCTGGAATGGGTGGTGTCCTTCGACAAAGGCCATTTTAACGGCCGCCGCGCCCTGCTCGCCGAGAAGGAGCGCGGGTCGCGCCGGCGCCTGACCGCCATCGAAATCGCCGGCCGCAAGGCGGCCCACGGATCGCTGATCTACGACGGCCCCAAGGGACTGCGCCAGGTCGGCGAGATCAAGTCGGCGCTGTGGTCGCCCACGTGCAAGCGCAACATCGCGCTGGCCATGATCGATGCGCCGTATTTCAAGTCGTTGCAGGAATTCTGGGTGGACATCTACCTGCACCGCGAGCTGTCGTGGGAACGGCGCATGGAACGCGCATGGCCGGTCGAGCGCCCGTTCTACGCGCCGGAGCGGCGCAAGGCGACGCCGCCGCCGGACCGCTAATCAATGGCCGTACGCCCTCACCCCCCCCCCAGCCAATGTGAAAACGTCCAAAGGCTGGGGTGGGTCGCCCCAATTCGACCGTCGTGCGAGCGCTCAGATCTTTCTCATGCTGTCGACGTACCAGTTGACGTAGCGCTGGGTGTCTTCCTCCATCGGCGTGTAGGGGCCCGGCTCGAAGTAGGCCGAGTTCACGCCGGCCTGGTTCAGCTCGACGATCTTCTTGTCCTCGATGCTGGTCCAGTCCCACATCCAGGCCAGCTCGTCCGTCCGGTAGTCCACGCCCTCGACCGCATCGCCGTCGACCAGCCAGAACAGTTCGAACCCGGTCTGGTCGACCGTCAGCGGAATGGTGCGGTAGATCACGCCATGATCCGGATACGCGACGAAATTCGAGGTCGGACCCACGTCCAGGAACGAAAACCCGCCGTCGTAGTCCTTGCCCCGGAACTCGCCCATCAGCGGGGCCACCGGATGGCCGTCGCGGCTGCCGGTCCGGAATCCCTCGATCAGGCTGGAGCGGCCGCAGTCGGCGCTTTCCTGGCCCGGGGCCGCATCGGAGGCGTAGAAATCCGCCTCTCCCAGCGCAATCCCCAGCGCGGCGTCGCGCTCGTACATGGCCTGGTCGGGACCTTCCCGCAGCGGCTGCGGCCGCGCGAAGATGTGGCGGCGCGCGTACTCGCGGTGCGCCGGGCCGCAGTGATAGCACTCGTGGTAGTTCTCGATCACGAGCTTCCAGTTGGCGTCGATCAGGTACATCTTCCGGGCCGCCACCCTGGCGCCGGCCCAGCCGTAGATGCGCGCGGTGCGGCCGAACGATTGTTCAACATGATCGAAACCCAGGGGCGGCTGGGCGAACGTGATGAAGATCACGCCCTCGCACACCTTCAGCGGCACCTGCTTGAGCCCGTAGCCGGCCTTGTCGAAATCCCCCGCGCTCAGGCGCGCGCTCACCAGCTGGCCGCTGCAGTCGTAGGTCCACGCGTGGTACGGACAGACGAAGGTGCCGCCCTTGGCGCTGCCCTGCCGGTCGGTGCATACGCGCGAGCCGCGATGGCGGCACACGTTGACCAGCGCGCGCACCTGGCCGTCCTGCCCGCGCGCGATGATGATCGATTCGCCGCCGATCTCCACCGTGAAATAGTCCCCCGGGCCGGCGACCATGCTGGCGTGGCCGACGCAGTGCCAGTGCGCCATCACGAAGTGCCGCATGTCGTGCTGGAAGATCGCCGGATCCTTGTAGAAGACCTGCGGCAGCGCGTGGCCGGGGCGGACCGCGTCGAGCGCGGCGCGCAGCGTCTCGCGGCCCGCCAGGGCAGCGCGGTCCGGCTGGACGGTGTTCGGTTCACGCATCGGCGATCTCCCTCCCGCGGCGATGCGCCTTATATTAAACGAACGTTCAAGTTCCGGCAAAGGGGGCTGGGCGCGCTGCGCTTCAGCGTCCGCGCGGGCCCTTCACCGCCAACACCGGTTCACGGCCGGCTTTCCGCCCGCGTCAGTTCCAGCAGCCCATACAGGCGCGCGTAGTGCATCCAGGCCGTCACGGCGACGATCGCCTGCACCACCAGCAGCCCGGCCAGGAACTGCAGCGTATGGCCGGTCGCGAGTTCCAGGCGCAACAGGGTCAGCCCGCCCACCACCAGGACGGCGATCAGCGTGACGCCCAGGTACAGCCCGAGACTGCGCAGCGGGTGAAAGAACACGAGCTTGGCGCCGCGCCACCATGCCTTCACGGCCGAACGCCGGCGCGGATCGAAGGCGAGCCAGGCCCTGCCGGCGTCCACGCCGGCATGCGCGTACGCGAAAAGCAGCGCCGCAACGGCCTTCGCGGCCCACGTCACCCGCTCCGCATCCGACTCCAGGATCGCGTGCTCGGAATACTTGTGCGCGGCCTTCATCAAGGCGCCGCCCAGTCCAAGCGCGATTCCCAGCGGCAGCACCGCCACCAGCAGCAGGCGCAGCATCGGTCCGTACTCGGCGATCCCGCCGTGCAGCAGCTGCCCCAGGCGCAGCGACTGGTCGGAGCGCGAGGCCCCGACGAACATCGCATTCAGGAACGGTATCGCGGCCAGCAGCGCGATGCCGGCCGCGATACCGCTGCCGCCGAAGGCATCCCCGCGCCGGCCGAACTGCTCCATCAGGTCGGCCACCATCACGAGGTCGGCGGCCCTGGCCCAGTCCGGGGCGTGCACGGAGTATTCCAGGTGGGCCGCCAGCATGCTCACCACCGGCAGCGCGAGCAGCGCGGTCGGAATCGATATCGCCAGGATCCACAGCAGCAGCAGGCGCCATTGCAACGCCCAGAGCGCCGCGTGGCGCAGGATGGCAAACCGCACGATCCGGGGCGGCTGGCTCATAGCGTGCTCGCGAACGAAAGGAGGCCCTGCAGCAGGCCGGCAACGTCTCCGGCCCAGCGGCGCAACGCACTTTTCTCCGGCTCGATGGTCCGGCTGTCGTCCAGCACGTTGCTGTCGAGCAGGTTGCGCTGTTCGGGGTCGATCTCGGCGGAGACCGCTCGCACCGGCCTCACCCATGCATACCGCTGCCAGCGCTCCGGACCGTCCCACACCACGCTCTGGCTGCTGCCGTCGGCGAACTTCACCAGCACCGTCTGGCGCGTCGCCTCGCCGCGGCGCCGCAGGATCAGCGTCGTGCGGTACGGGAAGGGGCCCGTACCCTCCTTGGCGTCCGGGTGCGCCTTCTTCCAGGCCTTGCGCGTCTCCTTGATCTGCTTGGCGAGGTCGTCCTCCTTCAGCTCGGTCCATTTGCCGTTCGCCTCGGACGTGCCGCGCCGGGGCGTCTCCTCCTCGCTGGTGAAGGTCTCGATGCCGTCATCGACCTTGTCGGTCGCGTAGACCTGCTGCGCGAACACGCGCTCGACCAGGGCGCGCTGCCCCGTGCTCTCGGCCAGGGTCTCGCGCAGATCGGCAATGCTCGGATGGCGGAACTTCCAGCGCCGGTAGTACTCCTGGAAGGCATGCTCCATCAGCTCCCGGCCGACGGCCTCCTCCAGGTCATGCATCGTCGTGGCGGTGCGCGAGTACACCGAACCGTAACTCTGGCTGCTGAAACGGTCCCAGGAGTTCGCGCCGAGCGGATCGGTCGGGTCGCTGCGCAGCGCCAGGATGCGCTCCACATCGAATCCCTTGGCGACCGGCGTCAAGCCAAGGCGCTTGGTCAGCCGCGTCCCGAAATAGAGCGGTTCGTCGCGTTCGCGCAGCATCCGGTTATCCCAGTACTCGTTCAATCCCTCATCGAGCATCGGCTCCTCGAACTCGTTGGAAGCCAGGATCCCATAGAAGTAGCCGTGGCCGAACTCGTGGATCGTCACGAAATCCAGAAAGACTCCCTCCAGGGTTTGCGGAGCCGGGTGCTTGTAGCCTTCGGCGGTGAAGAAGGTCGGGTACTCCATGCCGCCGGCTTCGCTGGCATTGAAGGGCGGTATCACCACCGTGACGGTCCGATACGGGTACGGCCCGAGCGTGCGCGAGAAGTACCCCAGCGAGTCGATGGCCGCCTTCAGGGCCGGGGCGGCGCTGGCGGCATACTCCGGCGGATAAAGGACCCTGACCTTCACGACCGGACTGCCCTCGCCCGTGTACTGCCCCTCCAGCGGCTTGGCGGTCTGGCTGTCCGCAGTCCAGGCGAAATCGTGCACATCGCCCTGCACGAACCGGTGCGTGGTGGTCGCGCCCGATTCGACCGGGCTGCCCTGCTCCTCGCCGGTGGCGCCGACCACGTAGCCCTTCGGCACCGTGAGCTTGACGTCGAAGCTGCCGAAGTCGGCGTAGAACTCGCTGTGAAGGTGGAACTCGTGCACGTTCCACTGCACCTCGCGCGCACCGCGCTCGCCCGGCAATTCGAGCACGCCGATCTTCGGGAACCACTGCCCGACCAGGTGGAACGTGCCGAAATATCCGGTGCGCGCAACGACCCGCGGCAGCTGGTCGTGGAACGCGATGTCGAGCGCCGTGCTCGCTCCCGGACCGACCGGGCTGGGAAGATCCAGGCGAACCACCGTGTGGTCGGTCTCGGGTCCGTTGTCCGGATGCGCGAACGACCACGGGACCACGGCGCCGCCCTGGCGCACCGAGGCGAGCTCGATGTGGCCCCAGTCGCCATCGTGCACCGGCACTTCGCTACGGAACTCGAAGCCCAAGTTGCGGTGCTCGGAGAAAAAGGTCGAGTCGTAGCCCTCGAACGCGTTCAGGTACAGGTGCAGGTACACGGCACGGATCTCGCGATCGCTGCGGTTGCGCCACACCAGCGTTTCGCGGCCGTCGACCGTGTGCGCGGCCGGATCGAGCGTGGCCGAGATGTCGTAACTCACCACGCGGTCCGACAGCGTGGGCTCCTGGCCCGTGCGCGGGCCGCCCCAGGCGTTCGCGCTGCTGGGCACCTGCACGCCTCCGGCGTGGGGCGATGCGAGCGCGATCCCGTCCGGCGATCCGGTCGGCTGCGCCTGCGGCGCATTCGCCGGCGCCGCTGCGGCCGCGTCCGCGGCCCCGCCGGCGCTGTGGGCCCGGATGGCGAGCGCCGCGGCAACGACCGCCAACAACAGCGCCGCCCCTTTCCCCACGAACGATGAAAAACGCATGCTGGAGCTCCTCAACCACAGCTGGGTCAACCGGGCAAACCCATCAGGCCCCGGCCACGCGAAAAAGCGAACGAGACAGACAGCGACTTGACGCGACCAGGCGCCACGCCCGACGGATAGACCGCAACGCACCGACTCGTCGATCTGCCGCCTCTCGACGGGCAGCTTCGAGAATCGGCGCCTCTCCCGACGCGATGATACGGCCGGCCCCGGGCCACCGCGACCCGCCCCGCGAGAGCGGGATGGCGCGGCGGTCAGTCCGCGCCGGGCGCCAGAGCCATTACCCTGAACTTATCAGGGTCTGGTCGCAAGCTCAGGACACCTTGCCGTTGGGAGTGAGCTTGTCGATCACCTGCGGCAGGATCGCCGACAGCTTGGCAGCCAGGTCCTGTGTCGACAGGCCCGTCTTCGCGGCCAGCTCCTGCAGGACCTGCGGGCTCAAGGCCTGGTGCACCTGCTCGGCCGAGATCGGCTGGTTCGGCCCGTTGCCGATCCAGGACTGCACCGTTGCGCCCAGCCCCTGCTGCTGCAACTGGCTGACGATGCCCTGGACGCCACCGTGCTTCTCGATCAGGCCGTTGACCACGGTGGCCATCTCGGCTCCCACCACACCCCCGATCAATCCATCGAACAGTCCCATGGTCGATGCCTCCGCTACTTGCACGCCTTGCCGTGATCGGCGCGATAGCCTTTCGCGGTGGCGTCGGACTCGGCCATGTATTCGCCTTCCTTGGTCTTGCCGTACCACTGGTCGCCGGGGCAGTGGTAGACCTTGGACTGCGTGTTGACCCAGACCTTGCCCGGTCCGCCGCCCGCGGCAGCCGTGGCGGCCGGCTTGGCGGCGTGGGCCGGCGCTGCGGCACTCGCCGGCGCCGCTGCGGCCGGCTGGCCGGCAGCGGGTTGAGCGGCCTTGGTGTCCTTGGTCGGCGTCGCGTCCTTGGTCTGCGCCGAGTCCTTGCCTCCCCACCATTGCTTCACACCTTTGTGTCCCTTGCACGCGCCTTTCTTGGTCGCACCGGTGTAGTACGAGCCGTCGTTGCAAAGGCCGGTCGAATCCGGCGGCGCCCCCGCCGGAGCTGCTGCCAAAGCCTCGGCGCGGCCCGCAGCCGCCGCCGTCAACGCGCACAAGATCACAATCGTTCTGAGAATCGTTTTCACAGCTTTCCCCGCTCTGATGAAACTGTCGCGAGCGTACCAAAGAATGGCTGCATAAAATCTGTCGGCGATCAGCGCCGCCCGCAAGCACGCGTCTATCTTTCCATCCGGCCGGCGGCGCCGCGCCGGCCCCACGAAAAAGGAGTGACGGATGATGCGCGATCCGAATCCGACCCCGACTTCGCAACGCGACGCGCGTCGACGGCTCGTGCTGGCCGGTGCCGCGGCGCTCGCGCTGCCGCCTGCGGCGTACGCCGACGCGCTGTCGTCCCTGACCTCTTCGGACGCCACGGCCGGCATCCGCGCCGCGCTGGAGCGCGGCGCCGGAGCGGCCGTCGACCTGCTGGGCAAGACCGACGGCTTCTGGGGCAACGAGCGCGTGCGCATTCCGCTTCCGGACTGGCTGAACAAGGCCGAGGGCCTGTTCAGCATGATGGGCCGCAGGCAGCAGCTCGACGACCTGCACATGTCGATCAATCGCGCGGCGGAACAGGCCGTGCCGGAAGCGCGCAGCCTGCTCGTGGGTGCGGTCAAATCGATGTCGGTTCAAGACGCCAAGTCGATCCTGAGCGGCGGCGACAACTCGGCCACGCTGTACTTCGAGACAAAGACGCGCGCTCCGCTTGCGACCCGCTTCCTGCCGATCGTGACCAAGGTGACCCGGAAGAACGGGCTGGCACAGCAGTACGACGGCGTCGCGCAGAAAGCGCAGTCGCTGGGGCTGTTCAAGCAGGACGCCAGCATCGAGCACCACGTGACCAACAGGGCGCTGGACGGACTGTTCCTGATGATCGGCGACGAGGAGAAGAAGATCCGCGCCGACCCGGCCGCGACCGGCAGCGCGATCCTGAAGAAGGTGTTCGGCTCGCTCTAGCTAGATCGGTTGCGCGGCGCCGATCAGTGCGCAGTGCGGCACGGTGATCAGGCGGGTGGCGATCGCGCCCATGTAGTCCCGATAGCGCCCCTTGGCCTCGAAGCGCTCGCGAAAGCGCGATCGCGCCAACCGGTCCGCCAGTCCCTGCGCGATGCCGCCGGCAATGAACACGCCCCCGCGCGCGCCGCCCATCAACGCGACGTTGCCGGCCAGGGTGCCCAGCATCGCGAAGAAGGTGTCGAGCGCGAGCGTGCAGGCGGCGTCCGAATCGTCCAGCGCGCGCCGGGTGATCCGCTCGGCGCCCAGCTCGAGCGCGGGCGTGCCTTGCAGGCGGGCAATCGCGCGATACAGCACCGGCAGGCCGATGCCCGACAAAAGGCGCTCCGACGAGACGTGCTCGAACTCGGACCGCACCCGCCGCAGCACGTCCGCCTCGAAGTCGTCCGCCGCCACCGCGGTCGCATGCCCGCCCTCGCTGGCGATCGCCAGCCATCGGCCGCCGGCCGGCACGCACAGCGCCACGCCCAGTCCGGTGCCCGGGCCGAGCACCGCCATCGGCAGCCGCGGGTGCACGGGCGCGTCGGGGCCGATCGCGACCGTGTCGCCGGGACCAAGCGCCGGAAGCGCGAGCGCGATGGCCTCGAAGTCGTTCAGCAGGGTCAGCTCGCTCAAGCCCAGCGCCGCGCTGATGCGCGCGCGCTCGATCACCCACGGATGATTGGTCATTCGCACCGCCTCGCCGGTGATCGGCGCGGCGATCGCCAGGCACGCGCGCCGCGGGCGCGGGGCGCGGCCGGCCCAGGCCAGGCCATTCAGGTAGGCCAGGGCGGCATCCTGCAGCCCGGGGTAATCGGCGCAGCGCATCACGCGCACGTCCGCCACCGGGCCTCCCGCAGCCGGCGACAGGCCGAAGCGCGCGTGCGTGCCTCCGATGTCGGCCACCAGCCGGGATTCGCCCGGCCCGCCGCCGGCTGCGCTGTCCGTCACGACGCCGCTCCGATGGTGACGATGGCCGGCAGGAATACTTCGGTGATCCAAAGCGCGTGGCCGGCCAGAACGAAAGGGGAGCGGCGCGCCCACAGCGCCGGCAGCGGGCCGGCGCGCGTCGCCAGCGCCAGGCGGGCGGCGCGGTGCAGGCGATCGCGATCGCCCAAGCGGCGCATGCGGATCGGTCCGCGCTGCAGCCCGCGCCGCTCGAAGATCGCGTCACCCACCGGACGCAGCCCCACCTTGGACAGCGGACGCCAGGCCGCACGAAGCGATGACGGGTGGGCAATGCTGTGCGCATACAGCACGGGACGGCCATCGGCCAGCAGCAGCACTTCGCGCACCCACGCACGCTGGCCCGGCCGCAAGCCCAACAGGGCGGCCTCGTCGGGCAGCGGTCGCGCGTAGCGCTGCCGCAGCAGAACCAGTTCCAGTCGCCCGCAAGCGGCGCGCAGGCGCCGGGTCAACGAGCCCGGTTCGGCCAGCCAGGAGACGATGCCGCGCTCGTGCAAAGCCGGTCGCAGCGCGCGCCAGGCGCGGTCGGTGGCGGTCGTACGTATCATAATGAGCCAATTGTCCAATTGTGCCTGCTCAGCGGCGCCGGCCTTAACCGAGTGGCCCTTCCCGATACGCAGAATCAGGTCGTGATCGTCGGCGCCGGCCTGGCCGGCCTGACCGTCGCCCTTCAACTGGCCGAACATGCGCCGGTCACGGTGCTGGCCAAGCGGGCGCTCGAAGAAGGAGCGACCGCCTGGGCCCAGGGAGGCATCGTCGGCGTGCTCGGCAGCGACGACAGCATCGAGTCGCATCTGCAGGACACCTGCGAGGCCGGCGCGGGCCTGGTCGACACCGAGGTGGCGCGCGCGATCGCGACCGGCAGCGCCGGCGCGATCGAATGGCTGGTGCGCCACGGCGTCCTGTTCACGGCCGACCCGGAGGGGCCGCTGGGCCTTCACCTGACGCGCGAGGGCGGGCACACGGTGCGGCGCATCGCGCACGCGGCCGACTCCACCGGCAAGGCGATCCACGACGCGCTGCTGCAGGCGGCGCGCGCGCATCCGAACATCCGCCTGAACGAGCGCTCGATGGCGATCGACCTGATCACCTCGCGCCACATCCCCGACGGCGTGGGCCGCCAGTGCTTCGGCGTGTACGCGCTGGACATCGAGCGCGGCCGGGTCGAGACGCTGCCGGCGGCGGCCGTGGTGCTGGCCAGCGGCGGGGCGGGCAAGGTCTACCGCTACACCAGCAATCCGGACACCGCCACCGGCGACGGGATCGCGATGGCCTGGCGTGCCGGCTGCCGTGTGTCCAACATGGAGTTCATCCAGTTCCACCCGACCTGCCTGTACCACCCGCAGGAGCGCACGTTCCTGATCACCGAGGCGCTGCGCGGCGAAGGCGCGCGCCTGCGCCTGCCCGACGGCACCCGGTTCATGCCGGCGCACGACGCGCGCGCCGAGCTGGCTCCGCGCGATATCGTGGCCCGCGCGATCGACTTCGAGATGAAGCGCAACGGCCTGGATCACGTGTGGCTCGACGCCACCCACCTCGGGCTGGACTTCCTGCGCAGCCATTTCCCGACCATCGAGGCGCGCTGCCGCAGCCTGGGCATCGACATCTCGAAGCAGCCGATCCCGGTCGTGCCGGCGGCCCACTATACGTGCGGCGGCGTCGTGACCGACCTGCGCGGACGCACGGACCTGGCGCGCCTGTACGCGGTCGGCGAGACCGCGTACACGGGGCTGCACGGCGCCAACCGGCTCGCCAGCAACTCGCTGCTGGAGTGCGTCGTGGTCGGAAGGTCGTGCGCTGCCGATATCCGCGCGCAGGGTCCGGGTGAAACGGCCCCGCTGCCGGTGTGGGACGAAAGCCGCGTCGAGGATCCCGACGAGCAGGTGGTGATCTCGCACAACTGGGACGAGCTGCGGCTGACGATGTGGAACTACGTGGGCATCGTCCGCACCACGCGCCGGCTGGAGCGCGCACAGCACCGGATCCGGCTGCTGCGCAAGGAGACGGACGAGTACTACGCCAACTTCCGGGTCTCGCGCGACCTGCTGGAGCTGCGCAACCTGCTCGAATGCGCCGACCTGATCGTGCGCTCGGCGCTGCGGCGCCACGAGAGCCGTGGCCTGCACTACAGCCGCGACTATCCGAACACGCTGGCGGCGGGCCTGCCGACCATCCTGGTGCCGCCCAGCCGCCTGACGCTGAAGCGCCCGCAAACCACCTGAACGCTGCCCCGGCGAGCGGCGACCAATCAGGCCAGAACCTCGGCCACGCGCCGCAGCAACCCTCCGGACAGGGGTGCCTGGCCGAGGCGGCGGCAGAAATCGCTGGTCACGCCGTAGCCCAGTTCGCGGTATGCCTCCAGTTGCTCTTCGTCGAAGAACTGGTCGGCTGTCGTCTCGTTGGGAAACGCGGGGTTGCGGCGTCTGAACGACGCGACGTCCGCGCTCACCGAGGCGACCGGGACCGCCTGCAAGTAGACCAGCAGGCCGTCGTCGAACTGCGGAGACGTCGGGCTGCCCTTCGGGTAGCGCACGCGCGCGATCGCAAAGCCCCGGCGCACGACGCCCTCCGGCGGCGGCTGCCTCGGGCGCAGTCCCTCCAGATCGAATTGCGGATCGTAGAATTCGATGAACACGGAGAAGTCCACGCGAACCTTCTCGATCAGGTTGGCCAGGTCGCCCATGGAAAACTCCGCATCGTGGCCCGCTTCGCACAGGATGATGAGCCGCGTCCGGCGCCGTATCAGCTCGTAGACGCCGGTATTGTCGAAATGCCCGCCGTCCGTTAGTTCGAGGAACCTTGCTTTCTCGTCCAGTCCGCGGCCCAGCAGCCCCTGGAGCAGCCCCGGTATCCACAGGTTGGGACAGTTGGAAGGTTGCTCCCGGTGCAGTCTCGGATTGGCCATCCAGTAGCCCAGGCGGGCGTTGAACAGGGACATCAGGAACGAGACCGCCCGATTGCGTGTGACGCCATGGCCGTTGGGGGCCGCGTTGGGATTCGCCGCCGCGCCCGAGATCGACATCGCCGTGGCCAGCGACACGGCACCGTCGCCGAGGCCCGGCGTTTCCAGCCAGCCGGTGGCGTAGCCGCCGCTCCAGCGATTGGAAATGGAGAAGCTGTCGCCGCCGCGGTTGCGGAAGATGTCCTGGCCGCTGTCGACCAGGACCACGTTGCAGTTGATCAGGTGCAGCGGTCGCTGGCACTGCGAGGCGGGATCGGCTGGCCGGATATCGCCCGATCGCTCCAGGCGCCCGCGCAACCGGGCCACCGGTTGCAGGTCCGCCTCGGTGGCCATGGCCCACTTGTTCTCGGCCACCGCCGCGAGGTTGGGAAGAAACGCCTCCATCAGGCGGTCGCGATACAGCCGCGCCAGCCCGACATAGTTGGAGTTGACGGCAAAGCCGAACAGCAGCGAGAGGCCGAGCGCAACGACGCCGACCATCGGCGCAAGCGCGCCCAGCGCGCTGGCAATGGAATACGCAGCCAGCAACAGACCCATGATGACCAGCGCGGCGGTGGCGACCGCCCGCACCTGTGCCAGGGTTGGCGAACTCTTCGATCTGGCGCGCCCGACCACGAATTGATACCCGGTTCCGATGGCGGCGAGACCGGACGCGGACAGCAGCGACGTCCATCGCACCGTCGTCGACAGGCAGCCGAGCAGCTCGTGAATGCGCGGCAGCGACCACAGCGCGAGCGCCGTCAGCCCGACACCGAGCAGGTACCCGGAGACACGGCGAAACGTCGTTCGAGCCCAGTAAAGCACGCCCGGGGGGATCCGGATCTTTCCGGTTGCCAGCCAGGTCGCCGGTCCGTAGGCGAGGGAGCTGGCGGCCAGCAGCGCCGCCGCAGCCAAGGTGGCGGCCCCGAACCAGGCGTACGGTTCGAGCTCCTGCATCTGGAGGTATTCCAGCAGGCAGAAGAAGGCGACGGTCGCACTCATGTAGACCAGCAGGCTGAACAGGCACACGCGAATCGCCACGGCGGCCAGCGACAGGACATCGACGCCGGGCGGCATCAGGTAGTTGCCGTGCTGGCGGATGTAAGCGAGCCAGTTCGAAGCCTCCCATTCGTTCGGCTCGCTCTGGGCCGCGAGCGGGTCCGCCGCCTCCGCGGTCCGGGCGCCGATGACCTTCGAGCCGAACTGCTCGATGAAGGCGGCGCGGACCTGCTCCTGCGAACATCCTCGCAGTTGCGGATCGGTGGCCGCCTGGTGCAGCCACCAGGACAGGCCGCTGCCCAGGTAGCCGCCCCCGGAGACGGTCGACAGGTAATCGAAGCGCTCGAGAATCCGCTCGTTCAGGAACGCCTGGACCGCGCCGAGCGCAAACGACGCGGAGCGGATTCCGCCGCCCGACAGGGCCAGCCCGGCTCCATCGAGCGCGAGCACGTCGTCGGCGAGTCCGAGGCGGGCGCGCTCGTCACGGTGCACCGGATGAAACAACTGCTCGAACTGCGCAACGGTCGCCATCGTGGTCCGCTCCCGCCTCATTCAGGACTGCGCAACTCCCGGGGCCCGGTACCGGTCACCCGCATCGAGAAGTCCACCGCGGCCACGTCCTTGGTGAGTTTGCCGACCGAGATCCGGTCCACGCCGGTGGCCGCGATCTCCCGCACCCGGGGCAGGTCCACGCCGCCGGAGACTTCGAGCACGGCGCGGCCGCCGGCCACCGCGACGGCCTCGCGCATCTGCGGCAGCGTGAAGTTGTCGAGCAGTATGTCGGTGGCCTTGGCCGCCAGCGCTTCCTGCAATTGCGCCAGCGTCTCCACCTCGATCTGGATCGGGACGCCGCTGCCCAGCGCGCGCGCCGCCTGCAGCGCCGCTGTGACGCCGCCGGCTGCAGCGATGTGATTCTCCTTGATCAGGATGCCGTCGTACAGGGCCAGGCGCTGGTTGCGTCCGCCGCCGATCCGCACCGCGTACTTCTGCGCCAGGCGCAGGCCGGGCAGCGTCTTGCGGGTGTCCAGGATCGAGCAGCCGCGCGGGTTCGGGGAGGCGCCAGCGACGGCCTCCACGTAGCGGCGCGTGGCCGTGGCGGTCGCCGACAGCAGCTGCAGGAAGTTCAGCGCCGGCCTCTCGGCGGCCAGCAACGCGCGCGCGTCCGCTTCGATGCCGCACACGGCAATGCCCGGCACGGTCACTTCGCCCTCGGCCACGTGCCACCGCAGGCGCGCGTCCGCATCGAGCTGGCGAAAACAGCCCTCGAACCATGGCTGCCCGCACAGCACCGCCGCCTCGCGCGCCAGCAGGTGCGCGCGCAGCCGCTGCGACTTCGGAATCAGGCTCCCGGTCCAGTCGCCGCGGCCGATGTCCTCGGCCAGCGCGTCGCGCACGTTGCGCGCGCGCGCCTGCTCCAGCGTCTCGTTGTGATCGAACATGGCGGGCCGGCGAAAGCGGGTCCGGCGCGGCGCCGGCTCAGGCGGCGCCCAGGTTCGGCGTGAAGCCGCTGGCCGGCTTCGCGGTCACGCCCGGGTTGCGCGCCGTGAAGTCGAGCATGCGCTCGATGCAGGCGCGCGCATCGCGGATCACGTCGGCGTCGAGCTCGATCGCCTGGGCGTGCCCGGACAGGCAGTCGATCAGCTTGCGCACGCTGTTCATCGCCATCCACGGGCAATGCGCGCAGCTCTTGCAGGTGGCGCTGGTTCCGGCGGTGGGCGCCTCGATCAGCGTCTTGTGCGGCGCCGCCTGGTGCATCCGGTGAAACAGCCCATTGTCGGTGGCCACGATGAACTCGTCCGCATCCATCTCGGTCACCGCGCGCAGCAGCTGCGTCGTGGATCCGACCAGGTCGGCCTGCTTCACCACGCTCGCGGGGGACTCCGGGTGCACCAGCACCTTGGCGCGCGGATGCTCGTGACGCAGCAGATCGAGCTCGATGCCCTTGAACTCGTCGTGCACCACGCAGGCCGCATCCCACAGCAGCATGTCGGCTCCGGTCTGCTCCCGGATGTAACGGCCCAGGTGACGGTCCGGAGCGAACAGGACCTTTTCGCCCTGCGCCTTCAGGTGCGCCACGATCGCCAGCGCGCACGAACTCGTGACCATCCAGTGGGCGCGCGCCTTCACCGCGGCGCTGGTGTTGGCGTACACCACCACGGTGCGGTCCGGATGCTCGTCGCAGAAGCGCGTGAAGCGGTCGGCCGGGCAGCCGATATCGAGCGAGCAGGTCGCCTGCAGGTCCGGCATCAGAATGCGCTTCTCGGGAGACAGGATCTTGGCCGTCTCGCCCATGAAGCGCACCCCGGCCACCACCAGCGTGCCGGCCGGGTGGTCCCTGCCGAAGCGGGCCATCTCAAGCGAATCGGCCACGCAGCCGCCGGTTTCCAGCGCCAGGTCCTGCAGCTCGCCATCGACGTAGTAATGCGCCACCAGCACCGCGTCGTGGCGCGCCAGCAGCTCGCGCGCGCGCTGGCGCTGAGCCTTCAGCGTGATCAAGTCGCCCGGGCCGGCTGCCGCCGTTGCCGCGGCCGCGCGCAGCGCCGTGTCCAGTTCGACGTCCATGATCCGAATGATAGTCGCGCAGCCGACCAGCCTAGGAGCGACCGTATTCGACCACGCCGGCGGGCGTTCCCAGCAGCAGCACATCGGCGCCGCGCCGCGCGAAAAGCCCGACCGTCACCACACCGGCGATCCGGTTGATCGCGTCTTCGAGTCCCAGCGGATCGCGGATCGACAGGCCGTGCACGTCCAGGATCTGGTTGCCGTTGTCGGTGACGAAGCCTTCGCGCAGGCGCGGTGTCCCGCCCAGTGCGGCCAGCTGCCGCGTCACGTACGCGCGGCCCATCGGGATCACCTCGACCGGCAGCGGAAAGCGGCCCAGCACCTCCACCCGCTTGCTCGCGTCGGCGATGCAGATGAAGCAGTCCGCCATCGCCGCCACGATCTTTTCGCGCGTCAGCGCGCCGCCTCCCCCCTTGACCATCGCAAAGCCGGTGTCGATCTCGTCGGCGCCGTCCACGTACACCGGGATGGCGGACACGTCGTTCAGTTCGACCACCACCAGGCCGCGCTCGCCCAGACGCCGGGCGCTGCGTTCCGAACTTGCGACCGTGGCGGCGATCGAGTCCCGGTACACCGCCAGGGCATCGATGAAAAGGTCCGCGGTCGATCCGGAACCGACCCCGATCACCGCCGGCGTGCCGAAGTGCGGCGAGATGCGTTCAACCGCGGCCTGCGCGACGGCCCGCTTCAGATCGTCCTGTGTTGCCATCGCGCGCGCCCGTCCATCGTCCCCAGCCTGCGGTTTCGCCAGTGACCGTTAACCGGCATGATAAGCAGATGTCCCTAAGGCCGATCAAGCGCTGGGTCGCCTCGTGGTTCATCGGTGCCGCGGCCCTGGCGTTCCTGATCGAGGAATGGCTGTGGAACCGGTTGAAGCAGGCGATGGCGCTGCTGGGCCGGCTGCCGGGGCTGCGCCGGCTGGAACGGTGGATCACCGCGCTGCCGCCAGGCGGGGCGGCCGTGGTATTCCTGGCGCCCTCGACGCTGATCCTGCCCATCAAGCTGTTCGCGGTGAAGATGATCGTTGTCGGACACATCCTGAGCGGCGCCGGCGTGATCCTGGCTGCCAAGATCGCGGCCACCGCGCTGTTCGCCCGCGTGTACGTGCTGACGCGGCCGGCCCTGATGCAGGTGCAATGGTTCGTGCGGCTCCACGCAGCGGTGCTGCGCTTGCGCGTGTGGGTGCACGGACAGGTCGAGGCGCATCCGCTCTGGCGCGCGCTGCGGCGCCGGATACTGAAAGGGCGGGCCGCGATGGAGGCTGTGCGTGGCCGCAACACCCGGTGGGCGCGGCGCCTGAGAGCAGCGCGGCGGCTGGACCGGATGCGTCGCCGTGCCGCCGGCGCCGCCGGAACGCAGTAACCTATGCGCACCAAGCGCCCCCTTGCGGAGCCTCGATGAAGATCACCTCGCTGCTGGCCATCGCCGAACTGGGTTTGATCCTTGCATTTGCCCCGGCCCTCGAAGCCAGCGCGGCCGACGCCGGCCTGCAGGAAGCCATCGCCAACCCCAAGCGAAACCCCAAATTCGTCCAGCGCGACGCCGTCCGGCATCCGCAGCAGGAACTCGAATTCTTCGGTCTGCGTCCCGACATCACGGTGGTCGAGGTGGAGCCCGGCGCCGGCTACTGGACCGAGATCCTGGCGCCCTACCTGAAGGTGGCCGGCACCTATTACGTGGCGGTTCTGCCGCCCAACGACCCGGAAGCCCCCAAGCCGGGACAGGACAAGTTTCGCCCCAAGCTGGCTGCGGACCCGGCTACCTACGGGAAGATCAAGGTGACGGAGCTGGGTCTGGATCACTACACGATCGCGCCGGCCGGCAGCGTCGATCTCGTCGTGACGTTCCGCAACCTGCACAACTGGGTGAACGAAGGCTACGCGCCGGCGGCGCTCGCAGGCTTCTACCGCGCGCTGAAACCGGGCGGCATCCTGGGCATCGAGGACCACCGCGCCCGCACCGACGTGCCGCAGGACCCCAAGGCGGGCAACGGCTACGTGCGCCAGGACTACACGATCGAGCTGGCAAAGAAAGCCGGCTTCGAGTTCGTCGGCTCCTCGGAGATCAACGCCAATCCGCGCGACACCAAGGACTGGCCCGAGGGCGTGTGGACGCTGCCGCCGACGCTTGCGCTGAAAGACAAGGACCGCGAGAAATACATCGCGATCGGGGAGGCTGATAACTTCGTTCTGAAGTTCCGCAAGCCGAAGCCGTGAGTGTTGATCCGGCAGGCCGGCGATCGCCGAGCGCGAGGCCTTAAGAATTAAGCCACCCCCGCGCGCGGGGGGCCCCGGAAATGCGCGATCAAAGGATGTCAATTCAAGCCGATGTTGCAGATGCGATGAGCGTGGATGAGATCACCTTCGACGACCTGCTGGACGACGAACCCAGCAACGCCGGGCCGATCACGACGATGAGGCAACTGCGCGACACCGGGTTCCCGCCGCAAGGCGGTCTCAAGGCGCTCGCCGCGGTCCAGCAGCTGGAGGATCCCGACGGGGAACTCGCCGCGCTGCGGCAATGCTATCTGCAGTTCCTCGATATTCAGAAGCGCACCGGCTAGCTGAAGACACTACCGCATCCGAGTGTCGGCGCTCCCTAAGGCGGCCGCCCGCTAGCGCCTGGCCGGCGGCAAGTCCGTGCAGGTGCCTTCGGCCACCTCGGCGGCCATGCCGATCGATTCGCTCAGCGTCGGGTGCGGGTGGATCGTGCGGCCGATGTCGACCGCGTCGGCGCCCATCTCGATCGCCAGAGCAACCTCGCTGATCAGATCGCCGGCGTGCGCCCCGACGATGCCGCCGCCGACGATGCGGTGCGTCTCGGGGTCGAACAGCAGCTTGGTGAACCCTTCGTCGCGGCCGTTGGCGATCGCGCGGCCCGACGCCGCCCAGGGGAACACCGCCTTGTGCAGGCTGCGCCCGGCGGCGCGCGCCTCCTCCTCGGTCAGGCCGACCCAGGCGATCTCGGGATCGGTGTAGGCGACCGAGGGAATCACGCTCGTATCGAAATGCGACTTCATGCCGCTGGCGGCCTCGGCCGCCACGTGGCCCTCGTGCACCGCCTTGTGGGCCAGCATGGGCGCGCCGGCGATGTCGCCGATCGCGAAGATGTTGGCCACGTTGGTGCGCCGCTGGCTGTCGGTCGGGATGAACCCGCGCTCGTCGACGTGCACGCCGGCCCGCTCGGCGGCGATGCGGCGGCCATTCGGGGCGCGACCGACCGACACCAGCATCGCGTCGTAGGGCTGCGGTTGGGCCGGCGCCTTGTCTCCCTCGAAGCGGGCCATCAGCACGTCGGCCTTCACGTCGACCCCGGTCAGGCGCGTGTTCAGCATCACGTTCGCGAAGCGCTTGTCGTTGTATTTCTGCCAGACCCGCACCAGGTCGCGGTCGGTTCCCGGCATCAGGCCCGCCGTCATCTCGACCACGTCGATCCGGCTTCCGAGCGCGCCGTACACGGTGGCCATCTCCAGTCCGATGATGCCGCCGCCGATCACCAGCAGCCGCGGCGGAACTCCGCGCAGCTCCAGCGCCGCGGTCGAATCGAGCACGCGCGGGTCTTCGGGCAGGAACGGCAGCCGCACCGCCTGGCTGCCGGCCGCGATGATGGCCTGTTCGAAGCGCACCCGGCGACGGTCGCCGCTTTCGCTGTGACCCTCCCCGGTGGTCAGCACCACCTCCAGGTGGCGGGAATCGACGAACTGCCCCGAGCCCCGCACGATGGTGACCTTGCGCATCTTCGCCATCGCGGCCAGACCCCCGGTCAGCCGCCCGACCACCTGGTCCTTGTGCCGGCGCAACTTGCCCAACTCGATGTTCGGTGCCTGGAACGTGACGCCAAGGGCATTGAAGTGCGCCGCCTCGTCGATCACGGCCGCCACGTGCAGCAGCGCCTTGGATGGAATGCAGCCCACGTTCAGGCACACGCCGCCCAGCGCCGGGTAGCGCTCCACCAGAACGACGCGCCGGCCAAGGTCGGCGGCGCGGAACGCCGCCGAGTAGCCGCCCGGGCCCGCGCCCAGCACCAGCACGTCGCACTGCAGATCTGAGTCGTCGCCCTCCTTCGCCAAAGCCTCGGAGGGCTTGCCCGCAGATGCGGAGGCCGGCTTGCCCGCCGTAGCCGCGGCCGGAGCCAAGGCCACCGGAGCCGCGGCGGAGGCGGCGGCGGCCTCGAGCTCGAGGATCGGCGAACCTTCCGACACCTTGTCGCCGAGCTTCACCAGCACCTGGCGCACGACGCCGGCCATCGGCGAGGGAATCTCCATGGACGCCTTGTCCGACTCGAGCGTGATCAGGGATTGCTCGGGCTTGATCGCCTGTCCCGGCTTCACCAGGATCTCGATCACCTGGACGTCCTTGAACTCGCCGATGTCGGGGACCTTGATCTGAACGCGCTCGCCCATCAGCCGTGCTCCCGCAGGTGCAGCGCCATCAACACTTCGTCCTCCGAGACACCGTCGAGGCGAACCGCATCGCGCTTGCGCCCCTCTTCCCGGAAGCCCACCTTCTGATACAGCCGGATGGCGCGTTCGTTCGGGCTTCGCACCGACAGCTCCAGGCGCTCGAACCCGCGCTCGCGCGCGGCGCGCAGGGCCTGGTCGATCAGCTGACGTCCAAGTCCCAGCCCGCGGTACGCCGCCAGCAGCCCCATGCCGACCATCCCCGTATGCGCCCGGCCCGGCAGGATATCCCGGCGCACTTCGCACCAGCCGACCACGCGATCCAGATCGAGCGCCACCAGGAATGGATTGGCGCGCAGGCGGTTGGCGGCCACCCAGCCCGCGCTCTGGTCGAGAGTGAAGCCTTCGACGATCGACAGGTAGCGCCGCTCCCGCGCCACTTCCGCCACGCACTCGTTCAGGCCCTCGACGTGCCGCATCTCGATCGGCACGATCGTCACCGTCATAGCAGCACGCGCCGGAAATCGGCCAGTACCTGCGCCAGGTAGGAATTGAAGCGGGCCGCGCCGGCTCCGTCGACCACCCGGTGATCCCACGACAGCGACAGCGGCAGGATCAGCCGCGGCGCGAACTGCTTGCCGTCCCACACCGGGCGCATGGCGGCGCGGCATACGCCCAGGATCGCGACCTCCGGCGCATTGATGATCGGCGTGAAGTAGGTGCCGCCGATGCCGCCCAGCGAGGAGATCGAGAAGGTGCCGCCCTGCATGTCGGTGGGCGTGAGCTTGCCCTCGCGCGCCTTGGCCGCCAGCGCCGAGGTCTCGGCCGCCAGTTCGAGAACGCCCTTGCGGTCGGCATCGCGCAGCACTGGCACCACCAGCCCGTTGGGCGTGTCGGCGGCGAACCCGATATGAAAGTACTTCTTCAGGATCACGGCCTCGCCGCCCGGATCGATCGAGCTGTTGAACTGCGGAAACTTCTTCAGCGCCGCCACGCAGGCCTTGATCAGGAACGCCAACATCGTCACCTTCGCGCCGGAACCCTCGTTTTCCCGGTTCAGCTGGACCCGGAACGCCTCCAACTCCGTGACGTCGGCGTCCTCGTGATTGGTCACGTGCGGAATCGACACCCAGTTGCGGTGCAGGAGCGGTCCGGAAATGCGGCGGATGCGCGACAGCTCGACCCGTTCGATCGGTCCGAACTTGGCGAAATCGATCTGCGGCCACGGCGGCAGGCTAAGCCCGATGCCGGTCCCCGGTGCGGCCGCCGGCCGCGCGCCCGAAGCCAGCGCCGACTTCACGAAGCCGCGCACGTCGTCCTGCAGCACGCGGCCCTTCGGGCCCGTGCCCTTGACCTGGCTCAAATCCACGCCCAGCTCGCGCGCGAAGCGCCGCACCGACGGCGAGGCGTGCGCGCGCGGGTACGTCGCCTGGGCGAGCTGCTCGGCGTCGGGGCGTGCGCCCATCTCGACCGCGTAGGCGGTCGACGGCGGCGACGCGGCGTCCGCATCGGGCGGCGTCTCCGCTTGCGCGGGGGCGGGGGCCGCCTTCGCCAAGGCTGCCGCGGCCGGGGCCGTCGTAGCCGCGGCGGAGGCCTTGGCCGCCGTAGCCGCGGCACCAGCCGCGGCGGAGGCGGGCAGGTCGCTCGGCTCCACTTCCAGGATCGGTGTGCCCTCCGACACCTTGTCGCCGATCTTCACCCGCACTCCGCGCACAATGCCGGCCATCGGCGAGGGAATCTCCATCGAAGCCTTGTCGGACTCGACCGTGATCAGCGACTGCTCCGGCTTGATGCGGTCGCCGGGCGCCACCAGCAGCTCGATCACCTCGACGTTCTTGAAGTCGCCGATGTCGGGAACCTTCACTTCGACCATGTTTCCCATGACGTCGCTCCGCGAGCCGGCCTGCGCCCTCACCCCCGCCCCCTCTCCCGCGAAGCGGGAGAGGGGGGATTCAATCGGTTCATGCCACCCACGGATCGGGCCGTTCCGTGTCGATGCCGTAGCGCTTGATCGCCTCGGCCACCTGCGCGGGCGGCACCGCGCCTTCCTCGGCCAGGGCCTTCAGCGCAGCCACCGCGATGTAGTGGCGGTCGACCTCGAAGAAGTGCCGCAACTTCTGGCGCGTGTCGGAGCGGCCGAAGCCGTCGGTTCCGAGCACCTTGTAGGCGCGCCCCTGCGGGATCAGCGGGCGGATCTGGTCGGCGAACAGGCGCATGTAGTCGGTCGAGGCGATCACCGGCCCGGCGGTGCGCTCCAGCGCCTCGCTCGCGTACGCCTTGCGCGGGCGGCTGAGCGGATGCAGCAGGTTCCAGCGCTCGACCGCCAGGCCGTCGCGCCGCAGCTCGGTGAAACTGGTCACGCTCCAGACGTCGCCCGACACGCCCCACTCCGATTCCAGCAGCTCGGCCGCAGCGAGCACCTCGCGCAGGATCGCCCCGCTGCCCAGCAGCTGCACACGCGCGATCGACTGGCCGCGGCCGCTGCCGGCCGGCCCCTCGCGCAGCCGGTACATCCCCTTCAGGATCCCCGTTTCCTGGCCGCGCACCAGCCCGGGATGTGGGTAGTTCTCGTTGAGCAGCGTGACGTAGTACCAGACGTTTTCCTGCTCCTCGACCATCCGGCGCAGGCCGTCGCGCAGGATCACCGCCACCTCGTGGGCAAAGGTCGGGTCGTAGCAGACGACGTTCGGAACCGTGGACGCCAGGATGTGCGAGTGGCCATCCTCGTGCTGCAGGCCTTCGCCGTTCAACGTGGTGCGCCCGCTGGTTCCGCCCAGCAGGAAGCCGCGCGTCTGCATGTCGCCGGCCGCCCACGCCAGGTCGCCGACCCGCTGGAATCCGAACATCGAGTAGAAGATGTAGAAGGGCAGCATGATCCGGTTGTTGCTCGAATAGCTGGTGGCGGCCGCCATCCACGAGCTCATCGCACCGGCCTCGTTGATGCCCTCCTCCAGGATCTGGCCCGACTTGTCCTCCCGGTAGTACATCACCTGGTCGCGGTCCACCGGCTCGTACAGCTGGCCCTGCTGCGAGAAGATTCCCAGCTGCCGGAACATGCCCTCCATGCCGAACGTGCGCGCCTCGTCCGGAATGATCGGCACCACGCGCGGCCCCAGCGTCTTGTCCCGCACCAGCTGCGTCAGGAAGCGCACGAACGCCTGCGTGGTCGAGATCTCGCGCCCCTCGGCGGTCGGCTCCAGCAGCGCCGAGAACGCTTCCATCGCCGGCACTTGCAGCGATTCGTCGGCGCGGCGGCGCCGCTGCGGCAGGTACCCGCCCAGTGCGCGGCGCCGCTCGTGCAGGTACTTCATCTCCGGCGAGTTCGCCTCCGGCCGGAAGAACGGCAGGTCTTCCAGCCGGTCGTCCGCGATCGGAATGCGGAAACGATCGCGGAACTCGCGCACCGCGTCCGTGTCGAGCTTCTTGAGCTGATGGGTCGGATTCTTGCCTTCGCCGATCTTGCCCATCCCGTAGCCCTTGACCGTCTTGGCCAGGATCACGGTGGGCTGGCCGACGTGCTTGACGGCGGCCGCGTAGGCCGCGTAGATCTTGTGCGGATCGTGGCCGCCCCGGTTCAGCCGCCAGATGTCCGCGTCGGTCATCCGCGACACCCGCTCCAGCAGCTGCGGGTACTTGCCGAAGAAGTGCTTGCGCACGTAGGCGCCGTCGTTGGCCTTGTAGTTCTGGTATTCGCCGTCGACGGTTTCCTCCATCAACCGGCGCAGCAGGCCATCGTTGTCGCGCGCCAGCAGCGGATCCCAGTACGAGCCCCAGATCACCTTGATCACGTTCCAGCCGGCGCCGCGGAAGTCGCCCTCGAGCTCCTGGATGATCTTGCCGTTGCCGCGCACGGGGCCGTCCAGGCGCTGCAGATTGCAGTTGACCACGAAGATCAGGTTGTCGAGCTTCTCGCGGGCCGCCATGCCGATCGCACCCAGCGACTCGGGCTCGTCCATCTCGCCGTCGCCGCAGAACACCCAGACCTTGCGGTGCTCGGTGTTGGCGATGCCGCGCGCGTGCAGGTACTTCAGGAAGCGCGCCTGGTAGATGCCTTGTATCGGTCCCAGCCCCATCGAGACGGTCGGAAACTGCCAGAAGTCGGGCATCAGCTTCGGATGCGGATACGAGCTGATGCCCTTGCCGTCGACCTCGCGCCGGAAGTTCACCAGTTGATCCTCGGTGATGCGCCCTTCGAGGAAGGCGCGCGCGTACACGCCCGGCGAGGAGTGCCCCTGGATGTAGATCAGGTCGCCCCCGTGCTCCGCATCCGGGGCGCGCCAGAACTGATTGAAGCCGACTTCCATCAGCGTGCCCACCGAGGCGTAACTGGCGATGTGCCCGCCCAGGTCGCCTTCGCTGCGGTTGGCCCGCACCACCATCGCCATCGCATTCCAGCGCACGTAGGAACGTATCCGTTCCTCCAGCGCCGGGTCGCCCGGCGAGCGCTCTTCCAGATGCACCGGGATCGTGTTCACGTACGCGGTGTTGGCCGACAGCGGGATGAAGGTCCCCGATCGCCGCGCCTGCTCGATCAGCCGCTCCAGCAGGTAATGGGCGCGCTCGGGGCCCTCCTGCTCGATCACCGCGTCCAGCGCGTCGAGCCACTCCTTCGTCTCGAGCGAGTCGGGGTCGTTGGCAGCCATTGCGATCGGATTTGCGGACATCGGGTCACCTCGCGCGGCAGTGACGCCGCCCGGGGGCGGCGTCGAGGAAGCGGACTTTGGCACTCTAACAGGGCATTGAGGTAATTTCAAATTATGATCTGTGGTTTCATGATAAGAAATTGACCGGCAGGTAGACTGCCGCGACTCAAACGCGCCGTTGCCCGCCACCCATGTCACCCGACGGCCAAGCCCAGCTTGCCCCCAACCCGCTGCTCCAGTTCGACGGCCCGACCGCTTTCGACCGCGTCGGACCGGGCGATGTGACGCCGGCGGTCGAGTCGCTGCTGTCGCAGTGCCGCCGAGCGGTCGAACGCGTGGTCGATCCGGGCACCCCGGCCGACTGGAACGGCGTGGTGGAGGGACTCGAGCACGACATGCAGAAGCTGTCGCGCGCCTGGGCCGCGGTGTCGCACCTGAACGCGGTGGCCGATTCCCCGCCCCTGCGGGCGCAATACAACGGCAACCTTCCGAAGCTGACCCAGTTCTGGACCGAGCTGTCGCAGAACCTCGCGCTGTACGAGAAGTACCGCCGCATGGCGCAGCAGCCGCAGTTCGACCAGTGGAGCGCGGCGCGGCGGCGCACCGTCGAAAACGAGCTGCGCGACTTCCGCCTGGGCGGCGCCGAGCTGCAGCCGGCGGCGCGCGAACGGCTGCGCCAGCTGCGCGAGCGCGAGGCGCAGATCGCCACCCGCTTCGCCGAAAACGTGCTCGACGCCACCGGCGCCTTCGCGCTGTACATCGACCACGCGGCCCGGCTGGAAGGCATCCCGGAAGACGTGCTGGAGCAGTTCAGCGAGGCCGCGCGGGCCGACGGGCGCACTGGCTACAAGGTCACGCTGCACGCGCCCAGCTACCTGCCGGTGCTGCAGTACGCGCACGATCGCAGCCTGCGCGAGCGGCTGTATCGCGCCTATACGACGCGCGCCTCGGAATTCGGCGCCGCCGAGTGGGACAACACCCCGCTGATGCTGGAGCTGCTGAGGCTGCGGCGCGAGCATGCGCAGGTGCTGGGCTACCGCAATTTCGCCGAACTGTCGCTGGTGCCCAAGATGGCGCGGTCGGTCGAGGAGGTCGCGCAATTCCTGCGCGACCTGGTGCGCCGGGCGCGGCCCCAGGCCGAACGCGACATGGCCGACCTGCGCGCCTTCGCGGCCGCCGAACTCGGACTGGCCGAGCTGCAGCCGTGGGACATCTCGTTTGCGGCCGAGCGCCTGCGGCAGGCCCGCTACGACTACTCGGAACTGGAGCTGAAGCGCTACTTTCCGCAGGCGCGCGTGCTGGCGGGCCTGTTCGAGCTGGTCGAGCGCTTGTTCTCGGTCCGGATCCGTCCCGACCAGGCCCCGGTCTGGCACCCGGATGCGCGCTTTTACCGGATCGAGACGGCCAACGGCGAACTGGTCGCCCAGTTCTACCTGGACCTGTACGCGCGCGACCACAAGCAGGGCGGCGCCTGGCAGGACGACGCGCGCAGCCGCTGGCGCCACGATGCGACGCTGCAGACGCCGATTTCGTTCCTGACCTGCAACTTCTCGCGTCCGGTCGAGGGGCGTGCCGCGCTGCTGACCCACGACGAGGTCCTGACGCTGCTGCACGAATTCGGCCACGGGCTGCACCACATGCTCACGCGCGTGGACGAGCCGCCGGTGGCCGGCATCCACGGCGTGGAGTGGGATGCGGTCGAGTTGCCGAGCCAGTTCATGGAGAACTTCGGCTGGCAGTGGCAGGCCCTGCAGATGCTGACCGAACACGCCGAAACCGGCCAGAAGCTGCCGCGGGCGCTGTTCGACCGGATCATAGCGGCGCGCAATTTCCACAGCGGCATGCACTTGGCGCGGCAACTCGAGTTCGGACTGTTCGACCTGAGGCTGCACAGCGATTTCGATCCGGACCGGGCCGGCGCCGCCGGCCTGCAGGCGCTGGCGCAGGAAGTGCGCTCCGAGGTCGCGGTGGTGTTTCCGCCGCCCGAGCACCGCGGCGCCAACAGCTTCACCCACATATTCTCGGGCGGCTATGCGGCCGGCTACTACAGCTACCTGTGGGCCGAGGTGCTGTCCTCGGATTGCTTCGCCGCCTTCGAGGAGTCGGGCGACGTGTTCGACCCGGCCCAGGGCAAGCGCTTCCTGGACGCGATCCTGTCGGTCGGGGGAAGCCGCCCGGCCATGGAATCGTTCGTCGCCTTTCGCGGCCGGCCGCCGAGCATCGACGCGCTGCTGCGCCACAACGGCATCACCGGCTGAGGCGCCTTCGGGCGCGACGGTTCGCGATGGATGCAAGACCGCTTAAAGCGCAATAAGTCATGGATACTGCACCGCAATGTAACCGAACGGACACATTCGACTTCTAGATTTGATCGGTTTTAATCCAAAGAAAATCAGAGGACTCTCCATGCTGAACCGAATCACGCGGCCACTGGTTGCCGCCGCCGCCGTCCTCACGGCCGGCGCAGCGCTTGCGATCGACATCACGGGGGCCGGCGCGACCTTTCCCTACCCCGTGCTGTCGCAATGGTCGACCGACTACAGCGCCTCCACCGGCGTGAAGGTCAACTACCAGTCGATCGGATCGGGCGGCGGGATCGCGCAGATCAAGGCCGCCACGGTCGACTTCGGCGCCTCCGACAAGCCGTTGCCTCCGGACGAACTGGCGCAGTCGGGCCTGGCACAGTTTCCGATCGTGATGGGCGGCGTGGTTCCGGTCATCAACATCGAAGGCGTGGCGCCCGGCAAGCTCAGGCTGACGGGGCCGGTGCTGGCCGACATCTTCCTGGGCAAGATCCAGAAGTGGAACGACCCGGCGATCGCGGGGCTGAACCCCGACCTGAAGGTGGGTGACGCGGCAATCAGCGTCGTGCACCGCTCCGACGGCTCGGGCACCACGTTCAACTTCGCCAATTACCTGTCCAAGGTCAGCGAGGAGTGGAAGTCCAAGGTCGGCGAGGGAACGTCGATCCAGTGGCCGGTCGGCGTCGGCGGCAAGGGCAACGAGGGCGTGGCCGCCTATGTGAAACAGATCAAGAACTCGATCGGGTACGTGGAGCTCGCCTACGCGCTGCAGAACAAGATGTCGTACACGGCGATGAAAAACCGGGCAGGCAGCTTCGTCGAGCCGAGCCCCGAATCGTTCGCGGCCGCGGCGGCCAGCGCCGACTGGGCCTCGTCGAAGGACTTTTTCCTCGTGATCACGGACGCGCCTGGGGCCGCTTCGTGGCCGATCGCGGCCAGCTCGTTCGTGCTGATGTACAAGCAGCCCAAGGACCCCGTCCACACCAAGACGGCGCTGGACTTCTTCAAATGGGCCCTCGAGAAGGGTCAGCCGCAGGCCCGGTCGCTGGACTATGTCCCGCTGCCGGACCCGCTGGTCAAGCAGATCGAGGCGTACTGGGCCAGCACCATCAAGTAGGGCGGAACGAACGGCGGCCATCGAGGTTCAGGAACTGCGGTGACCGTCGCCTCGACCGCACCGACGACAGACAGCGCCGAGTCGCTGCCGACGCGTGACCGGTCGGCGGCCGAAACGAGGCAGGACAACCTGTTCCGGTGGGTGCTGTTCGGCGCGGCCACCCTGGTGCTGGTCGTGCTGGGAGCGGCCGCGTTGTCGATGCTGTGGGGCGGGCGGCTGGCATTCCAGACGTTCGGCTGGCACTTCATCGTCAGCGACGAATGGGATCCGGTCGGCCATCACTTCGGCGCCTTCGTCCCGATCTACGGGACCCTGGCCAGCTCCGCCATCGCGATGGTGATCGCGGTGCCGGTCAGCTTCGGGATCGCCCTGTTCCTGACGGAGATCGCTCCGGGCTGGCTGCAGGCTCCGATCGCGGCGGCCATCGAACTGCTGGCGGGGATCCCGTCGATCATCTACGGGATGTGGGGCCTGTTCTCGTTCGTCCCCTTCATGGCCGACCACGTGCTGCCGTGGATCAACGACCACTTCGGGCCGTTGCCCTGGATCGGCGTCCTGTTCCGCGGACCGCCGCTGGGAATCGGGATGCTCACCGCGGGGATCGTGCTCGGCATCATGGTGATTCCCTTCATCTCGTCGGTGATGCGCGACGTGTTCCGCACCGTGCCGGCGGCGCTGAAGGAATCGGCCTATGCGCTGGGCTCGACCACGTGGGAAGTGGTGTGGAAGGTGGTACTGCCGTACACCCGCTCGGCGGTCGTCGGCGGGATCTTCCTGGGGCTGGGGCGGGCGCTGGGCGAGACCATGGCGGTCACGTTCGTGCTGGGCAACGCCCATCAGCTCAGCGCCTCGCTGCTGGCGCCGGGCAATTCGATCGCGGCAACGATCGCCAACGAGTTCACCGAAGCCGACTCGGACATCTACCTGTCGTCGCTGATCGCGCTGGGCTTCCTGCTGTTCGTGGTGACGCTGATCGTGCTGGCGATCGCCCGCCTGATGCTGAGCAACCTGGCACGCCGGGAGGGGCGATGATGCAGTCACCGCGGCGCCTGATGATCCGGCGGCGCGCCAGCAACCTGGTGTCCAAGCTGCTGGGTACGGCGGCCACGCTGTTCGGCCTGTCCTGGCTGGTGTGGATCCTGATCGTCACGCTGCTGAACGGCGCGCGGGCGCTGAGCCCGCGCATCTTCACCGAGATCACGCCGCCGCCGGGTTCGGACGGGGGCCTGGCCAACGCGCTGATCGGCAGCACGCTGATGAGCGTGCTGGGCGTGCTGATCGGCGCGCCGCTCGGAATCGCGGCCGGGACCTACCTGGCCGAGTTCGCCGAGCGGCGTCCCGTCTGGCGCGAGACGATCCGCTTCGTCAACGACATCCTGTTGTCGGCCCCGTCCATCGTGCTGGGCCTGTTCGTGTACACGATCTACGTGCGCCAGGTCGGGCATTTCTCGGGCATTGCCGGAGGCGTCGCGCTGGGGCTGATCGTGCTGCCGGTGGTCGTACGGACCACCGACGAGACGCTGCGGCTGGTTCCCAACATGATGCGCGAGGCGGCGCTGTCGCTGGGAATCCCGCGCTGGAAGGTCACGGTCCAGGTGCTGTACCGGGCCGCGCTGCCGGGCATCCTCACCGGCGTGCTGCTCGGGCTGGCGCGCATCACGGGCGAAACCGCGCCGCTGCTGTTCACTGCGCTGAACAACCAGTTCTGGAGCAAGAACCTGGACGGGCCGACCGCCAGCGTGCCGGTGGTCATCTTCCAGTTCGCGATGAGCCCGTACGACGCCTGGCATTCGCTCGCCTGGGCCGGCGCGTTCGTGGTGACGATGGTGGTGCTGGTGCTCAGCGTGGGCGCACGCGCCTACCTGCTGAAAAACCGGATGGACTCGAATGCCTAGCGACGAGATCGTGGCTGACGCCCCGGCCGGCACGGACCGGGGCGCAGCGCCTGCTCCGGCCCCGGGCCCGGAGCGCAGCAAGCTGGTGGTCAAGGGGCTCGATTTCTACTACCGCGGCTATCACGCGCTGAAGAGCGTGAACCTGCAAATCCCCGAGCGCCAGATCACCGCCATCATCGGGCCGTCCGGCTGCGGCAAGTCCACGCTGCTGCGTGTGTTCAACCGGATCTACTCGGTGTACGCCGGCCTGGAGGCGACCGGCGAAGTGCTGCTGGACGGGGAGAACATCCTGGACCCGGGCTTTTCGCTCAACCGGCTGCGCACCCAGGTCGGCATGGTGTTCCAGAAGGCGGTGCCGTTTCCGCTGTCGATCTTCGAGAACGTCGCGTTCGGACTGCGCCACCATCTGAAGCTGCCGCGCGGACAGACCGAGGACCGGGTCGAGAAGGCGCTGCGGGAAGCGGCGCTGTGGGAGGAGGTCAAGGACAAGCTGCACACCAGCGGCCTGGGCCTGTCGGGCGGCCAGCAGCAGCGCCTGTGCATCGCCCGCGCGGTGGCGCTGCGGCCGCAGGTGCTGCTGCTGGACGAGCCGACCTCGGCGCTGGATCCGATCGCGACCGGGCGCGTGGAGCAGCTGCTGTCGGACCTGCAGCGCGAGTACACGATCGTGATCGTCACGCACAACATGCAGCAGGCCGCGCGCGTGTCGACCTACACCGCGTACATGTACCTGGGCGAAATGGTCGAATTCGGAGCCACCGCCGAGCTGTTCACGCGGCCGCAGCGCCGGCAGACCGAGGACTACATCACCGGCCGCTTCGGTTGAGCCGCGGGGCGGGCGCACTTGTCACGAATGTGACAAAGCCTCAGACTATCGAGGCATGCGCTCCTGCTGGTTGGCCATTTCCCTGTTCATTTTCGCCCCGCTGGCGCTCGCCCAGTTCAAGTGGATCGACAGCAGCGGCCGCATCGGCTACGGCGACAAGCCGCCGCCCGGCGCCCACGATATCGAGTCGCTCGAGGGTGTTGCCAGGGGCGCCAAGCCCGATCCGCTGGCGCAGCTGCCCTACGAGCTGCAGCGCACCATGGGGCAATTTCCGGTCACGCTGTACACGACGGCCGACTGCCGCGCCTGTGACGACGCCCGTTCGATGCTGAAGACCCGCGCAGTGCCGTTTTCCGAGCGCACGGTCGGCGTCGCCGACGACGTGCAGGCGCTGAAACAGATGACCGGATCGGATCGGCTGCCCGCGCTGCAGGTCGGCGGCCGCACCATCACCGGCTTCAACAGCACCGTCTGGAACGATGCGCTCGACCTGGCCGGTTATCCGCGCCAGAGCCAGCTGCCGGCCAACTGGAGCTGGGCCGCGCCCCGGCCGCTCAGTGAGCCCAAAGCGGCCCCGGCCGCGGCCGCGCAGCCGGGGGCCGAGCCCGCATCCGGCGCTCCGCAGTAGGGCTCCAGGGACAACGACGTGGCTCTGAAAGTCGCGACCTGGAACGTCAATTCTCTGAACGTGCGCCTCGGTCACCTGCTGCAATGGCTGAAGGCCGAGCCGATCGATATCGTCTGCCTGCAGGAAACCAAGCTCATCGACGACAACTTCCCGGTGGCCGCGCTGGCCGAGGCCGGATACCGCTGCCTCTTCTCGGGGCAGAAGACGTACAACGGCGTGGCGATCCTGATGCGGCAGGCAACGGTGGCCGATGCGCAGGATGTGCAAACGCAGATCCCGGGTTTCGAGGACGAGCAGCGCCGGCTGATCGCCGCCACGATCGACGGCACGCGGGTCGTGTGCGCCTATGTTCCAAACGGGCAGGCGGTCGGAAGCGACAAGTACGCGTACAAGCTCAGGTGGATCGCGTCGCTGAACCAATGGCTGCGCGAGGAACTGCAGCGGCACCCCCGGTTGCTGGTCGCGGGCGACTTCAACATCGCGCCGGAGCCGCGCGACGTGCACGATCCGGAAGCCTGGGCCGGCCAGGTCCTGTTCTCCGAGCCGGAGAGAGGCGCCTTCCGCGCGCTGCTGGGCCTGGGGCTGAAGGACAGCTTCCGGCTGTTCGAGCAGCCGGGCCGCATGTTCACTTGGTGGGACTACCGCAACCTCGCCTTCCGGCGCAAGCAGGGCCTGCGCATCGATCACATCCTGATGAGCGGCGAGCTGGCGGCGCGCTGCACGGCCTGCTCGATCGACGTCGAGCTGCGCCGCCTGGAGCAGCCGAGCGACCACGCGCCGGTGATCGCGACGCTGCAGTAGCGCCGGTTGCGGCCGAACGCGTGTCCATTGCGATCGAGGCCGGGCGGATCACCTTCTCGAAACGACGGACTGCAGGATCGCCTTTTCCAGCTTCAGCTCCGCGACCAGCTGTTTCAACTGCGCGTTCTCCTCCTGCAGCTGCTTGAACTCATGCAGCTGGTGGGGCTGCAACCCCGCGTACTGCTTTCTCCAGCGATGGAGCGTCTGCTCCGAAATCCCGAGCTGCCGTATCACGTCCGGCACCGGCGTACCCATCTCCACCTGCTTGAGCGCCACCAGAATCTGCTCGACTGAAAATCGACCGTTCCGCACGACACCCTCCTCATCCGAGGCAATTGTCCGAATGACCAGCGCGTTGCAGCGGGGCCGCCCGCTTACCGCCGACCTGCCGGAGCCGAACCTTCCACCAGCGTCTGCAGCTTGAGCGTCGTGTTCCAGTTGCGGGCGGTGCCCCGCGTACTCAACTTTTTCTCGATCGACGAAAGCGTCAACCGCGATCGGCCCATGCCGTCCGGGTACACGATGTAAAGAACCCGGCCGCCGGCTCGGACGGTTTCCGGTCCCTGGATCGCCGCCTGCAACGCCTCGACTTCCCGCTTCCCGGGCACGGCCTTCAGCGGCATCACGACGAGACGGCCCGGGTCGCGCCGAGCCTGCTCGGGAAATGGATTGCCGGCCACGATCTCGCTCCATTGCCCGGGGGCGCGCACCAGGTAGTCGCAGTGAACGCCCAATCGGCTCGCGGTCTCCGCCTCCAGGAACGATTCGAGCGCCGCCCCGGTTCTCCTGCCGCCTTCGAACACGACGTTTCCGCTCTGCAACACCGTGCGCACCTGCGCGAAGCCGAGCACACCGAGCATCGCTTTCAGGTCCGCCATCGCGAGGCCAAGCCCTCCGACGTTGACCGCACGCAGCAGCGCGATGTGCACGGGCATCGAATACCACCCTCACCCCAACCCTCTCCCGCAAGCGGGAGAGGGAGAAGAGCTTCCCAACCGTCTCCCGCAAGCGTGAAGGGAAGAACCGCTTCTAGTTGTCCAGCCCCAGGCTCTGGATCTTGCGCGTGATCGTGTTGCGCCCCAGCCCCAGGCGGGCGGCGGCCTCAATGCGGCGCCCCTGCGTCAGCTTCAGCGCAGTGCGGATCACGGTGGACTCGAAGTCCCGCATCAGCTCGTCGATCACGGCCGGCACCCCCTGGTGCATCAGGCGCTCGACGTCGGCCGCCAGCAGCTCGGTCCAGCGCACGGCGGGCACTTGCGCCGGCTCCACCGAGGCTTCGGCGGCCCTGGCCGCCGCAACTGTGGCGGAGGTGGAAGCCGTGGCGGAGGCGGGCGGCAGCGTTTCGAGCGTCCCCGCGCCCAGCTCCTGCAGCTCGCCGGGAAGATCCGAGACCTGCACCATCTGGGCCGGTGCCAGCACCGTGAGCCAGTGGCACAGGTTTTCGAGCTGGCGCACGTTGCCGGGAAACGGCAACTGCGCGATCCATTCGGCCGCCTCGGGCGACAGCCGCTTGGCCTCGACGCCGAGCTCGCGCGCGCTCTTGGCCAGGAAGTGGCGGGCCAGCAGCGGAATGTCCTCGCGCCGTTCGCGCAGCGGCGGCAGGCGCAGCCGGATCACGTTCAGGCGGTGGTACAGGTCTTCGCGAAACAGGCCCTGCTTGACGCGCTCCTCCAGGTTCTGGTGGGTCGCAGCGATCACCCGAACGTCGGAGCGCAGCGGCTGGTGGCCGCCGACCCGGTAGAAGCACCCGTCCGACAGCACGCGCAGCAGCCGCGTCTGAAGTTCGGCCGGCATGTCGCCGATCTCGTCCAGGAACAACGTGCCGCCCTCGGCCTGCTCGAAGCGGCCGCGCCGCATCGCCTGCGCGCCCGTGAACGCGCCCCGCTCGTGACCGAACAGTTCCGATTCGAGCAGGTCGCGCGGAATCGCGGCCGTGTTCAGCGCGATGAACGGCTTGTCGCCCCGCGTGCTGTGCCGATGCAGCGCGCGCGCCACCACTTCCTTGCCGCTGCCCGATTCGCCGGTCAGCAGCACCGTCACCGACGATTGCGACAGCCGGCCGATCGCGCGGAACACCTCGTGCATGGCCGGCGCCTGGCCCAGGATCTCGGGCACCTCGCCGGCCGGTTCGTCCGGGCCGCTGTCGCGCAGGCTCTCGTCGACCGCGCGCCGGATCAGCTCGACCGCCTTGTCGACGTCGAACGGCTTGGGCAGGTACTCGAATGCGCCGCCCTGGAACGCCGACACCGCGCTGTCCAGATCGGAGAACGCGGTCATGATGATCACCGGCAGGGAGGGATGGCGCTGCTTGACCGTCTGCAACAGCCCGATGCCGCTCACGCCCGGCATCCGGATGTCCGAAACCAGCACCTGCGGCGTTTCGGCCTCCAGCGCGGACAGCACATCCTGGGCCTGTGCGAATGCCCGGCACGGCAGGCTCGCCTTGGCCAGGGCGCGCTCGAGCACCCAGCGAATCGAGCGGTCATCGTCGACGATCCAGATCGGTTTCATGCGTCTAACGCCTCATCGCAGCGGCAGCAGGATCCGAAAGTCGGTCCGGCCCGGGACGCTTTCGAAGTCGATCGTGCCGCCGTTCTGGTGAACGAACTCCTGCGCCAGCGACAGGCCCAGTCCGCTGCCGCCTTCCCGTCCCGATACCAGCGGGTCGAACACGCGCTCCCTCAACTCCTCCGGAATCCCCGGCCCGTTGTCGACTACACGCAAATCCAGTGCCAGTCTGCAGGGGCGGCGCGCCACGGTGACCTGCTGCGCCACGCGGGTGCGCAGCTGAACCCACGCGTCGCCCGCCGCGATGCGCCCGTGCAGCGCCTGGGCCGCATTGCGAACCACGTTCAACAGGGCCTGGATCAGCTGCTCGCGGTCGCCCCGGAACTCGGGAACTGACGCGTCATAATCGCGATCGATCTGAAGGCCGCTCGGATACTCGGCCAGGATCACCGAGCGCACCCGTTCGCAAACTTCGTGAACGTTAAGCTCGGCCACCACGCGGGGCACCCGGTGCGAGGCCAGCACCCGGTCCACCAGCGCCTGCAGCCGGTCGGCTTCCCCGATGATGACCCGCGTGTATTCGCGCTCCCCGGGCGTGCGCAGCTCGGTTTCCAGCAACTGCGCAGCTCCGCGAATGCCGCCCAGGGGGTTCTTGATCTCGTGCGCCAGGTTGCGCATCAGCCGGCGGCTGGCTTCGCTCATGTCCAGCTGCCGCTCCTCCCGGTTCAGCTTCAGCTGCTGTTCGATCGGCGACAGCTCCAGCAGCAGGGGCGTTTCCGCCGAGTAGGTCGTTGTGGCAATCACCTGCACCAGCAGCGCTTCGCGCAGCGGCCGCCGCAGCAACATCGGCTGACTACGTATTTCGAACCCGCCGGCCAACGACTCGTCCAGCAGCCGGTCGACCAGCTCGGGTTCGCCGAAAAGTCCGCGCGCCAGGTGACCCTGGACGATCCGCCGCGACAGATCCAGCATGGCCTCGGCCGACTGGTTCAGCCAGCGCACGCGCGCATCGGCGTCGATCACCAGCACGGCGGTGGACAGCAGCTCCAGGCCGGCGTAGGCCGGAGCCGCCTGAGACTGCGACAGGGCGGGGTCCGCGCGCAGCTTCATCGGCCCCTCCTACGCCCTGCGGGCTTCGGAGGGCTGCGCCTCCTTCGCCCCGTCGGCTAATAACGCGGAGGCGTCAGTTCGCGCTTGAGCGAGGCCACGGCGCCCTCGGAGCGCTGGATGTCGTCCAGCAGGTGCTGGGTGCGCTCCCGGTAGCCGGGAGAGCCGACGATTTCTCCGGCCGCCGGGTGCGGGCTGCCGTTGTTGAAGTCCTCGCGCAGGCGCGTCAGGCGCTCCTGCTCGACCTTCAGCTCGTCTTCCAGGATCCGGCGCCGGTCGGTATCGCGCAGTTTCTGGGTATCCCGATCCACGCGTGGAAAGTTGGCCGGGGATACGCCCCGGCTCGCAGCGGTCGAGGCGGGTGGCAGCTGAGGCGAGGTGCCGGGGATGGTCGCGATCACGCCATCGATACGGTGGCATCCGTGCCCGCTGCCCACATTCTGAAAGACCTTGTGGCCGTGCTCGTCCACGCACACCCAGATCGCGTCGGACTGCTGTGCCGCGGCCGGCAGCGTGTGCACCAGCAGGGCGCACAGCGGCCAGAAGGCTGCTGCAGCGGATCGGAAAAGGTGTCTCATCGACTCGCGTGAATCCGTCAATCGCCGACAAAGTGTACGCGCGCGCTGCCCCAGGGAGCATCCCGATTGTGCGCTCATCCGGAGCCATTTCCAGCGTTTTCAACAGGTTGCGGATCATCCTTGCAGTGCAAAAAGGGGCGGTCGTCCGCCCCTTGGTCGCTGCCAGCGGAGCGGATCAGAGTCCGTAGTACATGTCGAATTCGACCGGATGGGTCGTCATCCGGAAGCGGGTGACCTCCTCCATCTTCATCGTGATGTAGGCGTCGATGACGTCGTTGGTGAACACCCCGCCGCGCGTGAGGAACTCGCGCTCCTTGTCCAGGATCCCCAGCGCCTGATCCAGGCTGTGGCACACGGTCGGCACCTTGGCCGCCTCTTCCGGCTCCAGGTCGTACAGGTTCTTGTCGACCGGATCCCCCGGATGGATCTTGTTCTGCACCCCGTCCAGGCCCGCCATCAGCATCGCCGCGAACGCCAGGTACGAGTTAGCGGTCGGATCGGGGAAGCGAACCTCGACCCGGCGCGCCTTCGGATTGGACACGTAGGGAATGCGGCAGGCGGCCGAACGGTTGCGCGCCGAATAGGCCAGGTTGATCGGGGCCTCGAAGCCCGGAACCAGCCGCTTGTACGAGTTGGTCCCCGGGTTGGTGATCGCGTTCAGCGCGCGCGCGTGCTTGATGATTCCGCCTATGTAATACAGCGCGAAATCCGACAGGCCGCCGTAGCCGTTGCCGGAGAACAGGTTCTGGCCGTCCTTCCACACCGACTGGTGCACGTGCATGCCGGAGCCGTTGTCGCCCACCACCGGCTTGGGCATGAAGGTGGCCGTCTTGCCGTACGAGGCCGCCACGTTCCAGACCGTGTACTTCAGGATCTGCATCCAGTCGGCGCGCTTGACCAGGCTGGCGAACTTGGTGCCGATCTCGTTCTGGCCGGGGGCCGCCACTTCATGGTGGTGCACCTCGACCTCCACGCCCTGCTGCTCCAGCAGCAGGCAGATCTCGGAGCGGATGTCCTGCAGCGAATCGGTCGGCGGCACCGGGAAGTAGCCGCCCTTCACCGGCGGCCGGTGCGCCAGGTTGCCCGCCTCGTACTCGATGCCGGACGACCAGGGGGCCTCTTCCGACTTGATCTTTACGAAGGAGCCCGACATGTCGACGCTCCACGTGACCGAATCGAAAATGAAGAATTCGGGCTCGGGGCCGAAGTAGGCGGTGTCGCCCAGGCCGCTGGACTTCAGATAGGCCTCGGCGCGCTTGGCGAGCGAGCGCGGATCGCGCTCGTAGCCTTTGCCGGTGGACGGCTCGATCACGTCGCACGTCACCACCAGCGTGTTTTCCTCGCGGAACGGATCCATCCGGGCCGAGCCCGGGTCCGGCATCAGCAGCATGTCGGAGGCTTCGATCCCCTTCCAGCCGGCGATCGACGAGCCGTCGAAGGCGTGGCCGTCGGTGAACTTGTCGTCACCAAATGCCTTGGTGGGCACCGAGACGTGCTGCTCCTTGCCCCGGGTGTCCGTAAAGCGCAGATCAACGAATTTCACCTCGTTGTCAGCGATCATCTTCATCACGTCTTTGGCCGACGTCATCGATTTCCCTCCTCGCAATCGAAATAAAGAATTCCAACGGCTTTGGCTAGCACGAAGCATGCCGTTCGTCGCCCCGGGGCCCAGCGCCGTATCCGGCCGGCACCCCGACGGGCGAGCGTAGCAGACGCCCCATTCGTCCCCTTCGCTGAGCCAGTAAAGCACCTTCGTGGTGCATTATGCACCATTTAGGAGCATCACCCGGCGCGTACCCGACTCATGCAGGAACATCGCCTGCAGGTCGTTCAGGAACCGCGACCCCAGCTCGGTCGCCCGGATCCGGGTCGGATCGGCCACCAGCAGGCCGCGCGCCTCGGCCGCGCCCAGCCGTTCCGAGAGCACGGCCAACGGCAGGCCGGTGCGCTCCGCAAACAGCGCCGCCGGCACGCCCTCGGTCAGCCGCAACGCATTCAACATGAACTCGAACGGCAGCTCTTCGGCGGGCACCGTGACTTCGCGGCTGATGAAGCCGTGCGCGGCCGCGCGCTCCAGGTACGACTCGGGCCGGCTGAAGCGCTCCTGTCTAACAATCCCGTGGGCCAGCGTCAGCTTGCTGTGCGCCCCGGCACCGATTCCCAGGTAGTCGCCGAACATCCAGTAGTTCTGGTTGTGGACGCAGCGATTGGCCGGCCTGGCGTAGGCCGAGATCTCGTAGTGCTGGTAGCCCGCCACGGACAGGCAGTCGTTCAGTTCCTGCTGGATCCGGAACGCGACGTCCTCGTCGGGCAACTGCGGCGGAAAGCGCGCGAACACCGTGTTGGGCTCGATCGTCAGCTGATACAGCGACAGGTGGGGCGGCGCGAAGTCGAGCGCGCGCCGCAGATCTTGCGCCGCCTGCTCGGCGCTCTGGCCGGGCAGCGCCCACATCAGGTCCAGGTTGAACCGCTCGAAATGCCGGCCCGCCTTCTCGGCGGCGCGCAGCGCCTGGCGGCCGTCGTGGATCCGGCCGAGCCGCGCGAGGCTGTCGTCGTCGAACGACTGGATGCCCAGCGACAGCCGGTTCACGCCAGCCTGGCGGAAGTCGCGGAAGCGCTGCGCCTCCATCGTGCCGGGGTTGGCTTCCAGCGTTATTTCGCAATCGGCAGCCAGCGGCAGCAGCGCCCGCACGTCGCCGAGCAGGCGGTCGACTTCGCCGCCGGTCATCAGGCTGGGAGTGCCGCCGCCGATGAACACGCTGTGCACGGTGCGCCCCCACACCACCGGCAGCGACGCTTCCAGGTCCTCGCGCAGCGCCTGCAGGTAGCGCTCGCGCAGCTGCGCCGCCTCGGACGCGCGGTCGGACTGCGCGTGCGAGTTGAAGTCGCAGTACGGGCACTTGCGCGCGCACCAGGGAAAGTGGATGTACAGAGACAGCGGAGGCGGTGGCTGCGGCGCGCGATAGCCGGCCTTTGCGCTGACAGAGCGAATGTGGATCGGTAGTTCCATGTTGGCCGCCATACGCCCTCACCCCCTCCCCTCTCCCGCGGCGCGGGCGAGGGGCGATCGGGCGTCGCTATTTTGCCTGTGTGTGCCGGGTCACCACAGCCAGCGCGCGGCCAGCGCGCCGCGCAGGTGCCGCATGGCCAGCGCGCGGTGACTGAGCGTGTTCTTCTGGCGCGGCGGCAGCTCGGCTGCCGTTGCGCCCAGCTCGTCGAGCCAGAAGTGCGGGTCGTAGCCGAAACCGTTGACGCCGCGCGGCTGATCGACGATGCGTCCGTACCAGCGCCCTTCGGCCACCACCGGCTCCGGGTCCTGCGGCACCCGCAACGCCACCAGCACGCACACGTAGTGGGCCGAGCGGTCCTCGATGCCGGCCAGGCGAGCGATCAGCGCGGCGTTGTTCTGGGCGTCGCCGGCGCCCTCGCCGGCCAGTCGGGCCGAGCGTACGCCCGGCGCCCCATCCAGGGCCGCGCAGCACAGCCCGGAGTCGTCCGCCAGCGCCGGCAGGCCGGTCGCATGGGCCGCATGGCGCGCCTTGGACAGCGCGTTTTCCACAAACGTGGGGTGCGGTTCCGGGGCGCCGCCGACGCCGAACGCACGCTGCGGCAGCACCTCGATCCGAAGCGGCTCCAGCAGCGCCTGCAGCTCGGCCAGCTTGCCGGCGTTGTCGGAGGCCAGCACCAGCCGGCGCGAGCGGGTGCCGTTCATGGCGGGGCCAATGCGGCCTTCTGCGCCTCGATCAGCCGTCCGATGCCCGATCGGGCCAGCGCCAGCAGCTCTTGCAGTTGCGCCTCCGAAAAAGGCACACCCTCGGCCGTTCCCTGGATTTCGACCAGCCCGCCCGATGCGGTCATCACGACGTTCATGTCGGTGTCGCAGGCGGCGTCTTCGTCGTAGTCCAGGTCCAGCAGCGCGATCCCCTCGACGATGCCGACCGAGACCGCCGCCACCGCCTCGCGCACCGGCTCGGCCGCCAGCAGCGCGCGCTCGCGCATCCAGGCCACCGCGTCGCACAGCGCCACGAAGCTGCCGGTGATGGCCGCCGTGCGCGTGCCGCCGTCGGCCTGGATCACGTCGCAGTCGAGCTGGATCGTGCGTTCGCCCAGCGCCGCCACGTCCACCACCGCCCGCAGCGCGCGCCCGATCAGGCGCTGGATCTCGTGGGTGCGCCCGCCCTGGCGGCCGCGGCTGGCCTCGCGCTCGCCGCGCGTATGGGTCGCGCGCGGCAGCATCCCGTACTCGGCGGTGACCCATCCGCGGCCCTGACCCCGCAGGAACGGCGGCACGCGCTCTTCGACCGAGGCCGTACACAACACGCGCGTGTCGCCGAACGAGACCAGCACCGAGCCTTCCGCGTGCCGCGTGTACCGGCGGGCCAGGCTCACGGGGCGAAGATCGCCCACGCCCCGCCCGAAACTGCGAATCATGGCTCGTCGATCAGCTTGGAGGCGCGCTGGATGGCGCGCTGGATCTCGCTGACGGCCTCGTCGATCTGGTCGTCCGTCAGCTCCGAGCCGAGCTCCTCGCCCGGCCGGCGGAACTGGATGGTGGTGGCCACCGAGCCGTCCGGAATCACCAGCGTGGAGACCGGGGCGTCGGTCGGCGGAACCATGTCGACCGCTTCCGCGCCGGCCCACGCCATGGCCACCGCGGTGCAGTTGTCGGCATCCGATCCGGCCGCCTCCAGCGCCTCGCTCACCAGGTCGGGCACGGCCCGCATCACGGTGCGGTCCGAAAACACGTCGATGATCTGCCGATCGTTCAGCGCCCCCCACAACCCGTCACTGCACAGCATCACCACGTCGCCGCTGTGCAGCGCCACCGAGTGGCTGATCTCGACCGTCGGGGCCACGTAGGCCCCCAGGCAGTTGTAGATGCGATTGCGCTCCGGGTGGTCCTTGGCGTCCTCGTCGCTGATCAGGCCCGACGACACCAGGTGGTGCACACGCGAATGGTCCACGGTGCGCGCCGCAATGCGCGGGCCGCGAATCAGGTACAGGCGCGAGTCGCCCGCGTGGGCCCACGTCACCAGGCCCTGCTGGATGACGCACGCCACCACGGTCGTGCGCGGTGCCTCGGGCAGCGAGTTCTCGGCCCGGTACCGGTGCAGCTCGCGGTGCGCGGCCAGGATCGACTCTTCCAGGAACGCGGCCGGGTCGGGCAGCATCGGCTTGGCCAGGCGCTGGAACATCGCGGCCATGGTCTGCAGCGTGATCTCGGAGGCGATCTCGCCGCGGGCATGCCCGCCCATGCCGTCGGCGACCACCATCAGCAGCGAGTCGCGCGTGTACAAATAGCCCATCCGGTCCTGGTTGACCTTGCGCCCGCCCTTCTTGCTGTCCTGGTAGATCGAAAAACGCACGTTGCGAGCCTTCGCCGGCGCAGCCGGGCTAGAACCAGGTGATGTTGTGTTCCTTCATGAAGCGAGTCACCCGCTCCTGCAGGTGCCGGATCCGGGCGCCGGTGCGCTCCGCCAACGAGAACTCGGGGCGATCGGGCACATTGTTCAGCAGCTCCTTCTGCACCGCGAACACCGTCTGCGGGCGCTCCAGCGAATTCAGCCGCAGGCAGCGTTCGACCATCGAAATCAGCTGGTTCGAATACAGGCCGCGAAACGCCTTCAGCACCTGAGGCATCTTGTCGTCCTTCAGCCGCTGGTCCGACTCCTGCGGCGGCAGCCCCGACATGCAGGCATAGATGCAGGCGCCGATGCTGTACACGTCGGTCCAGGGGCCGAGCTCGGCATCGCGCTTGTACAGCTCGGGAGCGGCGAAGCCCGGCGTGTACATCGGGTAGGTCTTGCTGATGTCGCGTTGCAACGTCTGGCGCGCCGCGCCGAAATCGAGCAGGATCGGGGCGCCGTCCATCCGCAGGTAGATATTGGCCGGTTTCACGTCCAGGTGCAAAAGGCGGTTGCTGTGCACTTCCCGCAGGCCGTTCATCACCTGCGAGAACACGCGCCGGATGAAGCGCTCCGACAGCACGTCCTTCTGTTCCTTGTTGCGGTTGCGCAGCACATGCTCCTGAAGCGAACGGCCCGACTCGTAGTGCATCACCATGTACACCGTCTCGTTGGCGCGGAAAAAGTTCAGCACGCGCACGATGTTCGGGTGATAGATCGAGGCGAGCGCCCGGCCTTCCTCGAAGAAGCATTTCAGGCCGATCCGGTACGTGTTCAGGTTCTCGGCCGCCACGTAGGGGTGGAACTCGCCCGGCTTGCGCTGGGCCAGCGAGGCCGGCATGTATTCCTTGATTGCGACCGACTGGCCGTTCTCGTCCTGCGCCAGGTAGACGATCGAGAAACCGCCGCTCGATATCTTCTTTACAATGCGGTAATTGCCGAGCTGCGTGCTCTCCGGCAATGAGGCATTGGTCTGCGCCGCCATGTCGATGCGATTGGTGTGCGGATGCGGGAGAAAGTCCCTCAGGAGCGCGCTGATTCTAGCTAAATCGGCCCGACTGGAACGACCGACGTTCGCATCCTAAACGGTCGAAATGGCGCGGCATTCGATGAAAGACGGGAAGATCCGAGCGCGTTTTCCTTCTCTGACCGGCCGATGGCGGCGATAGCCAGCATGACCGGCTTCGCGGCCGCCGGCGCCGCGGCGCCCGGGGCGGCGCTGAGCCTCGAGCTCAAATCGGTCAACGCGCGCTTCCTGGAACTGGGAATCCGGCTGCCGGACGAATTGCGCGTCCTGGAGGCGGGCGCCCGCGAACTGCTCACGGCCCGCTTGGCCCGCGGCAAGATCGAGCTTCGGGTCACGCTCACGCGGGATACGAGCGCGCCGGACGCCCGCCTCAATCCGCAGGCGCTGGCGCGCCTGGCGGCCATCGGCGCCGAAGCCCGCACAGCGAATCCCGACGCCGCCCCACTGGGCCTGGGCGACATCCTGCGCTGGCCGGGCGTGATCGAGTCGGCCGACGACAGCGTCGAGCGGCTGCGCGCCCCGTTCGAGCAGGCACTGGGCCAGGCGCTGGACCTGCTCAGCCAGGCACGCCTGCGCGAGGGGGCCGCGCTGCGAGCGGCGCTGCTGGAGCGCTGCGATGGCATCGACCGCATCCTGGCGGAGCTGCGCACCCAGGTGCCCGCGATCCTGGCGATGCTGGGGCGAAAGCTGCAGGAGCGGCTGACCCAGGCGCTGGTGCCGGCGCTGTCCGGCTCCAACCACCTGTCGCGCGAGGAACTGAACGACCGGATCCGCCAGGAAGTGACGTTGTACGGAATGCGCGCCGACGTCGACGAGGAACTGCAGCGCCTGGCCACCCACGTGGCCGAGGTGCGCCGCGTGCTGGACGCCGGCGGAGCGGTCGGGCGGCGCCTCGATTTCCTGATGCAGGAGCTGAACCGCGAGGCCAACACGGTCGGGTCCAAGGCGTCCGCGATCGAGATGACCAACGCCGCGGTCGAGCTGAAGCTGCTGATCGAACAGATGCGCGAGCAGATCCAGAACCTGGAATGAGTGCACCGGGCGCGACCTCCCCCGGCGCCGCCGCCGGCCATATCTTCCTGGTGACGGCGCCTTCGGGCGCCGGCAAGTCGACCCTCGTCAATGCCCTGCTCAAACAGGACGGATCGATCCGGCTGTCGGTGTCGTTCACCACGCGGGCCCCGCGCCCGGGCGAGGCGGACGGCCGCGAGTATCACTTCGTCAGCCCGGAGCAGTTCAAGGAGCGCCGGGCGCGCGGCGAGTTCCTCGAATCGGCCGAAGTGCACGGCAACTGGTACGGCACCTCGCGCCTGTGGATCGAGGAGCGGCTGGCCGAGGGGGCCGACGTGCTGCTGGAGATCGACTGGCAGGGCGCGCGCCAGGTCAAGCAGCTGTTTGTGCGGGCGGTGGGAATCTTCATCCTGCCGCCCTCGCTGGAGGCGCTGCGGGCGCGGCTGAACCAGCGGGGCCAGGACCCGCCGGAGGTGATCGAGCGGCGCCTGCGCGCAGCCCATAGCGAGATGGCGCACGCGGGCGAATTCGACTTCCTGGTCATCAACGAGCGCTTCGAGCAGGCCGTGGCGGAACTGGCCGCCATCGTCACCGCGACCCGCCTCCGGTTTGCCTCGCAGGCGGCCCGCGCGGCCGACCTGCTCGACCGCCTCGGCATCCCCCGCCTTCGCGCCTGACGGCGCGGCGGCGGGCAAGCCCGCCGTAGCCCGAAGGGCGAAGGCGGGTAAAATGGGTGTCGAATCACACTTGCGAATGGATTCCCGCCATGGCCCGCATTACCGTCGAAGACTGCCTCCGGCACATCCCGAATCGCTTTCAGCTGGTGCTGGCGGCCGCCTATCGCGCGCGGCAGCTGTCGCAGGGACACGCTCCCAAGATCGACACCAAGGACAAGCCGGCGGTGGCTGCGCTGCGCGAGATCGCGGCGCAGAAAGTCGGGATCGAAATGCTGCGCAAGGTGCCGACCTAACGTCCGGCACGGTGTTTCCCCCGCCTGGCCGGGGCATATCGCCCCGGACCGGGTCAAAGGCGGCCAGCCGGCGTAATGTCTAGCTTGTCATGGCCTCCGAACCTTCTTCGAGCGAACTGACATCCGGCCTGAGGCCGGCGCCCGGCGGCTTTGCCCGCCGGGCGGCGCAAGCACTGCGCAAGGCCGGACAGGTCGTCTGGCGCTCCGAGCCCGACCGGCCGGCCGCGCCCAAGCCGGCCTCCACGTTCACCGAGCTCACCGAGCGGCTGAAGGCATACCTGCCGTCGGGCGAGATCCAGCGGATCCGGGACGCATTCAAGTTCTCCGACGCCGCCCACCTGGGACAGTTCCGCAAGAGCGGCGAGCCCTACATCACGCATCCGATCGCGGTGGCCGGCACGCTGGCCGAATGGCACCTGGATTCGGCTGCGATCCAGGCGGCGCTGCTGCACGACGTGATGGAAGACTCGGGCATCGGCAAGCAGCAGCTGGCGGAGCGCTTCGGCACCATCGTGGCAGAGCTGGTCGACGGAGTCTCCAAGCTGGACCGGCTCAGCTTCGACTCGGGTGAGCAGGCGCAGGCGGAGAGCTTCCGCAAGATGCTGCTGGCGATGGCGCGCGACGTGCGCGTGATCCTGATCAAGCTGTCGGACCGGCTGCACAACATCCGGACGCTCAGCGCGGTGGACCTGGCCCGCCAGCGCCGCATCGCGCGCGAGACGCTCGAGATCTACGCGCCGATCGCGCACCGCCTGGGGCTGAACGAGATCTACCGCGAGTTGCAGGACCAGAGCCTGGCGCACCTGTACCCGGTGCGCTACCGGGTGCTGAAGAAGGCGCTGCACACCGCGCGCGGCAGCCGCAGCGAGGTGCTGGGCCGGATCCATCAGGCCGTCCAGAAGCAGCTGGCGACCTCGCGCGTGAAGGCCGAGGTGTTCGGGCGCGAGAAGACGACCTACGGGATCTACCGCAAGATGGTCGAGAAGCACCTGTCGTTTTCCGAGGTGCTGGACATCTACGGCTTCCGAATCATCGTGCACTCGATTCCGGACTGCTACCTGGCACTGGGCGCGCTGCACGGCCTCTACAAGCCGGTGCCGGGCAAGTTCAAGGACTACATCGCGATCCCCAAGGTCAACGGCTACCAGTCGCTGCACACCACGCTGATCGGGCCGTACGGCACGCCGGTGGAGTTCCAGATCCGCACCAACGAGATGAACCGGGTGGCCGAATCGGGCGTGGCCGCGCACTGGCTGTACAAGGAGGACGACGCCAGCCTGTCGGAGCTGCAGTCGCGCACGCACCAGTGGCTGCAGTCGCTGATCGAGATCCAGAAGCAGACCGGGGACTCGAGCGAATTCCTTGAAAACATCAAGGTGGACCTGTTCCCGGAGAAGGTCTACGTGTTCACGCCCAAGGGCAGGATCGTGTCGCTGCCGCGCCGCGCCACCCCGGTCGATTTCGCCTACGCGATCCACACCGACGTCGGCAACAAGTGCGTGGCGGCGCGCGTGAACGGCGAGATCCAGCCGCTGCGTACCGAGCTGCGCAACGGCGACGTGGTGGAGATCGTGACCGGCCCGGTGGCCCGCCCCAATCCGGTCTGGCTCGGCTTCGTTCGCACCGGCAAGGCACGCGCCGAAGTGCGCCATTTCCTGCGCACCACCAAGCGGCAGGAGTCGGTCGAGCTGGGGGCGCGCCTGTTCGCGCAGGCGGCCGGCCAGCTGTCGCTGGCGCCGCAGGACGTGACGACCGAACGATGGGAGGCGCTGGCGCGCGAGGCCCACGTGCGCGATCGCGACGAGCTGCTGGCCGACATCGGGCTGGGGCGGCGCCTGGCGGCCGTGGTGGCGCGCCAGATGGCGCTGCTGGCGGCGCGCGAAGCGGCCCCGGGCGACGGCGAGGCCGGGCGGCCGGCCACGATCACCTCCTCCGCGCCGGTGGTGGTGCGCGGTACCGAAGGCATGGCGCTGCAGATCGCCAACTGCTGCAGCCCGATCCCGGGCGACTCGATCGTCGGCCACATGCGGCGCGACCTGGGCCTGGTGGTGCACCAGCTCGAATGCCGTCATGCCCAGCGGGCGCGCCGCGCCGATCCGGAGCGCTGGATCGACCTGCAGTGGGCCGACGACCTGAGCGGCATGTACGACGTGAACCTGGAGGTGCGGGTGCTCAACGAGCGCGGGGTGCTGGGGCGCGTGGCCGCCGCCATCTCGGAGGCGGAGTCCAACATCCTGAACGTGCACATCGAGGACGAAGGCGCCAATGCCACCGCGATCCAGTTCAAGATCCAGGTCCTGGACCGCCGTCACCTGGCGCGCGTGGTGCGCTCGATCCGCCACATCAAGCAGGTGCAGCGCGTCACGCGCGTCAAATCCGGGCGCACCCAGGCGTCCGAGGAGTCCTAGCCGGACTGCACCGAAGAACCCGGACGCGGTGCGCGATCAGCCGAGGCGGCGAAGTCGCCGAGCAGCAAGCCGAAGATCGCCGAGTCGGTCGTTTCGTCCCCGACGATCCAGCGTTCGCGCAGGTGGCCTTCCCTCCTGAAGCCCAGGCGCCCGAGCAGCCGCGCCGACCGCTCGTTGCGGGGGTCGATGTCCGCTTCGACGCGATTGAGTTCGAGCTGCGCAAAGCCGAACCGCAGCAGCTCCAGCAGGGCTTCGTGCGCGTAGCCGCGCCCCCAGGCGGCACGGGCAAGTCCGTATCCGACGTCGGCCCGGCGCGAGGGAGCAACCAGGTTGAACAGCGTGCACCTGCCCACGAGCTGCGCATCGGCCAGGCGCTCGATTCCGAGCTGAAGATACTCGCCACAGGCCATCGCCTTCGCGTCCCGGGCGATGGTGCGGTGCGCCTCGTCGATCGACGGCCATGGCGGGGAGCTCCAGTACCGCATGACCTTCGGGTCGGAAAAGATGGAGAACAGATCGGCCGCGTCCGACTCGCGCAACGGACGAAGCAGCAGGCGCTCCGTTCGGAGCGTGACTTGTTCGAAAACGGGCATTGTGCGAACCGGAGCGGATCGACGATCCGGCCCGCAGGTTACTTCAACTTGTGGGGCGCGCCGAAGCGGGCCTCGCCGGGGAAGATCTCGGTGGTGCCCGACGGGCCGAACCCCGCGATCTGAACGATCACTTCCTCGTCCTTGGCTCCGTCATAGTGAACCGCGCCGGCCGGATGCAACATGTAGCTTCCCGGCTTCAGGGCCACGGTTCTGTCCGGATCCCACGAATCGTCGGTGCCGGTGTACCACGTGCCCCGCAGCACCACTGCATGCCGGTCCTCCGGGTGAAAATGGGGCGCGCTCATGATGCCCGGTGGAAACTTGACCTGAATCACGTACACGCCCGCCTTGGTCGGGTCACCGGAGACCACCGCCATCTGCACGCCGTGGCCGTTCGGCACATCCTTCCACTGAGTCTGTTCGGGCGTCAGGCGGACAAAGCCCCTGGCGTCGGTTTCCGCCCGCGCGGACGACGCCACCAGCGAAAGACAAAGCGCAAGCCATGCCACGGCGAACCCTGGAACGCTCATGACCGACCCCCTTCCGGTTTGAATAGCCCGGATTCTCGGACGGGCCGCTGGATCGGCCAACAATTCCCCTGATGACGTATCGGAAGAGACAGCGTGCCGGATCTTTGCGCGGGCTAAGTCCAGCTCCCCCGTTCGATGAACGCGCCGCTCCGATTGAATGCGAAGCGTTCAGCGCTGGCGTCCGACGATGATGGGCAATGCCAGGTCAAGGCGCGGCCGGGAACGTCGACCCAGGTTGAACGGATTCAAACGGGTTTTACCAACCGCTGGATGGCCTGGACGTAGCGCGCCAGCGTGGGGGACACCGCGCCCGGGGCAAGCCACACGTCGAGCAGCTGGAAGCGGCCGCGCGTCGCGTGGGCGCGCGTCAGCGCCTCTACCAGGTCGGCGCACGTTTCGACCGCCCAACCGTCGCCGCCCATGCCGGCAGCCATCGACGCAAAATCCCATCGACCCAGATCGTTGAAGCGCGCCTCGGGTTCGAAAGCGCGCAGCATGCCCCAGGCCGCGTTGTTGAACACGATCACGATCGGATCGCAGCCGCAGCGGCGCGCGTTGCCCAGCTCCCAGCCGGTCATCTGGAACGCGCCATCGCCGACCAGGATGATCGGGCGCCGCCCGGTGGCGATCTGCAGGCCCAGGCCCGCCGGCACCCCGTAACCCATCGTGGCGTAATAGCCGGGAGCAATCAGCGCGGCGTGCTCGATGTCCATCGCCGTGAAGAGGCAGTCACCCATGTCGCTGGCCAGCGGCATCGGCCCGTGCTCGCGCAGCAGCGCGTTGACCGCCGCGGCGATGTCGTGCGGCGTGACCGCGCGATCGTCGGCCTGCTGCGCCCGGGATGCGCAGGCCTCGGCCTCCGTAGCCGCGGCGGGAGCCGCTGCGAAGGAGGCCGGCGGCACGCGCGCCAGCAGCGCGTCGATCAGCGCCGCGATCGGCAGCTCGTGGTACACGTGATGCCCCATCGCGACGTCGCCGTCGAACACGTGTATCGCATGCCGCAGGTCGATACGCCGTGCCGAGACCGCGAAGTTGGTATCGGAGACGATCACGCCCAGCAGCAGCAGCGCGTCGGACCGCTCGACCCGGTCGCAGACCGCCAGATCGCCGGCCTGCCCGAGGTAGGTTCCGATCAGCGGCACGTCGGCATCGGCCAGCAGGCCGCGGCCCATGAAGCTCGTCACGACCGGGATGGCCAGGCGCCGCGCCAGTTCGGCCACGCGGGATTCCAGTCCGTAGCGCCGCACCTCGACGCCCACCATCAGGACCGGCCGCCTGGCGGCGGCCAGGCGCGCCAGCAGCTCGTCGGCACAGGCTGCCAGCCGCTCGGCGTCGGGCGTGAACAGCGCCGTCATGGGCACGTCCGCGCAGGGCCGGCCGGCCGCGTCGCGCGGGATCTCGAGGTAGACCGGGCGCGAGCGGGCCAGCGCACTGTCGAGCACGCGCGCGATGCGCTCGGGCGCGCGGATGGCGTCATCGAGCCTGGCGCGGTCGGCGGTGATCTCCTCGAACAGCCGCCACTGCGATTCCAGCGACTTGACCTGGTGGTGCAGCAGGTAACCGCTGGCCGCCTCGTGCGCCGCCGGCGCGCCGGCCAGCACCACCAGCGGCACCCGTTCGGCATAGGCGCCGGCGACCGCGTTGACCAGGTTCAGGGCACCGGCACCGTAGGTGACCGCCGCCACCCCCAGTCCGCCCCGGGCACGTGCCGCCGCGTCGGCCGCAAATCCGACTCCCGGCTCGTGCGACAGCGTGTAAAGGGGCAGCAGCGCCGAGCGCTCGATCTCGCGGAACAGCGGCAGCGCGAAGTCGCCGGGGATGCCGAAGATCTCGGTGGCGCCGCGCACCTTCAGCGCCTGCAGCAGGCGTTCGGTCAGGTTCAAGTCCGACTCCGGGGCGTCGCGGCCCGGGATTGAAGGGCTCCGGATCGCTTTCCATGGACCCGCGCTCAATGCTATTGAAGACGCCGGCGCTCTTATTGATTTACCGCAGAGGACGCCTTCGGGGTTCCGATCCGGCCGGACATGTTCGGTCCGGTCAGTTTGCGAGATGAAGTCCGCTCAGCCCCAGGATCATGGCAGCCACCACCGCTGCGACTCCGATGCCGATCCTCGCCTGTCGACGTAGCGCATCGGTGTCTCACGTTCGCGCGACTTGCGGCACTAGCTCATCAACAGAATGGCGAGCGCCAGCGCTGCCGGCGCTGCCTGCACGAAAAGGATGCGCCGGTTCACGCTGTAGGCCCCGTACAGGCCGGCGATGACGACGCAGCACAGGAAAAACACCTTGACGGCGGTGCCGCCCGCTCCCAGCCACAGGCCCCATACGAGGCCAGCGGCCAGGAAGCCGTTGTACAGCCCCTGGTTTGCCGCTAGGGCCTTGGAGGCGGCCGCGAATTCGGGCGTCGTGCCGAAGATCCTGCGGCCCTTGGGACGGTCCCACAGAAACATCTCGAGCACGAGAAAACAGACGTGCAGCACGGCGACCAGCGCCGTCACCAGGTCGGCGAGGTTTCTCATCAGGGTTCGCCTATCGCGCTGCCGCGAGATCTGCCGGAGAGGTCGGCTCCGAAAGAATGCGCGCCATTTCCTGCCAGCGCAACCTGTCGTCGCCGGCCGCCTCGACATGCTCCTTGACCATCTCCATCCCGAGGCCGTAGTTGATGACATAACTGCGGTAATGGTCGGCGAAGTCGAGCTCCTTGCCGGCGCGCTCGACCGACATCAGCGAATACTTCTGCATCAGCGCAACCGCGGCCCCTCGGTCGATCCGCCCATCGAGATAGTCCCGGGAGATCGTGATGACCGTTTCGTCGAGTCGTTGCAGTTTCTCGTACAGCTTGGCGTAGCGCGGCGCCTCGGCCGGGTCGAAGCCGGCCAGCGGAAACAGCACGCGCTGCTCGAATCGCGTGCGTTCGTCCCCCGGAAACGCCAGTTCGATGCCGTAGTTCGCCGAGCCTTCCGCGATGAGCGACTGGGGGCCGTACAGCGGATACACCGTGAACTCCACCCACCCTCGTTCCTTGACCAGCTTCTGTTCCAGCAGCACGTTGAAGACATGGTGGCCCGGATAGCCCTCATGACAGCCGAGATCGACTGCGCGGTCGATGCGCACCGGCAGATCGGTATTGACTTGAATGAGGCTGGTGTCGTTGCCCTTGTAGTAGTTGTATCCGCCCCACGGTTTTCCGGTCACCAGCTCCAGCGCGAACTTCTCATCCGACGGCAACCGGATATGCGAAAGCGTGCGGCTCCTGCATTCGGCGATCGACGCACGCATCACCGTTTCGAGCTTGCCTACGGGAATGTTGAAGCGATCGCGGTAGCGCTCGACCCGCTCCCACAGCATTCCCGGCCCGGGCACCAGCCGGTCGATCGCGGCCAGGTCGGCATCGAAGCTCGCGAGCGGGTGCGGGACGGCGCGCACGCCGAACAGTCCGAGCGCCTCGTCGTCGAAGCGGAAGCGCGCACCCCCATGCATCGACAATCGGGTTTCGGCGGCCCTGAGCTGGCCGATGAGAAAGGCCCGGCGCTTGCGCGAAAGTTGATCGAGCGTGGCCGGATCGACCGCGAGCGCGCGGGCGCGCAACCGGGCGGCGTCCGCTTGCAAGGTCTCGACCGAACGCGCTCTGGCCTTGGCCGCCGCCGCCCACTCGGGCGGACCGTAATAGGCGTCGACATAGCCCTCTTCGTGTTCACCGGCTTCCAGACTCAGCTGGACATACTCGCGGGCGATGGCGTCCAGCGCCGCCGGCTGCTGCCCGTCGGCTGCCACACCCGAAGCCAGGGCGGACAGCAGCAGCGCCGAGCCGAGAATCCGCATGCCTTATCCTCTTCCCTCGCTCGCGTTCGTGAACCACTGCTCGATCGTGATCGTGCCGCCAGCCTTGCAAGCCTTGCCCACATCCTTCGCCGGCAACGCGTCCTGGATCATGTCGATGCGCTTCCATTCCGCCATCGGCGTCTCGCAGGCGGCCGTGGGCGCATAACGCGACTGGCTCACCTTGCGGTACGTGTGGATGTAGCGCGGGCAGTTGATCCACACGTCGGAGACCGCCACCCGCACCAGCAGCTCGGCCTCCTTGAAGTGCTTCAGCAGCGGATCGTCGGCCGACACGCTGGCCCGCCCCTGCACGCGCAGGCGATGGGGCGTTTCAAAGTCGATGAACAGCAGGCCGACCAGGCTCGTGAGCGCGATGTTGCCCATCGACAGGTACATGCCGTTGCCATCGTAGCTGGGGAATGCGATCGTCTTCGGATCCAGGACGCGCACGAAGCCCGGCTCGCCGCCCTTGTAGGAAACCGTAGGCTGGCCTTGCGCGTTGATGGTCGAAAGGAAAAACATGTCCCTCGTGGAAATGAAGCCCGTTTCCTGCTCGCCCAGCTCGGTCCGAGCGGCGATCATCTCGATCCGGTCGGCGATGCGCCGGGTGTCGAACCGATCCTGCAGTGCCCGGTGATTGTCGCCATAAAGCCTGCTCATCGTTTCCCCCTGAAACTCGAGTTCCTTGCAATGCGTCGGGAGCTGGAAACGCCGCCCCGGGGCGGTACGAGGTCAGGCGCCCGGAGCGTCGTAGCGCACCTCGAGCACCTCGATCGTCTCCGGTCCGCTCGGGGTGATGAACTGGACCGAGTCGCCTTCGCGCGCCTTCAGCAGCGCGCGGGCGATCGGAGAGACCCAGCTCACGTGGCGGCGCGCCGGGTCCACCTCGTCGACTCCGACGATCGTCACCTGCTGCTGCTCACCGCGGCTGGTGTGGTACCGGACGGTGGCACCGAAGAACACCTGGTCGGTGGCCTCGCGCGCGGCCACCTCGACCACCTCGGCCACATCCAGCCGGCGCGTCAGGAAGCGAATGCGCCGGTCGATCTCGCGCAGGCGCTTCTTGCCGTATATGTAGTCGCCGTTTTCGGAGCGGTCGCCGTTGGACGCGGCCCACGAGACGGTCCGCACGACCTCGGGACGCTCCCCGTCCAGCAGCTGCATCAATTCGGACTTCATCCGGCGGTAGCCGTCCGCCGTCATGTAGTTCTTCGATCCGACCGGCAAAGCCGGCACCTCGAAGTCTTCGTCCTCGTCGACCTCGGCGCCTTCCTTGACGAAAGCCTTGCTCATTGCGGCCGTTCAAGCAGCTCAAACAGGGCCCACTATACCGCCGACCGCAGGCGTTCCAGGCGCTGCAGCAGCTCGCCAGGCGGCTCGGTCCGCGTGCGCACGCGTCCGACGTAGACCCGTCCTTCGTTGCCGTCGATCGAGATCGAATCGCCTTCGCGCAGCTCGATGCCGCCCAGCCGGATGCGCCGGCCCGGCAGGTCGATGTCCTGCAGACGCTCGCCGACGTGGAACAGGTCGTGTCCCGCGTCCTGCATCGCGCCGTACAGCAGCCGCTCCGCTCCGGCCTTCAGCCACCCCATGTGACCGACCTCGCGGCGCGCCGCATCCCGCAGCACTGCCACCGCCTCGCGCCGGGCGACGAACTGCTGCAGGCGCTTGCGCGCCCGGTTCCAGTCGATCAGGAACACCAGGCCGGCGCCGATACCCTCCAGCGTCCGCAGCATGGCCGGTTCGTCGCCGGGCACGAACGCCGCGGTGCCCACGTAATAGGCCTCTCCCGCATTCAACCCCATCGTCACGCGCGGCTCCAGCGTCGACCAGGCACCGCCCAGATCGGACAGGAGTTCCTGGAAAAATTCGAAGCGCTGCCGGTGCAGGTCCGAATATGTCAGCGTGACCTGGCCCCGATCGACCCGGATCACCAGCACATGGACGTCGTTTTCGCCGATATCGTTCTGGATCAGCAGCTGGCCGGCGTCACCGCTGCCGCCGCCGGCGGGGTCCCTCGTGGCCGAGGTGTCCAGCCCCGGGTGGTCGAACTTCAGGTGGCGCGTCCGGTTCAAGCCGCACATGAAGGCGCGCACGCGCGGACGGTCGCTTTCCTGCAGGCCGAACGCGTGCGCACCGTCCAGCGTCTCCTCGGCCAGTTGCGTGGCAAGCCGGTTCAATGCCTTGTGCAGATCCATCACCAGCAGGTGGACACTGTCGCCCTGGCTCCGGTCCCCGTGCACGATGCGATGCACCGACTGGGGTTCGAGCGTGTCGTCCTCGAGCGCCTTGAGCCACGCGCTGCACTGCCCGACGCGCTCGGCGAGCGCCGCATCGGCGGCGAGCGGCGCGATCATCGCCGCCAGGTCGGCCTCGAGCGCCTGCAACAGGCGGGCGAAGGCCGGCGTGCGGTAGCGGGTGCCGTCGAACATCGTGGTCAGCACGATCTCGTCGATCCAGACCCCCTGCACGCCGGCGGCGGCCTTTTCGCGCGATAGATCGATCACCGGCCCGGCCGGCGCGACCGCGCGCCGGATCGCGGCCTGCAGCACCGTCAGGTACAGCTTAAGGCGGTCGTTGGCTGCGAGCGCCGATCGAAGCAGTCCCGGCAGCAGCAGACTGCCGGCGGACAGCGATTCGACCGCCTGGATCTTCGAAACCATCGCGAAGTGGGGTGGGGTTGGGGCGGAAAAGCTCCCGTGGTCCCGATGATCGGGCGGCCCCTGTATGACATATTGAGCCAGGGCAAACACCCCGCCGCGGGCACCCGTGGGGACCTGGAGACGGACCCGGGGCGCGACCGAGTCCGATAATATCGGCCGCAAGTCGGCCCACGGCCTGCGCCGGCGCGCATTCGACGGGCCGTCGACGCACATCAAGGAGCGCTCATGCCGGATTCGACGCGGAGTGCCGACTTCGGCGCGTGGACCGCGGCTGCCCTGGAGTCGCTGCGCGGCGCCCCGCTCGAGTCGCTGAACTGGCATACGCCCGACTCGCTGGTGGTGCGGCCGCTGTACACGGCGGCGGACCTGGCGGGGCTGCCGGCGGTCGACACGCTGCCGGGGCAGGAACCGTTCGTGCGCGGCCCGCAGGCGACGATGTACACCGTCCGGCCGTGGACCATCCGCCAGTACGCCGGGTTCTCGACCGCCGAGGAATCGAACGCCTTCTATCGGCGCGCGCTCGAAGGCGGCGGCCAGGGCATCTCGGTCGCGTTCGACCTGGCCACGCACCGCGGCTACGACTCGGATCACCCGCGCGTGGTCGGGGACGTGGGCAAGGCGGGCGTGGCGGTGGACTCGGTCGAGGACATGAAAATCCTGTTCGACGGCATCCGGCTCGACAGCGTCTCGGTGTCGATGACGATGAACGGCGCGGTCCTGCCCGTGCTGGCCGGCTACGTGGTCGCGGCCGAGGAGCAGGGCGTGCGGCAGGACCAGCTCTCGGGGACCATCCAGAACGACATCCTGAAGGAGTTCATGGTCCGCAACACGTACATCTATCCGCCCGAGCCGTCGATGCGGATCGTGGCCGACATCATCGAGTACACGGCGCGCCGGATGCCGCGCTTCAATTCGATCTCGATCTCGGGCTACCACATGCAGGAAGCCGGGGCGACGCAGACGCTCGAGCTCGCCTTCACGCTGGCCGACGGCATGCAGTACGTGCGCGCCGCGCTCGAGCGCGGGCTGGACGTGGACGAGTTCGCCGGCCGCCTGTCGTTTTTCTTCGCGATCGGGATGAACTTCTACCTGGAAATCGCCAAGCTGCGGGCGGCGCGCCTGCTGTGGAGCCGCATCATGCGCGTGTTCGGGGCGAAGAACCCCAAGTCGCTGATGCTGCGCACGCACTGCCAGACCTCGGGCTGGTCGCTGACCGAGCAGGACCCGTATAACAACGTCGTGCGCACCACGATTGAGGCGCTGGCGGCCGTGTTCGGTGGCACGCAGTCGCTGCACACCAACGCGCTGGACGAGGCGATCGCGCTGCCGACCGATTTTTCGGCGCGCATCGCCCGCAACACCCAGCTGATCATCCAGGAGGAGTCCAGCGTGTGCCGGGTGATCGACCCGTGGGGCGGCTCCTATCTGATGGAGTCCCTGACCCAGCAGATGGCCGACAAGGCGTGGTCGATCATCCAGGAGGTCGAGGCACTGGGCGGGATGACGCGGGCGGTGGCCTCGGGCTGGGCCAAGCTGCAGATCGAGCGCTGCGCCGCCGAGAAGCAGGCGCGCATCGACCGCGGCGAGGACGTGATCGTGGGCGTGAACAAGTACCCGCCGGGCGAGGACGGGCGGATCGAGATCCGCGACATCGACAACAGCGCGGTGCGGCAGTCGCAGGTGGCACGGCTGGCCGAAGTGCGCAAGCGCCGCGACGCGGGCGCGGTGCGGCAGGCGCTGGCGGCGCTCGAGCGGTGCGCGCACGACGGCAAGGGCAACCTGCTCGAGCTGACGATCGCCGCGGTGCGGGCGCGCGCCACCGTGGGCGAGTGCTCCGATGCGCTGGAGAAGGCGTGGGGGCGCTATCGGGCCGATTCGCAGCGCGTCTCCGGCGTGTACGGGGCCCTGTTCGAGCGCGACCCGGACTGGCAGGCGCTCAAAGCCGAGGTCGAGGCGTTCGCGGGTTCCGAGGGGCGCCGCCCGCGCATACTGATCGCCAAGCTGGGCCAGGACGGCCACGACCGGGGCGCCAAGATCGTCGCCACGGCGCTGGCCGATCTGGGCTTCGACGTCGACATCGGGGCCCTGTTCCAGACGCCGGAGGAGGCCGCGCGCCAGGCCGTGGAGAACGACGTGCACGCGATCGGCGTCTCGACGCTGGCGGCGGGCCACCGCACGCTGGTGCCGCAGCTGATCGAGGCCCTGGCGGCGCAGGGCGCGCCCGAAGTGGCGGTGTTCGTCGGCGGCGTGATACCGCAGCAGGACTACGACTTCCTGAAGGCGGGTGGGGTGGCCGGCATCTTCGGCCCCGGCACGCCGATTCCGGTGTCGGCGCGCAGCGTGCTGACCGCGATCCGGGAGCGCGCGCGCATGGTGTCGGGACGCTGACGACTTGAAACGAGCCGCCGACCCGCACCCTGCCCCGGCGGCCCTGGGACCGGCCGATCGCGAACTGCTCGAAGGCGTGCTGGCGCGCCAGGCGCGCGCGCTGGCCAAGGCGATCACGCTGGTCGAGTCGACCCGCGCCGATCACCAGCGCCGCGCGCAGGCCCTGCTGCAGGCGCTGCTGCCGCATGGCGGCGGCGCGATCCGGATCGGCATTTCGGGAGCCCCGGGCGTGGGCAAGTCGACCTTCGTGGAAGCGCTGGGCCTGCACGCGATCGAGGCCGGTCACCGGATCGCGGTGCTTGCGGTCGATCCCTCCTCGGCGCTGTCCGGCGGATCGATCCTGGCCGACAAGACCCGGATGGAACAGCTGGCCCGCAGCCCCGACGCGTACATCCGGCCGTCGCCGAGCGCCGGAACGCTGGGTGGGGTCGCCAGCAAGACGCGCGAAACGATGCTGGTGTGCGAAGCGGCCCGCTTCGACGTGGTGGTGGTCGAGACGGTCGGGGTCGGGCAGTCCGAAACCGCGGTGGCCGGCATGACCGACGCCTTCGTGCTGCTGCAGCTGCCCAATGCCGGGGACGAGCTGCAGGCGATGAAACGGGGCATCGTCGAGCTGGCGGACCTGATCGTGATCAACAAAGCCGACCTCGATCCGCAGGCGGCGCAGCGGGCGCAGTCACAATTCGAATCGGTGCTGCCGGCGCTGCAGCGCCGCTCGCCCGGCTGGTCGCCCAGGGTCCAGGTGGCCAGCGCGCTGAAGCGCCAGGGCATCGACGAATTCTGGAGCCAGATCGCCCGGTTTCGCGAATCGATGCAGGCGAGCGGCCAATTCGAGGGGCGCCGGCGCGCGCAGGCGGTGAACTGGATGCGGGAGATCATCGAGCAGGCGTTGCGCGAGCGTTTCGGGTCGAACGCCGACGTGCAGCGCGAGCTGCCGTCCCTGACGCTAGCCGTGCAGCAGGGGTCGATGGCCGCCACCGCCGCCGCGCGGCGCCTGCTGGCGCTTGCCGGGTTCGGCTGAAGACAAACGGAGGAGCGATTCATGCAAAGCATCATCCGCCAGCTCGACGAAAAACGCGCCGCCGCCTGCCTGGGAGGGGGCGCGCATCGCGTGGAGGCCCAGCACGCCAAGGGCAAGCTGACCGCGCGCGAGCGCATCGAACTGCTGCTCGATACCGACTCGTTCGAGGAATGGGACATGTTCGTCGAGCACCGCTGCCACGACTTCGGGATGGACGAGACCCGCATACCCGGGGACGGCGTGGTGACCGGCTACGGCACCATCAACGGGCGCCTGGTGTTCGTGTTCAGCCAGGACTTCACGGTATTCGGCGGCGCACTGTCGGAAGCGCACGCCGAGAAGATCTGCAAGATCATGGATCACGCGATCAAGGTCGGGGCCCCGGTGATCGGCCTGAACGATTCCGGCGGGGCCCGCATCCAGGAAGGCGTCGCGTCGCTGGGCGGGTATGCGGACGTGTTCCAGCGTAACGTGCTGGCTTCCGGCGTCGTGCCGCAGCTGTCACTGATCATGGGACCGTGCGCGGGCGGCGCCGTGTATTCGCCGGCGATGACCGACTTCATCCTGATGGTGAAGGATTCCTCGTACATGTTCGTCACCGGGCCGGAGGTGGTCCGCACCGTCACCCACGAGAACGTGACGGCCGAGGAGCTCGGCGGCGCCTTGAGCCACAGCACGCGGTCGGGCGTCGCGGACCTGGCGTTCGACAACGACGTCGAGGCGCTGATCATGACGCGCCGCCTGTTCGGCTTCCTGCCGGCCAACAACCGCGAGAAGCCGCCACGCCTGCCCACCGCCGACCCGAGCGAGCGCATCGAGCTGTCGCTGGACACGCTGGTGCCGGAGAACCCGAACAAGCCGTACGACATCAAGGAGCTGATCCTGAAGGTCGTGGACGAGCGCGAATTCTTCGAGCTGTCGCCCGACTACGCACGCAACATCGTGATCGGCTTCGGGCGGCTGGCCGGCGAGACCGTGGGCATCGTCGCCAACCAGCCGCTGGTGCTGGCCGGGTGCCTGGACATCAAGAGCTCGATCAAGGCGGCCCGCTTCGTGCGCTTCTGCGACGCCTTCAACATCCCGATCGTCACCTTCGTCGACGTGCCCGGCTTCATGCCCGGCACCGCCCAGGAATACGGCGGCATCATCAAGCACGGCGCCAAGCTGCTGTTCGCCTACGCCGAGTGCACCGTGCCCAAGCTGACCGTGATCACGCGCAAGGCCTACGGCGGCGCCTACGACGTGATGAGCTCCAAGCACCTGCGGGGCGACGTGAACTTCGCCTGGCCCTCGGCCGAGATCGCCGTGATGGGTCCGAAGGGAGCGGTGGAGATCATTTTCCGGGAGGAGAAGAACGACGCCGGGAAGCTGGCCGCGCGCGAACGCGAATACCGCGAGAAATTCGCCAATCCGTTCATCGCCGGCCACCGCGGCTTCATCGACGACGTGATCCTGCCGCACGAAACGCGTAAGCGGCTGTGCCGTTCGCTGTCGATGCTGCGGGAGAAGAGGTTGGAGAATCCGTGGCGCAAGCACGGCAACATTCCGCTGTGAGGGCCGTGCCGGTGCCGATGTCGTTCGCCCTCACCCCCGTCCCCTCTCCCGCTGCGCGGGCGAGGGGCGACCGATCGTCTTACCTTCATCCTGATACCCATCCTCAAGTTGAGAACCTGGATCGCCCCTCGCCCGCGCAGCGGGAGAGCAACCGTGTCTGGAGTCAAGAAGTTTTGACATGAAGGGCCGCGTTCCAGGCCGTGCCGTCGCGCACCATG
>Ga0209698_10000222_pt1 | contig 61871 bp, 75 predicted proteins | sample LitLauG_LLR_2012_FD_187203 | JGI IMG/M metagenome (GOLD analysis project Ga0209698, IMG submission 187203) | Freshwater sediment microbial communities from Pennsylvania, USA - Little Laurel Run_MetaG_LLR_2012 (SPAdes) (version 2) | ecosystem: Environmental > Aquatic > Freshwater > Creek >... | reverse complement strand
GCCCCACCTGCGTGGCGGAGAGCGCACCTGCCACCGCCCAACGCAGGGGCAGCGTGACGGCGGGGCCGGCGAGGGTCATGCCCTCGCGATAGCGGAACGGCTCCGGGGGGCGGCCCTCGGCGGCCGCAGCGAGCGCGGCTGTCCGCTGGATCACGGCGGGGTTGATGAACGGGGCCGGGGCCATCGGCGCGATCACGGAGCCGCCCGGTCCGCCGCGCGGGGCGAGGCCGATCGGGCTGACGCGCCTGACGGCCGCCGCGACCGCGGCGTCGTTGATCAGCACGGCGGGGTCCGTTATCAGCGCGGCGTCCCTGGAGCCGGCGACGGCGGCGAGGCTCTGGAACGTGCCGCCGGACATCCCGTCGGAGGGGCGCGGCAGTCCGCCTGGAGGTGTCACGGACACCTCCAGGTCGACCGTCGCCAGGCCCTCTCCCCAGCGCTCGCGCGCCGTCTGCACGGCCATCGCCACGAGCAGGTCGGGGGGAAGCGCCTCGAACCCGCAGACCTGGACGATCTTCACCCCGGCGGCGCCCGCGGGTCCGTTGCACTCGTCGATCACGTGGCGCACGAACGTCATCTCGCCCGTCAGGTCGACGTAGTGGGCACCGGAGGCGATGCACGCGTCGATCACGGGCCGCCCGTACCTGGTGTAGGGGCCGACGAGGTCGAGCACGACACGGGCGCGTGAGGCCATCGCATTCAGCGACGCGGTGTCGGCGACGTCCGCGATGATCGTCTCGGGGGCGCTGACGCCGACCTCGGACATGACGGAGGCGACCTTCCCGGCGTCGCGTGCGGCCGCCGCCCAGCTCAGCTCGCTGTCGGAGGCGCGCTCGGACAGGTATGCGGCGACCTGCCGGCCGGTTACGCCGGTGGCTCCGAAGACGACGACGTCGATCTCGCGGGAGTCCATCGGCCGTGACGATACACCGGGCGCTAGTCCGGGCGCCGGCTCTCGCCGGCCCAGCGCGCCGCGATCCTGTCGAACAGGTCGGCGGCTCTCGCGGGCGCCCCGCCGGCGAGGCTGTCTATCTCGCGGCGGAGCTCGGCCTCGTCGATCGAGCTCTCTGCGAGCTCGCGCCTGGCGCCCTCGATCCATCCCTTGGCGATCTCGCCGGTGACCTCCGGGTGGAACTGGACGCCGATGCTGCTGCCGTGCACGAATGCGAGCGGCACGTCCCCGGCGCGGCCCAGCTCGCGGGCACCGGGCGGCACCGTGAAGATGTCTTCGTGCCAGCGGAACCATGGGCCCGGCGGGATCAGCTCCGGCTCGGGCGAGTCGACCATCGTCCATTCGGGGCTGAGGCGCGGCGCACGGGAGACCTCCCCTCCGAGCGCCCTCGCGAGCGCCTGCGCGCCGAAGCAGATGCCGAGGATCGGGACGCCGGCCTCGTGGCAGGCTCTCAGGTAGCGGACCTCCGCCTCGATCCACGCGTCGCCTGAAGCGTGGACCGAGGCGTCGGAGCCGAGGCTCACGAGCACATCCCCCGGACCTGGCTCGGGCCATCGCTCGAGCTCCTGCACGCGCATCACGAGCGCCGGGATCCCTCGTCCCCGCGCCCAATCGCCCAGGAGCGCGGCGGGTGCCTGCGCTTCGTGCTCGAGAACGAGCAGCCTCATCCGCGCCGGCTCAGCTCGGCAGCTTCTCGCGCAGGCCGCCGAGGGCCTGGTCGCCGACCCGTTTGAAGGCGAGCGCGAGGAGCGGGTCGGCGATCCGCATCGGTCCCTTCAGGGACAGCTCGGCGTCGTAGGTGACGCGGGTGCCCGAGCCGACCGGCTCGAATGTGATCCGGTCCAGGGAGACGACGCTCGAGTTCTCGCCCCTGAACGTGACCGCGCCGGGGGGGTCGTGCTCGACGACGCGGTAGGTGAGCGTGTTGCGCCGGCCGAGGAACACGGCGACGAGCGTGAACTCGCTGCCCTCGCCGACCGGCCCATCGCCGACCGTGTCTGCCTCCACGACGCCCGGGTCCCACTCCAGCGCATTGGAGAAGTCGCTCAGGTACTCGAACGCCTCCGCCGGCGCCATGCTCGTGTCCACGCTCGCTCGGTATCGCGCCATCGCCCGGCCCTGCCTCTCGTTCGATCCTCGGTTCGCCCCCGGTTTAGCAGGCGCCGAACCCGGCGCCCGGCGTCAGCCGGTGTGCATCCGGGCCCGCGCGATCAGGACAGCGGCGCCCATCACCTGCACCCGCTCGACCGCGTCCGCGGTTCCGTCCGCTCTGGCCGCGAGCAGCGAGGGGCGCCCGATCTCAAGGCCCTGGCGGATGTCGATGCGCTCCCCGAACGCGATCCGCCCGTGGCGGGCGAGGTGAACGGCGAGCGGGCCCGCGGCCGAGCCGGTGGCGGGGTCCTCCGGTACCCCCAGCCCGGGGGCGAACATGCGCGTCCGCCAGTGCGCGCCGGCCCGGGCGAAGCAGCTGACCCCGACCTCACCGAGCTCTGCGATCCCGCGGATGTCGGGCCGCAGCGCGCTCACCGCGGCGGCGTCCTCGAGCTCCACGTAGATGTGGGTCGGGCCGTTCACGTAGGCCTGGACGGGCAGCCCTGATGAGCCCACACCGAGCGCCCTGAGCAACTCATCGGCGCGCTCGTAGTCGCGCCAGCGCGGCACCGGCTGGCTCATCGTCCCGCTGGGCGGGCGTCCCTGCGCGAGCTCGAGCGCCAGCGGCACGTCTCCCGCCTGCGTCTCGAGCGTGAGCTCGCTGACGCCCAGCGCCAGGCCGCACACGATGCCTGCGCCGAGCACGGGGTGCCCGGCGAACGGGAGCTCGCTGGAGGGCGTGAAGATCCTGACCCGCATCTCACCGGTGCGCTCGGCGGGCAGCGCGAACACGCTCTCGGAGATGTTCAGCTCCCTGGCGATGGCCTGCATGCGGGGGGCGTCAAGGCCGCGTGCGTCGGTGAACACGGCTAGCGGGTTGCCCTGCAGCGGCGTGTCGGTGAACACGTCCATCAGCACGTAGCCGAGGCCGTCCCCGTCGCGGCCGGCGAACGGGTCGAACCGGGCGAGCTGATCGATCGGCCGGGGCATCGCCCCAGGCTACCCGCCGCGCGCCGCCGCTCGCCCCGCGCAGGGTAGGCTCGCGGCAAGGTATGGGCGAGTGAGGGAGCGGTAATGAGCACAGACGGCGTGGTCCTGATGAGCATCGACGGCGGCGTGGCCGTGATCACGCTGAACAGGCCCGAGCGGCTGAACGCGTGGACACTGGAGCTGGAGAACCTCTACTTCGACATGCTCGAGGAGTGCGGTCGCTCGCCGCAGGTGAGGGTGATCGTCGTTACGGGCGCGGGCCGCGGGTTCTGTGCAGGCGCGGACATGGACGACCTGCAGGCCCTCGGCGACGGGAGCATCGAGGCGGACGAGCGGGCCGACGCGCGCCGCCTGCAGACGCTCGCGCTGAGCATCCCGAAGCCCGTCGTCGCCGCCATCAACGGCCCCGCCGCGGGCCTTGGCCTGGTTCACGCGCTGATGTGTGACATCCGCTTCGCCGCCGAGGGCGCGAAGCTCACAACGGCATTTGCGCGCCGCGGCCTGGTCGCCGAGCACGGCATCTCCTGGATCCTGCCGCGCCTGATCGGCCCCGCCCGTGCCCTTGACCTGCTGCTCTCGGGCCGGGTGATCCTGGCGGAGGAGGCGCTCGAGCTGGGGCTCGTGAATCGCGTGACGCCGGCGGCGACGCTGATGGAGGAGACGCTCGCATACGCCCGCGAGCTCGCTTCCAGGTGCTCGCCGGCGAGCATGGCGAGCATGAAGCGCCAGGTCTACACCGACCTGTCTGCGACGCTGCCGGATGCACTGCAGCGGGCGGACGGGCTGATGCTCGAGTCGTTCGGCAGAGCGGACTTCGTGGAGGGCGTCTCGAGCTTCCTCGAGCGGCGCGACCCGCGCTTTCAGCCGCTGGGCGCCTGAGCGGCGCGGATCCTCACGCCGCCGATCAGCGCGCTGTCGGCGCCCCCGGGCAGGGGGCCCGGGAGCTCGACCGAGAACTCGCTGATTCCCTCCGCGGCGCCGTCGGCGGCGGCGAACGTGATCTCGCCGCCGTCGAGCTCGAGGGCACCGGCGCCGGCGGGGACGCCCAGCGCCTCGCCCCAGCGCGAGGCGACGCTCTCCGGATCGTCAACGGCGACGGTGATGCCCATGAGGCGGCCCGGCGCGGCGGGGGCGATCTGCGAGGTCCACTGCGGACCTCCCCATCGCCAGCTGCCGTAGGGGTTCGAGCGGTCGAGCGAGACGATCGCGCCGCGCATGTCGGCGGGGTGCAGGTGGGTGCCGGAGATGTCTGGCAGGTCGATCTGCCAGACGACGCGTGCACCGAGCCCGGCGGCACGATCGCGGGCGCCCTGCAGGTCCTGAAGGTCGAAGATCACCATGTAGCCGCCGTCGCCGCCGTGGCGCTCGATCCAGCGGCCCGCGGCGGTGCCGGGACGGGACGGGCTGATCACCTCGATGAAGCAGTCCCCGATCGCGAAGACCGCGTTCGTGAGGCCGAACTCGCCGACGCCGGGGTCGCGGAAGGGATCGCCGAGGCCTAGCGCCGCCTGCAGCTGCTCCGCGACGGGCTCGAGCTCCGCCGCCGCGATCACGGCCTGCCTCAGCCTCACCATCGGTGTCCCCTCGCCCACGGGCCGAAGGCTACAGCCGCGGCGCGCGGTGCGCCCGCGCCGCGGCGATAATCAGCTGATCGACCCTTCAGCGACAGACACCGGGCAGGCCCCGAGCGGCGCGAGGTCCACGGCCGACCGCGTCGCCGCCTGGATCGTGCCCGCGGAGAACCCGGGCGGTGCCGTCTACGGCGCGATCGTGGTCGGCGCGCTGCTCGCGGCGGAGGCCGGCGCTCATGAGACCTACGGCGGCACGATCCTCGCGAGCATCCTCGCGACGCTGCTCTCGTGGCTGGCGCACTCCTACGCGGTAGTGCTCGGCCACAGGCTGGAGGGCGAAGAGCGGCTGGGCGTGATCGGCCCGATGATCTCCGAACGGGCGCTGCTGCGCGGCGCACTGCTGCCGCTGGCGGTGCTCCTGATCGGCTGGGCGGCGGGCGTCTCCGAGACGACCGCGGTGACGGCGGCGATCTGGAGCGTGATCGTGTCGCTGGTCGCGTTCGAGCTGATCGCAGGCTTCCGCTCGCACGCAACGCGGAAGGAGTTCGTCATCGACGTCTCGTTCGGCCTGACGATGGGCGTCGGGATCCTCGCCCTGAAAATCCTGCTGCACTGAGGCCGGCTCGGAGCCGAGGGCTCAGCCCCGGCGTTTGCGGGAGATGCGTTCGGCCATGTAGGTGAGGACGATCCCCGCGAGCAACGAGACCCCGATCACGATGATCAGCGGGGCGTGGCCCGAGCCGAAGATCCAGTTGACCTGCACGCTGGTCGTGTTCAGGACGGCGAACAGGGTCGCGACGACCGCGAGGATCAGCAGCGCGGCGGTGCGGGCCTTCTCGCGTGAGCCGATGCCGGAGCCGGGCTGTTCCTGATCCGTTGACATCTCCGCTGAGGGTATCCGCTTGCGGGCCGGCGCTAAACGGGCGGCGAGCTCTCGAGCTCCTCGCGAACCCATTCGCAGCTGACCGACAGGTCCTCCACGCCGAGCGCGGCGGCGACGTTCAACGCCATCCCGTAGCGGAAGAACTCATCCAGGCGCTCGGGCTCGGCGCCTGAGAGCTCGCGTGCGAGGTCGACGAGCTCGGCGTAGCGGTGGCGCACGCGTCCCCTGACGACCTCGTCGTCGCAGGCCGCGTAGGACTGGTGCTGCAACTGCAGGTAGTCGCGGTCGCTCTCCAGCAGCTCGGCGTACGCGCGGCCCATCGCCGCGAGCACGTCCTCGCAGTCCGCCGCGGCCAGCCCCGCCCGGTAGTCGGCCGCCGCGGCCGTGAACGTCGCGGCGACCTTCTCGAAGCTGCGCTCGAGGGCGGCGAGGAACAGCTCCCGCTTGTTGGGGAACAGCGTGAACACGTAGGGCTGGGCCACCCCGACGCGCCGCGCGATCCGCTCCACGGCGGTGCCGTGCAGGCCGCCGCGCGCGAACTCGTGCACGGCGGCGGAGATCAGCTCCTCGCGGCGCTCGGCGGCCGGCACCCTCCTGCGAACCGGCTCGGGTGCGGCCTCGGGCGCAGCGGGATCGGGGCGTGTCCTGGGAGCCGGGGTCACACGGCCTCTGGTGCGCTCGCCGGGCGCGCGGGGGAGTGCTCGGCCGGCCCAGCCGCGCGCGAGCCGCTGCGGAACGGCACCGCGGCAACCGTCAGCGCGCCCGCGGCCAGCACCGCGACGCCGACCCAGATCGCGGGCCGCAGGCCGGCGAGGAACGCCTGAGGGGTGCCGTAGCCGCCATGCGCGGTGAACACCGTCGCGAGCACCGCCACTCCGAGCACCCCGCCGATCTCGCGGATCGCGTTGTTGGCACCGGAGGCCTGCCCGGCCTGGTCGGGCCTGACGGCGGACAGCACGGCGTTGGCGGAGGGTGCGAACACGAGCGCCATGCCGGCGCCGGCCATGATGAAGGGGATGATCATCTGCGAGTAGGCCATGTTGGTGGAGAGCATGCTCGCGAGCCACGCCAGCGCCCCCGCCTGCAGCGAGAGGCCGGCGACCATGAACGCGCGGCTGCCCAGCCGCTCAGAGAATACGCCCGCGAGGGGCGCCACGACCATCGTCGCCCCGGTCCACACCAGCATCTTCAGCCCGGCCTGCAGCGGCGTGTTGTGCAGGACGTTCTGCAGGTACTGCGCGAGGAAGAAGATCGAGCCGAACATCCCGAAGTACATCGTCAGCGAGGCGACGTTCGTCACGGCGAACGAGCGCCGCGTGAAGAAGTCCATCGGCAGCATCGGCTCGCGGGCACGGATCTCCCACAGCACGAAGGCGGCGAGCAGGACGGCGCCGCCGATCATGCTGACCAGCACGGCGTTGCTCGTCCACCCGAGCGACTGCGCGCGGACGAGCCCGAACACGATCCCGAACGCGCCCGTCGAGCCGAGCAGCAGGCCGGGGATGTCGAGCGACCCGTAGGGGCCGTGGCTCTCGGCGAGAGAGCGGATGGCGAGCGGGATCAGCACGAGGCCGATCGGGACGTTGATCCAGAAGATCCAGTGCCAGGAGATGCCTTCCACGACGGCTCCCCCGACGAGCGGGCCGACGGCGACCGCGATGCCGCTGATCCCCGACCAGATGCCGATCGCAGCACCCCGTTTCTCGTCCGGGAACGCCTCCGCGAGCAGCGTCAGCGTCAGCGGCGTGACCATCGCGGCGCCTGCGCCCTGCACGGCTCTCGCCGCGACAAGCAGGCCGGTGCTCGGCGCGAGCGCCGCCGCCGCGGAGGCGGTGGTGAACAGCGCCGTGCCGATCAGGAACATGCGCTTGCGGCCGAAGCGGTCGCCGAGCGCAGCACCCGTCAGCAGCAGCACCGCGTAGGCGAGCACGTATGCGTTGACCGTCCACTCGAGCGACTGGATGGATGCTCCGAGATCGCGGTGGATGGTGGGCAGTGCGACGCTGACGACGAGGTTGTCGAGCACGACCATGAACAGCGCCACGGAGACGATTCCGAGGGTCCAGCCTTTGCTGCGAGAGCCGATCATCTGGCCGCTCCTTTAATTAGTAGTGACTAATCATTATAACTTAGCAGCCACTAAGTGCATGTCAAGTCCCGAACCGGGGAGTCCCGCTGCGGGCGGCGAATACCATGGACGTGATGCCGAGCCGACACACCCGCCGCGCGTCCGCCGCGGCCCTGCTGACGCTGGCGTGCGCCGTGCCGCTGGCAGGCTGCGGCTCCGGCACGACCACCGTCACCGCCGCCTCGACGCCGTCCCAGCCGCAGGCCAGCACCACGGCTCCCGCGGCGACCACGACCACCGCGGCCACGACCACCGCGGCCACGACGCCGACGAGCACCACCGGCGGGGCGGCGCCGACCACCACGAGGACCGCGCCCGAGCCCGAATTCGCCCAGCAGGAAACGAAGGCAGAAGGCGCCGCGGGCGCCCAGGCGAAGGTCAGCTCACTCGGATACACGGCGAGCAACCCCGCCGAATACCACCCGTCGCAGACCCTGAAAGTACTCGTCGGGACCCGCACGGGATCCGGTGACGGATACGGGCAGCTGGCGTTCTTCTTCGTCGGCAACCGCTACATCGGCACCGACGTGAAGCTGCCGAGCGCGAAGATCGCGGTCGTCTCACAGTCCGAATCGGAAGTCGCGATCGCCTACCCGCTCTACCGCCACGGCGACCCGCTGTGCTGCCCGGGCGCCGGCCAGGCGAAGGTCCGCTTCCAGCTCAACAACGGCCGGCTGCAGCCGCTGGACCCGATCCCACCCGCCCAGTCCGCCAGCGGCGTGAGCCGCAACTGAGCGCCGCCCGCTCGCTCCCGGGCCCGCCGCTCAACCGCGCCCGAGCAGGCGCCGCCAGATCGACGGAGGGCGCGGCTGAGTGCGCTCCCACTCGTCGCGGAGCACCAGCTCCCCCCTGGCTCGCGCCCGCAGGACACATTCGGAGTGGGCATGCCGGCGCCGGGCGCTGTCCCCCTCGGGGCAGATCAGCATATGCTCGCTGAGAGCGGGAAGATGATGACCACAGATCGGACAGCGATACGTCGCAGGCTTGCGATTCGCCGCACGGCGCACCGTCCACCATCGGGCGGGTGGAAGGCTGCTGGACACCGCTCCATTCTGGCGCCGCTCGCGGCGACCATCGCGGCGACCGTCGCCGTCGGGGTCGGCGTCGCGATCGCCAGGGCGGGCCGCGAGCGCCGGCCCGAGCCCGAGCGCGAACCCGACCTGCGGCTAGGGCTGCTGCCCGGCGAGACGCTGCCCGCGGGGCTGAAGCGGATGGCGATCTGGCAGGTCGACGGCGCGATCGCGCAGCTGCAGGGGAACGGGACCGCCGCGAGCCCGAGGGCGGTCCACGAGACCCGCAAGGCGCTGAAGCGCCTGCGCGCGCTCGTGCGGGTGCTCGAGGGCGAGCTCGGCAGGAAGGAGACCGCCAGGGAGAACGCGGCGCTCGCATCGACCGCGCGCCTGCTCGCCGGCGCGCGCGACGCGGAGGTGCTGCTCGACACGCTCGACACGCTGATCGCCAGGCACCCCGGCAAGCTCGCGCGGCGCAAGGGCGTCGCGCAGCTGCGCAGGCGACTGGCCGCCGAGTGCGACAGCGCGCAGCGGCGCGCGCTCGGGGATCCCGCGACGCGGGCCAGGGCGATCGGAGAGCTGCGCGCGTTCCGCGAGCGAGTGCTCGCGTGGGACCTCTCGGCGCGCGAGGGGATCGTGATCGTCGAGCCGGGGCTGACGCGCCTTTACGCGCAGGGCCGCAGGCGCTGGCGGCGCGTCGAGAACGGCAAGGGCGAGCGGGTGCGCGAGATGCACGAGTGGCGCAAACGGGTCAAGGACCTGCGCTACATCGCGGAAATGCTGTCGCTGCGGGGCAAGGGCACCGGCAAGGGCGACGCGCGTCTGCGCCGCATCGCCTCGCGCGCGGACTCGCTCGGCGAACTGCTCGGCGACGAGCACGACCTCGCGGTGCTCGCGGAGTGGATCCGCGTCAACGGGAAGCGGCGCCGGGCCAGGCTCGGCCGCAAGACGCGGCGGACGCTGCTGAAGCTGATCGAGCGGCGCAGGCGCGAACTGCGCCGCCACGCGCTGCGCGACGGGGAACGCCTCTACCGCGACAGCCCGAAGCGATTCATGAGGCGGATCCGCGCCGCCCGCGGCGCGCGCTGATCAGCCGACGCTGACGACGGTGAGGACCCGCTTGCCGCGCGGGAGCACAACCGAGATCTCATCGCCGGGCGCGCGGCCGAGCAGGGCCACGGCAACGGGTGATTCCGCCGACAGCAGGCCCTTCGCGGGTGCGGCGTCGTGTGAGCTGACGATGCGCCAGCTCTGCTCCTTGCCGTCCTGGTCACGCACGACGACGGTGGCTCCGAAGCTCACCACGCCGGCAGCCGCACCGCCGTCCTCGACGATCACGGCGGCGGCGATCTTCTCGCGCAGGCGTGCGATCTTGGTCTCGAGGTGCGCCTGGTCGTTCTTGGCGTCGTGGTACTCGCTGTTCTCCTTCAGGTCGCCCCACTCGCGAGCGGTTTTGATTCGCTCGGCGATCTCGCGGCGTCCGTCGCCTTCGAGGACCTCGAGTTCGGCCCGCAGCGCCTGCAGGCCGTCGGCGGTCGTCAGGTTGGCTGCCTCGCTCACAGCAGAGAGACTACCCGGTGCGCGCCGTCCGCCCCGGGCGGCCGCAGTTAGAAGTAGGTGCTCGGGGGCGAAGAGAGCAGCGCGTAGATCTGCACGACAGCGGCCTGGGAGAGCAGCTGGGGCGACGGCGGCACGCCGCCGAGGAACACGTACCCGGACAGGCGCAGGTTCTGCCAGGCGTTGTTCACGTAGGCCTGCGCGAGGCGCCCTCCCGGCGGATCGTGCGTGATCGAGTCCAGGTACATCAGGTTGCGCAGGAAGACCGACGGGAAGAACGGGTTCTCGGACTCGAGCCGTTCGAGGTTGAAATACGCGAGCGCCGCGGCCGCGGTCTGGCGGGCCTCGTAGAGGTAGAGGCCGTTGTGGGTCGCCTGGTAGAGCAGCGCGCCGGCGCCGATCATCGAGCCCTGGTTGTAGCTCCACAGGGTCGGTTCGACGACTCCCTGCCGGTTGACGTGGTCGGCATACATGCCGCTCGGCTGCAGCAGGCAGTGGCGCACCCATTCATAGGCCTGCACGGCGAAGCTGAGGTATTCCGGGTTCCCGTTGATCCGGTAGAGCTGCACCGCGAGCTCGGCCGCGGGCGCCGTCGTGACCGTGTTGCGGTCGGTGTTTTCGATCGTGTTCGTGAACGGGATGCCGCCGCTGCAGCCGAGTTCCGGTGCCGCCTGCCAGCCGGCGATCTCGAACCTCATCAGCGCTTCAGCGGTCGACAGCACGGCCTGGTTGTGGTCGATCCTGTACAGGCGCGCGAGCTCGATCCCGACCCAGTCGTTGTCGTCGTAGTACTTCGGCCCACCCGGGCCGCTCGGCGGCGCGATCGTGCCGTCGTAGGCGGGCAGCGTGCTGGTGTAGACACCTTCGGGCTCGCCGGAGTTGTTCGTGTCCAGGTAGGAGGAGAGGCCGACCAGGCGCTGGTGCAGTTCGTTGCCGAGCGGCACCCCGAGCTTGGGGATGTTCGCCATCGACACGGTCGCTGCCAGCGCCTGCGAGAACGGCCACAGGTAGGAGAACGGTTCGCCGACGTAGAGCGCCGAGCCCGGGATCGCGTAGCGGGCCTGCATTGCCTGGAACGCCAGCAGCGCGTGGAGCGGGTTCCCCTTCAGCGCGGGCTTGCGCGGCTTCTTCGCGTGCCGCACGACGCGCCGGCTCGAGTGCGCCGGGAGGATCAGAGAGCGTGTCGCGCCCGCCGGGTAGGTGGACGGGCTGCGCGGCGCGCGGTGCGTGCGCGCGCCGGCAGCCGGCGCGGCGAGCGCGACAGCCGCGACGGCGCACAGCGACGCGAGCGCACGTCGTTTGGTGAGGATCGCGTTCATCGGCTCCGGCTCCTACAACAGATCGCGCGCGGGTTCGATTTGGTATACGGATTGACCCGTGCCGCGGCTGCTCCGCGGAGCCCGGATCCGGGCGCGCACCGCGCCATGGTGGCACAGCTGAGCGGAGATGGCAGTGAGGGACATTCAATTCGACTACACGACCGTGGGGCACGTGACGGCCGACGTGATGCCCGACGGCGTGCGCCGCCCGGGCGGCGGCGCCTTCTACAGCGCGCTGCAGGCGTCCCGGCTCGGGATGCGCGCGCGCATCATCACCCGCGGCGTCCCCGCCGAGATCCGGGCGCTTCTCGCGCCCCACGCGGACGAGCTCGACGTTCAGATCCTCAGGGCGCCCGCCACGACCACGCTCGCCACCTCGGGACTGGGCCCTGCCCGCCGCCAGCGCATCCTCGCGTGGGCGGGGGAGATGCCCGACGACATCGACGTCGGCGGCGGGATCCTGCATCTCTCCCCCGTCGCCCGGGAGTGCCCGCGCTCGTGGGCCGGGGGCCCGGCATTCGTGGGATTCACGCCGCAGGGCCTCGCGCGGCGCTGGGCGGGCCTCGGCGAGGAGCTCGAGCCGGCGACACCGGAGCGCGATGCGCTGACGGTCGCCGAGGCGTGCGACGCGATCGTGCTCAGCGAGCCGGAGAGCAGGACATGCGAGGAGCTGCTCGCTCGCGGCCTGAGCGCCGGCGCGCTCGTGGCGGTGACGGCCGAAGCGGGGCCCAACACCCTGCTCCTGCCCGACGGCACCCGCGAGGTGCCCGTGCCGGCGCTCGGCGCGCCCGCGGCCGATGACCTCGGCGCCGGTGACGTCTACGCGGCCGCGCTGTTCGTGTCGCTCGCGGGCGGAGACGGCGCACAGGACGCGGCGCGCTTCGCGAATGCCGCAGCTGCGGTGCGGATGCTCGGCCGCGGGGCCGGCGCGATCGGCGACCGGGCCGCCGTCTTGGCCAGGCTGCGGTCGACCGGATCCTCAGCCGCGGACGGCGCCTGAGATCAGGTCCGACAGGTCGGCGAGCGTGGCGTCGCCGGATCGCCCGCACGCCCGGATCGCGAGGATCAGGCTGCCCGCGACGGGCGCGATCTCGACGCGCTCGATGCCGGCCTGCGGAGCGAAGCGCGCGATCTCGCGCGTGAGCGGCCCGGTGAACACGTCGCCCGCGCGGAAGCCGCTACCGATCAGCCCGACCGGGAACTCGCCGGTGAGCCCGGTCAGGCGCACGACCGCCGCGATCTGTCCGGCGAGCAGCTCGGCGGCCTCCTCGTAGAGCCCGATCGCGACGGCGTCGCCCTCGTCGGCGAGCCTCCCGGTTTCGATCGCGAACGCCGCGATGTCTCCCTTGGTCATCGGCCTCGAGTAGACGCTCGTCGCGGCCGCCTCGACCGACGGCGCCCCGAAGTACTCCCGCACGGCATCGCTCAGGCCGGTCGGCGGTCCGGACGCGTCCAAGTCGCGCAGCGCGGCGCGGATCGAATGCACGCCCAGCCAGTAGCCCGAGCCCTCGTCGCCGAGAACGTGCCCCCAGCCGCCGGAGCGCCATGTGCGCCCGTCGGGGCCGACCCCGAAGACGTTCGACCCGGTGCCGGATATCACTGCGACGCCGGGGCCCGCGGAGGTGGCGGTCGCCCACGCTGCGACGACGTCGTTGACGACGACCCATGCCTCCGGGCGAGCTGCCCGGACCTCCCGCAGCACGGCATCCGTGTCTGTGCCCGCGATCGCGAGCACCGCAGAGCCGAGATCCTCGTTCGTGATGCCCGCCCGCCCGACGGCCTCATCGGCGGCCTGCAGCAGCGCGGCGACCGCGGCCTGCGCTCCGACCGCGTCCTGGTTGCTCGGGCCGCCGTGCCCGAGGTGAACGGTGCCTGCCGTCAGGTCGTAGACGGCGGCCAGCGTCTTGGTGGCACCGCCGTCGATGCCCATCACGAAGCGGGCGCCGCTCCGCTCGCCGGGGTGCACGAGCGAGGAGGGCAGTTTGACCAGTGACTCTCGATCCATCGCGGGATCCTCTCAGGATTTGCTGCGGGTAGGATCGCGGGGTGGACGCCAGGGCAGTCTTCAACGACACGCCGGCCGGACGCGGTATGTACGAGTCCTTCTATCTGCGGGCCGTCTCACCCGATCAGCCGGTGGGGGTCTGGATCCGGCACACAGTTCACAAGGCGCCCGGCTCCGCGCCTCGCGGCTCGGTCTGGTGCACGGTGTTCGACGCGCGGGTGGGCGCGCCGTTCATGCACAAGGTCACGAGCCAGGAGCTCAGCGTTCCTGCCGGCGAGTGGATCGAGATCGGCGCTGACGCCGCGATGGGCCCGGCCGAGGCGCGCGGCGCGTGCGGGCCCGCGAACTGGGAGCTCACGTTCGAGGCGACTGACGATGAGCTGCGCCACCTGCGACCCGAGTGGCTCTACCGGTCCCCGCTCCCGCGAACGAAGCTGACGAGCCCCGCTCCCGCCGCGCGCTTCAGCGGCGTCGTCCGCGTCCCGGGTCGCGACCCGATCGAGCTGCAGGGATGGCCCGGCATGATCGGGCACAACTGGGGCTCCGAGCACGCCGCCAGGTGGATATGGCTTCATGGCATCGCCTTCGCCGAGCAGCCGGGCGCCTGGGTCGATCTCGCGGTCGGCCGCGTCGCCGTCGGCGGGCGCCTGTCGCCCTGGATCGCGAGCGGCGCGGTGAGCGTCGACGGCCGGCGCACTCGTCTCGGCGGTCTCGGTGCGCGCAGCGCCGCCGTGACCGACGGCCCGGCCGGATGCGAGGTGAGGCTGCCGGGTCGCTCGGGGACCTCGGTCACAGTCCGCGCGAGAGTCCCGCCGGGGACAGCGGCGGGCTGGCGCTACTCAGATCCCGACGGAGGCGAGCACGATGTCATCAACTGCTCGATCGCGCAGCTCGAGCTCGAGCTCGGCGGCGCGGGACCGAGCCGCACCCTGCTCTCGCCCCACGGCGGTGCCTACGAGTTGGGCATGCGCGAGCGCGATCACGGCGTGCCGATCGCGCCGTTCACAGACGGCTGAGCCAGCCGGCGGGCCCGCGCCATCTGGGCCGGCGATTTCGCGCCGGCCCAGATGCTGAGGACCCGAGAGGCGGGAGAAGGCCGCCTCTGAGGGAGGAGAGAACGTCAGGTGCGTCGCAATGCCCGCGGGGCCCTGCGCCCGGCCTGTCGGCAGAGACCGGCCGGACGCTGCTCTGGGTGTGTGCGTCCCTGGCGGTGGGCCTTTCCGAGCATTGTTCAGTAAGCCTATCCGAAAGGACCCAATAGTCAAGGGTGCGCCCGATACACGCCGGCGTGGAGGCCCGCCGCGCAAAGAAAAGGGGGGCGGCCGCCTTGGCGACCACCCCCCTTTCTCGACCGAGGCTAGATGACTAGCCCGTTGAAACGGTCAGGCTATTCGTAGTTGACGTTTCCGCCGACGACTTCCTCGGTGAACGAGCCCTTGTAGTAGCCCGTCTTCGATTCGGTCTTGTTGAATTCCGAGCACTTGCCTTCTTCTGTTTCGGTGACCAGGTGCGTGAATTCGTTCGTAATCACGAGCTTGTTCTGGAAGCCGCTCGGGAACGCTTTGAGCTTGGTTGACGCGACTTCGATCGGCGAGAAGACCGCTGAGGAATATTCTTCAAGCGGCTTTTTGATCGCCTTGACCGGGATCGTCTGCGGCGGGTAGTTGATCAGGCACTTCGTGCCGACAACCGTCGCGACGACGGGCCCCGGGTTCACGAGGTCGACTTCGGATTCACTTTCGCCGCCGCTTTCGGCGAAGCCGTTAGCGTGGTAGCGAAGGTCCCAGGGCCCTTTGAAGCGGACCTGGAAAGGCAGTTTTTCGTGGCTTTTTTCCGGCAGCAAGTACGTGATGCACTTGTTGAATTTGACTTCGTTGTAGAGCGTGGCCGATTCGCTCGCGGGTGCTTTGCCGCGGACGATCGTGTTTTCGCACGTGAACGTGAACGCTCCGAGCCGGAATTCCTGCGTGGTTTCGGATCCGCCGTGGATCTTGGCGGGGGTTGCTTCACTGATCGTCTTGTTGGTGATGTTGAAGCTGAATTCGTGGGCCATCGCTGGCACGGCCGCGACGCAGAGCGCACACACCGCCGCCGCGAGCCCGATTGTCATCTTGACGCTTCTCATTCTCCTAGATCCTCGCTTTCGCGTTTCAGTCTCCGTAGCTGCAGCTGCATCTCGGACTGCTGGCGACCCGCGAGCTTGGGGCTCCCCTCCACCTGCCCCCGGGATCGCACGCGAGCATACCATGATCCGGGGCGCACCGTCCATCGCCTTTAGGCTTGCTCCGGCAGGGCCTTAGACGCGCCTTAATTAGCCGCGCGACACTGTTGCGAGCGTCACCGAGGCCCCTGGAGAGACCATGTCGCAGGACACACCCACACCGAGTAGCGCCGTCGCCGCCGGGCCCGCCGCCACGGGGCGTATTCGCCCGCGAACGCTGGGGATCCTCGCCGCGGCGGTCGCGGCGATCGTGATCGTCGTCGCCGTGCTGGTCAGCGGTGGATCCGGGCCGCAGACCGTCGCGCCCGGCGCCGCGAGCACCGCGGCTTCGACCTCCGCATCCGGCAGCGGCGCGGAAACGGTCTCCCGCGGGCACAGCGACGTGAAGGTCGCGGCCGTATATCTCGGCATCAGCCCGGCCCAGCTGCGCGGCCAGATGCGGCTCGGCCACACGATGGCGCAGATCGCCGCGTCCACTCCGGGCAGGTCGGTGTCGGGCCTGCTCGCCGCGCTCACCGGCTCACGCTCGGCCGCAATCTCCTCCGAGCTCGCCGCGGGCAAGATCACGAGCGCCCAGGCCCACGCCAGGCTCGCGTCGCTGCACGCTCGCACGAGCGCGCTGGTGAACCGGGCTCGAGCGGCAGGCGCCGTCGCGGGCACACAGCCGGTGGCCGCGGCCTACCTCGGCATGACGCCGGCCGAGCTTCGCCACGCACAGAAGGAAGGCCGCTCACTGACCCAGATCGCGAGCTCGACGACCGGCCGCTCCGCCGCGGGCCTGACAGCGGCGATCATCGCGGCGGACAGGACCCGAATCGCGGCCGAGGTCAAGAGCGGGGCGATGACGCCGGCCGCCGAGCGCCAGATCCTGCTGATCCTCCCGCAGCGTGTGGCGCTCCAGATGAGCGCAACATCCCGCACCCACCGGTAGACCGCCGCCTACGGGCGCGGGCGCAGCCGGCGCCGCGATCGTGAACCGGGGCACGGCGCCCAGCGGTTGTTCGATCGCCTGGGCTTGGCGGCGATCCGCCGGCCGCCAAGGCCCCGAGCTGAGGACCCTGCCGCGCGGGCGCAGCGTGATGCTGCCCTGGGTGGGCCGCGGCGCGCCGGCCGCGGCCCACCCAGGCATGCGTCATTTCGTGACTGTGATCGTCCCGTTCATGTTCGGGTGGATCACGCACTCGTAGTGGAACACGCCCGGTTTCGTGAAGGTGATCTTCACGCTCGAGGGCAGCGGGCCGCCTTTGGCGAGGATCCCCGCGCTCTCGAAGCCGTTTCCGTGGTTCGTGCCCGTGTACGGCGGCAGCGGGCCGGGGTCGCTCGGGTATGCGGCGAGCGGGTTGACCAGCACCGTCGGGGGACCCCCCGGGTGCGGGACGACCGTCGTGAACGATTCCTCAATGGCGCCCGTGTAGGCGGCCGGGCCGAACGTGATCGTGTGAACCTCGCGCGTCGATTCGAGTTTGAAGTTCACGGTGGTGCCGGCCTTGACCTTGAGGTTTTCCGGGAAGAACCGCCACCACGCAACAGCGCCCTTACCGTCGCGACCTGCGAGCACCGTCTTCGCGCCCGGGTGGATCGTGGCGAGGCCTTTCGCTTCGTGCAGCGCCCTCGCGGCCTGCGAGTTGGCGAGCTGAAGATCCTTTGCCGCCGTCGGCACCGTCTGGCCCTTCGGTAGCACCTTCACGCTGCCCTGCATGCCTGGGTGCACGAGGCAGTTGAACTTGAACGTGCCTGCCTTGGTGAACGTCACAACGAACGGTTTCGGCGGTCCCGCGCCGGCCGGGAGGCCGCTGTTCAGGAACCCGGTGCCGTTGTAGGTGCTCCCGCCCGCGGGGGCTCCGACGATCGGGTTGATCACCTGGTTGGGCTTGCCGTTGAACCAGAAGGACTTGCCTTCGGTGTCGAGCTTGGCTTCGATCAGGCTTTCGGGCGCCGGGACGATCAGGCCGGGCATCGGAGCCCCGGAGAGGAACGTCACCGTGTGGAACCCGTTGACCGAGAAGCTGACCGAGTCGCCCACGTGGATCCTCGTTTCGTTCGGGAAGAACCCGTTGAAGTCGAGGTGCGCCACGTGAAGCGGTTTCGGCGGCCCCGCGGAGACCGGTGCCACGAGGGCCATGGCGGACGCGCTCATGACGAGTGATCCGAGAACTGCAGCGGCTGAAGCCGCGATCGTCGGGCGCAGGCGCGCCCGTACTGAGCTTCGATGCATCGAGAAATACCCCCGTGCTTGCGGTTGACTACCGAAGCGGACCCTACCATCGCCGCCGCGGGCGCAGTCGGAGTTCTCATGATCGCCACGGTCGGCCGCTCCGATCAGCACAATGCAGGCATGAGCAGCCACACGACGCCCCTGCACGAGGAGGACCTCGACGCGGACCCGCTCCGCCAGTTCGAGTCCTGGTTTGCGCAGGCAGCGCAGGCTGTGCGCGAACCCGAGGCGATGGCACTCGCCACCGCGAGCCCAGAGGCTGCTCCCTCCTCGCGGATGGTGCTGATGAAGCGGTTCGATGACCGCGGCTTCGTGTTCTTCTCCAACTACTCGAGCCGCAAGGGCCGCGAGCTCGAGGCCAACCCGCGCGCCGCTCTGCTGTTCCATTGGGACCCGCTCGGGCGACAGGTCCGGATTGAGGGTGCCGTCGAGAGGACCGGCGCCGAGGAGACGGCCGCCTACATCCGCTCCCGCCCCCGCGCCAGTCAGATCAGCGCGCTCGCATCACCGCAGAGCCGGGCGGTCCACACGCGCGAGGAGCTCGAGGACCGCGTCCTTGAGCTCGAGCGAGCCTACGAGGGCACAGACCTGCCGCTTCCGGATGGCTGGGGCGGCTTCCGCCTCAGACCGGATGCGATCGAGTTCTGGCAGCAGCGCAAGGACCGGCTGCACGACCGCTTCCGCTACTCGCGCAGCGGCGAGGGCTGGCTGATCGAGCGTCTCGCGCCCTAGTAACGGGCACGGCCGCACCGCGTCCCGGCCTCAGCGGATTACCGGGCTCTCGACCTTTCCGCAGATCAGGCATTTGCGCTCCAGGACGTAGCCGTTCGCGCTGCCTTTGCCCCAGGCCCGCTCCCACTCCCCCCACTTGTGGCGATGCGAGAACCTCAAGCGGCGCCGTCCTGCGCGCGCGTCGCCCTGGGTGAGAGCGAAGGTGAGGCTTCCTTGACCATCGGCAGGCGGCAGCCTACCAGCGCGCAACCGCGAGCAGAGCGCATCGGCACCACTGACAGCGAGGCTCGTTTTGGTGCCTGCGCGGTGCGCTAGCGTTGCCGGCATGGCCACGGCCGCGCCGGCAGCCCTGCTCGTGATCGATGTCCAGCGGGGGTTCGATGACCCCGTGTTCGGCCCGCGCGACCGCCCCGAGGCCGAGGAGAACATCGCCGGCCTGATCGCCCGCTGGCGGGAGCGGGGAGCACCGGTCGTGTTCGTCCGCCACGACTGGCCAGACTCGCCGCTCGCGGCCGGCACCCCGGGATTCGAGTTCAAGCCGGCGGTCACCGGCGCGCCCGATCTGCTCATCACCAAGTCCGTGCACTCGGCATTCCACGGGGACGCTGACCTCGACGGCTGGCTCGGCGAGCGGGACATCTCGGCTGTGACGGTCTGCGGGATCCAGACGAACATCTGCTGCGAGACGACCGCCCGTCTGGCCTGCGACCTTGGCTACGACGTCAGCTTCGTGATCGACGCGACCCACACCTTTGACGCCGAGGGACCGGACGGCCTCATCGTCACGGCCTCGGAGCTCGCGCGCGCCACGGCGGCCAGCCTCCACGGTGAGTTCGCGGAGGTCATCACCACAGACGATGCGCTGAGACACCCGGACCGCGCCTGAGCGAACCCGAGTGCCGCGCGTGAGCCCCGGGCACGGCGAGGCGCCCGCTCGAGCGGGCGCCTCGGGTGTGAGCCAGCGGGTGGATCTCAGGTCGGAGGCCCTTCTTCGGATCCACCTCCCGGGCACAGCTTCGAGACGACCGTGCCCGTCCCGGCGTGGCCGGGGTTCGGCCCGTAGCCGGGTTCGGTCGCAACTACGACAACTTCCCGTGCATCACCTGAGATGGTGGGCCCGGACTTCGTGATGTGGCTCGCGACGACGACGTCTATGAACGGCGGCAGCGGGCCGAGCGGAGGCTCGGAGCTGTTTCCGGGGCGCGTCGTCCAGCTTTCGCCGCAGACCGGCGCCGCCGTGTCCGCGAAGCCCTTGAATGATGCGGGTGCCACGCCGCCGCTCAGCGTGTTGGCCGTCCACCAGTGGGCGCCCCAGAGAGTGACGCTGCTCCCTACCGCGGCGTTGCCGTCACCGATCACGAAGCTTCCTTCGGCTGAGGCCGGCGCCGCGACTGCCAGCGCCGCAAGCGCAGCGGCCGCTCCGGCCGTCGCACACCACCGCGCGACCCGGCGCGCACTCGGCCGGTGGTTAGGTCTTGATCTGTTCACGCGTGCACCTCCGTCGTCGGCTGCATTGGGCTCCGACGGTAGGCCGCACAGCGAGCGAACGGAATTGGATATTCGTTGACCCGAGCGTGGGCGTGTGCCCTCCGAGGCGTGGCGAGGCGGCCGCGCCTGTCCGGCGCTCAGTCAGCTTGGGCGCGACGCACGCTTCACGGAATGCGGGCCGCGTATGGCGCTGATCGACAGGGAGTTTTCAGTGCGCCCGAGAGGATTCGAACCTCTGACCTTCGGTTCCGTAGACCGACGCTCTATCCAGCTGAGCTACGGGCGCAAGGCGACGTAGTCTAGTCGCCCTGTTGGGCACCCGCCCCGGCCGCGGGCCCGGCGAGCTCTCCGCGAACCAGCTCCGCGACCTCGGTCCCGAGCAGCTCAACCGCCCGCATCACCTTCGCGTGGGGCATCGTCCCGACGCTGAGATGGAGCAGGATCCGGTCGACGCCGAGCTCGCGCTGAACATAGGCGAGCTTTGCCGCAACCTCCTGCGGGTCACCGATCGCGAGTGACCCCTGCGGGGCCCTGAGCGCATCGAAATGCTCCGGCGTCATCGGCGGCCAGCCGCGCTCGCGCCCGATCTGGCTCATCGCCTGCGCGTAGGGGCCGTAGAACGTGCCGAGCGCCTCGCTGGTCGTGTCCGCAACGAACCCGTGCAGGTGGACGGCGAGCGGGAGCTGCGCCGGATCGTGCCCGGAATGGGCCGCCGAGTCGCGGTAGAGCCTGACGAGCGGGGCGAAGCGTGCAGGCGCGCCGCCGATGATGGCGAGCGCGAGCGGCAGGCCGAGGGCGCCGGCCCTGGCGACGGACTGGGGGGTGCCGCCGACGGCGATCCAGACCGGCAACGGGTCCTGCTGGGGCCTCGGGTAGACGCCGATGTTGTTGAGCGCCGCGCGGTGGCGCCCGGACCAGGTGACCCGCTCGGCCTTGCGCAGCTCGAGCAGCAGCTCGAGCTTCTCGGCGAACAGCTCGTCGTAGTCGTCCAGGTCGTAGCCGAACAGCGGGAAGCTCTCGATGAACGATCCCCTCCCCGCCATGATCTCCGCCCGCCCGCTCGAGATCAGGTCAAGCGTCGCGAAGCTCTGGAACACCCGGACCGGGTCGTCGGAGCTGAGCACCGTGACGGCGCTGCTGAGGCGGATGCGCTCGGTGCGCGCGGCGATCGCGCCGAGCAGTACGGCGGGACTCGAAGCCGCAAAGTCGGGGCGGTGATGCTCCCCGACGGCGTAGACGTCGAGGCCCACGCGATCCGCGAGCACCGCCTCCTCGATCACCTCGCGCAGGCGCTCGCCTGGGCTCACGCTCGCGCCGGTCAGCTCGGCGAAGGTCGAGATCCCCAGTTCCATCGAGCTAGCCCGTGAAGGAGGGGAAGTGCGGGTGGGACCCGCTGCCGGGCGGCTTGACGTGCACCGTCGTGAACGCCTTGTCGCCGGCATAGGACGGGTCGGGCGTCGCCGCGCCCCCGACCACACCGTTGGTGAAGGGGCCCACCGCGTGCGGCGTCATCCTTATCGCGATCACGGCCCGGCCGCCGGGGGCGATCTGCCCGAGCAGGCACCTGATGGGGAGCGTGTGGCTGCAGCTCCCCTGGCTGGGGTGGGCGAACACCAGCGTCGCGGGACCAGACGGCTGGTCGACGACGACGACGTCCTGCGCGGTGCCGGGCCCGTGGTTCTGCACGGTGAGCACGTAGTCGACTGAGCTGCCGAGTATCACGGCCGCCTGCCGCGCGCGCTTGCTGACGGACAGGTCGGCTTCGTCGGGCCCGGGCGGCAGCGGCGGCAGCGGCGCCGTGAGGTGTGTGTTGGTGAAGACACAGTGCTGGCTCGGGCTGCCCGTCGTGAGAGTGACGGTCGCCTGTCCCGACGCGAACGGGAGGTAGTGGCCGTTGCACTGCACGGCGCTGAGCACCCACTGTCCGGAGCCGACGGGCTCGGGCGTGGTCTCCTGGATCACGTAGCGGCCGAGCACGAGGTGGTGCGACGGGTCGCCGCTCGCGTTCGCGGGCACGCCTTCGTGGGTCGTCGTAGCCGACTGGTGGATCTGGCCCTGTTCTCCGAAGGTCGGTGAGATGACGAAGCCGGTGGTCGCAGTTGAGCCTCTCGTGATCTTCGCGAGCGTGATGGCGCCGAGCGGCTCGAAGGTGTTGGTGAGCGTGCAGACCGTCGCCGCGCCGGAGCTGATCGAGACCTTGATCGGCTCGGCGGGCGCGAGCGTGTGGCCGTTGCAGCTGACTGCCGTCAGGCTCCAGCGCCCTGCATGCGAGTGCGGGGAACTCTCGGTGAGCGAGTAGGAGCCGGCCGGCAGACTCAGCGGCCCCGGTACCGCGTCGGCTGCGAGCCCTTCTTCGATGGTCGTCGCGGACGCGCTGAAAGGCGCGCCGCCCGATGCCGGCGCCACGCTGAAGCCGAAGTGCCCGGTCGCGCCGAGCGTGATCTTGCGTATCAGAAGGCCACCGGGCGGCGGCACGAATTCGTCGGTGTAGGTGCATGTGACGGTGTCCGCGGGCGCGAGCGTGGTCGCCAGCGACGCGGTCGCGAGCGAGACCACGCTGTGGCTCGCACCGGTCTGGGATGTGCACGTGAGGCCGCTCAGCCGCCAGTTCGGCGGGATGATCTCCTGTGCCGTCCAGGGCGGTTCGCCGGGCCGGGTCTGGCCGCGGATGAACGTCTGCTGGGCGCTGGTCTGCCCGGAGGCGATCGGGAGCGTGAACATGCCGTCGCCGTTGAAGGAGAGGTTGCCGCGGAACGAGAACGATTCGGCGGTTCCCGCAGGAGCCTGGATCTGCTTGCGGATGATGATCGTCCCGCTCGTCGGCGGCGGCTGGACGTAGTAGGCGAAACAGAAGACGTGCGTGGTGCCGGTCGGGAAGCCGACCCACTCGACGTTGTCGCCGTTCAGGTCGTCGATCGCGCAGCGCAGCGCCCCGAACCCGTACTCGCCGGGATGCGGCTCGTTGAGGATCGGGTCCGACGGTGTCCCGCCCTGCACCCACAGGCTGTTGGGACGCGCCGCTGCCTGCGCCTGCGCCTGCGTCAGTTCGACGGTGGTGGCGCCGGCGATGCTCTGACCGGTCGGGCGCCCCACGGTGTCGAGCAGGGCCGTCGAGTCCTGCGTCACGGGCGCGCCGGCGAACGGGCCGGTCACGATCGAGAGCGAGCCCCACGGACCGCTGACGGCACGCGTCTTGTAGCCCGTCCCTAGCGTGAACGTCCAGCCCGGGAGCGGCGCGCAGTTCGGCTGGTGCTCGGCCTCGACGGCGGGATCCATCGCCTGGCCCGGCTGGTAAGGGGTGTCCGCGCCCAGGTCTCGAAGGCTCTCCTGGATGTCGTTGCGGGCGCGGTTGGCGGTGATGTCCGTGTAGTTCGGGCAGACGCGCGCGGCGAACGTGACGAGCAGCCCGGTGCCGGCGCCGAGCGCCGCCGCGGGCAGCGCCAGCAGCACACAGAGCACGGCGAGGATCACGAGCGCGCGTGCTCGCGCGAATCGGCGCCAAACGGCTCTTGCCACGGGTGGGGCGGCCAACGAGTTCATTGTGACACCGGGGCTATTGTTACTCCGTGATTCGGCGGAACCGCTCGCGCTCGACGACTCTCAGGCGGGGCCTGGCGGGATGCATCGTGTCGGTGCTTGCGCTCGCGGCGAGCAGCGCGGCGCTCGCCGCTGCGCCGGCCGGAGATCCCGCGAGACCGCTCGTCCTCTCCAACGAGCAGACGTTCACGCGATGGGCGCACCCGCTCAGGGCGGGTGAGATCAGAGCCGGCGCCTCTCGGTCCTCACGCGTCGTCGGCGCTCTCCACATGCTGACCGAGGAAGGCCGGCCGGAGGTGTATCTGCTGCTCGAGCAGGTCGTGCTGAGCACCGGCGAGACCTGGGTGAAGATCAGGATCCCGGGCAGGCCGAACGGGGCGACCGGATGGGTCCCGAGAGGGAACCTCGGCGGGATGCACCTGACGGCGTGGGCGCTGCGCGTTAACCTGCTGCTGCTGCGCGCGACGCTCTTCCTGGACGGCAGGGCGACGTGGAGCGCCCCGGTCGGCGTGGGCGCGCCGTCGACCCCGACGCCGGTGGGGCACTTCTGGGTCCGCGAGCTCCTCAGCGTGCCGGGCCACACCATCTACGGCCCGTTCGCGTTCGGCACCAGCGACTACTCGGTGCTGAGCGAATGGCCGCACGGCGGCGTCGTAGGGATCCACGGGACCGACCAGCCGTCGCTGATCCCCGGCAGGCCCTCTCACGGCTGCATCAGGATGCGCGACGCGGACATCGTCTATCTCGCCCGGCACCTTCCGATCGGGGCTCCCGTCCACATCGTCGGCTGAGCCGCGGCCGCCCGCGCTCTCACGAGCCAGATATGCGAGCATCACCGCCCCGCCGAAACGCCGAACGGGAGGCATAGAACATGAGCACGCTTTCAGCCCTGACGCCGGCCGAGCGACTGCAGGCGACCGCCGCGCGCGGGCTGGGCCTGCTCGGGCCGGCGGCGAAACGACGCATCGCCGGAGCACCGATCCGGCTCGACGGCCTGGAGCTCGACCTCGACGTCCAGGTTCTCATCAGGCTCGCTGAGCGCAACCCTCGAGCCGCCCTGGCCACCAGCACTCCCGCGCGCGCCCGTGCGGACCTCACCGAAGGCGCGAGGGTGGTCGCGGGGCCGACGATCCTCGGCGTCAACGTTCGCGAGACGAACATCGCGGGCGCCGCCGGCGACCTGCGCGCCCGGCTCTATTCGCCTGCCGACCTCTCGCCGGGCGAGAGTGCGGCGATGATCGTCTACTACCACGGCGGCGGCTTCGTGGCCGGGGACCTGGACACCCACGATCAGCCGTGCCGGCTGCTGGCCAGGACGTCGGGTGCGCGGGTGCTCAGCGTGGACTACCGCCTAGCACCCGAGAACCCGTTCCCGGCCGCGGTAGACGACGCGCTCGCGGCGTTCCGGGACGCCGTCGACCGCGCGGCGGAGTTCGCCACGAACCCTGCACGGATCGCCGTCGCGGGCGACAGCGCCGGCGGTCACCTGGCAGCGGTCACCTCACAGCTCGCGGCCGCCGACGGCGGCGCGGCTCCGGCGTTCCAGCTGCTGATCTACCCGGTGACCGACATGACGCAGGTCTCGGGATCTCGCAATACGTTCGCCGACGGGTTCCTGCTCACCAAGGAGAACATGGACTGGTATGAGGAGCAGTTCCTGGGCCCGGACACCGACCGCAGCGACCCGCGGGCGTCGCCGCTCGTCGCCGCGGACGTGAGCTCGGTCGCTCCTGCGCTCGTGGTCACCGCGGGCTTCGATCCGCTCCGGGACGAGGGCGAGGCGTACGCGGCGAAGATGCGCGACGCCGGCGTCCACACGATCCTGCGCCGCCACCCGGGGTACGTCCATGGCTTCATCCACTTCATGCTTGCGGGCACGGGCCCGCGCGAGGCGGTGGCGGAGATGGGCGGCATCGTGAGGGCGGCACTGGCCACCTGAAGGCGCCGAGCCGATGCTGCTCTACAACTCGCGCCTCTCGGGCAACTGCTACAAGGTCCGGCTGCTGCTGGCCCACCTGGGCGTCGAGTATGAGCGGCGCGAGCTGGACGTGATCGACCGCTCGGATCGCCCCGAGGTCCTCGGCGAGCTGAACCCGGCACTGCGGGTGCCCACGCTGGTGCTCGACGACGGCCGCGCGATCGCGGAGTCGAACGCGATCATGTGGTTTCTCGCGGACGGCACCGAGTACCTGCCCAGCGATCACTTCGAGCGCTCCAAGGTCCTGCAGTGGCTGTTCTTCGAGCAGTACTCGCACGAGCCCAACATCGCGGTCGTGCGCTTCTGGGTGGCTATATCCGGCAAACCTCCCGCGCACGAGGAGGTCGAGGCGCGCCGCGCCGCCGGGCACGCCGCACTGCGGGCGATGGAGAGCCGGCTGGCGTCGGCTCCGTTCCTGGTCGGGGACCGCTACTCGATCGCCGACATCGGCCTTTACGCCTACACCCACATCGCCGAGGAGGGCGGCTTCGACCTAGGCGGCTACCCGTCGATCAACCGGTGGCTGTCGCGGGTCGCCGGGCAACCGGGCCACGTGCCGATCACGGCCTGAGTCGCATCCCTACTCCTCGCTCTTCGCGTCGGCCTCCGCGGGTGCCTCCTCGGCAGCCTTCTCGCCGTCGGCGCCGATCCCCGACACGAGGGTGTCGGCCTTCGTGCCGGCCTTCTGGATCTTGTCGGTGTATTTTCCGCCCGTCGTTTTGTCCGCTGTCGTCGCGACCTTCTCGACGGCCTCGTGGATCTTGTCGCTGTGCTGTACGACGGCGCCTTCCGCCTGACTCTTGAGGTCCTTCAGCCTGTCTGTGAGCCCCATCGTCGCGGGTCTCCTTTCGCTTTGTTGCGGGCACGGGATCCTACTCCGGGCGACGACCGCCCCTCTCGGAGCGCGCCCTCCCCGCACGCGGCGGCCGTATGATCCACGACGTCGGATCGCGGCGCGAGAGGCGCGCGAGAGAACCAGAACACGGGAGATCGCATGCTTGCGCACGAGAGCCGGACGACGAGCGCGTGGAGACCGGCGCGGAGGGTGATCGGCGGCGTGCTCCTGGCGGCACTGTGCATGTGCGCGGTCGCCGCTCCCGCCGGCGCCGCGAAGAAGCCGAAGGCGTACACGGTGAAGGCGACGTCCGGCGCGCTGACGATCACGTTCACCGCGCCAGTGTGGGCGTCGCTTAACAGCAGCACCGGGACGACCGTCGGCAAGAACGCGGCGGCCGTGACCCCGGCCACGGCGACAAGCGCCGGGGCGCTGAGCTTCCCGGTCACCGGCGGCTCGCTGAACTCGGTGAGCGGCCGCGGCTCGGTCAGCGCGGCGGGCGGCCTGGCGATCGAAAGCCACCTGAGCTTCGGTGGCCTGTTCACCTCCTCGAGCAGTTCGAGCGTGAGCGATCCGGTCGCGTCCTTCGGCGCCACGTCGAAGATCGCCTTCAGCTCGCCGAACCTGATCCCGTCGACCGGCGTGTCGCTGCTGCGCCTGAACACGTTCCACATGAAGGTCGCCGGCGGCCGCCACGCCGTGAGCCTCACGAGGATCCCGGCGAAGCTGACGGCGGCCGGCGCGCTGTTCCTCGGGCCGGGATTCGCCGCGGGCGAGCAGGTCGGCTCGGTCACGATCCAGATCAAGGGCTGAGGGGCGTTGGCGTACGACGAGGAACTCGCCCACCGCGTCCGCGAGCTGCTCGCCACCGATGAGGAGTTCTCGGAGGTGGCGATGTTCGGAGGCCTCGCCTTCCTGCTCGCGGGCAACATGACGGTGGCGGTCTCCTCGCGCGGGGGGCTGATGGCCCGCGTCGGCGCCGCCGCCTACGAGGATGCTCTGGCCCGGCCGCACGTCGAGCCGATGGTGATCCGCGGCCGGCCGATGACGGGGTGGATCCGCGTCATGCCCGACGGACTGCGCACACGCCGGCAGCTGAGCGCCTGGGTGGAGCGCGCCGTCGCTTTCACGCGCACCCTTCCCGGGAAGGGCTGAGCCGGGCGCTCAGCCGCGTACGCGGAGTCTGAAGGTCCCGATCAGGGTCACCGATTCCCCGCAGGCCGGTGTGCGCGGTTCCTGTTCACAGCTGCTCGAAGGGTTCACCGACACCTCGCTGATCGTGCCCGCATAGGAGCCCGCGCACCATCTCCCGTGGCGGTAGGGAGCGCGGAAGCTGACGCGGACGAGCCTGCCCGGCGCGATCGGGTGTCCCGATGAGGTCCAGACGCTCTGCGCGAACGCGCAGCGGCCTCGCGGACCCCTGACGGACATTTCATAGCTCTCGTTGTAGGGATCGCTCGTGGTGTCCACCGGCGCCCGAAAGGCGACAGTGAACACGCTGCTCGCGCCGCCCCGGGAGGGCGCGACGTGCACCGGCGTCTGCGCCGCCGCAGCCGCTGGAGGAACCCACACGGCCACGGCCAGCAAGCCGACGGACCCGCAGACCAGCCGGCGCGCGCCGGCGAGAACCATTCGGACATCGTACGCCGACGCGGGGACCTCGCCGCACCGCGCCTCTCAGCAGGCTCTCAGGAAGGCTGGGGCGAACTCTCGCCCGGCGGGCGCATGATGAGGACACCTCCCCTCCCCACCCACTGGAGAATCATCATGCCGACCGACTCGCCCGCCGCCCCCGAGAACCCCACCGACGCGAAGATCAAAGCCCGCGCGCTCGCCGCGCAGCGGCGCGAGGCGATGCGGCTTCGGGCGAGGCGGATCAGGCAGAGCGTCGCCGCGCTAACGGCGAGCCTCTTCATCTTCTCCGGCGCCTACATCGGCGTCCAGCTCGCCAACGGGAAGGACCCGAGCCTGCTCGCATCCTCGAGCTCCGGTACGAGCACGACGCTCGTTGCCAGCAGCTCCAGCCCGGTGAAAACCACAGCCTCGGGCGGCGCGGCCGCTTCGACCACGGCGTCCACGGCGAGCACCGGCACCGCCACGACGGCCGCCTCGACCGAAGAAGGCAGCACCGAAGGCGCGACGACGTCCGTGACGACGTCGCAGTCCTAGCCGGGGCGAACGAACGCCCGCAGCTCCGCGACCGGCCTGAATCCGATCCGCTCGTAGACCGACAGCCCGTCCGGGCTGGCCTGGAGCGTCGCGGTGCGAGCGCCTCGCTCGCGCGCCCCGGCCATCACCGCTCGAACCAGGCGGCCGGCGTGGCCGCGCCGGCGGTGTGCGCGCTCGGTGGCGACATAGTGGATGCACACGTCGTCGCCGAGCGTCAGCGAGATCGCGACGCACACGAACGCGCCGCCCTCGCTCACGCCGTGGGTCCGCACGCGCTCGTCGCGCAGCGGCCGCACGAGTGGGGCGAAGACGCCCTCGTCGGCGTACGCACGTTCGTTGATCTCGCCGAGCACCGCGAGCGATGGCTCGCCCAGCACGACCTCTCCCGCTGCCAGGTCCAGGCCCGGCTCATCCAGCTGCACGCCCATGGCGGGCATCAGCAGGTCGGGCCGTTCGACGCGTCCGGGCACCGAGCGCTCGACGCTCCAGACGCAGAACGGCAGCGCGGCGTTGTCGGCTGCCGGCGCGGCGCCGAACGGGACGACGCCCGCGTTGAACCACGGGCTCGGGCCCGCTGAGTCGATCCGCGCGCCGACGAGAGCGGGCCCGCGGATCACGGCGCCGGCACCGACGCCCCAGCGCCCGAGCAGGGCGATCATCTCGCCGAATCCGGCCACCGAGCGTCGCGCCAGCTCGCGCTCATCCACGCGCGGCCACAACCTTGAACTCGACCCGCTCAGACCCGGCTCCGGCACCGTCCAGCAGCAGGTCGGCCCGGCGATCCGGGCGCTCCGCCTCCAGATAGCGCTCCTCGGCCGGCATCCACTCATCCGTCCAGATGGAGCGCATCTCCTCGCCATCCCGGTCGATGCCGCGCCGCAGGCGCAGCGGATACGGGCAGTCGACCCAGATCGCATAATCCAGACGCTCCCGCAGCGACCCGGACATCGAGTACACGCCCTCAACCACGACGACCGCGCCGGCGGGCACCTCACGCCAGTCGGCGAGGCGATCGCCGGTCCAGTCATAGCGGCGGTAGCGAGCCGGGAGCCCCGCCTGGACGGGCTCGAGCACAGATGTCAGGAGGCGCTGGAGATCGACGTTGCCGCCGGGGTCCGCGGGAGATCTGACGCGCTCGCAGATGGGGCGCTGGAAGTCATCGACCTCGACCACGTGTGCCCCTGGCAATGCACCGGCGAGCACGCGGGCCAGCGTGGTCTTCCCCGAGCCGCCGGGGCCGTCGATGCCGACGATCCTCGCCCCGCGCCGGGCAAGCTCCTGCGCCAGCGCATCGATGTCCAGCGCGGCGTTCGCGTCGAACTGCGCCGGCAAAGGCTACAGATCCAGCTCGTGGTTGCCGGTCGTCCGATCGACCTGGAGCGTCACGTCCCGGGCAACGATCCCGGATGTCCAGGCTCTCTCGACGCATGTGTCCGGGATCTGGCGAGACATCACGTTGACCGGGCACGTGCTCGGGCTCTGCGGCTGTGTGGCAACGCGTCGTCTGCATCGGGCTCGGCCGAAGTGCCGTCCGGCGCTCGTCACCGCTCTGCGAAGGCACCGTCTGGCTCGGCGCGCACCTCGAAGCCGGTCAGCGTGAGCGGTCCGAACGACGTGATCAGCGCTACGTCGACCGCGTCCCTGCCGCGACCCACGACCACGCGGCCGATACGGGGCGTGTTGTTCCGGGCATCGAATGTGTGCCACTGGCCGTCGAGGTACGCCTCAAACCACGCCGCAAAATCCATCTCCTCATTCGGCACTGAGCTGCCGATCGCGGGGATGTACCCGAACACGTAACGAGCGGGGATGTTGAGCGCGCGACAGAACGTAATGGCCAGGTGGGCGAAGTCGCGACACACGCCCTGACCTGCCCGGTAGGCGTCCGAGGCCGTAGTCCAGGGATTCGATGCGCCGGGCACGAACTCGAGATGCCCGTGTACATAGTCGACGACGGCCTGTACCCGCTCCCAGCCGGGGCTCATGCCCCCAAATCGCTGCCACGCCTCGTGACCGAGTTCGTCCGGCAGACAGAAGCGGCTCGGCATCACGAAGCTCAGTACCTCGTCGGGCAATGCCGCAACAGGTGTCTCAGGTGTCTCCGGAGCGATCAGATCGGCGGGCTGCATGAGAAGCGCCTGCGCCTCGTAGCCGACTTGCGAGCTGCCCGGCACAAGCGTGAACCGCTCACATCGATTCCCGTAGTGGTCCAGGTAGCTGTGGTGCTCGACATGCGTGTCCCACCGTTCGCTGCGAATGCATACGCCCGCCTCGGCATATGGGGCAACCTGCAGGATCGCAGTGACCGGCTGTGGCGAACTAACGGCAAACCTGCAGCCGACCGTGAGCGCGAGCGGGCGCTGACCCACGCCCGCACCGTTCGGAATCTCACGATCTACCACTTACCTCTGAGCATGCCACGTTACGGCCGCCCGCCTCGGGCCGCCAGCCGGCCGGTGGCCCCTCCATGGCTCCGGCGGAGCCCAGAACGGCCCTTGCCGGCCGAGTCCGGCAAGGAAAGCGAGGTGTGTCTGGAGACACCGGAGACGGATGTCTCGCTACAGATCCAGCTCGTAGTAGTAGTTGAGCGAGCCGTCTGGCTTGCCTTCTCGCCTGCTGAACCCGAAGCTCTCGTAGAGCGTGCGGGCAGCAACGTCGCTCTCGGCGGTACCGAGGTCCATGTAGTTCGCTCCGCGAGCGCGCGCGTGTGCGATCGCGGCCGCCAGTAGCGAGCGACCGAACCCTCTGCCTCTCACGGCGGGGGCGACATACAGCTCGGCGAGATAGCACTCCAGCGCATCGCTCCAGATCGCGGGACGAAACCGGAGCACGGCGAGCCCGTCGGGGCCGTCGCCCGCCAGCAGAACCGCCGTGTTGCCCTCCGTCAGCAGCTTGCGAAAGCGCTCGGCGAGCCACGGCGGACCGGGGGTCAGCTCGTCGAACTCGAGATTGAAGTCATGGAGCAGCCGGCCGATCTCCGGAGCATCGTTCGGGCCGGCCAGGCGGACGCTGCTGCCGGGCAGCGTCGTCTGCTGCGAGGGGTCCACGCCACCCATTGTGAGCGTAGCCGCGCGTCGTTTCCAGGCCTCGCCGTCGACGTCAGTCGTCTACGCGGTACCGGAGAAAGACCACGCCGCTTTGGAACCGGCGCTCATCCAGGAGTTCGAGGTTCGCGCGGACCTTGTCCGGCAGTGCGCGCTTGCCGCCACCAACGAGAACCGGGACGACGAACAGGCGGTACTCGTCGACCAGCCCCGCGGCCATCGCCTGGCCGGCCAGCTCGGCGCCCCCGACGGCGAGGTCCGCTTGCGAGGTCTCCTTCAGAGCCCGAATCGCCTCGGGGACGAAATGGGGCTCGACGCGCGTCTTGGCGCTGGAGGGCGTACGCAGTGTTCGGGAGAACACGACCTTCTCGGCAGAGCGCCAGATCGAGGGGTAGTCCCTCGCCAAAGCATCCGAATCGTCCGCGGCCTCCCAGTAGACCATTGTCTCGTACATGCGCCTGCCGTAGAGATAGGTGCCGATCGGCCGCTCGAGGTCGTTCACGAAGGCATGCACCTCGTGATCCGGTTTCGCCCAGCCGAACCCGCCCTGTGCGTCCTCGACGTACCCGTCAAGGGATGCGATCGCCGAATAGAGCAGCTTTGCCATGCCTCCATTGTGCGCTCAGGCGCTGGTCATTGTCCAGATCTGGCGGAAGCGGTTCGAACATCGCGCTCGAACCCTGTGAGCGACCGACCACTCACAGCCGTTACACGTCTGCGCTCACCGGGGACATCCGTCTGCGATGTCCTGACCATCCACGCGGGGTATGAGGGCAGGTACTCGACACTAATTCGCGCAGGCTTACATCGACGTCAGGTGATACGAGCGATCCCCTGCGAGCACTCCCCCGCGCTTGACGTACACGCGGCTGTATCTTCTCGAAAGGCCCAGCTTGAAACGATGTCGGCTCTTTGGGGAGGAGCGTTGTTCAAAAAAGGCAAGCCTGTCCATGACGGTGCGAGCGCCCAGGCGATCGTAACCGCGGCCAAGCGCGAGGGAGGGTTCGTAGGAGGCGGGGGCGTGTCGGCCATCCAGTACCGCCTCGAGCTGCGAGTCAGCTTCGACGACGGATCGACCGCGGACACCGAGTGCACGGTCGGAGGCATGATCCGGGGGACCGACCTGGTGTTTGCCGAGGGCGACATCGTCCCAGTCCGCTACGACGCCACCGACCGCTCCAAGATCGAGGTTGACGTGGCAGCGATGGAGACGGGCACAGCCGCTCGCTCAGAGGCCTTCCAGTCGGCGGCCGTCGTTCGCTCCGAGATGCAACTGTCGGCGCAGGCAGCGGCTCAAAATGAATCCCATCCTCCGACGGACGAGGAGTTGCAGGATGCCTACAACCGTTGGGGCGACGCGATGGACAAAGCCTCAGCTCACATGGAGGCCTACAAGCAGGCCAAGGCGGCCGGGGACACCGCCTCTGCAGGGCGGCTGCTGAAGGAAGGAGCAATCCACAACGCCGAACAGGAAGCGCTTGGCGCCGAGTGCAAGCGGCTGCGCGCGCTCCGGCCCGAGTGGCGACCCGCGGCCAAAGCGACCTGAGTGCATGGGCCCAGGGCGGGAGTCCTGCACGGAGAGGGAGGGATTCGAACCCTCGAACGAGGTTGCCCCCGTTACGCGATTTCCAGTCGCGCCCGTTCAACCGCTCCGGCACCTCTCCAGGCACTCATTCGCCGGCCCTGTGGCCGGCGGCGGCCCGCATAAGGCTACGACACAGCCGCGCGATCCGGTTGGTAGGCTGCCAGCATGCTCCTGGCTCTCGACGAAGCGACCATCAAGACGATCGGCCTGCTCGCCACCTTCATCGGTATCGGAATCATCGTCAACATCCTGCTGATCTACATCGCCTTCCAGATCCGCGGAGAGCGCCGGCAGAACCAGGAATACCTCGCCTCACGCAAGCCGAACGGCTCTTGACGGCCCGCCCGCGCTGGGCGCGGGCCGCTAGATGATGTAGATGGGCGTCCCGACGGGGGACACCGCGTAAAGCGAGATCACGTCGGGAATCCGCATCCGCACGCAGCCGTGGGACGCGTCGTGCCCGATCGAGGAGTACTCGCTCGGGTCGATCCCGTGGATGCCCGCACCGCCTTCGATCGACATGAAGCGGGCCTTCAGCGGGTCACCCGGGCCGGGTGGTACGACCGTGCCGGCGAGCGCCCCCGCCCACGCTTTTTTGGGCACGTACCAGGGAGGGTTGACCTGCTCCCATTCGATGTGATGGAGGCCCGCGGGTGTTTCCAGGCCTTCCATGCCGACAGCCACTTCATAGGTTTTTGAAAGTTTGAGGTGGCTGTAGAACATGAGTTTGAAGGTCGAGCGGTCGACGACGATGTAGGCGGGGTACTGCGCCGCGAGGTTCGCGCTCGTGACCGCAGGTTTCGTGTGGTGGGCGGGCACGTGGATGATGCGGACGGGGCTCGCGCCGATCAGCGCCGCGTCGACGCGCGCCCCGAGCGCCGATCCGTCGACCGCCAGCCCGTCCTTGCTGGGCACAGCGGAGAGGCCGCTGGGGCCCGGCTGCACGGTCGCGTCGACGGGGGCGCGGTTGACGGCCGTCTTGACCTGGGCGATCAGGCGGTGGACGGCGGCGTGCGAGTAGCTGTCGACGAGCGCGATTTCGCGGTTGACGCTTCCGCCGAAGACTTCCCTGGCGCTGCGGCTGAGGAACGAGCCTTCGCGGCTCACCGTGACGGCCTGCTCGACCATGTTGGCGTAGTTGATCTTCAGCGCCGCTTCGTGGGCGTTCAGCGTCCAGTGCTGCGTGCCGGCGGTGACCGTCACTCCGGATCCGAGCCTCTGGGTGAGTTCGGCTTCGAGCTTGCGCTGGGCGGCGCCCCGTTCGAGTCCGCCGACGTCGACGCCGGCGACCTTCACGCCCTTGGCGATCACCTCACTGCGTGACTGGTCGTACGCGTACGCGCCCGCGACGAGCAGGATCACGAGTACCGCGGCGCCGATGGCGATGATCGGGATGACGCCAAGCCGTCGAGCGCCGGGTTCGCGGGGGTCTACCGGTGATTCGGACATCTGATCCTCACGAGTTCCCTTGAAGGAGCTGCAGTTCGAGTGTATCGGCCGAGATGGCCGTGGAGCATCAGTTGTCCGCGGGCGCCTGGAATCCTGCCTACAGGCGCGCGGCGACGAACGCGCAAGCCGTGATCACCATCGCGAGCGACATCGCGGACAGCGCTCCGTCGAGCGGCGCGAGCAGTCCTGTGACGGTCAGCGGCTCGCTGCTCCCGTCGCGCCGGGTGCGCACCCCCGAGACGCCCGCGGTGCGGCGGCGCAGCTCACGGGCGGGCGAGCTCAGCCTGCGCTGGGCGACGCTCATCGCCAGGCATCCGAGCGCGATCAGCACGCCGGGCAGCCGGATGCTCTCGGCGTTCACGAACCAGCCTGTGAACGCCGGGAACGCACCCCACCCGATCGCGAACCACAGGTCGCTGTGAAAGCGCCCGCCCGCGAGCTCGAGGTTGTAGGCCGGCAGGAAGAGCCCGCCGGCGATGACGATCGGCGCCAGCCACAACGACACGACGATCACGCCGGCGATGCCGATCGCGAGCGCGCCGAGCATGCTGATCGCCGCGAGCGCGATCAGAGTGCGGTCGCCGAGCTCGGTGCCGAGCGGCCGGTCGTGGAGCTCATCGAGCGCGTGCGCGGCCACGCCGACCGCGAGCCCGAACGCGAGCAGGCCCCACAGCAGCCGGTCGGCGTGGAGCACCGGCGCGGCCGCCGCGCCGAGTGCGAAGTAGCTGAGGTGCCAGAGCGTGTAGGGAGGGTGCAGGAGCGTGACCACGTCACCTGCCCGCCCGCGCCCAACCGCGTAGAACGCCGGCCTCTGCGGCGTCGCGGCCATGACGTTCTCAGGCCCGCCGGGCGCTCATCACGATGCCGCCCCCGAGGCTCATTCGCCTGACCCTCACGCCGGTCAGGCCCGCCGCCTCCCAGTAGCCGACGATGCGGTCGACCGGATGCCGCTCGTAGAAGTTGCGGATGCTCGGCCCGAGGAAGCGGCCGACCTGCGCCCACTCGCGGGAGTCGATCCGGCCGAGCGCCGGCAGGCCGACGGCCGTGTACAGGCGCCAGGCAGCTCGCGCCGGGGGCCACGGCGGCACCCCGAACTCCAGGGATGCGATCCGGCCGCCGGGCCTGAGCACCCGTGCGAGCTCGCGCATCGTGGCGGCGGGGTCGTCGACGTAGCGCAGCAGGTAGGTGAACGTGAGGTCATCGAAGCTCGCGTCCTCGAACGGAAGGCTCTCGGCCTGGCCCTGCACGAGCGTCACCCGCGAGGAGGGGAAGCCCGCGAATCGCTCGCGGGCTCCGGCGAGCATCTCCGGGCTCTGGTCGATCCCCACGACCGAGCAGTCCTGTTGCAGCAGCAGCTCCGCGGCGACCATGCCCGTGCCGGTGGCGACGTCGAGCACGCGGTCGCCGGGCGCCGGCGCGCACGCGCGGACGAGCTCGCGGCGCCAGCGGGGGTCCTGCCAGAAGCTGAGTGCGGCGGAGAGCGCGTCGTAGCGGCGCGGCAGGCCGCTGAACAGCTCAAGCGCCTCGCGCTTGCGTGGAGTGGCGGAGGCGGCGCCGGGGTCGCCGCTGGTCGCTTGAGCGCTCATCGCGTGGAGATCTGACAGGCTAACCGTAGAGCGCCCGGCTCGGTCCGGGCAAGTGCACCCGACATCGAGGTGAACATGACTGAGTCCTTCACTGCCCCGGCCGGCCCTCCTGTATTCCTCATCACCGGCGCCTCGAGCGGGATCGGCGAGGCCGCTGCCCGCCTGCTGGTGCGTGAGCCCGGCGCGAAGCTGGTGCTCGTCGCGCGCCGGGAGGAGCGCCTGCGCGCGCTCGCCGCGGAGCTCGGCGAGAACGTCAGCTGGGTTGCGACGGACCTGACCGAGCCTGACGCACCGGCCCGCGTGCACGCGCACATCTCCGAGCACCACACGCGGCTCGACCTGCTCGTCAACAACGCCGGTGCCTCCTGGCGCGCGCGCTTCGAGGACGGCGGCTACGAGAACGTGCACAGGACGATGGAGCTGAACTTCGACGCCCAGGTGCGCCTCACCGAGGAGCTGCTGCCGCTGCTGCGGGCGAGCGCCCCGAGCTCGATCGTGAACGTCGCATCGACCGCGGGCCGGGTCGCACGCGCCGGTGCCGGCGCGTACAGCGCCTCGAAGTTCGCGCTCGCGGGATGGTCGGATGCGCTGTGGGCGGAGGAGAAACCGAACGGCGTGCACGTCGGCCTGGTGCTCCCCGGGTTCATCGCGACCGAGGGGTTCCCGGCCGCGGAGCTGCTCGCGAAACCGATCACGCGCTGGATGGTCTCCACACCCGAGAAGGCGGCGCAGGCGATCTTCGAGACGGGCATCACGCGCAGCCCGGAACGATGGGTGCCGCGCCCGTACGCGATCTTTGGGGCGCTGCGCGTGATCGCTCCCGGGCTGACGAGGATGATCCTGGGCGCAGGCTCGGCCCAGGTGATGACGACCGCGACCGGCGCCGATGCCGCCTCGAGCCGCAACGGGACCGGCACCCCGGCACCGAGCTGAGCCGTGAGCGCCGGTACGCGCGCGCTCGTCACCGGTGCGAGCGGGTTCATCGGCGGGCGCCTGACGCGTGCGCTTATCTCCAGCGGCGCGCAGGTTCGCTGCCTCGTGCGCGACCCCTCCCGCGCCGCTCCTCTCGCCGCCGCGGGCTGCGAACTGCGAACGGGGGACGTGACGGACGCGCCGAGCCTCGCGGGCATCGGCGAGGACATCGACATCGCCTACTACCTCGTGCACGCCATGGCCGGCGGGGCGGGGTTCGAGGACCGTGAGCGCGAGGGGGCGCTGAACTTCGCACGGACCGCGGCCCGTGAGGGTGTCGGCCGGGTCGTGTACCTCGGCGGCCTGGGCGAGGAGAGTGTCTCCAAGCACCTCAAGAGCCGCCACGAGACCGCGCGGGTGCTGCGCGCCGAGGGGCCGCCGCTCACCTATTTCAGGGCCGCGATGGTGGTCGGCGCCGAGAGCGAGTCCTACCGCACGCTTCGTCACCTCGTGCGCCGTCTGCCGGTGATGATCGCGCCCGCCTGGCTGAAGATCGCGACGCAGCCGATCGCGGTCGACGACGTGATCGCGTATCTGCTCGCTGCCCCCGACGTCCCGGGCTCCGTCGGGCGCGAGGTTCAGATCGGCGGGCCTGACGTGCTCTCCTACGGCGAGATGCTCGACCGGATGGCGCTCGCGATGGGGATGCGGCCGCGGCCGAAGCTGCCGGTGCCGTTCATCACGCCGTGGCTGTCGGCGCTGTGGCTCGGGCTCGTCACGCCCGTGGACACGAACGTCGCGCGGCCGCTCGTCGAGGGGCTGACCACCGCCACGATCGTGACCGACCCGTCCGCGGCGGCGGAATTCGAGATCGAGCCGATGTCCTTCGACGCGTCGCTGCGCCTCGCGCTCGCCGAGGAAGCAAGGGCCCGGGGGTGAGCGGGGCGCTGGTGCTGTTCACGCGCGATCTGCGCGTGAACGACCACCCCGCGCTCGCGGCCGCTGCACGCGAGCACGACACCGTCATCCCCGCGTTCGTCCTCGACCGCGCGCTGCTGTCCGGTCCCGCGGGGGCGCCCAACCGCCGCGCGTTCCTGCGCGACTGCCTGGCGGACCTGCACGAGTCGCTCGCCGCGCGCGGGTCCGGGCTGCGGGTCCGGCGGGGCGACGCGACGCGGGCCGTGATGGCGCTGGTGCGCGAGCACGGCCTGTCCGCCGTCCATATCAGCGAGGACGTGAGCCCGTACGCGAGGCGGCGCACGGCCGAGCTGCGGCGGGCGTGCGCACGCGAGCGGATCGAGCTGCGCTCCTTCCCCGGCGTGAGCGCCGTTCCCGCGGGCGCCCTGACGCCGGCGGGCGGCGATCACTACCGCGTCTTCACGCCCTACTGGCGGGTCTGGAGCACGCTCACGATGAGGCCCGTGGAGAGAGCTCCACGCAGGATCCCCGGGCCGGCGCAGCCCGGCGCACCGGACCTCTCGCAGCTCGCGAGAGCGGGCGTCAGCCCCGCCATCGCGCGGGGCGGCGAGAGCACCGCGCGGGCGCTGCTCACGCGCTGGCTGCGGGGCCCGGTCCGCGACTACGGCAGCGGACGCGACGAGCTCGCCCACGAGCACACCTCACGGCTCAGCGCGCATCTTCACTTCGGAACCGTCAGTGCCGGTGAGATCCTCGCCAGACTTCCGCGGGGTGCCGGCGCGGAGAGCTTCGCCCGGCAGCTCTGCTGGCGCGACTTCCATCACCAGGTGCTCGCGGCGCGCCCGGACATGACGCGGGAGGACTACCGGCCGCGAGGGGACCGCTGGCGGCGCGACGCGCGCTCGGCGCAGGCGTGGCGGGACGGGATGACGGGTCTGCCGATCGTCGACGCCGGTATGCGCCAGCTCGCCGGTGAGGGGTTCATGCACAACCGTGCGCGGATGATCGTCGCCTCCTACCTGACGAAGACGCTCTACATCGACTGGCGTGTGGGCGCCGCGCACTTCGCCTCGCTGCTCACCGACGCCGACGTGGCCTGCAACACCGGCAACTGGCAGTGGGTCGCGGGCACCGGGAACGACACGCGCCCGAACCGCGTGCTGAACCCGATCAGGCAGGCGCGCCGGCTGGACCCGGACGGCGAATATGTGCGGCGCTGGGTGCCGGAGCTCGCGTCGCTGGACCGATCAGCCGTGCACGAGCCGTGGCAGCTCGGCGCCCGCGAGCGCCGCGCGCTCGGCTACCCCGAGAGGCCGCTGCGCGCGCTCGCCGAGGGCGAGCGGCGCCGGCTGGAGCGTCAGGGCTCGACCTGACCGTCGTAGAGCGCGAACGTCGCGCCCTGCGGGTCCGCGACGACCGCCAGGCGCGCCATCCCGATGTCGATCGGCTCGGTCAGCGCGCTGCCTCCCCCCTGGCGCACCGCGGCGAGCGACGCGTCGAGGTCCTCGCTGCCGAAGTACGCGAGCCAGCACGGAGGCGCCGGCGGCGTGAGCTCTCGCATGCCGCCGTTGTTCGATGCCCCGTTGCGGATCCCGAGATAGCGGTCGGCCATGCCCGCGGCCTGCTCGACGGTCCAGCCGAAGACGGCCGAGTAGTAGGCGGCGGACCCGTCGAGGTCCGGTGACTGCAGCTCGTTCCAGACGAGCGCGCCCGGCACGTTCACGAGTGCCGCCCCGATCGTTGCGCGTGGCTCCCACAGCATGAAGTAGGCGCCCTGCGGATCCTGGATCACGGCCATCCGTCCGGCCTGCATCACGTCGAACGCGGGCGCGTGCACGGTCCCGCCGTGCTCGGCGGCGCGGGCCGCCGCTGCGTCCGCGTCCTCGACGGAGATGTAGTTGTTCCACAGCGCCGGCACGCCCGCCTCGCGCTGGGGCTCGGGCTGTTTCGCGATCGCGGCGACGACCCTGCCGCCGAGCTCCATCATCGAGTAGACGCCGCCCTCGGGGAGCGGCATGTCGCGGGCCTGCCACCCGAACAGGGAGGCGTAGAAGCTCCTAGCAGCCTCCTGGTCGGGGGTGCTCAGTTCCACCCAGCAGAACGTCCCCGGCGTGTAGCTCTCCCGCTCGGCCATCGACATCGAGGCTAACGCATACGGCCCCGATCCGGGCAACGCGCTGTAGATTCGCAGCGTGCGGGAGATCGAGATCAGGGGCGATGGCATCCGCCTCGGGCAGCTGCTCAAGCTGGCCGGGATCGTCGGCAGCGGCAGCGAGGTGAAGATGCTGCTCGCGGCCGAGCCGGCGAGGGTCAACGGAGCTCCTGAGACACGGCGCGGGCGCCAGCTCGCGGACGGCGACATCGTCGCCGCGGGCGGCGAGGAGATCCTCGTCCGCGCGAGGGGCGCCGGCGAGGGCGGCTGAGCCCCCGCCGGCCGCGCCGCGCCTACATCACCTCGTGAGTCTCGTACACCTCGACGCTGCCGCCGTGCTCCAGGACGGGGCAGCCCCCGGCGAGCTTCGCCGCGTCCGCGAGGCTGTCCGCGCTCAGCACGGTGTAGCCGGTGAGGCGCGATGCGCCGCCGTCGCTGACGGATCCGGCTCCGACCGTCGCGGAGGGCCCGAAAGGGTTGCCGGGGTCGACGATCGCCGACCCGAGGGTCCCGAACCATGCGCCCCACGCCGCCATCAGTGCCTGGCGCTCCTCGTCGGTGGCGGCCATTCCTCCGCCCGTGTATGCCAGCAGGTACTTCGCCATTGCTGTCTCCTCGCTCCTGTTGTTTGATTGTCTGCGGTGCAGGACCGCGTCAGCCGGCCTGCGTGTACATGTGCCCGAGGCTGTCCAGGCACCGGCTCCAGCCGCTGCCGTGTTTCTCGCGCGAGTCGGGGGTCGGCAGCCCGGAGTGCTCGAGCACGACGTTCGTGCGGTCGCCGTCGGGCTGGAAGCGCACCACGACGGTGCTCTCCTCGCCGATGCTGCCGTCCTGCTGCTCCCAGGCCCACGTGTATTCAAGGAGCTCCGGGCGGCTGACCTGCAGGTAGCGCCCGCGGACGGTGTGCAGGCCCTCGGAGCCGGGGTTCTGCATCGCGAGGCGATATGAGCCGCCCTCGCGCAGGTCGACGTCGGCGATCGGCGTAGTGCCCTCGGGGTCGACTTTCCACCACCGCCGCAGCACCTCGGGGTTGGTCCATGCGTCGAAGACCGCGTCCGCCGGCGCGTCGAACGTTCGCTCGAGCCGGAGTGTCCCCGTCGTGTCTGTCGCGCTCATCGCTTCTCCTCCCGGTCGGTTCTCTTCATGTTCTCTGCGAGGTAGGCCTCGACTGTGTCCATCTTGTGCTCCCACAGCCGCCGCTGGTGCTCGATCCAGTCATGCGCGGGCCCCAGCGAGCCCTCGGCGAGGTGCAGCCGGTGCGTGCGGCCGTCGACGACGCGAACGATCGCGCCGGCCTCCTCGAGCGTGCGCAGGTGGCGGCTGATGGCCGGCTTGGAGACGCCGAAGCCGGCGGTCGCTTCCCCCACGGTCTTCTCGCCCTCGGCGAGCCGTTCGAGGATCCCGCGGCGGATCGGGTGCGCGCAGGCCGCGAACGTCAGATCCAGGAGCTCATTGTTAGCCATATGGTTAACAATAGCGCGCAGGGTGCGCGCACCGCGGCGCCGCTCACCCTGCAGCGATCAGCCGAGGCGGGCGACGATCACCGGGGGGCGCGTCGGAGAGCTGCTGCCGCCGGCCGGCTCGGAGCTCACGAGCACCTCCTGAACGCCTGCGACGCTGCCCGGGACACCAACCGTCGCGTTCCCGGCGGAGGTCACCGTGAACAGCGCGTTCGTCGGCTGCGGCGCGCCGCCGCGTTTGACCCACACCTCGTAGACGCGGCCCGGCTGGGTCTGCGGCATGCCCGCGATCCTCAGCTCGGCGCGGTTTCCGGTCAGCGCGACCTGCGCGCTCGCGCTGGGCGCGAGCACCTGCGCCTGGATCACGCGGGTCCCGGACCCCCCGGAGCCGAGCGAGATCGCGACGATCACGGCCGCGATCGCAGCCGCCGCTCCGGCGAGCGCGAACCATCCCGAGCGGGCCGGCCGGCGGCGCTCGCGCGCGGCGCCCGGCCTGCGCGCGAGCTCCGGCTCGCGAGCCTCCGCGCGGACCGTGGACATGATCCGCTCACGGAGCTCCGCAGGCGCGCTCGCGGCGGGGGCGACGGCCGGCAGCGTCGCGGCGACCGACTGCAGCGAGGCGACCTCCTCGCGGCACACCGCGCATGACTGCAGGTGGCGGCGGAAGGCGGTGTGCTCCTCCTCCGTGAGCGCTCCGAGCACGTACGGGGCGGCGTTGCCGGCGCAGGGGTCGGAGTGGATGTCGTGCTCGTCGCTCATGGCAGGACCTCCGCCGGGTTCCCGAGCGTCATCCGCATCTTCGAGAGGCCGAGTCTCATGCGGCCCTTCACGGTGCCGACCGGCGTGTCGAGCATCGAGGCTATCTGCACATGCGTGAGCCCGCCGAAGTAGGCCAGCTCGATGACCCTGCTCTGCTCCTCGGGCAGCCCGTCCAGCGCCTCGCGCACTTCGCGTGCCTCCTCGCGGCGGGCGACCTCGACGTCCGTGAACTCCGGTGCCGCGACGCGCTCGTGGGCGCTCTCGTCGTGCACGACCCCGCGGTCGCGGACGGTGCGCCTGCGAATCGCGTCGATCGCCCGGTTGTGGACGACCCCGAGCACCCAGGTGCGCACGCTGCCGCGGTTGCGGTCATAGCGGGCGCGGCTGCGCCACAGCGACAGGAACGCCTCCTGCACGACGTCCTCCGCCATCGCGCGCTGACGGCAGATCCGCAGCGCGAGCGAGAACGCGGCGTCGGCGTGGCGGTCGTAGAGGACCTCGAACGCGTCCGCGTTGCTGCGGTAGACGAGCTGCATCAGCTCCTCGTCGGCGAGCGCGCGCAGCCTGTCCGCGGAACGGTCGCCTCCTGATGAGCGCAGCGGGTTGAACATCCTGGGGATTGTTACGCGCGAGCCCGGCGCCCGGATCATCGAGCCGGGAGAAATGTGCGGCGCCGCGGGCTACGCACCTCGCCCGCGGCGCCGCCTCCCGGGGCGGGAGCTAGCCGCCTCCGGGGCGCGCCTGGCCGGCCGTCGCGCGACGGGCATCGCGGCGGTCCAGCAGGCGCGCAAGCAGGACGCTGAACTCGAACAGGAGATACAGCGGCACGGTCTCGAGCACGAGCGTGATCGCGTCGCCTGGCAGCAGCGCCGCGACGGCGCCGCACGCAGCGATCGCGTAGCGGCGGTTGCGGCGCAGCTGCTCGGTGCTGACGACGCCGGCCCGCGTCGCCGCGAGGACCCCGACCGGGACCTGGAACACCAGGCCCATCGCGAGCATCGTGATCGCGGCGAAGTGGTAGTACTGGCTCGCCTGAACTAGCACGTTGAACTGGCCGCTGTTGAAGTTCTGGAAGAAGCGGACGGCTGCGGGCAGCACGACGAGGTAGCCGAACACGACGCCCATCACGAACAGGAACGGGATCGCGAGCATCAGCGGCGTCGTCGCGCGCCGCTGCTGCGGGCTCAGCGCGGGCAGCAGGAACGCGTAGATCTCATACAGCACGACGGGCAGCGCGAGGATCATCGCGAAGATGAAGGCGACGCCGACGGTCGTCGTGAACGGCTCGCCGATGCCCAGCGTGACGGGCCTGTCGCCGGCCGGCGGCGCGGACAGGTGTTTGATCGCCCCGCTGAGCTCCGGCGCGGCGCCGGCAAGCGTTCTGCGGGTCTCGGGGGAGATCCCGCTGCCGGGCCGCGCCAGAGCGGCGATCACGCCCTGCAGCTGCACCGCGACGGTGCGTGCGTTCTGCTGGACGGAGTAGGTGGAGCCCAGCGGGCCCTGGCCGGCGCGCACCTGCTTCTGCGTCTGGTGTGCGAGCGGCGCGTTGACGATGTCGAGCAGGCGCTGGTTCTGCCACATGCACAGGCCGAACGCGACCGCGATCACCGCGAGCGAGACGATCAGCCTCGTGCGCAGCTCCTGCAGGTGGTCGACGACCGTGAGCTGCTGCTCCCGGCCGACGCTCGCGGCTGCCGTTGCCATGCTCTGATCTCCAGTCGGTCCGCGAGCGCCGGGGCGCTCAGGCGGAGACGCGCTCGCGGGCGGGGAGCACGGTCTCGGCGGGTGCGGGTGCGGGGGCGCCGGCCTCGGCGATCATCGGCTGTGCCGTGGCGTTCGTGTGCCCCTCGCCGCCTCCGAGCGCGTCCTTGAAGCCCCTCATCCCGGAGCCCAGCGATTTGCCCATCTCGGGCAGCCGCTTGGCGCCGAACACGAGCAGCAGCAGGATCAACAGGAATGCGATGTGAATCGGGTTGTCTAGTCCCATCTCTAAGCCTCCGTGTCTGGTGGTTTGGCCGGGTTGCGCCGGCCGCGCTTGTCAGCTACTACGCGGCGCCGGCAGGCGCGGATCACCGCGCCCGCCGACACGCTCACCCGGAGATGAGCGGCCCAGCCCGTTCGAGCACCACGGCCTTTGACAGTGGCGTGTCGAAGCCACCCGAGGGCGTGGGGCTCTCGCCGAGCAGCAGGTCGATCGCGGCGGCGTGACGCGCCTCGATCTGCACGATGCCGCCCGCGGCGGCGAGCACCTGCTTGCTCTGCAGCGACGGCGCCGCGCCGTTGTAGGCTCCGACGCCGGTGTTCTCGAGCACGGACGCGAGCTTCAGGAACGAGCGCTCGTCGGTCACCGGGAAGCTGAACGTTGGCTTCGCGACGGGTTTCGCCCCGAGCGTTTTGATCGCGGCCGTCAAGGCCGTGACGTGCTCGGCCTCCTCTTCGCCGAATGTCCGTGCGTATTCCCGGGCCTTCCCGCTCAGGCCGACCTGCCGGCCCTTGACGTTGTAGAAGTCGGACTCGAGGTACTCGAGCGTGAGCGCGAAGTTGAGTATTTCCGCGTCCCCGCCGCTGTTCTGGGCGATCGCCTGCGAGACGAACGGCGTGACCGCGGACATGCCGTACAGCGCACCGGCGGCGAGCGCGCCGCGCAATACGAAGCTCGCGCGGGTCATCCCGTGCACCTCGACCGGCGGCGTCGTGATCGCTGTGGGGTTCTCTGCTGCGTTCATTCTGGATGCTCCTTTCCGTGTGCCGTTGCTCATGCGAGGAACGGCTTGACAGCCGCGAGGACCGTGGACATTTCGGCGGGTTTCGCGAACGCTCCGTCGGGCGTGACGGGCTTGCCGAGCAGCGTCGCGAACGCCGCCGCGTGCCTCGCCTCGACGGAGTGGATCGCGAGCGCCGAGGCGAGCACCTCGGGGCTCTGGATGCTCGCGGCCTGGCCGAGGTAGGCGGCGGCGCCGAGGTTCTCCACCGTGTAGGCGAGCTCGGCCACCTGGGCGGCATTGCTGACCGGGAAGCGGCCGACGGGCTTTTCGGCGGGTGTGCCGCCGAGCTTTTCGACGGTCGCCTTCAGCGCCACGACGTGAGAATCCTCCTGGCCCGCGAAGTCCTTCACCAGCGCGCCGGCGCTGCCGTGGAACAGGTTCGCCGCGAGCACCTTCGCGTAGAACTGGCTCTCGAGATACTCGAGCGTCAGCGCGTAGTTGAGGATCGCGATGTCGCCGGTGCTCGAGCTGGACGTCGCGGTGCTCGCCGTGCTCGCGGTGCCCGACGCTTTCGAGCCGCCTCCGCAGGCAGCGATCGCGAACGCGCCGAAGCTCGCGGCGCCCGCGGTCCCGGCCATCTTCAGGAAGCGCTTGCGGTCGACGTCATCACTGACGAGCCGCTCCACGAGCCCGGCCGTGCGGCCGTCCTCTTGCGCAGGGGTCTTCACAGACATTCCATGCCTCCGATCTCTGCCGGCGGGCGCACACGATGGGGGAACGGCGCCCGCGGTTTGGACCGAGCCGCCGTATAGAGGACGGCCCGGATCGTTGTGGGAGCTATTCGCGAACGGGCGCGATGCGGATCACGCGGACCGCTGGCGGATGCTCAGCGGGGGTCGCGCCACATCGCCCACATCGGCGGGCCGCGCAGGAGGGAGATCTGGCGCACGACCCTGAAGCCGTGGCGCGCGTAGAAGTCGATGTTGCGTTCCTTGGATGACTCGAGATAGGCGCCGACGCCGTCCTCGTCGCACTGCGCGAGCGCCTTCGACAGGACGGCCGAGCCGAGCCCCTGTCCCTGCGCGGAGGGGTCCGTGCCGAGCACCGCGAGATACCAGTGCTCGGGGCTCTTCGGGTGTGCGCCTTCCATCCTCATCCAGCCGGCGCTGACGAGCGGGACGCGGCCGAGCAGCCGGGGGTGCGCGAAGCACGGGAGCATCTCGATCATCTCCGAGAGCTCCTGCCGGACCGATTTATGGTGCATCCCCGCGGGGATCCAGAGCGCCGCGCAGCGCAGGTCGTCGCTCGTCCACACCTCCTCGCCGGGGAGCGTCTGGCGCAGGCGCGTCGCCTGGAAGCGCTCGAGCGCGCGCGGTCGCAGGCGCTCGGGCCTGAATGCCCAGCACGCGACGGGGTCATCCAGGAACGCGCGGGTGAGCATCGCGGCGAGCGCCGGCACGTCCGCGGCGCTAGCGCGCCTTATCGCCTGGCTCATGTGTGAAACCTATCCGCCGCGGGGCGGCGCGTCAGACCCCGAGCGCACGTGCGAGCAGCTCATATGAGCGCAGCCGCGTCGCGTGCTCGTACATGATGTTGACGGCGATCAGCTCGTCCGCGCCGTACGCCGCGAGCAGCTCGGGCAGCTCCTCCCGCACGCTCTCGGGCGAGCCGACGACGCCGCGCCGCTCAGAGCGCGCGCTCTCCCCCGCGCTCGCCTCCTGCTCCAGGAACCTGACGGCCTCCTCGGGCGGCGGGATCGCGATCGGGGTGCCGCGGCGCAGCATCGTGAACGTCATCCTGCCGCTGGCGGCAAGGCGCCGGGCCTCCTCGTCGGTGTCGGCGCATATCACCCACACGGCCACCGCGAGCCGCGGCTCACCCTCGTGCCCGGAGGCCTGGAATCGCTGCCTGTAGAGCTCGGTGATCTCCATGCTGCGCGGGCTGATGAAGTCGGCGAACGCGTAGGGCAGGCCAAGCTCGCCGGCCCACACCGCGCTCTGCGCGGAGGAGCCGAGCAGCCACGGCTCGGGCCGCTCGGGCAGGCCCGGGAGCGTCGCGGCGAGCCGCGCGAACGGGTGGTCCTCGGGCATCCGGTCCTCGAGGTAGGCGAGCAGCTCGGCGAGCTGCGCCGGGAAGTCGTCGGGGGACGCCTGGCGCCGGTCGCGCTGGAGCGCGAAGGTGGTCATGGGGTCCGTGCCGGCGGCGCGCCCGATGCCGAGGTCGATCCTGCCGGGAAACAGCCCGGCGAGCATGCTGAAGGTCTCGGCGACCTTCAGCGGGCTGTAGTGGGGCAGCATCACTCCGCCGCTGCCGACACGGATCCGCTCGGTCGCCGAGGCGATCGGCCCGATCAGCGCCTCCGGGCTCGGGCCTGCGAGCATCGGTCCGCCGTGATGCTCGGCCACCCAGTAGCGGTGGTAGCCGAGCCGGTCCGCCAGGCGCGCCAGCTCGATCGTGTTCGCGAGCGCGGCCGCTCCGGTCGAGCCCTGCGCGATCGGTGACTGGTCGAGCACCGAGAGGCGAAGCGGCGGCCGGGTTGGCTGCGGGTGCATCCGGCCATGCTAGGCGCCACGGGCTCCGCGGGCGGGGCGCCGGGAGGTAGACTCCGCGCCGGATACGGGGAGGGGTTCTCTTGCAGGCAGCCACACCGACTTTGTTTCGTGATCGCTCGCGCCCGGCACAGATCGTGCTCGGCGGCGTCGTGCCCGCGATCCTCGGGGCGGTCGCCGGGATCCTGATCGGCACGAGCACGACCGGATACTGGGCGCTGGCGATCGCCGCCGGGGTCGGCGGCTTCCTCGCGGGCTTCGAGCACCAGGACGGCTGGGGCGGTGCGGACCGCGGGCTCGTCGGAGGCGCCATCTACGGCACCTCGCTGCTCATCGCGCACTGGATCGCCGGGACCGAAGCGAAAGTCTCGCTCGGGAGCTGGCCGCCGCTGTTCGCGGTCGTCGTCGCGATCATCGGCATGTTCCTGGGCGCCGCCGGCGGCCGCCTCGCGCGCTCCCTGCGCTCCTCGGGCTAGCGCGCGGCGGGAGGAACCAGCAGCACCGAGCAGTGGGCGTCGTGCAGGACGCGCCGGCTGACGCTTCCCATCGCCGCAAGTCCCTTCGCCCCGCAACTGCCGATCACGATCAGCGAGGAGTCGGTCGCCGCGGCACCCTCGACGATCGCGTCGACGGGCGCGCCGACGTCGATTCTCGCGTCGGGCGATCCCGGCAGCTCGTCCTGGATGCGCGCTCCCTGCTCGCCGACGCGCAGCGGGTGCGCGCGGTCCTCGGAGCCCTCGGCGTGTACCAGCGTAAGGCCCGCGCCGAGCGCGCGCGCCAGGCCGATGGCGAGGCCGACGAGGTCGTCCGAGCCGTCGAGCCCGTCGCTGGCGACGGCGATCCGCTGCGCGAAGCGCTCCTCTCCGCCGGGCGTCGAGCGCGACGACAGCAGCGGAGCCTCCAGCTTCAGCAGGGCGCCACCGACGCCCTCGACGACGCGGCCCCCGAACCATGATGTCCCGGGCGCGCCGATCGCGAGCAGGTCGTGGGATTCGGCGCGTTGGAGGATCACCTCCGCCGGCGGTCCGGACGGGTCGATCTCCTTCTCGCACGGCACTCCCGCCCGCTCGGCCAGCTGCGCGGCGCGGTCGAGGACCCGCTCGGCGCGCTCGGCGCCGATCGCGGCGGTTTTGTACGCGCCCGATCCCGCGAGCGCTGTCACGGCGAGCAGCGTGAGCCGCCCCGAGGGGCCCGCGAGGATCGCGGCCTGCTCGACCGCCGCGTAGCTGCGGTGTGTCCCGTCGACCGCGCAGAGGATGTTCGCGAACGGCCGCTCCGCGCCGGCGGCGTGGCTTGCGGCGGGGAGCGGTTGGGCGTCTGCTGAGGTCATGTGTGCAGGCTATGCCCGGCCCGCGGGGCGTTCATCCGGCTATTCCCCGGACCCTGACCGTGAAGTTCCGCAGTCGCCGGCGCGCAGCGGCGCACGGGCGCGGCACGTTAGCCTGAGCGGGTCAGAGGCCGGCGCGGGACGCCGGCGAAACGAGTGAAGGGTCACTGATGAGCGAGACACCCAGCGAGCCGGATGCGGAGTTCCACCTGCTTCTCGATCAGGACGAGGTGCCGGTCACCGCGAGCGCGCTGCGCCTGCTCATCGCCGACGAGGCGCACCAGCCCGAGATCCGCGCCCTCGCGCGCGCCGTGATCGCCGAGCTCGACGCTCCCGCGGGCGAGAACGGCATCACCACGTTGGCGCTCAGCCCGCCGCAGATGAAGATCACCCACACGGCGGTGCGGCTGCTCTTCAACGACCTGCAGCGCGGCCAGGCCGATGAGCTCGAGACGCTGCGCGCGATCCTCGGCAAGCTGCCCGACGAGCACACGATGCGGGCGATCATCATCCCGTGACGCTGCTCAGACCGGCTCGGGCTCCATCTTGATGGCGCCGCACGGGCACTCCTGCACGCAGATCCCGCAGCCCTTGCAGTAGTCGTAGTCGATCTCGTAGCGCTCGCCGGGCCCGAGCTTGATGACAGCGTTGTCGGGGCACAGGCCGTAGCAGTTGTCGCATTCGAAGCAGTTGCCGCATGACAGGCAGCGGCGCGCCTCGAACAGGGCGCTGTCCTCGTCAAGGCCCGACTGCACCTCCGCGAAGTTCGACTGCCTGCGGACGGCGTCCAGCCGCGGGGCGAGCTTCTTCGGGGCGTCGTCGTAGTACCAGGTGTTGAGCCGGTCGAAGTCCGCGAGCTCATGCCGGGCCGGCTTGGTGACCTGGCCGCCGCGCAGCCACGCGTCGATGTTGCGGGCGGCGCGCTTGCCGTGCCCGATGCCGACCGTGACGGTGCGCTCCGCGGGCACCATGTCGCCGCCGGCGAAGATCCCGTCGTAGCCGGTCATCATGTTCGGGCCGACCTCGACGACGCCGTCCGTCACCTGCAGGCCCGGCACACCGTCGAGCAGCGACAGGTCGGCCTCCTGGCCGAGCGCGAGGACCAGCGAGTCGGCCGGGATCTCCTCGACCTCGCCGGTCGGCTGCGGGAAGCCGTCCTCGTCGAGCTCCATGCGCTCGATCAGCAGGCTCTGCGGACCGGCGAGCTTGACGGTGGAGAGCCACTTCATGACGACGCCCTCCTCGAGCGCTTCCTCGACCTCGGCGTCATGGGCGGGCATCATGTCGCGGTCACGGCGGTACACGACGACTGCGTCGCTGGCTCCAAGTCGCTTGGCTGTCCGGGCGGCGTCCATCGCGGTGTCCCCGCCGCCGTAGACGACGACGCTCCTGCCGAGGAACGGCCGCTCCTGCTTCTCCATGCCGCGCAGCAGCGAGATCGCGTCGAGCACGTGCGCGGCCTCGCCGGCCGGGATGTAGGCGCGTTTGGCGATGTGCGCGCCGACCGCGAGGAACGCCGCGTCGAACGGCCCCTCCGCGATCGCCTCGCGGATGTCCTTGACCGGGCTCGAGCACTCCAGCGTCACCCCGAGCGACAGGATCCTGTCGATCTCGGCGTCGAGCACGTCGCGCGGGAGGCGGTAGGCCGGGATGCCGTAGCGCATCATCCCGCCGGGCCTCTCGCCGGCGTCGCGGATGAACACCTCGTGCCCGAGCATCGCGAGGTGATACGCGGCCGTGAGCCCGGAGGGGCCGGCGCCGACGATCAGCACGCGCTTGCCGCTCGGCTCGGCGGGCGCCTGCACGCTCCAGCCGTGCTCGATCGCCGCGTCGCCGAGGAAGCGCTCGACGGAGTTGATCCCGACCGCCTCGTCGAGCTCCGCCCGATTGCAGGCGGTGGTGCACGGGTGGTAGCAGACCCTCCCCACGACGGCCGGGAACGGGTTATCGCGCATGATCGTGCGCCAGGCCGGCTCGTAGTCGCCGTCCTCGGCGTCATACAGCCAGCCCTGGATGTCCTCGCCCGCCGGGCATGCGTTGTTGCACGGCGGCATGCGGTCCAGGTAGACCGGGCGTTCGTCGCGCCATGCTCCCGTCTTGTTGGCAAGGCTCGAGCCGACGGCGAGCGTGATCGCGAACGGCTTCTCCATCACACGAGCCCGAACCGCTCGATGTTCCTGTCCGCGCGGGCCTGGATCCGCGCGATGAGCTCCTCGTCGCGGTCGGGCTTGAACAGGTGCCGGTAGCGGCCCTGCAGCTCGAGGTACTGCTCGACGGGGCGCCGGTCGCGGATCTTCGAGACCGCGGTGAGCTCGCCGTGCTCCGCCTCGATCACGGGGAACAGCCCGGTCTCCTTCGCGAGCCGCGCCACGCCGATGCTGTCGGCGGACTTGCATGCCCAGCCGAGCGGGCAGGTCACGAGGATGTGCAGGTAGCGGGCGCCGCGTATTCCTATCGCATGCTCGACCTTGGCCTCGATGTCCCGTGGCTCGGCGACCGTCGCGGTCGCGACATACGGGATTTCGTGGGCCATCGCGATCCTCGCCATGTCCTTGCCCTGCCCGAACGCGTTGCCGTGGTGCGCGCCGGCGACCTGGGTTGTCATCGTCCGTGCCGCAGGGGGCGTGGCGCCGGAGCGCTGGACGCCGGTGTTCATGTACGCCTCGTTGTCGTAACAGATGAACAGCACGTCGTCGTTGCGCTCGAACATCCCCGACAGGCATGCCATGCCGATGTCGACGGTGCCGCCGTCGCCGGCCTGGCCGACGACGCGCACGTCGCTTCGGCCCTTCACCTTGAGTGCGGCCGCGATCCCCGTCGCGACGGACGGCGCGTTCGCGAACAGCGAGTGCATCCAGGGCATCTGCCACGAGGACTCCGGGTAGGGCGTCGAGAAGACCTCCAGGCAGCCGGTCGCGTTGGCGGCGATCAGGCGGCCGTCGGTCGCGCGCATCGCGGCGTCGAGCGCGTAGCGCGCTCCGAGCGCCTCGCCGCAGCCCTGGCAGGCCCTGTGGCCCTTGGTGATCGAGTTGCTGCGGTTCGGGTCCGCCTGCACCGCGCGCTGCTCGGGGTCGAGCAGGCGGTTGCCGGCCGCGTGGCTGCCCACTTGGTAGAACTTGATCGGCGCCGCGGGCATGATCAGGTCGGCCCCGCCGCGACGACACCGACGTCGCGCAGCATGTTCTCGGCGTGGGGCCCTGAGCGCCGCGACTGGCGGGTGCGCTCGATCTCGCGCGCGACCAGCTCGTGGTCGAGGTCCAGGAAGGAGAACGGCTCGAGATCGCCGGCGACCGCCCGGCCGAGCAGGTCCCGGAGCGAGGCGGCGGTGATCGAGCGCCCGCCGAGGCCGGCAACGACAGTGTGCACGTGCGCGCCGGTGCCCGCGAGCGCGACCTGGATGTCCTGCGCGACGATGCCGCCGACGCCGAGCGCGAACGCGCGCTCGACCACGACGACGCGCCGGGCGCGGCCGAGCACCTCGCGCACCTCGCGAAGCGGGAACGGCCTGAATGCCTTGATGCCGAGCGCGCCGATGCTGACGCCCTCATCGCGCATCGTGTCGATCGCATCCTCGATCGTCCCGATCACAGAGCCGAGTGCGACGACGACGGTATCTGCATCCGTGAGCCGGTAGTCCCTGAGCAGGCCCCCGTGCTCTCGGCCGAGCACCGCGGACAGCTCGCCCGCGAGGCGCGGGATCGCCTCCAGCGCCTGCGTCAGCTTGACGTGAGCGAGGTACTTGACCTCCGTGAATGCCTCCGGCCCCACCATCGCCCCGATCGAGACCGGGTCGTCGGGGTCCAGGACCTGCCTGGGCTCATAGCCGGGGAGGAACTCGTCGGCCTGCTGCTGGCTGGGGATGTCAAGGCGCTCGAAGGCGTGGGTGAGGACGAAGCCGTCCATGCAGACCATCACCGGCAGCGAGAGCTCCTCGGCGAGCCGGAACGCGAGCAGGTGCGTGTCGACCGCCTCCTGGTTTGACTCGACATACAGCTGGATCCAGCCGGAGTCGCGCTGGGACATCGAGTCGGAGTGGTCGTTCCAGATGTTGATCGGCGCTCCGATCGCGCGGTTTGCGACGGTCATCACGATCGGCAGCCCGAGACCCGACGCGTTGTAGAGCGCCTCCGCCATGTAGAGCAGGCCCTGGCTCGCGGTGGCGGTGTACGTGCGGGCGCCGACCGCGCTGGCACCGATCGCCACCGACATCGCCGCGTACTCGGACTCGACGTTGATGAACTCGCACGGCGCGAGCTCGCCGCCGTCGACCATCGCCGAGAGGCCCTCGACGATGTGCGTCTGCGGTGAGATCGGGTATGCCGGGATCACCTCGGGCCGGCAGAGCGCGACGGATCGGGCCACGGCGCGGGAGCCCTCGAGCTGCTCAAGCACCGACCCTCACCTCCACGTCCGCGAGCACGTGTTCGAAGCACGCCCTCGCGGCGGCGATGTTCCCGTCCGCGACGCGACCGGAGAACCGCTCGGTTATCGCGTGCTCGACCGATCCGAGGCTGATGACCTGGGTGAGCGCAGCGAGGCCGCCCAGCAGCGCAGCGTTCGGGCGCATCTGCCCGAGGTGCTCACGGCAGATGTCGCCGGCGGGCACCGTCAGCAGCCGCTCGCGCATGAACCCGCGCGTCCAGTCGCCGAGCCCGAGGTCATCGAGCGAGCGCGTCGAGTTGATCAGCACGTAGCCGTCGGGGCGGAGGCCGCCGAAGACGTCGACCTGGTGCAGCAGCGTCGGGTCCTGGACGATCAGCGCGTTCGGCTCCGCGACGGGTTCACGCGTCCGGATCTCGTGGTCGTCGATGCGGCAGAACGAGACGACCGGCGCTCCTGTGCGCTCGGAGCCGAAGCTCGGGAAGGCCTGCGCGTACCTGCCCTCGTCGAATGCCGCGACCGAGAGCAGCTCGGCTGCGGTCACGACGCCCTGGCCACCACGGCCGTGGATCCGTACCTGGAACAAGGCCGGGACCGCCTACCCGGCGCCCGGGGCGCTGGTGGCGGCGGGAGCCTCGGTTGGCTCCGAGAGCGTGACGAGGTGGCCGTCGCGGGTTGACAGGGAAAAACCCTGAGCTGGGCCGGAGCCGACGTCGACCACGAAGTCGGGGCGTCCCCAGCGCTCGTACTGGTCGGCGTCAATGTAGAACGGGGCACCGGCGAGCCTGCCCAGCTCGACGTCGCCGCTGGACAGGGGCAGCTCCCCGTCGCGGAGCACGATCGGCGACGTTCCGTCGCAGCAGCCGCCGGACTGGAATATCGCGAGCGCGCCGTTCTCCTCGGTGAGGCGCTCGATCATCGTGATCGCTCTGGGTGTGGCGCGAACGCTGCCTGGCATGTCCCCGGATCCCATTCGAAGTAGATGGTTAATCCCAGCACCGGGCGGGCACCCGGGCATCCGTGCAAAGTCCGTAGTCCGGGTAGGTCATTGGCCACGCTCCGCGGGCCCCGCCGGGACGGGCGCCGTCGCGTGCGAACGGCGGCCCCCGCAAGCTGCTAAACCACCCTGGCCCAGCTAAGGAGGACCGGAACGTGTGCCTTGCCATCCCAGGCCGTGTCGTGAAGGTCGTCGACGAGTCCGACCAGCTCGTCCAGGTCGAGGTCGGCGGCGTGAGGCGCACCGTCCACGTGGGCCTGCTCGACTGCGGCGAGCTCTCCTCGCTCGTCGGCGGATGGGTGCTGATCCACGTCGGCTTCGCGCTCTCGCGGATAGACGAGAGCGAGGCCCGCGCCACGCTCGAGCTGCTCGAGCAGATGGGCGATGACTACCGGCAGGAGCTGCGCGAGATCCGGGCGAGCGCGTGAGCGAGCGGCCCGCTGCGCGCTGCACGAGCTGCGGCGACACATCCGAGCCGATGCGCGTCGTGCACGCAGGAGCCGGCCGCGATCTCGCGGTCTGCATCGGTGAGGACGGCGCGCGCCACGAGGTGGACATCACGATCGTGGGCGCGGTGAGGCCGGGTGAGATGCTCATCGTCCATGCGGGCGCGGCGCTCGGCAGGGAGGCCGCATGAGGTTCGCCTCGGAGTTCCGGGACGCTGAGCTCGGCCGCGCCGTGCGCCGCGAGATCGCCGCACTGGTGCGGCCGGGACGCTCCTACAAGCTGATGGAGGTCTGCGGCGGGCACACCCACACGATCTACCGCTACGGCATAGACGCGATGCTGCCGGAGGGCGTGGAGCTGGTGCACGGCCCCGGCTGCCCGGTGTGTGTGCTGCCGATGGGCCGCGTCGATGACGCGATCGCGATCGCCGAGGACCCCGCGGTGATCCTCACCTGCTTCGGGGACATGCTGCGGGTGCCGGGGTCGGCCGGCAGCCTGCTCGAGGCGAAGGCGCGCGGAGCGGACGTGCGGGTCGTCTACTCGCCGCTGGACGCGCTCGCGATCGCGAGGGCGACCCCGGACCGCGAGGTCGTGTTCCTCGCGATCGGGTTCGAGACGACGGCCCCCTCAACGGCGCTGACGCTGCGCCGCGCGAGGACGGAGGGCGTCGGCAACTTCACCTGCATGTGCAACCACGTGACGATCGCCCCGCCGCTGCGGGCGCTGCTCGACTCCCCCGAGCTCGAGCTCGACGGATTCATCGGCCCGGGACATGTCGCGAGCGTGATCGGCGCCCGGCCGTTCGACTTCATAACGCGGGAGTACGGCAGGCCGGTCGTGATCTCCGGCTTCGAGCCGCTGGACGTTCTGCAGTCGATCCAGATGCTGCTCGCACAGCTCGCGCAGGGGCGCTGCGAGGTCGCCAACCAGTACACGCGGATCGTGACATGGGAGGGCAACGAGCGCGCGCAGGAGGTGATGGAGGAGGTCTTCAGCGTCCGCGAGAGCTTCGAGTGGCGCGGCCTCGGCGAGATACCCCACAGCGGGCTGAGGCTGTCGGACGCCTACGCGAGTTTCGACGCGGAGCTCCGGCACGCGGTCCCGGGCCGCCGCGTGCAGGACCCGCCGGCGTGCGAGTGCGGCGCGGTGCTCCGCGGGCTCATCAAGCCATGGGAGTGCAGGGTGTTCGGGACCGCCTGCACCCCCGAGCGACCGATCGGGACGTGCATGGTCTCCCCCGAGGGGGCGTGCGCCGCCTACTACAACTACGGCCGCTATGAGCGCGAGCGCGAGGGGGTGCCCTCGTGAGCGCCGCGCCTCGTGAGCGCCGCGTGCGGGAGATCATCTCCGTCGCGCGCTCGAAGCGGGCCCGCTTCCGCGACGACCGGATCACGATGGCCCACGGCGCGGGCGGCAAGTCCTCGCAGTCCCTGATCGAGGGGCTGCTGCTCCCCGCCCTCGGCGGCGAGCAGCTCGCTCAGCTCGGCGACGCGGGCCTGATCGACGTCGGCGGATCGCGGCTCGCGCTCACGAGCGACAGCTTCGTCGTGCGGCCGATCCGCTTCCCTGGAGGGTCGATCGGGGAGCTCGCGGTGAACGGCACCGTCAACGACCTCGCGGTGTCGGGCGCGCGGCCGCTGGCGCTGACCCTCTCGCTGGTGCTGGAGGAGGGACTGCTCGCGTCCGACCTGCGGGCCGAGGTCGACGCGATCGCGCAGGCCGCACTGATCGCCGGTGTCAGCGTGATCTCCGGCGACACGAAGGTCGTCGAGCGGGGTCACGCGGACCAGATGTATGTCTGCACGACAGGACTCGGGGTGCTCGATGAGCGCGCCGCCCTGTCCCCCGCGGGGCTCGTGCCCGGGGACTGGATCATCCTCTCCGGGTCCATCGCCGAGCACGGGATGGCCGTGATGCTCGCGCGTGAGGAGTTCGCGCTCGAGGCGGAGATCGTCTCGGACACGAGGTCGCTGTGGCCGGCCGCGGACGCTCTGCTCGGAGCCGGAGCCGACCTGCACTGCATGCGCGACGCTACCCGCGGCGGCGTCGCCTCGGCACTGAACGAGCTCGCGCGCTCCTCGGGGGTCGGCGCGATCATCAGCGAGGCCGACGTTCCCGTCGCGCCCGCGGTCGCGGGCGCCAGCGAGCTGCTCGGCATCGACCCGATGTATGTGGCCAACGAGGGCACGCTGCTCGCGTTCGTGGCACCCGCGAGCGGGCCCGCCGCACTGGAGGCGCTGCGCGCCGTCCCCGGCTGCGAGCTGGCGGCGCAGATCGGCGTCGTCGCGGAGGAGCCCGCCGGGATGGTGCTGGTCGAGACGGGCTTCGGTGGCCGCCGCGTCATGGATCTGCTCGCCGGAGACCCGCTGCCGCGGATCTGCTGATGCACGAGCTGGCCCTCAGCCGCGCGATCCTGCAGGCGGCGATCGCGCATGCCGGCGGCCGCCCGGTCAACAGCGTCACCGTCAGCGTCGGGGCGCTCAGGCAGGTCGTCCCTGACTCCCTGGAGTTCAACTTCTCGGTCATCTCGCGCGGCACGCTGTGCGAGGATGCCGCGCTCGACATGCGGCTCATACCGGCGCGGCTGAGCTGCAGCTGCGGTGAGTGCTGGACACTTCGGGAGCCCGTGTTCCTGTGCCCGAGATGCGGCTCGGGCGGCGCGAGCGTGGTGGACGGCAACCAGCTGTCGGTGGACTACATCGAGGTGGAGGAGGAGCAGTGCACAGAACCAAGGTGAGGGTCGCGAGCGACGTGCTCGACGCGAACACGACGATCGCGAATGCGAACCGTGCGGACTTCGACCGCGCGGGGGTCCGCGTCGTGAACCTGATGGGCGCCCCGGGCGCGGGCAAGACCTCGCTGCTGGAGCGCGTGCTGATCGGCGGCCTGCGCGACTTCCGGGCGGGCGTGCTCGAGGGTGACATCGCGGGCTCGCTGGACGCCGACCGCCTGTCGGCGCTGCATGTCCCCGTCACGCAGCTGAACACGTCGCCCGGCTTCGGCGGCGAGTGTCACCTGGACGCCAACATGGTTCGCTCCGCGCTCGGCGAGATCGACCTGCCCGCGATCGACCTGCTCGTGATCGAGAACGTCGGCAACCTCGTGTGCCCGGCGGAGTTCCGCGTCGGCGAGGACGCGCGTGCGATGGTCTCCTCCGTCACCGAGGGCGAGGACAAGCCGCTGAAGTACCCGCTGATGTTTCGCACGTGCGACCTCGTCGTGGTCAACAAGATCGACCTGCTCGAACATCTCGACTTCTCGCTCGACCGTTTCCTTGAGAATCTCGAGCGGGTGAGCCCCGGCGTGCGGCACATGCTCGTGAGCGCCCGCACCGGCGAGGGTGTCGGCGCGCTGAAAGGCTGGCTGGAGGGCGTCGCGGGCCGGGAAAGCGAGCGCGCTTGAGCGGCCCGTGCTCACGCGCTGAGCGCGTCGACCTCCAGCAGTACCCGCTCGGCGAGCGCCCCGAGCGCCCCGCGCACGGCGCCTGAGACGGGCGCCCCGGTGTCGAAGGACGCGCCCTGGACGCCGTGGAGGACGATCGCCGCGGGCAGGCGCCCGATCGCGCGCGCGAGCTCGATGCTGTCCCCGACGCCGACGAGGTGCGTGGAGGTCGAGGAGCGCAGCTCGGCGGGCAGTGGCGCGGCGCCGGCGTCGTGGCGGACCAGGCTGCCCGCCGGCAGCCCCGCGCCGACCGCGTCGATGATCACCGCGGCGGCGTAGCCGTCCCACTGGTCGAGCAGGCCGAGCGCCTCCCCGGGCTGCTCGAGGACCGCCGCGCGGCTGGGGTCGACGCGTTCCCGCACGAGCCTCGCGGCGAGGATGCCGGCGGCGTCATCGCCGCGCATCTCGTTCCCGACCCCGATCACGAGGACCCGCGGCGGGGTCTCCCCCGCCATCTCAGTCACGCTCGACGGTGAGCGTGAGGAAGTGCGTCGCGCAGGAGATGCACGGGTCGTGGTTGCGGATCGCCTGCTCGCAGCGCAGCGAGAGCTCCTCGTTGGGCAGGTCGAGGTGGCGCTGGACGACCTCCCGCAGGTCCTCCTCGATCGCGAGCTGATTCTGCGAGGTCGGCGGCACGATCTCGGCGTCGAGGATCGAGCCGTCCTCGTCGATCTCATAGCGGTGGTAGAGCATCCCGCGCGGCGCCTCGGTCGCGCCGTGACCGACCGCGCGCCTCGGCGTCACCTCAACCGACGGGGCGTCGGGCTCCTCGTAGGACTCGATGATCGCGATCGCCTCATCGCACGCCTCGACGAGCTCGACGGCCCTGACGATGATGCTGCGGAACGGGTTGCGGCAGCCGCGCTCGAGGCCCGCGTCGCTCGCGGCCGCGGCGGCGAGCGGGCGCAGCTGATCGCCGGACAGCGCCCAGCGCGCGAGCGGCCCCGTCAGGTAGCTGCCGCGCTCGCGGATGCGGGCGTGCAGCGCGTTTGAGTGCTCGACGTGCTCCTCGACGATGTGGGCGCCGAACTCCGCGGGCGCGATCTCGAGGCCCCGGCCGGAGACGATCCGGCCGAGGTCGATCGGGTAGCGGCCGGGATCGGAGAGGGCCACGAGCTCCGGTTCGCAGGTGACGTCCGGGAAGTCCAGCCCCGCGGTCCAGGAGACCGTCGCGAGCGCCGTCTCGCGCGCCCGCTGCAGCGGCTCGAGCAGCGGGCGCATCTCGGCCTTCGTGGGGGCGCGGTAGAAGCCGCCGACGCGGATGTTGATCGGGTGCACCTCGCGCCCTCCGACCATCGCGATCAGGGCGTTGCCGGCCTTCTTCATCTCAAGGCCCTGGCGCACCACGTCGCCGTGGTCGCGGGCCATCTCGATCGCGCCGGGGTAGCCGAGGAAGTCGGGCGCGTGCAGCATGTAGACGTGCAGGCTGTGGCTCTCGATCCACTCGCCGCAGTAGATCAGGCGGCGCAGGTCGCGCAGTGGGCCGGAGTCGATGCTCACGCCGCAGGCGTCCTCCATCGCCCGCACAGCGCTCATCTGGTAGGCGATCGGGCAGATCCCGCAGATGCGGGCGGTGATGTCGGGGGCCTCCGTGAACGAGCGCCCGCGCAGCAGCGCCTCGAAGAAGCGCGGCGGCTCGTAGATGCGCAGCTTGACGTCGACGACCGTCTCCCCGTCGACCTTCACGTACATGGCGCCCTCGCCCTCGACGCGCGCGAGGTAGTCGGTCCTGATGATGCGCGTCGCGCCGTTCTCACTCATGTGCGCGGCTCGCCCGGCTGAACGCCTCGGATCCGGCGTTGAACGTGCGGTAGACGCGCACGAGGTCGACCTCGTCGCTGCCCAGCTCGGCCATGCGAGCGCTCAGCGAGGCGGTGTTCGGGCTCTCCATCGGGCCGTAGCAGCCGTAGCAGCCGCGGTCGTAGGCGGGGCAGATAGCGCCGCAGCCGGCGTGCGTCACCGGCCCGAGGCAGGGCGTGCCGTGCGCGACTGTCACGCAGACGGTGCCGCGGCGCTTGCACTCGACGCAGACGCTGTGCGCACGTATCCGCGGGCGCCGTCCGGACAGGTGCGCGCCGATCACCTCGAGCAGCTGCGTCTTGTTGATGGGGCAGCCGTTCAGCTCATAGTCCACCGGGACGTGCGCGCTTATCGGGGTGGACGTGCCGAGCGTCGAGATGAAGTCCGGCGAGGCGTACACGAGCGAGGTGAACTCACGCACGTCGGCGAAGTTCCTGAGCGCCTGGATGCCGCCGGCCGTCGCACACGCCCCGATCGTGATCAGGACGCTTGAGAGCCTGCGCACATCTTGGATACGGCGCGCGTCGTGCTCGGTTGTGATCGAGCCCTCGACGATCGAGATGTCATACGGCCCGGACAGCTCGGCGCGCGTCGCCTCGAGGAAGTACGCGATCTGAACGCGGTCGGCGAGCAGCAGCAGCTCGTCCTCGCAGTCGAGCAGGCTGAGCTGGCAGCCGTCGCACGAGGAGAACTTCCAGACGGCCACCGTTGGTCTGTGCTCCGCCATCACAGCTCCCTTATCGCGAGCCAGGGCTCGAGCTCGCTCCAGCGGTAGACGGGGCCGTCGCGGCACACCAGGCTCGGGCCGAGCTGGCAGTGGCCGCAGTGGCCGATGCCGCACTGCATGTTGCGCTCCATCGACACGTGGATGTCCTGCGCAGCCACCCCCGCGCGGGTCAGGGCGGCGACGGTGAAGCGCATCATCACCTCCGGTCCGCACAGCAGCGCGCTGGTGCGCGCGGGGTCGATCTCGGCGCGGGCCACGAGCCGCGTGACGACCCCGACGTGGCCGAGCCACTCCGGGCCGGCGCTGTCGACGGTGACGGCCACGTCGATCCCGAGCTCCGGCCAACCCTGCAGCTCGGAGGGGTAGAGCAGCTGCTCGGGCTCGCGGCCGCCGTAGAGGAGAGCGAGCCGCCCATGCCGCTCGCGGCCGGCGAGCAGCGAGAGGATCGCAGGGCGCAGCGGCGCGAGGCCGATGCCGCCCGCGACGACCAGGACGTCGCGCCCGGCGAGCTCGGCGGTGGGCCAGGGCCGGCCGAACGGACCGCGGACGGACAGCCGGTCGCCGACGTCGGCGTCGCAGATCGCCTGCGTGGCGAGTCCGACGGCGCGCACGGTGTGCACGAGCGGCCCGGACGCGCTGCCGGGGTCGCCGCTGATCGAGATCGGGACCTCGCCCGTCCCGAACGCGGAGAGCATCGTGAACTGGCCGGGCTCGAAGCTGATCGCTCCGCCGGCGGCCGGCTCGAGCTCCAGCGTCCACGTGTCGGCGGTGTCGCGGCGCTTTGAGCGCACGGTCCACGGCGCGGGCACCATCGGCCCGGGCGCGGGCGTGAGGGCCTCAGCCGCGGCGGCCATGCCCGTACACGTCCAGCAGCTGAAGGCGGGTCGCCTGGAGACGCTCCGTGAGCGCCCAGGCGAAGCGCCGCATGAGCTCGTAGCCGAGCTCATGGTC
>Ga0209698_10000221_pt1 | contig 61910 bp, 58 predicted proteins | sample LitLauG_LLR_2012_FD_187203 | JGI IMG/M metagenome (GOLD analysis project Ga0209698, IMG submission 187203) | Freshwater sediment microbial communities from Pennsylvania, USA - Little Laurel Run_MetaG_LLR_2012 (SPAdes) (version 2) | ecosystem: Environmental > Aquatic > Freshwater > Creek >... | reverse complement strand
GATTTCGTGCGTACGCTGACGGGGGCGGCGGCGTGTGGCGACTGGCGCATCGACGCGCCGGGCCTGCGCTTTCGCATCACCCCCGCCGACCTGCCCCCGCCAGGGGCCTCGCCGTCCTTCGCCAATCCGCCGCAGACCGGCTCACACGCGCCGGGGGCGCTGCCCAAGGCGCCGTTCGGCTTTACGGTCGAACCGTTCGCCGAAGGGCTCAACGGCCCCCGCGTGCTGCGCACCGCGCCCAACGGCGACGTGTTTGTTGCCGAGAGCCAGGGCGGGCGCATTCTTGTGCTGCGCAACGCCGACAATCCCGAGAAAAGCGTTGAGGTTTCCGTCTTCACGGAAAAGCTCGAAAAGCCCTACGGGATTGCGTTCTGGCCGCCGGGGCCGGACCCCAAATATGTCTATGTCGCGACTCCCGCGCAGGTGGCGCGTTACCCCTACAAATCCGGCGACGCGGCGGCGTCGGGGCCGGCCGAGAAGGTGGTCGGCCTGCCCGACGGCGAAGGCCACACGACGCGCGACCTCGCCGTCTCCGCCGACGGCAAGACGATTTTCGCCTCCGTCGGCTCGGTGTCGAACGACGGCGAAGAGGTCAAGCCGCTGGCGGGGTTGGAAGCGTTCCGCAAGACCCACGCGCTCGGCGCCGCCTGGGGGCCGGAGGCGGGACGCGCCGACGTGCTGGCGTTCGGTCCCGACGGCGGGGGCTTGCGCGTGTTCGCCACAGGCCTGCGCAATTGCTCGGGGATGGCGGTGCAGCCGGAATCCTCGGCGCTTTGGTGCGTCGTCAACGAACGCGACGGCCTTGGCGACGATCTGCCGCCCGACTATGCGACGGTTGTCGGCGACGGTAAGTTCTATGGCTGGCCGTGGTACTACATTGGCGACCACGAAGACCCCGTGAAGGGCAAGGAGCGCCCCGACCTCAAGGGGCAGGCGACCGTGCCCGATGTGCTGTTGCAGCCTCATTCGGCGCCGCTGGGGCTGGCGTTCTACGCCTCCTCGCATTTCCCCGAAAAATTCCGCGCGGGCGCGTTCGTGACCATGCATGGCTCGTGGAACCGGGCCAAGCGCACGGGCTACAAGGTCGTTCGCCTGGTGTTCGACAATGGCCATCCGACCGGCGAATACGAGGATTTCCTCGTCGGCTTCGTCAACGACGACGACACGGTGTGGGGCCGCCCTACGGGCGTCGCCGTTACAAAAAATGGGGACTTGCTGGTGTCTGACGATCTCAGCGGGATTGTCTGGCGCGTGCGCTATACGGGCGGCTGATCGACGCTCCGCCGTACTCTCGATTTCCGCGACGCCGCCCTCCAGAGGTTCTCAAGATGCCGGCATCTCCCGCCCTTCTCGTTGAGCGTTTCTATTTCGAGGTTTGGAACCGCGCCGACGAGGCGGTCGCGCGCGCATTGCTGCACCCGCAATTCATATTCCGGGCGTCGCTGGGTCCCCAGAGGCAGGGGCCGGACGGCTTTATTGAATACATGCGCTCCATTCACGCGGCCCTGGCCGACTACACATGCGTGATCGACGATCTCATCGCAACAGATAATCGTGCGGCGGCGCGCATGACCTTCAAAGGCGTCCATCGAGGGCGCTTCTTTGATGTCGAGCCCACGGGGAGAGAAATCCGCTGGGCGGGCGGCGCCTTTTTCACGACCGATGGCGATCAGATTGTCGAGCTTTGGGTTCTGGGCGACATCGACCAGGTGAAGCAGCAATTGAACGCTCCGGAACAATCGACTTTCCATTCCCGGTAGGGCCCGCCGCGGCGCTGTAGCCGCAATCTCCAGATTGCGCTTGCTCGCGCTCAACGCGGTCTGGAGACCGCGTTTACAAGCAGCGTTTGCTCCTACATGGGCGGACGTTAGCCGCTCGGCTAGCCCGCCTCTGAATCGATTCGCGACGTGCGTTTTGTGTCGGTCATCGTCAGATAGACGACCAGCGAAACAAAGATCACCGCCGTCGCGTACCAGTAGAAGCCGCTCTCGATCCCTGCCTGTTTGAACCACAGCGCGATATATTCCGCCGTGCCGCCAAACAGAGACACCGCGATGGCGTAGGGAACCGCCACCCCCGTCGCGCGAACGGCGGCCGGGAAAAGCTCCGCCTTCACCACCGAGTTGATAGACGTATAACCCGAGAGGATGGCCCACGCGACCGCGATGAGGCCGAAGGCCGCGAGCGGCCCGCCGGCGTGCTGGATCGCGGTCAGCAGCGGAACCGTCAGCAGCGTGCCGAGCATGCCAAAGCCGACCAGCAAGGCGCGTCGCCCCACCACATCCGACAACGCGCCGTAGATCGGTTGCAGGATCATCGCAAACAGCAATGAAGCCGCGCTGACCGCCGTCGTCTGACCATCCGTCAGTCCCACCGAAAGCTTCAAAAATTTCTGCATGTAGGTCGTGTAGACATAGAACGCGAGCGTGCCGCCCGCCGTCAGTCCAATCACGGTCAACGCCTCGCGCGGATGTTTGGCCAGCCCCCTGAGGCCGGCCTGGTGCGCGCCCTTGGCGGCTTGTCTGTAAGCCTGCGTCTCATCGAGATCGCGCCGCATCACCAGTGCGAACAGCGCCAGACCCGCGCCGATGAAGAACGGAATGCGCCAGCCGAACGCCCGCAGTTGATCCGCGCTCAGCACGAAGTTCTGCAACACCAGCAGCACGACGAGCGCGGTGAGCTGTCCGCCGATCAACGTCACATATTGAAAGCTCGAATAGAACCCGCGACGCTCGCGCGTCGCCATTTCGGACAGGTATGTCGCGCTGGCGCCGTATTCGCCGCCAAGGCTCAGGCCCTGCACCAGCCGGGCGAACAGTAACAGCGCCGGCGCCCCGGCGCCAATCTGTTTGTAGGTGGGCGCCAAAGCTATCGTCAGCGAGCCCGCGCACATCAGCAGCACCGACAGCATCAGCGAGACCCGGCGCCCCTTTGAATCGGCGAGCCAGCCGAACAACCAGCCGCCGATGGGCCGCATGAAGAAGCCCAGCGCGAAGATGCCGGCTGTGTTGAGGTTCTCGGCGACCGGATCGCCCGAGGGGAAGAACGATTTGGCGAAATATAACGAGAACGCCGAATAGGCGTAGAAATCGTACCACTCGACGAGATTGCCGAGCGACCCCACCAGGATCGCCTTCAACCGCCGCGCGACGTCGCCGCGCCCCTCTTCAATCGCCATCCTGTCCTCCACGCCCCAGCGTTAGCGGGAGCGGGGGGAACGCGTCAACGCATCAACAACGGACGGCGTTCGGCTACGCGGCGGCGATCCTGCGCCGGTTGATAGGCGACCTTGCCATGATGCGTGCAATAGGGCGTCGTCCCGTGCGAGGGCGAGCCACAATAGCGAAATTCCGCCGATGAAGGATCGCCCAGCGGCCATTTGCACATGTTCTCGCGCAATTCGACAATCGTCACTTTCAACGAAAGCGGAACGACGTTTTCCTCCGGCGGCGCGACGACCGCCCTGACCGCAGGAACGTGCGAAGACGACATCGAATGCGATGAGGCGCTGTGCGGGCGCGGCGCCGACGGCGCGGGCGGCGACATCGACATGCGCGGCGCGGAGCGTCGCGAGCCTCCCACGGCGACACGCGCTTCGACCGTTTCTCTTACGTCTGAAACAGACTCCGACGACACGGCGGCGGACACGTTGGATTTCACGCGCCCGGCAAGGCCCAAACGATGCACCTTGCCGATCACCGCATTGCGGGTCAGTCCGGCGCCCAGTTGCGCTGCGATCTGGCTGGCGCTTCTGCCCTCCATCCAGAGGCGGCTCAGGAGGTCCACCCTCTCATCCGTCCACGACATATGGCCTCGCTTTCATGTTGCTCTACGGCGAACCGCAAAGACTCAATTTTTTTGGGCGGAATCCCTCAACCGTCCCGCCAGCGCCGACTGGCGGGAAGTAGGGAAGGGAACGCCCTCATGTGAGACAGGCGCCACGACATCTCGTGGCTGACGCAAAAAACGCTACACTAGTCGTTGAATCCCGCGCAAGAGTCGGAGGGTGACGAACGTTCGAGTTTTCCCCAAGCTTCGTTTGCCCCGGATTTCCCGCACGCGCCGACCGGAGACGATTGTTTGAATCCCACCAACAGTTTGCGCGGCATCTTGCCCCTGGCTGGCCATATTTTGCTGCGCATCGATTTTTTCGGCCAGCTTGCCCGAAGCTTGGCTGACGCATCGCCAGTCGGGTGCTATGCAGCGCCCGCCAAGGCAGGAAGTTGGCCACGAGGGTTGAGATGAAGCGTTGGAGCGGAGCCTTGTGGCTCGCCGTTGTGGCGACGTCGCCGGCTCTCATATCCTGGCCCGCCAGCGCCGACGAGACGCCCGCTGCGACGGCCGCCCATCTCAAGGACGAGGGCGAGCGCGCCAGCCTCTCCTTCGATCTCTCCGCCCCTGTGACGGGGCGGGCGCGCGAGATCGAGCAACCTGACCGCATCGTGCTCGACATGCCCGAGGTCGACTTTCGTATGGCGCCGGGCTCGGGCCGCGTTATCGCGCCCAGGTCGGATGCGCTGGTCAAGGCGTTCCGCTTCGGCCTGTTCGGGCCCGGCAAGGCGCGCGTCGTCATCGACCTTGCGCGTCCCGCCTGCGTCGCCCGCGTCGAGACGCGCAAGCTCGGCCATCCCGAAGCCGCCCGACTGACGCTGGAACTGAAGGCGTGCGAGCGCACCGCCTTCGCCGCCGCCGCGCAAGACCACGCCCCGCCCGCCGCCGCCACGCCGGAGGCGACCGCCGCGCCCGCCAAGCCGGGCCTGCCCGTCATCGTGCTGGACCCCGGTCACGGCGGCATCGACGGCGGCGCCTATGGCGTCGAGGGCGCGGTGGAGAAAACGCTTGTGTTCGCCTTCGCGCAGGCTCTGCGCGCCAAGCTGGAGGCCAGCCATCGCTATCAGGTGGTGCTGACCCGCGACAGCGATCAATATGTCTCGCTGGAGGACCGCGTCGCCACGGGGCGCGCGGTCAATGCGGCGCTGTTCGTCTCGATCCACGCCGACACTTTAAAGGAGGCGGCGGCGGTTTCCGGCACGACGATCTACACCTGCTCCGACCGCGCCTCCGACGCCGAGGCCGCCCGCATCGCCGAGCGCGAGAACTCGGCCGACCGGGATTCCGGCGAGGAACGCAAGGCCGCCGACCCCGGCGTCGCCGACATCCTGTTCGACCTCAAGCGCCGCGAAACCCGCGCCAACGGCCGCCGCTTCTCGCACGGCCTCGTCGCCCGCCTTTCGGACGCGGGCGGCCTTAACCGCAACCCCGAGCGTTCGGCGGGCTTCGTGGTGCTGAAGGCCCCCGATTTCCCCTCCGTGCTGGTGGAGCTGGGCTATCTCTCCAACGCCCGCGACGTCGCCAACCTCAAATCCGACGAATGGCGCGAAAAGACGACCGAGGCGATGCGCGCCGCCATAGACGGCTATTTCTCGGGGCCGGCGTCCACGGCCAGGGGACCGGCGAACCCCTCTCCTTAGTTTCGCCGCACGCGCCGCCGAAGCGTGACGTCGGCGTAAGCTTGCGCTAAAGGCTGGCGCCATTGAGAAAGTCCGTGGCGGCGCGGGCTTCGAGGAAGACGATATGCGGGCCATCGGGCGATTTCTCGGCTTCCTGTTCGCCACAGGAGCGATCATCTTCGTGATCGCGGCGGCGGCGGCGGCCGTGGTGATCTTCAAGTTCGAGCAGGACCTGCCGGACTACAGCCACCTGAAGAACTACGAACCCCCGGTGATGACCCGCGTTCACGCCGCCGACGGCAGCCTGCTGGCCGAGTATTCTCGCGAGCGCCGCCTTTACCTGCCCTCGACGGCGATCCCCGATCTGGTCAAGCACGCTTTCATCTCGGCCGAAGACAAGAACTTCTACACCCATCGCGGCTTCGACCCCGAGGGCATCGCGCGCGCCGGCATGGTGTTCCTCCAGGGCAAACGCCACGTTCAGGGCGCCTCGACCATCACCCAGCAGGTCGCCAAGAATTTTCTCCTTAGCGCCGACCGCACCGTTGAAAGAAAAATCCGCGAAATTCTGCTGAGCCTGCGCATCGAGTCCGCCTATTCCAAGGACAAGATTCTCGAGCTTTATCTCAACGAGATTTATCTGGGCCTCGGCAATTACGGCGTCGCCGCCGCCGCGCTCAATTATTTCGACAAATCTGTTCACGAGCTTTCTGTCGCCGAGGTCGCCTACCTCGCCGCCTTGCCCAAAGAGCCTTCCGCGCTCAACCCGTTCCGCAATCACGACCGCGCGGTGGAACGCCGCAATTACGTGATCGGCCGCATGGAGGACGACGGCTACATCACCCACGAGCAGGGCAAGGCCGCGCGCGCCGAGCCGCTCGCCATTCATCCCCGCGTGTTGACGCCCGATTCCATCGCCGGCGGCTTCTTCGCCGAGGAAGTGCGCCGCGAATTGCTCGACCGCTATGGCGAGAAGAAGCTCTATGAGGGCGGCTTGTCGGTGCGAACGACGCTCGACCCCAAGATGCAGACGATGGCCCGCAAGGCGCTGGTTGACGGTCTCGTGCGTTATGACGAAGCGCATGGCTGGCATGGCGTCGTCAAATCCATCGATCTGGGCGCCGACTGGGGCCTCTCGCTCGGCCAGACGCCCGAATACGGCGACATCAAGCCGTGGCGGCTCGCGGTGGCGATCGACGTGACCGACACGTCCATTCGCATCGGCCTTCAGCCGGGACATGAATCGTCAGGCGAAATCAGTCAGGTTCGCGAGACCGGCACGATCAGCATGAACGGCGCGCAATGGACCTATCGCCGGCCCAAGCAATTGGTGAAGCCCGGCGATGTCGTCTATGTCGAGCCCCTGTCGGGCAAGAGCGGCGAGTTCCGGCTGCGCCAGATTCCGGAAGTGTCGGGCGCCTGCGTGGCGATGGACCCGTTCACTGGCCGCGTGCTGGCGATGGTCGGCGGCTTCTCGTTCGACGAATCCGAGTTCAACCGCGCCACGCAGGCTCTGCGTCAGCCCGGCTCCTCGTTCAAGCCGTTCGTCTACGCCGCCGCGCTCGACAACGGCTACACGCCGAGCTCCATCGTTCTCGACGAACCCATCACCATCGATCAGGGCAATGGCGAGACGTGGAGCCCGGAAAACTTCGAGGGCAAGTCGGGCGGGCCGCATACGCTGCGCTATGGCATCGAACATTCGATCAACCAGATGACGGTCCGTTTGGCGCGCGACATCGGCATGCCTTTGGTCGTCGATTACGCCCGCAAGTTCGGTGTCTACGACACGCTGCCCAACTATCTGTCGTTCTCGTTGGGGGCCGGCGAGACGACCGTGCTGCGCATGGTCACGGCCTATTCGATGTTCGACAACGGCGGCATGCCGATCAAGGCGACCTTGATCGACCGCATCCAAGACCGCTGGGGCAATACGATCTATCGTCACGACGAGCGCCAGTGCGAGGGCTGCGACGCGCCAAAATGGGCGAGCCAGGACGAGCCCAAGCTGATCGACAAGCGCCGGGATCCGCGCAATCTCGTGACCGACCCGCTGACCGCCTATCAGATCACCTCGATCATGGAGGGCGTGATCCAGCGCGGCACCGGTCAGGCGATTCTGGACGTCCACAAACATCTGGCCGGCAAGACCGGCACGACCAACGAAGCCAAGGATCTGTGGTTCGTCGGCTATTCGCCCAATCTCGCCTATGGCGTTTTCATGGGCTATGACAAGCCGCGCTCGCTGGGCGACAGCGCACAGGCCGCGCTCTACACCGCGCCGATTTTCCGCGACTTTATGAAGATGGCGCTGAAGGACACGCCCGACACGCCATTCCGCGTTCCCCCCGGCATCAAGCTGATTTCGGTGGATGTGCATTCGGGCATGCGCGCGGGCGGCCAGGGCTCGATTCTTGAGGCGTTCAAGCCCGGCACGGCGCCGCCCGAATGGAGCGGCGGCGGGAGCGTCGGCTCCGGCACGGGCGGCCTTTACTGATCGACGGCCTGCCGTCCCCTCCCCCGTAAGCGGGAGAGAGAGTCCGCGCAACGCGTCCGCTCGGGAATTGGTTAGCCAGAAGACGGCGTAAATTATCGCGCGGCGACAAGGCGATACAATTATCTGATCGCAGCCTTCGTTATTTCCTATTTTGACGCCTCCTTCGAATGAGGCACCATCTCGCCATGAAGGAAGCGTGTGGTCGCGCCGTTGCAGGGCGAGGGAGTTTGACGAGCCTGCGGACGGCTCTCGTTCTGACCTTGCTGACATCCACCAAAGCCGCGTTTGCCGCCGGACTCTCGGTGCAGGGCGCTTGGGCGCCGCCGAGTTCGCAAGCCGGCGTCGATGTCGGATTGTACATGACCATTCGCAACGAGGACGATGAGGCCGATGCGCTGGTGCGCGCCACCTGTCCGTTCGCCAATTTCTCCGAGCGGCGCACGGTCGATGTCGGCGAGGGCGGTCTCTCGGATCGCGCGGTCCCCAATATTCCGGTCGCCGCGCATGCGACGGTGGAACTTGGCCCCAAGACCTATCATGTAGGCTTGTTGCAGACTCGAGACCCGCTGACTGCGGGGCAAAGCTTCACCTGCAACGTGACGTTCCGCCGTGCGGGACCGTTGGAGGTGAAAGTGACGATTTCGCCGTCGCCGCCCTAAAAAGCGGCGCGGCGGGACTTCGGCCAGACAAACAAGGCCGAAGCCAGGGAGTGAAGGGTTCGAGGAAGCCTCAAGGAGGGCAATTATGAGCTATCATGGACGAACATTCGCATTGCTTGCCGGCGTCGCGCTGGCCAGTCTCATCTCTGGCTCGGCGTTCGCCGCCGACGCCGGCCCGGTTGCCGACAAGCCGATGTCGGTCAAGAGCCCCGACGTAACCAGTGATCGTCTCGCCAACGCCCAGCAGGAAATGGCGCAGGGCAACTGGATCACCCATCACGGCGAACTCTCCGGCCAACGCTATTCGCCGCTCGACCAGATCAACAAGGACACGGTCAAAGGCCTGCACGTCGCCTGGACGATGCAGCTGGGCGGCGTCGAGGGCGGCGGCATCTGGACGCACGGCGGGTTGGAAGGCACGCCGCTCGCCGAGAACGGCTATCTCTATGTCACCGACGGCTGGGGCTCGGTCTACAAAATCGACACGCGCGGCGGCAAAGGCACGCTGATGTGGAAGATGGACCCCAAGACCGACCATGATTGGGCCGGCGCGGTGGCCTGCTGCGGCGTCGATAATCGCGGCGCGGCGCTCTATCAGGGCCTCGTCATCTCGCACACGCTCGACGGCCGGTTGGTCGCCACCGACAAGGACACCGGCCAGGTCAAGTGGCAGCGCCAGGTCGCCAATCCCGACAAGGGCGAAGTCGTCACCGGCGCGCCGCTCATCGTCAAGAACATGGCGATCACCGGCGTCGCCGGCGCTGAATACGGCATTCGCGGCTGGATCGCGGCGACCGATCTCGACACGCAGAAAGAAGTGTGGCGCACCTTCACGATCCCTGCGAAAGGCGAGGCGGGCGTCGAGACCTGGAAGGGCGACAAGAGCGCGGAAGTGGCGGGCGGCGGCTCGACCTGGGTGACCGGCTCCTACGACCCCAAGAGCAACACGATTGTTTGGGGCGTCGGCAATCCGGGCCCGGATTGGGACAACGCCTTCCGTCCCGGCGACAACCTCTACACCGACTCGTCGCTCGCGGTCGACGCCGACACCGGCAAGATCAAGTGGCACTTCCAGCACACCCCCAACGACCCCTACGATTACGACTCGGTCTCCGAGAACGTGATGGTCGACGTCGATGGCAAGCAGCTGGCGTTGCACGCCAACCGCAACGGCTTTGGCTATGCGGTCGACCGCAACAACGGGGCGTTCCAGTGGGCGACGCCGTTCGTCAAGAAGGTGACGTGGACCAAGGGCATCGACCCCAAGACCGGCCTGCCGGTGGAATACGACGCCAAGAAGGACGTGCAGGTCTATCAGGTCGCCAACACGCCGACCCGCGACAAGGCCTACGCCGACTTCTGCCCCGGCAACATGGGCGGCAAGAACTGGCCGCCGACCTCCTACAACCCCGAACTGAAGCTCTGGTACATTCCCGTCATCGAGAGCTGCAACCGCGTGACGATCGCCGAGACCAAGGGCCTGCCGGCCAAGTCGCGCGAGTTCTTCACCGGCGGCGGGCCGTCGCAGCCGGTGCGCATCACGGGTTCCGTGACCGCCATCGACGTGACGACCGGCAAGGTCGCGGGCAAGTTCGAGACCAAGTTCCCCAATCTCGGCGGAACGCTGGCGACCAAGGACCTCGTGTTCTCCGGCGAGCCCAGCGGCGAGGTTTACGCGCTCGACGGCAAGACGTTGCAGAAGCTGTGGGGCTTCAACACCGGCGGCGGCGTCAGCGCGCCTCCGATGACGTTCATGGTTGACGGCAAGCAATATGTCGCCATCCTGGTCGGCATGGGCGGCGCCTGGGACAAGTGGTTCATCGACGCCACGCCCGAGTTGAAGACCATGCAGCCGGGTTCGACGCTCTACGTGTTCGCGCTCTGATCTGAAGAAACGGCGCGGCCCTGCGAGGGGCCGCGCCTATTTGTTTGTTGGAAGCCGACAATGAAAATCTGGGCTTTGGCCGCAGCGCTTATGGTGACGGGGGGTACGGCGCACGCCGGACAGGACGAAGCTGCGCTGGGCCGCGCGACTTACGCCAAGGCCAATTGCGTGGGCTGCCACAAGTGGCACGGCGACGGCGGCGGCGGCTACGGCGGCTCGGCGCTATCTTTGCGCAAGACGCAGCTCGACCGCGAGCAAATCGTCATGACCGTCACTTGCGGGCGCCCCGGCACCGGCATGCCCTATTTCCTGCGCGACGTTTATTCTGACGACGCCGCCGACCATCCCTGCTACGGTTTCTCCCGCAAGGATTTGACGGGCGACAACCATGTCGCGGAAGCCGGCAATTTCCTGCGCCCCGCCGAGGTCGAGGCGGTCGCCGATTACGTGCTGACCAACATCAAGGGGCATGGCGAGCCCAATCTCGCCGAATGCCAGGCTTTTTTTGGCGAGACCTCCCGTGTATGCGAGATCTACAAGCCGCAGACGTCGCATCAGATGCCTGTTCCGCAGACTGCCAACTAGAGGCGCCTCATGCGTAAAATCATCGCTCTTTGCGCCCTTGGCCTCGGCGTCGCCCCGGTAGCGGCGGCGGTCGAAACCACCCACGCTGACTTGCACGGCGGGGTCAATGTCGGCATGAACGCCGCCGATCTGCCTGCCGACGCCTACAAGGATTTCGCCTGCCTAGCGCCCAGGGGCAAGACGCTCGCCGGCTTCAAGGATTTCGCCTCTTGCGACGCGGACGCTTCCGGGCTTCGCCAACTCTCCGTCTCCATCGACGAGCCGCGCGCCGAGACCACGCTGGTGGCGGGCCATCCCGTCGACCTGACGCTGGGCTTCGATGACAAGGGCAAGCTCGCCCGTATCGACATCGTCACCAAGAGCAAAGGGCCGATGTTCCTGCGCAAGAAGGCGTATCTGCTGGGGCTTCAGGCCAAGGCGCGCTACGGCGACGACGGCTGGGCTTGCCAGAATACGCCGCTGGCGGCGGATGAGGAAGCGCTCGGGCCCACGGCCGTAAAGGAGCATTGCACCAAGACGGTGGGCGAGCGGCGCCTGACGGTCGACCGCAATCTCTATCGCAAGTCCGGCGCGGACCTGCGCGCCTTCACCAGCGAGTCCCACGTCGTTATTGACTGGGCGGCCAAATAAGCGCGGCGGCCGAGACCTTTGCGCCGCCGGAGGCCGGAAACGCCTGGGATCCGGTGCTGCGTTGGCTGTTGTTTACCGGCGTGGTCGTTTTCGCCAGCGTGCTGGCGTGGCGCTACGGCTTCATCCGTCTCGTCGCCGCCTCCGACCGCACGCATATCACGCCGGTGATCGCGGTGTTGTACGCGCTAACGAGTCTGCACAATCTCTCACGCGCCGTCGCGCTGTCGCGCGAAGCGGCGGCGCTTGAAGTCTTGCGCGCGGGCGGCGTCGCGCGCGCGGGTTTGTTTGGCGGCCACCTGCAGGCGCTGAGAGCGCGCCGGGGCGACCCTACGCCGTTGCTGCGCCTGCTCGCCGACAGGCTGGGCGCCGGACTGGCGTTCGGCGCGCTGATGGGCGACATTCTTATGAAACTGGGGCTGCTCGGCACCATCGTCGGCTTCATCCTGATGCTCGGGCCGATCGCGGGGCTCGATGCGCAGGACGATTTGGCGGTGCGCGCGGCGATGTCCGTGATGAGCCAGGGGATGGGCGTCGCGATGTTCACAACGCTCGCGGGGCTGGTTGGCGCGCTGTTGCTACGTGCGCAATATGCGATGCTGGAGCATGCGACGGTCACTGTGTTCTGGGACTTTGTGCGGTTGACTGAAACAAGCAATGTTTGACGATTTCGGCTTCAACCGGCGCGACGATGGCTTCGATCCGTTCAGCATCATGCTGTTCAAGGCGTTGCAGGTGGTGGCGTTCCTGTTCTTTCTGGCATTGCTGGCGATGGCGCCCAAGGCGAGCGAGGGCAAGGTCGATTCCAAGGCGGAGTTCATCGTCACAATGGACTGGCCCGACAACCACCCCGACGATCTCGACCTGATGGTGGAGGAGCCCGGCGGAAATATCGCCTGGTATCGCCATCGCGAGGCCGGGTTCCTGACCCTCGACCGCGACGATCGCGGCGGCGTCCACGATACGATCATGATCAACGGCCGCCGCGTCTCGACGCCGATCCGCGAGGAGGTCGTCACCGTGCGCGGCTATGTGCCGGGCGAATATGTCGTCAACGTCTCCCATTATGTCGCGACGACGCATCAGCCCGTGCCCGTCAACGTGCGCGTGCAAAAGCTGAACCCGGTGGCGCGCGTGATCTGGGAGGGCCAGCTCAACGTCGATCACAAGGGCGACGAGAAGACCGCCGTGCGCTTCTCGCTCGACGAGAAGGGCGAGGTGGTGGCGACCAACAATCGGCAGAAATCGCTGCTCAACATTCTGGGCGCAGCGGGAGCCGACAAATGACGCCGGGCCCCACCGGCTGGATCGTCGGGCTAAGCGTCGCTTATGTCGCGCTCGGCGCCCTCACGCTTTGGTCGCTGCTCGCCGCGCGTGCGTCGGCGTGGCTCAAGGGGTTATTGATTGTTGCAGTGTCGGGGTTCTACGTAGCCACTTTCTTCGGTCTGCGCGCGTTGCCGGGCTACGCCAGCGAGGAGCGGCTGCCGCCGCGCTTCAAATTGCTGAGCGCGCGCGTCGTCGAGCCGCGCACCTTCGGCGCCGACCCGGGCGCGATTTATCTGTGGATCGAGGCGATGGACGACAATGGCGTGCTGAGCGGCGTCCCGCGCGCCTTCCGCCGTCCCTACGGCCCCAAGGAAGCTGAGGGCGTCGAGAACGCCGTTAAACGTTCCGACGAGGGCCATCCGCAGGAGGGGCGCAGCGGCCACGGCAAGGAGGCCGAAGATTGGTTGGGCCCGAACGCCGGCCTGACGCTGGAGAACGGCGCAGCGGCCAAGGGCCACGAGCCCGGCGGCGAGCGCGACGAGGGCGTAGAGTTCGCCCCGCTCGGCGCGCCGCGTCTACCAACCAAAGAAGACCAACTGGCGCCGTGAACCCCCGTCGCAAGCCGCGCGGAATTGTAGACGCGTTCTCCAGAACGCGTTTCCCACCGCCCACGCGGTCTTGAGAGCGCGGCTACAGACTCTCCCCGCGCCGCTTGCGCTCCGCGTCGTCCCACGCGGTCAGCGCCTGATAGTCGGGCACGAAGCCCAGCCCCTTGCGCGCGTCCGACGACACGGCGGATTGCGACGTCACGACGTCAATCAACGCAGGCGCGTTGGCGAGCGCGCGCCGCAGCGCGGCCACGAGGTCCTCCGCCTTCTCCACCCGCTCGCCATGTGCGCCGAGAGCCCGCGCCAACCCCGCATAATCGGCATGGCGCAGCGTGGTGCCCACCACGCGGCCGCCGTAGTTGAATTCCTGATCGTAGCGCTCGATGTTCCACGCCGCATTATTGGAGACGATGAAAACGCATTTGGCGCCGTGGCGCACGGCAGTGTCGATCTCCATGGCGTTGATGCCGAAGGCGCCGTCGCCGTTAACCGAAATCACTTGCCGTCCCGGCTCGGCCAGCGCCGCCGCGATGGCGAATGGCACGCCGACGCCCAGACACCCAAACGCGCCTGCGTCCATATAGGTGCGCGCGGACAAACCCACGCGGGCGAAACTCAGGAGATCGCCGCCGTCGGCGATGGCGAGATAGTCGGGATCGGCGACCTCGCGGATCGCGTCGAAGATGGCGGCCGGATGCACCCTGCCGTCCTCGCCCTTGGTTGGCGCCGGGGTGAAAGCCGATCGTTTGACATGGCGCTCGCGCAGGCCCTTCGCCCAGGCGCGGTCGCAGGCGGATTCCCGGTTGCCCGCCGCCTCGACGACGGCGGCGAGCGCCAGCGCCGGAGAGGCCAGCAATTCCGGGTCGCCGCGCCTATTGTCGAGCAACTCGCCCGAATTGTCGGCGATGCGCACGAAACGGGCGTTGGGGAATACGGCCGGCGAGCCATAACCCATCTGATAATCGAGCTTGCGGCCGATCACCACCACGAGATCGGCTTCCGTCATCGCCGCCGCGCGCATGGCGCCGACGAAAGCGGGATGCTCGGGCGGCACGAGGCCCCGGCTCTCCTGCGTGTCAAGATAGACGGCGCCGGTCGCGTCAAGCAGGCGGATCAATTCCGGCCCCGCCTCGCGCGCGCCGCGACCCGTGACAACCAAAGGCTTCCTGGCGCCGTAGATCGCAGCCGCCGCCGCCTCAACCAAAGCTGGCTCGGGCGGCATACGCCGTGCGGGCTTCGCCCGCATCCACTCGTCCAGCACGAGGTTGGCGGGCACATGGGCGCGCAGCACGTCGGTGGGGATTTCGATATAGGACGGCCCCGGCTCGCCCGCGTCGCCAAAGGCGCGCGCTACCGCCTCGTCGCATTCGCGGATCGCCTGATCGGCGACGCGCGCGGTGCGGGCGTAGCGGCAGACCGGCTTCAGCAAATCGACGTGCGGGATGTCCTGCAACGGCCCCATATTGGCCTGTGGGCGCGAGGTGCAGCCGCCAATCAACAACACCGGCGCGCGCGCCAACGAAGCGTTGGCCATCGCCGTCACGCAATTGGTGACGCCGGGGCCGGCGGTCGCCATGGCGACGCCGAGGCCGCCGGTCAACTCCGCAAAGGCGTGCGCCATGTGAACCGCCGCGCCCTCGTCGCGCACGTCGACGATCCTGATTCCGAGCCGTGCGACATGGTCCCAAATCGGCTGGATATGGCCGCCCTGCAGCCCGAACACGTGGGTCACGCCGCGCGCCTTGAGGAAGCGCGCCACCCAGGCGGCGCAAGCGAGATCGTCGTGGTTGAGGTCTTGCCGAAGGTCGGTCATGGGGCGCCTTTCATCAGCCGTTCGCGCAATTCGCGATGCAGGTTTTTGCCGGTCGCCGTGCGCGGCATTTCGGAATCAGTGAGGAACGTAATCGTGCGCGGCCGCTTGTAGCCCGCCAGCTTCTCGCGCGACCAATCGATCAGATCGGCCTCGCTCGCGCTGACGCCCTCATGCAGCACGACGCAGGCGTGGACGCGCTCGCCCCACAGCGCATCCGGCAGCCCGACCACCGCGACGTCGCGCACCAGAGGATGGGCGCCGATCACGTTCTCCACCTCGGAAGGGTAAATGTTCTCGCCGCCCGAGATGATGAGGTTCTTCTTGCGATCAATCAGCCGGATGAATCCATCGGCGTCGCGCAGCGCCATGTCGCCAACCGAGCAATAATCGCCCCGGAACGCCTCGGCCGTCTTGTCGGGCAGCTTCCAATAGCCCTCGAATGTGTAAGGATTGTTGGAATAAAGCTCGCCCGGCTGGCCGTCGGGAACCTCCACGCCGTTCTCGTCGAGAATGCGAATCGGCGCCGAGCCGATGCATTCGCGCCCGACCGAGCCCAGATGGGTGAATTGCTCGTCGGGGTGCAACATCGTCACCCAGCCCGCCTCGCTGGAGCCGTACAACTCATAGAGTCCGGAATTGCGGAACATCTCCATCACCGCGCGTTTGGTGTCGGAACGCGCCGGGGCGGACGAGATCATCAGCTTTTCGACGCTGCCGAGGTCCAGCCTGGCGCGCGTCTCCGCCGGCAGGCCCAGCATCATGATGTAATGGGTCGGCACCAGCGAGGTGAAAGTCGCGCGTTTCTCCGCTAGCGTGTGGATGGCGTGCTCGGGGTCGAAGCTCTTGCGCGAATAGATGTGGCAGGCGCCGCCCATCTGCGCGAAGGCGCCGAAAAAATAGAGCGAATTGCCGTGGCACATCGGCATCACGAGCAGCGAGGAATTCTCGCGCGCCAGTTTCAATTCGACCTGCGTCACCAGCCCCAGCAGCGCGGCGCCGCGATGCGTGCGGATCACGCCCTTGGGTTTTCCCGTCGTGCCGGAGGTGTACATGAACACCCATGGGTCGGCGCCTTCGACGGCGACGTCGGGCGCGCTCGAATACGCCCGGCCGATGATGTCCTCATAGTCGAGAAACCCCGCAGGCGCGGCGCGGCGGCCGAAATGGATGCGGCGGCCCTGCTTCACCGAAAGCTCGGCGGCGACCTCCTCAACCACGCCGACGAGTTCGTCCTGCACGATCAACGCCGCGCATTCGGCGTCCTCGACGATATAAAGCGCCTCGCGCGCCACCAGCCGGAAGTTGATCGGCACCGCCACCAGCCCCGCCTTGGCGGTCGCCGCATAGATTTCGGCGAACTCCACGCAATTGTAAGCCAGCACCGCCACGCGGTCGCCCTTGACGAGGCCCAGCCCCAGCAGGGCATTCGCGAGCCGCCGCGCGCGTTCGTCCCATACGGCGAAGCTCATCTCCCGGTCGAGATCGCTCGCCCCGATCTTGTGCGGCGTCAGTCGCGCTTGCGCCGAAAGCGCCTCTCCAAATGTCAACAATCCGCGCATGGCGAACCTTCATGCTCCGTTATTTCAACAAGCCCGTAGACAGCCACGGAACCGCTGCGATCAAGATTGTTCCCAACAGCAGCGCGAAGGCGTAGCCCGCCATCGGCCTGAGGCCCAGGCCGGGGTCGACGCGGCTGATCGCGCAGGCGGCATAGTACCCCACGCCGAACGGCGGCGCGAACAGGCCGATGCCCATCGCCAGCACCACCACCATCGCATAATGCACCTCATGCACGCCGACTGCGTGGGCGATGGGGAACATCAGCGGACCAAACAACACGATGGCGGGGATGCCCTCCAACACGCTGCCCAGTACGACGAAGACGAGGATCGTCGCGGCGAGAAACACCGGCGCCCCTCCCGGCAGCGAGGTCATCCACGCCGCGAGATTGGCCGAGAAACCCGACTGCGTCAGCGCCCAGGCCATGCCGGTCGCCGCGCCAATAATGAGCAGGATCGCGCCCGACAGCGAGGCGGTCTCCACCAACATCGGATAGAGCCGCTTCCAGCGAAAACCGCGATAGAAGATCAATCCGGCGACGAAGGCGTAGACGATGCCGATGGTTGAAACCTCCGTCGCCGTGGCGACGCCGCCCACCACCGCCGCGCGGATCAGCACCGGCAGCGCCAACGCGGGCAGGGCCAGCACGCCGGTGCGCAAGATCTCACGCGGCGCGGCGCGGCGCACATGCGAAAGATCTTCGTTGCGGTATCGCCGCGCCACCACCGCCACCAGCGCCAGCGCCAGCACCGCGCCGGGGATCAACCCGCCGGTGAACAGAGCGGCGATGGAGACGCCCGTCACCGAGCCGATGGTGATGAGCACGAGGCTCGGCGGGATCGTCTCGGTCTGAGCGCCGGTCGCCGATAGCAGCGCCACGAGGTCGCCAGGCTTGGCGCCGCGCGCGATCATCTCGGGAAACAGCGCGGGGGCGACGGCGGCCATGTCGGCGGCCTTGGAGCCCGAGATGCCAGACACAAGATACATCGCGGCGATCAACACATATTGCAGGCCGCCGCGCACATGGCCGATCAGGCTCGCCAGAAACGCCACCATCGCGCGCGCCATGCCGGTGGCTTCAATCAACAGGCCAAGGAACACAAAGAGAGGAATGGCGAGCAGCGTCAGATGGCTCATGCCTTCGTCCATGCGCCCGACCATGACATCGATCGGCAGCTTCGTAGTCAGCGCGATATAGCCGAACGTCGCCAATGCGAAGGCGAAGGCGATGGGCGCGGCGGCGAACACGAGGCACGCCGTCACGCCGACAAAGAACAGCACAAGGTTCCATTTGCCGAACGCAGGCAGCGCGTCCTGTCCCAGATAGAACGCGCCTGCGAGGACAATCGCCGTCAGCGCGGCGCCCAGCGTCATCCGCCGCCCTGGCGCCGCCGCCAGTTGCAGGACGATCATCGCTAGCATCAGCGAGAACCCGACCGGCAGCGCTAGCGAACGCCAGCCCGACGAGATTTCCAACGCGGGCGTGGAGACGTCGATGTCGTCAACCGCGAAATCGAAGGCGGGCTTGACGATCAAAGCCAGAAACAAAGCCGCCGCGCACAGCGCGAAGCGGTCGAGAAAGGCGCGTGAGCGCACACCCAGCAGCGCCGCCGCCGCCGTCATGCGCATATGCTCCTTGCGATGCAGCGCCAGCGCCGCGCCCAGCATCGCCAGCCACAGGAATAGGATGCCCGCGACCTCGTCGCTCCAGATCAGCGGCGCGCGGAACAGATAGCGCGCGCACACGCCGGCGAACAGAACGACGACCTCCGCCACCACCAGCGCCGCCGCCAGCGCCCCGGCGAACGCGCCCAGCGCGCGCTCGACCCGGGCGACGGGGCCTGGACGGATGGTCTCGACCCCGTGCATCAACCGATGTCGCCGGCGTATTTCTGCAACACGGCCCAAGCCTCGTCGCCGAATTTGGCGCGCGCCTTCTTGTAGAAATCGGTCTTGCCCAGCGCCGCGCGAAACGCCGAAACATCGGGCGTGTTGAACACCAGGCCTCTGCCCTCCAAAGCCTTGGTGAGGTCGCCCGTCGTCTTGACGAGATCGACGCGCTGCTTCTTTGCCGCCGCGTTGAAGTGCTTGGCCAGCACGGCCTGCACGTCCTTGGGGTAGCTGTCCCACAACTTCCCCGAGGCGAGCAGCCAGAAGCCGTCCCAGGCATGGTTGGTCATGGAGCAATATTTCTGCACTTCGTAGAATTTCGCGGCGTCAATCAGGGCGAGGGGGTTCTCCTGGCCGTCGGCGACCTTGGTTTGCAGCGAAGAATAGGCTTCCGCCAGCGGGATGCTGACCGGCGAAGCGCCCAGGGCGGTGAACATCGACACCCACAGCGGCACCACAGGCACACGCAGCTTGAACCCCGCCAGATCGCCCGGCGCGTTGATCGGATGCGTGGAGGACGTGATCTGTCGGAAGCCGTTGTCCCACACCGCCTCGAACGGCACGACGCCGGTCTTGGCCACCCCCGCGCGCACATAGGCGCCCAGATCCCCATCCACCGCCTGCCACACCTTGTCGTAATCGGCGAAGGCGTAGCCGACGCCAAACAGCGCCGGCGCCGGGGTCAGCGTCGAGATCAGCACATTGGGCATCGTCGCCAATTCCAGCGCCCCGGAGCGCAGTTGCGACATCATGTCCTTGTCGTTGCCGAGCTGGTTGTTGGGGAACAGCGAGATCGCGACCTCGCCGTGCGTTTCGTCGGCGATGGCGGCGATGGCCTCCTGAAGCCGCACATTGACCGAATGGGTCGCGGGCAGATCGTTGCCGAGCTTCAGGTTCAACGTCGCGGCGCGGGCGCGCCCGAACGCCGCCGCACAAAAGGCTCCCGCCAGCGCCGCGCGCCGCGTCCATGTTCCCATGGCTCCCTCCCTAGACGGCAACCCCTCAGGTTGCTCTTGAATTCTGAATTCAGAATGGATAACCAAGTTTGGCGACGGATGCAACCGCAGCGTCGCCAAAAAAGAAATCGCCGGGGGTGGAAAGGGCATGCGGGCGTTGACCGTTCAGCCGAGCCTTGTGCAACGGGTCTGCGACGCCGTGGTCACGGAGATCGTCGAGGGCCGCCTGCCGTCGGGCGGGCGGCTGATTCAGGACGAGATCGCCCGCGCGCTGGGCGTCTCGCGTCAGCCCGTGCAGCAGGCTCTGTTGTTGCTGCGCAATCAGGGTCTGGTGAAGGACGCGCCCGGTCGCGGTCTCATCGTTGCGCCGTTGGAGCCCAAGGCGGTTCGCGATCTCTACCAATTGCGCGCAGCGATGGAGGCGCTGGCCGTGCGCCTCGCCTCGACGCACCCGCAGGCGCTGGCGCGGGTCGATGCATGTCTGCTGCGCGGTCGCGCCGCGCTGCGTGAAGGCGCCATTGAGGAGCAGATCGCGGCGGATATCGAGTTTCACACCGAATTGGCGCGCGCCTCGGGCAACGACCTGCTGGCCGAGACCATGGCGCCGCATTGGCCAAAATTTCGGCGCATCATGGCGGAGGTCCTGCGCGAGGGCGAGCAGGCGTCGCGCCGCGTCTGGGACGAGCACGAGGCGATCCTGTCGGCGGTCCGCGCAGGCGACGCCGACCGCGCCGAGACGCTGTGCTGCGAGCATCTGGAGAAGGCGTCGATAATCGTCGAGCGCGGCGTCGCCGCTGAAGTCGAAGCGACGGGCGCCGAGCCCGCGCACGCGTGAGGACAAAGGGATCGGGAGCAACCCGGTCCAACAAGGTGGAGGACGGTATGGTGGACGTCAGGCAATTGCGCTATTTCGTAGCGATCGCCGACCAGCAATCGATGTCGTTGGCTTCCGAGAAGCTCGGCGTCGCGCAGCCTTCGCTGTCTCACCACGTCATGCGCGTCGAAGAGGAACTGGGCGTGCGTTTGCTGCTGCGCTCGACGCGCGGCGTTACGCTGACCGACAGCGGCCGGCGTCTTTATGGTCACGCGCGCGAAATTTTGCGCGCGGTCGAGGCGGCTGTGGCCGATGTACGCGAGCAGGGGGCGGACGAATTGTCGGGTCCCGTCAGCTTCGCTTTTCCCAGCTCCGTCAGCAATGTGTTGACGGTGCCGCTCGCCGAGACCGTGCGCAACGAATTTCCCAAACTGGTTTTGCGCGCGATGGACGCGATGAGCGGCCATGTGCAGGCGTGGTTGCTCGAAGGGGCCGTTGATTTCGGCATCCTCTACGACGGCGCCGTTGCGCGCGAACTCGAGCTGCGTCCGCTGCTGGTCGAGCCGCTTTATCTGGTGGCGGCGCGCGATTGTTGGCGCGGCGAGATCGGCGCCAACGGGGTCGCGCAAGACAATGTGAGCCTGCGCGAAGCCGCCGAGATGGGGCTGATATTGCCGCATCGCGCGCATGGTTTGCGCGAGACGGTGGAGCGGTTCGCGCAAGGTCAGGGTGTCGGCTTCGACGTGATGCTGGAGATGGATTCGCTGAGCCGCATCAAGACCATGGTGGCGCGCGGCTCCGGCTATTCGATCCTCGCCCACGCCGCCGTTCACGAGGAGCTGGAGCGCGGCGAGCTGGTGTTGGTTCCGATCCGCGAGCCGGCGATGCGCCGCACGGTCTATCTGGCGACCAATCCGCTGCGCCCGCCCCGGCGCGCGGCGCAGGAGGTGGCGCGACTGGCCGAGGAGATTGCGCGCGAACTGGTGCGCAAGGGCTATTGGCGCGGCGACATCGTCGCCCCCGCCGCCGCGCCGACGGAGCCGCAGGGCCTCGACGCCCGCCGGCCGTTGGCCGCAAAGGTGCGCCGCGCGGCGGAATGAGGGCGAACCTCTTACTCACCATGACTGACGGGGCCTCTCCAAGCGCGGGTGGGCTTCAGCCCTACTGGCTTCACACAATTTGTCGCAGGCTCCAGCCTCGCATCGTGGCGCGGAGCTGGAGGAGTCCGTTGTAGATGACGATGGGTCCGGGTTTGCCATAGCAGCCGTTCCAGCCGCCAAGCCTTGCGCAGATCCAGGATGCGTAGGTCAGCGAGTCGGGATCGTGCGGGTCTTTCTGGCGCTGGGTCTTTCCGTCGAGGGATGCGCAGACGGCGCTGAGCAGCGGACGGTCGGCGGCGTCGAAGCCGTCCTCCAGGGGCCGTCCGGCCGGCCTGTCGCCTTCGCGCACCCTCTGCATCACCAGGATCGCGGCCACCAAAGACGCCACGCACAGGATGGCGAACGGCTGCGTGTCGGCGACGCGCAGGGCTTCGACGTCGAAACCCTTCGTCTTCATCGTGCGGAAGACTTGCTCGATCACCCAGCGATCCCGATAGAAGCCGACGATACGCTCGGCGTCGGCCAGGCCCTGCACGGCATGCGTGGTCAGCAAGCGCCAGTGCGCGGGTTCGGCGCCTGCGGGCGGGTCGATCTCGACCGCTTCCACCGCCGTCACCGCGATGCTCTCGGGCAACGCCGCCCGGTCGGCCGGGCAGCGCGGCGGCCGACGCAACCCCACCGGGCAAGCCCGAAGGGCGACGTTCACCCGGCGCGCCGCCCGTCCCGGTCTGGCGGGCAGATCGAACGAGACCCGGCCCAGCTCGGGCTCGCCGACCAGCCGCGCATAGAGCTTGCCGCCCTCGCGCAAACACCGATCGTATTCGGCGCGAACCAATTGATGCACGCCGGCGGCGCACAAATTAAAGTTCTCGAAAAAGTCGGCCTCGCGATCCAAAACCACTGTGACCGACGCCGCCCCGCTTCGAGGAGTTTCGCCGCCTCATGGGTCATGTCCACCCAGCGCCGGCTCTGCTTATGGGCATAAGGACGCAACCGCAGGGGCACGCGAGCGCCCGTCCCGTCTCGCTCCAGCACTGTCGCGCCCACCAGTCCGAGCATGGCGCCGATCTGCGCGTCGAGCGCGATCATCGGGGGCAGGTTGACGCTGTGATGGACGCCGTCGTCACGCAGGGTAGTGGTGTCCTGCACGGCCAGGACGGGTTTCCCGGAGGAAAGACAGGCGGTGCGCGCGGCCGCCGTTTGTAAGATCTCCTCGACGCTCACGCGCGAATTGCGGATGAAACGCGTGATCAGCATCTCCCCGGCGCGGTGTATTCCCAACTGGCGCACCAAGGCGCCGCTGCATCCTTGCAACAGGCGGCCCAGCAAAAGGACGCCCCTTTTTCCAGGCGCCGATCGCCAAACCGTCCCAACAACCTAGCCATCGCCATCCCTCGTCCAGATGTCCGGCGCCAGAGAATCAAATTCTTACCCGCTATGCAACCGCTTCGCCTCACCAGCGGCGCCTAATTGGGTCATTCCAGCAGAGCTAATGTTTTTGCAAAAAAAAGCGCCCTCTTGGGGCGCTATGTTCAGGTGTCTTGGTGCCCCTAGCCGGAATCGAACCAGCACTCCTTGCGGAATCCGATTTTGAGTCGGACGCGTCTACCAGTTCCGCCATAGGGGCCCGCCGGACGACCTCATAAAGCCGAGCGCCGTCGCGGTCAAACGTCTCCTCGTCACGCCGGTTGCGGCGCGATCACCGGCGCAGCGCCGGTCTCGGCGCCGCGCGTCGAACCCGTCACAACCGTCGGGCAAACCAGCGAGGCGAAACGGGGCCCCAGCCGTTCGCGGCCCCTCAACAACGCGCGGAACGCCACATAGGCGTCGAGCGCCACACGGCCCAGGGACAAGACCTGTCCCGGTTCGCGCGCCAGAGAATCGAACACCGCCGCCAAAGCCACCGAGCCATCCGTTTGCAAACCCGAATGAACTGCAGGCGGCAATTCGCGCTCGACCGGATCCGCCACGACGCGCACCGCCGCGAACGGAACATTGAGTTCGCGCGCCAAAGCCGCCGCCTGATAGGATTCCATATCGACCGCGCAGGCCCCGGTCGCCAGTTGGAGATGGCGCTTTTGATGCGAGCGCCGCACGGGGGCGGGAACGCTGACGATGTCGCCGATCTCCGCGCCGGGCAATCGCTCGGAGAGGCGTTGCGTCCATTCCGGGTCGGCGTCGATGCGCTCGCCGCCGGCGCACACGCCGGTCGCCACGATCCAGTCGCCCGGCCGCATGCGTGGCAGCAAACCGCCCGCAATGCCAAAACTCACGATCGCCGGCGCCCCGGTGAACACCGCGTGCCGAATCGCCGCCGCCCGCAATCCCACATTCCCGCCGCAGGCGAAAACGCTGACGCCGGGCGCCGACGCGATCCGCGCTTCCGCGCGCATCCCCGTAATGACGATCAATTAGACCCCCTCGCGACCATTTTCGCTCATTAACGCCATATGTTCACCGGCTCAATACCACAGGGGCGCCCAAACTTTCGACCCCCACGGTCAATTCCCTCTCACCACGCCCATTTTCAGGATAATATTGCCGTATAGCCGCGTTTCCGACGTCGCCACCAACGCAAAGCATTTCGCGGCGCGCGCATAAAACGCATAGCGCTCCAGCGCGCCAATGCGAAACTGCGGACCTTCGCGCCGCGCCACTGTCGCCCGGAATTCCTCGAAAATCGGCTGCTCCGCATCCGGCGCCCCCACCACCTGCATACGCCATGCCGCCTCCTCGACGAAGTCGTCGAGCGGCATCACGCTCAAGATCGCGTCGAGCGCCTGAGAGGCGCCGACCCCATCAAGCCGCAGGACGCGCGGTCCCTGTGCATAGCTAGGGAAATTGGCGTCGACGATGGCGATTTCGTCGCCGTGGCCCATCTGCCGCAGCGCATGCAGCAGATCGGCGTTGAGAAGGGGGTCGATGTTCTTGAGCATCGCCAACTCTCAGCGCGGCGTGGGCGCGTCGGCGCGCACCAGCTTTTGCGCCTTAAGGTCGCGCCAAAGCGCCGGGGGAATTTTGGCGTGCGCCATGTCGGCGTTGCGGCTGACCTCGCCCGCCTTCTGTCCGCCGGGAATCACGCTGACGACAGCCGGATGGCTAAGGGGAAACCGCAACGCGGCCTCGGCGAGCTTCACGCCATGCGCCTTGCACACCGCCTCGATGTCGCGAACGCGCTGAAGAATGTCGGGTGGAGCGGGCGCGTAATTGTAATGCGCGCCGGTCTTGGGTCCGGTGGCGAGGATGCCGGAATTATAGGGGCCGCCGATCACCACGCCGATCCCTTTCTCCACGCAATAGGGCAGGAAGCTGGTCAGCGCCTCCTGCTCCAGCAGCGTGTAGCGCCCGGCGAGCAGGAACAGGTCGAAATCGCCCTCGCGCGCCAGCCGCTCGGCGATTGGCCATTCGTTGATCCCGGCGCCGAACGCCTTGATCGCCCCCTGTTCGCGCAGCTCGACAAGCGCGCGATAGCCTCCGCTCATGAACTCCTTGATGCGCGTGTCCGCCGCCTCGGGCGTGCCGTGCGTGAACACATCGACGTCATGGGCGTAGACGACGTCGATGTGATCGACGCCCAGACGCTCCAGCGAGAACTCGATGGACCGCATCACCCCGTCGCGCGAATAATCGAACACTTCCTTTCGCGAAGGCGTCTCGAAGAACGCTTGCGGTCGGGACTTCTCGGCAGGCGGGCACAATTGCAGCAGCCGGCCGATCTTGGTCGACAGCACGTAGGACTCGCGTGGCTTGGCGCGCAGGAAGCCGTTAAGCCGCGTCTCCGACAGGCCCAGACCATAGAGCGGCGCGGTGTCGTAGTAGCGGCAGCCGTGCGCCCAGGCCATGTCGAGCGTGGCGCGCGCCTCTTTCTCCGTCAGCGGACGGTAGAGGTTGCCCAGCGGGGCGGCGCCGAAGCCGAGTTCGGTGAAAGCAAGTTCGACGCCCAGGCGCGTCTTCAGCTTGCGTTTGCGAATCGTGCGCCCACCGCCCGGCCCCGCCATGTCCCGCGTCCCCTCGTCGACCCGCCTTAGGGCGGAAAGTCGACCTTACCTCAGCCTAACCCAATGCGTAAGTGACGAATCTCATGAGGGATCGCCGTCCGAACCCAGACTTTCGAGGTACGCGTCCAATCTCGCGATGGCGGGATCGTCAGGCGTCTTGTCGGCAAGCGCTATGCGCAGCTTGCGCAATCCTTCGATCGCCGATGAACGATAACTCGGCATCGTGTTCAAAATCTTGTTTGTATATTCGATCGCCCGATCCACAATATCTTCCAACGCGCTCACGTTTACGCCACCCGGTTCGAGTTCACCGGGTTCGAGGGCGCAATACAGGTTCCGATTACGTAAGCTTAGGCGCGTTCCGTTTTGGCGCGAACGGCCCGCAAGGGCGTCATCGACCGTTTCGTAACGCCGAAGGACTTTGTTTGATTTCGAGGAGAAGGCGAAAAGGAGGTCGATTTCGCTTTCGTGCATCGACGCCGCCTGAGACAGCGCTACGCTATCTGAGGCAATCTTTGACAAGCACGTCGACGCTCAAGATGCGCGCGTTCCCCTCAGGCAAGCTGAGCCCTTGCGCATCCTTGCGCTTTACAGACCCAACACGTCCGCCATGCCATAGAGCCCCGGCTTGGCGCCGCGCGCCCACAAAGCCGCGCGAAGCGCGCCGCGCGCGAACAAGGCGCGGTCCTCGGCCTGATGCGACAGCGTGATGCGCTCGCCTTCCCCCGCGAAGATCACGCTGTGGTCGCCGATCACGCCGCCGCCGCGCAGCGAGGCGAAGCCGATGGCGCCCGGTTGGCGCGCGCCGGTGATGCCGTCACGGCCACGCTCAGAATGGCTCGAAAGATCGACGCCCCGCCCACGCGCCGCCGCCTCGCCCAGCAGCAACGCCGTGCCTGACGGCGCATCAACCTTCATGCGGTGATGCATCTCGACGATCTCGATGTCGAACTCCGCGCCCAGCGCCGCCGCCGCCTTCGCCACCAGCCCCGCCAGCAGATTGACGCCCAGGCTCATGTTGCCCGAGCGCACAAGGGGCGCGTGGCGCGCCGCCGCCTCCAGTTTCGCGAGGTCTTCATCAGAGAGCCCCGTCGTGCCGATCACATGGGCGATGCGCGCTTGCGCGGCCAAGGTTGCGAGCGCCACCGTCGAGGCGGGAGCGGTGAAATCGACGATGCCCTCAGCCTCGATCAGCAGGGCCAACGGATCGTCGGCCAGTGTCACGCCGAGCGGCGGCAGCCCGGCGAGCACGCCCGCGTCCTGCCCCAGCCAGGGCGAGCCTTCGCGCTCCAGCGCGCCGCTCAAGGCGACGCCGGGCGTTTCGGCGATCAGGCGAACCAGTGTGCGGCCCATGCGGCCGGCGGCGCCCGCCACAACCAAACGCATGTCCGTCACGCGCGCGCGCCCGGCTGCGGCCCGTCATAGCCCTCCGCGATCACGAGATCGGCGAGGCTGGCGCCGTCGCGCAGCCGCAGCGCCGCCTGATATTCGGGCGAGCGATAGCAGGCGAGCGCGGTCTCGTAGTCGGCGAATTCAATAACGACCTGCCGCGCGCGCGTCGCGCCTTCCATCGCCTCAAAGCGTCCCGCGCGCACCAGAAACCGCGCGCCATATTTGGCGAAGGGCTCGGCGTTGGCCTCGACATAGCGGCGGTAAGCGTCGGGGTCGGTCACGTCGACATGGGCGATCCAATAGCCGCGCGCCGCCATCAGACGCCCTCCACCAGCACGAATTCGGCCTCGGCGGCGCCTTCGCGCATCGCCTTTGCGGCCTGATATTCGGGCGAAAAATAATAAGCCTTCGCGGCGTCAAAACTGTCGAACTCCAGCACGACATTGCGGCCACGCGCCGGACCTTCCAGCGCCTCGTGTTTGCCGCCACGCGTCAGCGGCCTGGCGCCGTGGTGACGGATCGCCGCGCCAGCGGCTTCGGCGTAGCGCGCATAGGCGACGGGATCGGTGATGTCGACGCGCGCGATCAGATAACCCTTGGGCATTTCGGCTCCCCTTTGTCGGGCGAGACTTAACCTCTTGGGCGCCGCGCGCCAAGCCAGTTTGAGCGGATCAGGCGCCGCTTTTGGGCGTGAAAGGATTGGAGGGCGGCGGTCGACCGAAATCGCCGCACAGGCGCTTGATCGCCCGAATTTGCGACTTCCGTCCGCTTCGATAGGGACGGTGAAGGGATAGCCGCCGTTCGGCCTACGCCACCATTCGGCGCCAGTGTTCAGCCCGCCCGCTCCGTGTAGCGGTCGCACCCCCACAGTCGCGACTTGGCTTCCCATTCGGCGCGGGAAAGCAGGCGGGAGGCGATCACGGATCAGGAGACGTGGGCGACGTAATCGCGAGCCTTGCCCGCGAAATCCTTCGCCAACGACGCGGGATCGAAAGCTTCGCCCACATGCGGCAAGACGTCCGCCTGCACCTCGACGCCCCACATCGCCGACAGGATGCGCGACAACGCGGGGCGCACGTCGCGGATGACGGCCAGCGGGTCCCGATGCGAAAGCACTAAGCCGGGCACGTCGGAACTGTAGGCTCTCAAGCCCCCATCTTTGCGCGCCTCGAAGGTCACGACGATCTTGGCGAAACGCAATCTCTCATGCGGCGCGGCCATGGGCGTACCTCTCAATCCCAGACTAGGCGCGCAACGGACGTCGTTCAAATAAAGTGTCGTCCTCCCGCGCTATTTGGCCTGCGCCATCACCGGCGGCAAGTCGCCGCGCCCGTTCAGCGCGCCCGGCGCCCAGTAGAGGCCGGGACGCATCGCGTAGAATATATGCAGCCCCACCCGGTCGAGCTTCTTCAGCGTCGGCGCCCAGAACGGGCGCACATAGGCCGCGTGATAATTGATCGCCGAAGCGAAACGCGCGTCGGTCAGCTCGCCCTTGAAGACGCCCTCGGCGATGCGGGTCGCCGTCGCCCAGCAGGTCGGCTCCTCGACCTTCAGCGACTTGCCCTCGCAGGCGAACGAGAACTGGCAGGCGAACGGGCGTTCGCGGTCCTGATAGACGACGCCGCAGACGGTCGTCGGATAGATGCCGCTGCGCACGCGGTTCAAAACCACCTGTGCGACGGCGGCCTGGCCGGCCTCGGGCTCGCTGCGCGCCTCGAAATAGATGGCTTCGGCGAGGCAGCGCATCTGACGGGCTGAGTCGGCGGGGTCGATCAGCGAGGCGTAGCCGGGGCGGTCGGAGAGGTCCGAGTTCGCGGCGACGAAGTTCGCCGGTTGATTGGCGGCGACGCCGGGGGGCGCGCGAACGGGTGCGATGGCGCCGGTCGGGCGTTCGTCGATGGCGCCCGGCGTCGCCGAGGCCAGCGCGAAGGCGAGCGGCAGTTCCGGCGCGCCCGCCTCGCCCAAGGCGACAGGAACCGCGACAGGCGCCAGGCTCGCCAGCATCGCCGCTCGGGCGCGCGCCTCGAAGCCTGGCCGCAGCGCCACGAAGGGATCGCCGCGATGGGCGCGGTTAACCTGAGGGTCGCCGTCGCGCTTGCGCACGAAACGCGGCTCGATCTCGTCGGGGACGCCGGGCAGGTCCGCGCGGTCGCCCACGACGTAGCGCGCCTCGATCAGCTTCGCGCCAGCGGAAAACCCTATTTGCGAGCGGGCGGGAAAGGTCAGGCCGCCCGCGTCCGGGTCGGGATCGGCGCGGGCCGAGAGCGAAACGACCAGCCAGAAGGCCAGCGCCCAAGGCGTGAAGATCGAAACCGCCCAACCGACGCGCGAATGACCCATACGCAACCCGCAGCCACCGGGCGCGCGGCCCAGCCCGCGCGTCTGCCTTCGATAGGGCTTTAAGGTTGCCCGCGCGTTAGCGTGAGGAGGGCGGGGCCGTCCCGTTCTGGGTCAGGCGGCGTCGAGGGTTGGACCGAAGCGCTGCTCGAACGCGGCGCGCAGGGCGGAATCCGTTTCGTCCATCGTCGTGGCGAGGCCGAGATCGCGCAGGCTGGTCACGCCCAGATGCGCCTGCCCGATCCCACAGGGAACGATCCCTTCGAAATGGGAGAGATTGGGGGCGACATTGAGCGCGATCCCGTGGAACGACGCCCAGCGCCGCACGCGCACGCCCAGCGCCGCGATCTTGTCCTCCGCCGGGGCGCCTTCGGGCGAGGGCGGCTTGTCGGGCCGCGCGACCCAGACGCCCACCCGGTCGGCGCGCGTCTCGCCCGCGACGCCCAAAGCAGCGAGAGCGTCGATCAACCATGCCTCCAGCGAGGCGACATAGGCGCGCAGGTCCGGGCGGCGGCGCTTGAGGTCGAGCATCACATAGGCCACGCGCTGGCCCGGCCCGTGATAGGTGAACTGCCCGCCGCGCCCCGTCTTGTGCACGGGAAAGCGGGCGTCGATGAGGTCCTGCGGCTTGGCGCTCGTGCCGGACGTATAAAGCGGGGGATGTTCAAGGAGCCAGACCCGTTCGGGCGCCCTGCCGGCCGCGATAGCCTCCGCCCGCGCCTGCATCTCCGCGACCGCCCGCTCATAGCCGACCAGCCCGGCGGCGACCGCCCATTGCACGGGCGGCGCGTCGGGGGATTGGGCTAAGAACGCTTCGGGGGCAGGGCGCAAGAACAGCCTTTCATGACGATTCGGCGACCCTATGCCCGCCTCCGCGCAAAACGCCAACTTGACGCAGCGTCAAAATAAAGTTTGAAGTCGACAGCACGTCCAGAATCGCAACTCGGGATTTTTATACCGTGCGAAAGGCAAGTCCGGCGTTTTGTCGGCGGTGGGCGGTGGCAAGTCTGGCGCTTGCGCTGGCGGCGTGCGGTCCGTCGGCGGCGCAGGCGGGCGCCTGGACCCTGCCGCAGGGCCAGGGCGAGGTGATCCAGACGATGTTCGGCTGGATCGGCTGGGGCTCGCCGCTGCGCAACGGCGGGCGCGAAGACAAGATCGAGAGCCAGGCCTACGTGCAATATGGCTGGACCGACCGGCTCACCGTCATCGGCGCGCTGTCAGTCGAACGCTATGCGCTGAGCGCCCCCCATGACGTCTATGGCGGCCTCGACACCACCGGCGCAGGATTGAGAGCGCGCCTCTGGTCCAACGACGACTGGACGTTCGCTCTGGAAGCCACCGCGTTCTACGGCGGCGCCAGCAACGCCAGCCGCCCCGCGCAGGCGGGCGGGGCGGGGCCTGCGGCGGATGCGCGTGCGCTGCTGGGACACAACCTGACGCTGTTCGGCCTTCCCGCATTCGCCGACGCCGAGGCGGGCTATCGGCTGCGCACGCAAGGACCGCCCTCGGAATGGCGGGCCGATCTGACGCTGGGCGTCGATTGGACGCCCAAGGCGCAAGTGCTGTTTCAAACGTTCAACACGATATCTCAGGGCAAAGGCTACAACGGATTTCCGGCATGGGAGGCGCACAAGGGCGAGGTCAGCGTGGTCTTTGCGCTGGACGAAAAATGGTCGGTGCAGCTCGGCGGTTTCTCTACGATCTTCCGGCGCAACGCGGTCAGCGAATATGGCGCGGTTGTCGGGGTGTGGCGGAAGTTTTGACGGGGCCCTAGAAGGACGCGTTCTCCGGGGGCGGCGTGACGCGCAAAAAATGGGGGCCGCGATGAGCCCGACCTTCTTCGCCCTGGCGCTCGCCGCCGCCGTGCTCGACGTAACGCTGGGCTATCCCGCGCGGCTGGAGGCGGCGATAGGCTCGCCGTCGCGCTGGCTCGAAGCGTGGCTGCGCACGGTCGAAGGCGCGGCGGCGGGGATGGAGGGGCGGCTGGCGCTGGTCGTCTTTCTGGCGCCGCCTTTCGTCGCGGCGGCGGCGGTGGATCTGCTGCTGCCCGGCGATCCCGTCGGTTTCGCGGTGCGCGCGCTGCTGGTCTCGACGCTTTACGGCCGCCAAAGCCTCGACCGGCGCGCGCGCGAGGCGGCGCGGGTATGGGAGAACGACGGCCCCGCCGAGGCGTGGATCGCGACCGAGGCCCTGCACCCGCTGGAGGACGAAACGCGGCTCGCCCCCTCGGCGGCGGCGGCGCTCGCCGCGCGCTTCGCCGACGAGGTGGTCGCGCCGACATTGTCCATTTTGTTGGGCGGCCTCGTCGGGGCGACGTTCTGCCGCGCTCTGGTCGTCGCGGGCCTCTCGGCCCGGCGCGACGCCAAGCTCGCCCGCGCCGTCGCCGAGGTCGAAGGCTGGACTCTTGCGCCCTGCGCCCGCCTCGCCGCCGCTGTTATCGCCGCCGCCAGCCTCAGCCGCGCGCCCTTCGACGCGGTCGCCGCGAAGGCCGCGCGCCCCACGCAACCCGCCGAGGCGGCGATGCTGGCCGCGCTCGGCCCGTCGCGACGCGACGAACCCGGCTATCTCAGACAAGCGCTGGCGCTCTACCGTCGCGCGGCGGCGCTGGAGCTGGCGGCGCTGGTCCTGCTGACGCTCGGAGCGGCGCTTGTTTTTTGATTCCGCCGCGTAACATCGCCCGCGAACGCTGCGTAGCTCATAGCGTCGCCTCTCATGGCGCCGCTCAGGAGAACGCACATGGACCGCAAAATTCTCACTCTCGCCGGAGCCCTCGCCGCTGCGATCGCGGCTGCGCCTTTCGTCGCGCAAGCCGCCGCCCCGGAAGGCAAGGAGGCGTGCTACGGCATCTCTTTGAAGGGCCACAACGATTGCGCCGCTGGCGCGCATGATTGCGCGGGCAAGACGACGGCGGATTTCCGCCCTGCCGACTTCAAATTCGTGCCCGCCGGCACCTGCGAAAAGATGAATGTCGACGGCCACAAAGGCTCGCTGACGCCCGCGTGAAACCCCGCGTTTCTGGACGCGCCGGCTGACCCAGAGTAACCTCAGCGCTCTTGATCGTTGTTGGAACTCTGGATGCCGCGCGACGCGCAAGGCCACGAAATCTGCGGATCGCCGGAGTCCGCCGCCGCCTATGACGCGGCGGTCTCCGATTATTTCGCGCTGGGCGGCGATCCCGCCGGCAAACTCAGGAACGCGATCCGCGCGGACCCTGGTTTTGGGCTGGGCGCGACCGCCCTCGCCGCGCTTTATCTGACGGGCGGCTTTCGCCCCGATCATGCGCAGATGAAAGCGGCGCTGAAAACGGCTCGCCTCGCCGCGAGGCGGGCGACGCCGCGCGAAAAGCTGCATCTGGAGGCGGTGGAAAGCTGGGCCGAGGGGAGGCTCAAGGACGCCGCCGCCGTGTGGGAGGAAATCCTCGTCGAGCACCCGACCGACGCGCTGGCGTTGCGGGTTTCGCAAGACGTTCATTTCAACCTCGGCGCCTCGACCGCGATGCGCGACAGCGTCGCGCGCGTGCTGCCGGAATGGCCCGACGACGACCCGCTGACCGGCTTCGTCTGGGGCATGCACGCCATCGGTCTTGAGGAGACCGGCCAATACGCCGCCGCCGAAGCCGCCGCGCGCGAGGCGCTGCGCCGCAACCCCGCCGACGTCTGGGCCGCGCATGCGCTGGCGCATGTTTTCGAGATGACCTCGCGCCTGGAGGAAGGCGTGGCGTTCCTCACCTCCACGCATCCTGATTGGCGCGGCGCGCATTTCATGGCCGGACACAACGGCTGGCATCTGGCGCTTTACCTGATCGAACTCGGCCGCATCGACGAGGCTCTGGCGGGCTTCGACCGTCACATGATCGCGGCCCTGAAAGGCGACGCCACCCTCGACCGCGTCGACGCCGCTTCGCTGCTGTGGCGGCTGGAGCTGGAAGGCGTGGACGTCGGCGACCGCTGGGCGCCTGTCAGGAAGGCGTGGCGTCCGCATCTGCACGACCACACGATGGCCTTCAACGACATGCATCTGGCCTTCGCGGCGGCGGGCGATCCGGGGCTGGCTCTGCAATTGCGCGACTCGCTCGACGCCTTCGCGGATGAAGCGGAGGGGGACAACGCCCTCGTGATGGCCGCCGTCGGCCGGCCGTTGATCGACGCCATTCTCGACTTCGGCGAGGGGCGCCGGGCCGAAGCCGTCGAGGCGATTCTACCCCTGCGCTATGACGTCTGGCGCCTCGGCGGTAGTCACGCGCAACGCGACGTTGTCGATCTCACGCTGATAACGGCCGCCCAGCGGTCGGGCGAGGCGCGGCTCGCCCGCGCTTTGCTGGCCGAGCGCGCGGCGCTGCGCCCCACGGCGCGCTGGCGCGACCGGCTGGCCAAGGCGAAGGCGGCGTTGGCGCCGGAGTTGCGAGTTTGATCCGGGAAAGGACGCCCTCATGCTGAACACTCGCCAAAAGGTGCTGCGCGATTTCTGGTACGCGACCGTCCCGGCGGATTCGCTGAAGGATGGGCCCAAGCCGTTCAGGCTTTTGGGCGAGGAGATCGTGCTATTTCTCGACAAGGACAGCGAGCCGGCGGCTTTGGAGGACCGCTGCTGTCATCGCACCGCTAAACTCTCCAAGGGCTGGATAAACAACGGCAACATCGTATGCGGCTATCACGGCTGGGAATACGACCGCCAAGGCAAGCTCGTCATGATCCCGCAATTCCCGTTCGAGCAGGCCGTGCCCAACGCGAAGGCTCGCAACTTTCATGCGAAGGCGCGCTACGGCTATGTGTGGGTCTGTCTGGGCGAGCCGCTGGCCGACATCCCCGAGCTGGAATACGAGACCGCGCCGGGTTTTCGCCGCATCCACCAATTTTACGACCGCTGGGAGACTTCGTCGCTGCGCATGATGGAGAATTCGTTCGACAACGCTCATTTCGCTTTCGTCCACAAGGGCACATTCGGCGATATCAACCAGCCCAAGCCCGAGAAATACGAGATCACCGAGACCGACTACGGCTTCGTCGCCGAGACGATTGTTGAAGTGCGCAATCCGCCCGCTGCGCTGCGCATCACCGGTACGGCCGAACCGACAACCAAACGCATCATGAAGAACGCGTGGTTCATGCCGTTCTGCCGCACGATGGACATGACTTATCCCTCCGGCCTGCGCCACGTCATCTTCAATTGCGCGACGCCCATCGACGACGGCGCCATCCAGTTGGTGCAAATTCTCTACCGCAACGACCGCGAGGAGGATTGCTCGACGGCCGAGTTGATCGCCTGGGACAAGGCGATCATCGAGGAGGACCGCGAGATGCTGGAGGCGACCGATCCCGACGCTGTTGTCGACATGGGCCGCAAAATCGAGATGCACATGCCCTCCGACCGTCCCGGCATGCTGATGCGCAACCGGCTCAACGCGTTGTTGAAGGCGCATGGCGAGACCGAGGCGCCCCGGTGAAGGTTCACGGTTTGATTGAAGACCTCGGCGACGTGCCTTTCAGCGTCGAGCCATCGATGCTGCGGCGCAAGTCGCGCGATTATTTCTGGTATTCTCAGGCTTTGGCCGAAGACCTCGCGGGCAAGCAGGCGGACGTCATCGTCACCCCGCGCGACGAGGCGGACGTGATCCGCGTGGCGGCCTTATGCGCGCGGTGGCGCGTGCCGCTGACGCCGCGCGGCGGCGGCACCGGCAATTATGGGCAAGCCGTGCCGCTGCACGGCGGCGTCGTGCTCGATCTCAGTGAAATGACGGCGATTGCCGACGTCCGCCCCGGCGCCTTGCGCTGCGCGCCGGGCGCGAAGATGCATTTGATTGACGCCGAGTTGCGACCGGGCGGGCAGGAGTTGCGACTGCATCCTTCAACCAAGCGCACCGCCACCATCGGCGGTTTCGTCGCCGGCGGCTCGGGCGGCGTCGGCTCCGTCACCTATGGCGGCCTTCGCGAACCCGGCAACATCCTCGCCGCGCGGGTGGTGACGCTTGAGGAGACGCCGCGCGTGATCGAACTGCGCGGCGACGCGGCGCAGAAGATCAACCGCGCTTATGGCACGACAGGCATCGTCACCGCGCTCGAAATGCCGCTGGCGCCGGTCTGGGACTGGGTGGACATCGCGCTGGTGTTCGACACGTTTGCGGAAGCCTGCGCGGCGGGGCTGGCGGTGGCTTTGGCGGATGGCGTGGTCAAGAAGCTCGTGACGCCGATTTCCTGGCCAATCCCGCGCTATTTCGGGCCGTTGGCGGCGCTTGCGCCCGAGGGCAAGAGCCTGTTGATCGCGATGGTCGCGCGGGCGTCCATGGAGACTTTTCTGAGCCTCGTGCGCGGCGGCGAGATCGTCCACGAAGCGGATTTCGACGAAAGCCCCGCCGCGACGCCTATCTACGAATATACATGGAACCATACGACGCTGCAGGTGCTGAAATCGGATCGCAACGTCTCTTATCAGCAATGCCTGTTCCCGCATGACCGGCTGCTGGAGAGCGTGGCTGAAATGGACGCGCTGTTTGACGGCGAGGTCTGGCACCATCTAGAATTCATTCGCTTTGCGGGCCGCGTGACCGCGAGCGCTCTGCCTGTGGTGCGGTTCACCACGCGGGCGCGGTTGTTTGAAATCGTCTCGATCTACGAGAAGCACGGCGTATTCGTCGCCAATCCCCATGTGTTCACGCTGGAGGACGGTAGCCGCCACAAGCGCGCCGAGGCCGATCAACTGGGCTTCAAGGCCGAGGTCGACCCGTTGGGGCTGCTGAATCCTGGCAAGATGCGCACCTACGAGCCGATGCGCGCATGAAGGTCCTGTACGTCTATTGCCATCCACTTCCCGAAAGCTTTCACGCCGGCATCCGCGTTGAGGCGTTGGCGGGATTGAAGGCGGCCGGGCATGAAGTCGATCTGCTCGACCTCTACGCCGAGAAATTCGATCCGGTGCTGTCGGAGGAAGGACGGCGCCATTATCACGACGAGACCGTCAATCAGGATGGGCTGGAGCCGATCATCGAACGTCTGCAACGCGCCGAGGCTTTGGTTTTCCAGTTCCCGACCTGGTGCTTCGGCCCGCCCGCGATGCTGAAGGGTTTCTTTGATCGCGTGTTCATGCCGGGCGTGGCGTTCGACCTGACCAATCCCGCCAGCGTCAAGCCGCTGCTGGGCAACATCCGCAAGATCGCGGGAATCGTCACTTATGGAAGGCCGCGCTATATGGCGCTGTGGATGGGCGATCCGCCGCGCAAGATCGTGACCAGATATGTGCGCTGGTTTACGGGCAAGCGGGCGAGCGCGGAGTACCACGCGCTGTATCATTTGAACGTCGCCAGCGACGGACAGCGCGACGGCTTCAAGAGGCGCGTGCGCGCGGCGATGGAACGGTTTTGAGGCGCCCGTCATTGCGAGCGAAGCGAAGCAATCCAGCCGTCGTGTGATCGAATGGCGCCCTGTCGTCAACGGCGCTTCAAACAATGCGCCGAAGCGTCACGGCGCGGCTGGATTGCTTCGCTTCGCTCGCAATGACGGTGAAGGCTACGCCATCCAACCAACCCCTACCGCGTCCACGACGCCCCCGCCTCCGAGTCAAGCCCATAAGCCGCGACCGCCGCCGCCGCCTTCTCCTTCAACCCCAGCGCCGCCAGCGCGGCGACCACGACATGCGCGGCGTCCACTTCAAAGAACCGCCGCAGCGCCGCCCGCGTATCGCTGCGCCCAAATCCATCCGTGCCCAACACCGTAAACGGCGCCTCCAGATAAGACGCGATCATCTGCGGCACGGCGCGCACATAATCCGTCGCCGCCACCACCGGCGCCTCGCCCGCCAGACACGTCTCGACATGGCTGACGCGCCGCGCCGCAAGCGGATGCAGCCGGTTCCAGCGTTCCGCCTCCGCCGCCTCGCGCGCCAGTTGCGAGAAGCTGGTGGCGCTCCACACTTCCGCCCCGACGCCCCAATCCGCTTGCAACAGGCGCGCCGCCTCGATCACCTGCGGCAGGATTGCGCCCGCGCCCAGCAACCGAACGCCGCCGCTCCCGCTCACCCGGTAAAGCCCGCGCAAAATGTCCTCTTCAACGCCCTCCGGCATTGACGGCTGCTCATAGTTCTCATTGCCGAGGGTCACATAGAAAAACTCGTCGCGCTGTTCCTCCATCATCGCCCGCGCGCCGCGATCCAGAATCACCGCGACCTCATAAGCGAAGGCGGGATCGTAGGCGCGGCAATTGGGGATGGTCGCGGCCACCACGTGGCTCGACCCGTCTTGATGCTGCAAGCCCTCGCCGCCCAGCGTCGTGCGCCCCGCCGTCGCCCCAAGCAGAAAGCCCCGCGCGCGCGAATCGGCGGCGGCCCAAATGAGATCGCCGACGCGCTGGAAACCGAACATCGAATAATAGATATAGAACGGCAGCATCGCGACGTTGTGAACCGAGTACGACGTCGCCGCCGCCACCCAGGACGAAATCGCCCCCGCCTCGGTGATCCCTTCCTCCAGCAATTGCCCGTCGCGCGCCTCGCGGTAATACAGCATCGAACCGGAATCCTCGGGCTCATACAATTGCCCCACCGGCGAATAGATGCCGACCTGTCGAAACAGATTGGCCATGCCGAAGGTGCGCGCTTCATCCGCGACGATGGGCGTCACGCGCGGCCCCAGACCCTTGTCCTTCAACAACCCGCCGAGCAACCGCACGGCCGCCATGGTCGTCGACATTTCCTTGCCTGCGGCAGCCAGCGCGAACTCGCCGTAGCTCGCCAGCGCTGGCACGGCGACGGGCGCGCTGGTGCGCCTTCGCGCCGGCAGATAGCCGCCGAGCGCCTCCCTCCGCGCCTTCAGATAACGCAGTTCGGCAGAGTCCTGCGCGGGCAAAACAAATTCCAACCCCGCCGCCTGCTCATCTGTCAACGGCAGCGCGAATCGGTCGCGGTAAGCGAGCAGCGCGTCGGTGTCGAGCTTCTTGGCCTGATGCGCCGTCATGCGCGATTCGCCCGCGCCCGCCATGCCAAACCCTTTCTTGGTCTTGGCGAGAATGACGGTCGGGCGCCCCTTCTCGGCCTTGGCGGCGGCGAAGGCGGCGTGCAGCTTTATCAGATCATGGCCGCCGCGCCTGAGCCGGTCGATGTCGCCTTCGCTCATGCCGGCGACAAGCGCCCGCACCTCCGGGTCTTCCTCAAAGAAATGCGCAAGATTGTAGCCGCCGTCGCGCGCGCCCAAGGTTTGGTAGGTCCCGTCCGGCGTCTCGGCGAAGCGGCGCAGCAGCGCGTGCGTCTTGTCGCGCGCGAAGATTGCGTCCCAGTCCGACGACCAAAGAACCTTGACGACGTTCCACCCGGCGCCGCGAAAGATGCTCTCCAGTTCTGGAATGATCTGCCCGTTGCCGCGCACCGGACCGTCAAGCCGTTGCAGATTGCAGTTGATGATGAACGTCAAATTGTCGAGTTTCTCGCGCGCCGCCAACGAGAGGCCGCCAATCGACTCCGGCTCGTCCATCTCGCCGTCGCCAAACACGCCCCAGACATGCCGCGCCCGCGTATCCGCCAAGCCGCGATCCTGCAAATAGCGCAGGAACCTCGCCTGATAGACGGCGGTGATCGGCCCGATGCCCATCGAGCCCGTCGGAAACTGCCAGAAATCCGGCGCCAGCCACGGATGCGGATAGGACGAGAGCCCCGGCCCGCCGATCTCCTGCCGGTAGTTGCTCAACTGCTCGGCGCTCAGCCGCCCTTCCAGAAAGGCGCGCGCATAAACCCCGGGCGCCGAGTGCGGCTGGAAGAACACGAGATCGCCGCCCGAGCCGGCGTCGGCGCGGAAGAAATGGTTGAAGCCGGTCTCAAAGATCTCCGCCGCCGAGGCGTAGCTGGCGATATGCCCGCCCAACTCGCCATAAGCCTTGTTGGCCCGCGCCACCATCGCCAGCGCGTTCCAGCGCAGGATCGCCACGAGCCGCTCCTCCATCGCGAGGTCGCCCGGATAGGCCGGCTGACGCTCAGGCGGGATCGTGTTGCGATAGGGCGAGAACGGCAGATGCTCGGGATCGACGCCGAGCAACCGCGCCCGGCCCTCCAAAGCCGACAGCACGAATTGCGCGCGCTCCCGCCCCGCCGAGCGCACGAGGCTGTCGAGCGCGCCAAGCCAGTCGGCGGTCTCTTCGGGGTCGGGGTCGCGAGGCGGAAAGGGCGCGTTCATAGCGCTAATTTAGCGCGGCAGGCGCGGCAAGTGGCGCCGAAGGCGGCTTGGCGCGGGCGTCGGGACGGCATAAAACGTTGTGTTTCACCGCAAAGACAGCAGATCATGCCGAAAAAGCCGCTCGACGCCCTCGACATCCGCATCCTGTCGGAATTGCAGGAGGACGCCAGCCTGACCAATTCCGCCCTCGCCGAACGCGTCGGCCTCACGCCTTCGCCCTGTCTGGCGCGGGTGCGCGCTTTGGAGGCGTCGGGCGTGATCGCGCGCCGGGTGACGCTGCTCGACGCCGCCAAACTCGGCCCCAGCCTCAGCGTGTTCATCCAGGTGACTTTGGACAAACAGACCGAGACGCATCTCGACGTCTTCGAGGCGGCGGTCGCGCGGTTTCCCGAAGTGATGGAATGTTATCTGATGACGGGAGACGCCGATTATCTTCTGCGGGTCGTAGCGCCCGATCTCGACGCCTTGCAACAGTTCATCGTCGGGCGCCTGACGAAGACGCGCGGCGTCGCCAACATCAGGTCGAGCTTTGCGCTGAAGCAGGTCAAATACAAGACGACGCTGCCGGAGGACGTGCTGGCGCAGGCGCGAGGCTAGAAGTTCGATCCGGCGCCTGGGGCTTGCAAAGAAATGGCGCTTGGCGTCGCTGTGAAGCGCCCGGCGGCCCTAGAGCGGCAAAAGCTTGAATATCCGCTCCGGGATCAGCCGGATGATCGTCATCGCCAGCCGCCACACCGGCGCGACGTAAACGACGTCGGCGCGTCGTTTGACCGCGCGCAGGATCGCGGCGCCGGCGACATCGGCGTTGATCGTCAGCGCGCCCGGAAGTTTCATGCCCTCGGTCATCTTCGTGCGCACGAAGCCCGGTTTCACGGTGACGACCGCCACGCCGCGCCTGGCGCAACGATTTCGCAAGCCCGACAGAAACGCGGTGAAGCCGGCTTTCGCGGAGCCGTAAACGTAGTTCGACGCCCTTCCGCGGTCGCCCGCCACTGAGGAGACGCCGACGATTGTTCCCGAACCCCGCGCCAGAAAGCGTTCGGCGAAGGCGCCCAGCAGCAGCGCCGGCCCCTCGTAATTCGAGCGCATGACGGTCGTCGCGGCTTCGATATCGCTTTCCGACCTTGCCTGATCGCCCAGCAGGCCGACGACGCAGACGACGGCGTCAGGTAGCGGGGAGAGCGCGTCGAGGAATGCCGGAAACGAGGTCGAATTCAGCACGTCAATGTGGTGGAGCGCGACTGGGCGACCGCCGCGCACGGCAATATCGTCCGCCTCGCGCTTCAGGCTCTCGACGTCGCGTCCGGCGAGCTGGACCGCCCAACCGTCTGACGCGAACGCCCGCGCCGTTTCTCGGCCTATATCGGAGCCGGCGCCAATAACGAGCAAAGTCGAGGTCAAAGTTTGATCCTGTTTCAGGAGAGGCCGAGCCGATCCGAAAGGCGTGAGCGCAACCGGCCCCGGGGGTCGACAGCGCGTCGGATCTCGCGGAATTTTGGCAGATCAGGGTAGCCCGCTTCGAACGTCGCCCGCGACTGGCGCGAGTCCTTGGCGAGATAGAGGCGCCCGCCAGCGGCCACCACCAGTCGATCCAGATCGTCGAGGAATTCGAGCAGCCCCGGCCGCAGCGGGAAATCCAGCGCCAACGTGTAGCCTGGCATTGGAAACGACAATAGCCCCGTACCCGGCCCCAGTTTCTTCAGCACGGCCAGAAACGAAGCGTCGCCGCGTGCGGCGACGCGCGACAATATCTCGCCCAGCGTCGCCTCGGCCGCCGCCTCCGGCACGACGCATTGATGCTGGATGAATCCTGCCCGCCCGTAAATGCGATTCCATTCGGCGATGCCGTCGAGCGGAAAGAAATAGGGCCCGGCGGGGACGAGGAAAGGGGCGCCGGTCCGCCGCGCGCCGAGGCGGTAGTAGAGTTCGTTGAACGCGCCGACGCTGAGGCGATTGAGCGCGAAGCCCGGAAAGTCGAAAGGTATCCTGTACCGGGGCGGCGGTACGGCGCCGAACGGAAGGCGACGGGCGCGGGCGTCGAGTTCGTCGCGCCGCGCCGGCTCGCCCAGAAAGATCAGCGAGCGTCCGAGCCTGGCGCCTGTGGCGAGGCCGTCAATCCAGGCAACGGAATAAGTCGAGGAATGACCAGCCGACAGTGCTGCCAGCGCCTGCGACAAGTTGGCGGCCTCGATTGTGCGTTGGCGAATCCATCCGGTTTCGACTTTCGAGAGCCGCCAAGTCGCCTCAAGAACAGTCCCCGTAAGCCCCATGCCGCCGACAGTGGCGAAAAACAGCTCGGCATTTTCGGTGCGCGACAAACGCAGCTGAGCGCCATCGGGAGTCGCCAGCGTGAGGCTTTCAAGCGTGTCGCCAAAGCCGCCGTCGACATGATGATTTTTGCCATGGATGTCGGCGGCCACCGCGCCGCCGACAGAGACGAAGCGTGTTCCGGGAACCACCTTGGGGAAAAAACCGCGCGGCAGAAACGTGTCTATGACGTCGGCGAGTCTGACGCCGCCTTCTACGGACAAGATGCCGGTTTCGTCGTCAAACGCGCGCATCCGGTCCAGTTGGCTTGTTTCGAGCGTAGCGCGAGCGCCGATGGCGGCATCGCCATAGGCGCGACCCGCGCCGCGCGCGACGACAGCCTCCGTGTCAGATGTCGCAGCCCGGGCGGCCGCAAGGCTGCGGGGGCGCAACAGCGCGCTCTCGCCGAGCGGGTAGCGTCCCCATCCCCCAAGCAAGCTCATAGGCGGGCGTCGGCAAGGTTATCGCAGGCTACCGGAGGGCGCCGCGTCAAAAATCCAGTTCCCGGAGCCAACAGCGTCGATCCCAATCGAAATGGCCTGAACATCCAGACCCTTGAATGCGCTTTGCGCCCCTGCGTCGCGCATTCGGGAGACTCGCGCAATCCTTCTCCCGGCTCCTCAAGAAACAAACCCCACGGATCTACGCAGCCAGGGCAAGGCGCATTAACCGCAGTGCGGAGCGTCCTAACGTAACTTTCGATAATTTCAATATCGGCTGACACGGCGGCCGATGCTCCCATTGCGCTTTTATTTGCGGCGCAACAAAAATGCCGCGCGGGCCTCGTGTATGCTGATAATTTAGGCAAACAGAAGAGGCGTGCAGCTGGGAACGCGAATAGTGACGAACCGCAAATCCCCGCATCGTCAAATGCTTATTCTCGCACCCCAGCGCCAGGCGCGTTACAGCAAACGCATTGCTGCACTGCAATTGCGTTCTACAATTCGCGGCAGGCCGCCATTATTAACTTGGAATCACAAATAGAGGGTTTAAATGAAATTTAACGGAGGGCGTGAAAAGTACCTGTGATTCGGAGAAACGCCATGCTTGCGATTGCGCTACTGGCCATGGTTTTGGGAGCCCTTATGGCGGCGTCGCTGCCGGTTTTCGCGCTTTTGCCTGTCGTTCTGTTGATTTTGGCCTTCCTGCCGCCGGCAACTTTTTTCGGGGGCTCTATTGTAAGCGTCGCTATCGCAATTGCCGCTGTGCAATTCGGGTATTTTGCGGGGTCTATCCTGTGGAACAGTCACGTGCGGCGGATGGTTAGTTATGCTCCTCCGAACTCTTTACCGACGCCCGCGCATGGCCAGTCCAGACGCAAGTTTTTTGGCGGCTTGTGAGTAAAATTGGGCCCGTCTGTTTTGTCCAATTTGAACACTGAAATTACTTTCTGCCAGATGGCATTTTGACCGAAAAGTAGGTCGATATCCCAGCACAACTCAAACGAAAGGGTCTCCGGGCCTCCCGGGGCATTTTAGTAGTGCCGGAATTGGCGCCCTCATAGACGCGCTGCTCGAACCCCTTGCCTTCGTCCACGGCAAAATCACGTCAAGATGCCCGGCAAGTCCAAGCCGTTCGCCCGCGCGCAATCCTGCGCGATCTCATAGCCGGCGTCGGCGTGGCGCATGACGCCTGTTGCGGGGTCGTTCCAGAGAACGCGTCCGACCCGCGCAGAGGCTTGAGGCGTGCCGTCGCACACGACGACCATCCCGGAATGTTGCGAGAAGCCCATGCCGACGCCGCCGCCGTGATGCAGCGAAACCCAGGTGGCGCCCGAGGCGCAATTGAGCAGCGCATTGAGCAGCGGCCAGTCGGACACGGCGTCAGACCCATCACGCATCGCCTCGGTCTCGCGATTGGGCGAGGCGACCGATCCCGAGTCAAGATGGTCGCGACCGATGACGACGGGCGCTTTCAATTCGCCCGTCGCGACCATTTGGTTGAAGGCGAGGCCGAGCCGATGGCGGTCGCCCAGGCCCACCCAGCAGATGCGCGCAGGCAGACCCTGGAAATGGATGCGCTGGCGCGCCATGTCCAACCAATTGTGCAGATGCTTGTCGTTGGGCATCAATTCCTTCACCTTGGCGTCGGTCCTGTAGATGTCTTCAGGATCGCCCGAGAGCGCCGCCCAGCGGAACGGGCCAACGCCGCGACAAAACAATGGGCGGATATAGGCGGGCACGAAGCCGGGGAAATCGAAGGCGTCGGCGACGCCCTCCTCTTTGGCCATCTGGCGAATGTTGTTGCCGTAATCGAGCGTCGGCACGCCGGCGCGGTGGAAATCGAGCATTGCGCGCACATGCGCGGCCATTGAGGCGCGCGCGGCCTTGTCGACGGATTTGGGGTCGCGCTCGCGCCGCTCCTCCCATTGCGAAAGTGTCCAACCCTTGGGCAGATAGCCGTTGACGGGGTCGTGCGCAGAAGTTTGGTCGGTGACGGCGTCGGGCCGGACGCCGCGACGAAACAATTCGGGAAACACGTCGGCGGCGTTGCCGAGCAGGCCGACGGAGATCGGCTTGCCCTTGGCTTTGGCGTCTTCGAGGATAGCCAGCGCCTCGTCGATGGTTGAAGCCTGCGTGTCGAGATAACCCGTACGCAGCCGCATTTCGATGCGGCTGGGCTGACATTCGACCGCCAGACAAGAGAGGCCGGCCATGGTCGCGGCGAGCGGTTGCGCGCCGCCCATGCCGCCAAGACCCGCCGTGAGAATCCAACGCCCCAATAAATCGCCATTGTAGTGCTGGCGGCCCATTTCAACAAACGTTTCGTAGGTGCCCTGAACGATGCCTTGCGAGCCGATGTAGATCCACGAGCCCGCCGTCATCTGGCCGTACATCATCAGGCCCTTGCGATCCAACTCGTGGAAATGCTCCCAGGTCGCCCAATGCGGCACGAGGTTGGAATTGGCGATCAGCACACGCGGCGCGTCGGCATGGGTGCGGAACACGCCGACGGGCTTGCCCGATTGCACCAGCAAAGTCTGATCGTCCTCCAGACGCCTGAGCGTCGAGGTGATCTGGTCGAAGGCGTTCCAATCGCGGGCGGCGCGGCCAATGCCGCCATAGACCACCAGTTCTCCAGGTCGCTCGGCGACGTCGGGATCGAGGTTGTTCATCAGCATGCGCAGCGGCGCTTCGGTCAACCAGGATTTGGCGGAGAGTTGCGAACCATGTGCGGCGCGGATGATGCGGGCGTTGTCGATGCGGGGGTTGGCGGTCATGTCGGGCCTCTCGATCAAGGTTGGCGCGCCCAGCCAAGCGCTGCGTTCAATAGGGCTTGCAGGGTGGCGCGGGTTCGCGCGGAATAGCCGGGATCGTAGGGCGTCGGCCAATCCGCTGGGGAGACCGGGCCGAGGGGTTCGCGCATATAGGCGCGACAGGCCAGCTCCATCTGCAAGGCGTGAACGCCGCGCGCCGGATCGCCGAAGCTGCGGGTGATCCAACCGCCCCTGAAACGGCCGTCGACGATATAAGATTGGCCGCTGTCGCGCAGAATGCCGGCGCAGGCCGCAACCAGAATGGGATCGGCGCTGGCCCCGCAGTTGGTCCCCAGATTGAAGACTGGCAATTCGCTTTCGAACAAACGAGGAATCCGCGAGCGGATCGAGTGACAATCATAGAGCACGACAGTGCGATGGCCGGCGCGAAGCCGCTCGACTTCGTCGTGAAGGGCGCGGTCGTAGGGATCGAAATAGGCAGCCCTGCGTTTGGCGATCTCGTCCGGCTGCGGCGCCTGCCCCTCTCGATAGAGCGGCTCGCCGTCGAAGGTCGTCGTCGGGCAGAGGCCCGTCGTCGCCTGTCCCGGATACAGCGAAGCGCCGGAGGGATCGCGATTGACGTCGATAATTGTGCGCGAAATCGTTGTGCGAACGACGGTGGCGCCGAGATCTGCGGCGAAGTCGTAAAGCTTTTCTATCCACCAATCGGCGTCCTTGCGTGCGAGCCACGGCGAGACCAGCCTCGGTTCGAGATCGAGCAGCTCGGTTCCGGTATGCGGGATGCTCACCAGCAGCGGCGCCTCGCCGCGCGTGATTGTCAACCATGGCGTTGGGTTCACGGCGCGTCTCCGATCAACGAGGGCAAACGAGCGCTTGAGACTTCGATCAGCGCGCCCGAAGCGACCAGATGGATCGCCTTGGCGATATCGGGATGGAAATGACGATCGTCGGAAAGGCCTGCGACTTCGGCACGCAGGCGCTGGCGTATCGCCTCCAGCGGCGCGCTTGAGGCGAGCGGCGCGTGGAAATCACAGCCTTGCGCCGCCGCCAGATATTCGATGGCGATCACGCCGTTCGCGTTCTCGATCATCGGCAGCAGGCGACGTGCGCCATGCGCCGCCATCGAGACGTGGTCTTCCTGATTGGCGGAGGTCGGGATCGAATCGACGCTGGCGGGATAAGCGCGCTGTTTATTTTCAGAAACCAGCGCCGCCGCCGTCACCTGCGGGATCATGAAGCCGGAATTGAGACCGGGCCGGGGCGTCAGAAAAGCTGGTAGGCCTGAGAGCGCGGGATCAACCAGCATCGCCACGCGCCGCTCGCTGAGCGAACCGATCTCGCAAATCGCCAGCGCCATGATGTCGGCGGCGAAGGCGACGGGTTCGGCGTGAAAATTACCGCCCGACAGCGCCTCGTCAGGATCGCTGAAGATCAGGGGATTGTCGGTCACGCCATTGGCCTCGACGCTCAAGGTCCCCGCCGCCTGACGCAAAATGTCGAGCGCCGCGCCCATCACTTGCGGCTGACAGCGCAAGCAATAGGGGTCCTGCACCCGCTCGTCGCCCGTCAGATGCGAAGCGCGGATGGCGCTACCTTTCATCAGACCGCGCAGCGCGTCGGCGGCTTCGATCTGGCCGCGATGGCCGCGCAAGGCGTGAATGCGGGGATCGAAGGGCGCGTCCGAGCCGCGCGCGGCGTCGGTGGAGAGCGCGCCGGTGAGCAGCGCCGATTGAAACAATCGCTCGGATTCAAACATGGCCGCGAGCGCGTTGGCGGTCGAGAATTGCGTGCCGTTGAGCAACGCGAGGCCTTCCTTGGGCCCGAGCGCCGCCGGCGCCAAGCCCGCCTGCGACAACGCCTCGCCCGCCGGCAGGGGACGCCCTTCAACCAAGGCTTCGCCGTAACCAATCATCACGGCGGCCATGTGCGAGAGCGGCGCCAGATCGCCAGAGGCGCCGACCGAACCCTGACAGGGAATGATCGGCGTCACGCCGCGCGCCAACAGCGCCTCCAACACCGTCAGCGTGGCGCGCGAAACGCCGGAGGCGCCTTGCGCGAGACTGGCGAGCTTCAGCGCCATCATCAGACGCGTCACAGCGACCGGCGAAGGCTCGCCGACGCCTGCGGCGTGCGAGAGCACGATATTGCGCTGAAGCGTCGCGAGATCCTCCGCCGCGATGCGCACGCTGGCGAGCTTGCCGAACCCGGTGTTGACGCCATAGACGGGCGCGCCGCGGGCGACGATACGGTTGATCGCCGCCGCGCTCGCTTCCACGCGCGGCCAGCAGGCGGGATCGAGAACAGCGCCGGCGCCGCGATAGATGGCGCGCCATTCTCGCAGCGAGGTTTCGCCGGGATGGAGGACGATATCTTTCATTGGCCCTTCCAGACGCGTTGATGCAGGGGATTGAAGCCGAGACGATAGACAAGCTCGGCCGGCGTCTCGATGTCCCAGACGGCGAGATCGGCGGATTTTCCCACTTCGAGCGTGCCGACCTCGGCGGCCAGCCCCAACGCTCGCGCGGCCTCGCGTGTGACGCCGGAGAGGCATTCTTCGACATTCATGCGAAACAAGGTCGCGGCCATGTTCATCGCCAGGAGCAACGAAGTGAGCGGCGACGTGCCGGGATTGCAATCGGTAGCGACGGCCATCGGCACTTGATGCTTGCGGAAGAGTTCAATCGGCGGGGCTCTGGTCTCGCGAAGGAAATAATAGGCGCCCGGTAGAATAACCGCCGTCGTCGCCGCCTTCGCCATCGCAGCGACGCCCTCCTCGTCGGCATGTTCGAGATGATCGGCGGAGAGCGCGCCATGGCGCGCGGCGAGCGCGGCGCCGTGTAGATTGGAGAGTTGATCGGCGTGCAATTTGACGGGCAAGCCGCGCGCCCGCGCCGCGTCGAACACTTGCGCGATCTGTTCGGGCGAGAAGGCGAGTCCCTCGCAGAAGCCATCGACCGCGTCAACTAGGTTTTCTCGCGCCAGCGCGGGCAGCACTTGATTGACCAATGTTTCGATATAGCGCGCCTTATCTCCCGCCGCCTCGGGCGGCAAGGCGTGCGCGCCCAGGAACGTGCGGCGGACGCTGACGGGGCGCGCTTCGCCCAGTCGGCCCGCCGCGCGCAGCGATTTAGCCTCGTTGGCCAAATCGAGGCCGTAACCCGACTTGATCTCGACAGTTGTTACGCCCTCGGCGATCAGCGCGTCGAGGCGCGGCAGGGATTGCTGAACCAGTTCCTCCTCGCTGGCCGCGCGCAGCGCCTTGACGGACGAGATTATACCGCCGCCCGCCTGCGCAATCTCCTCATAGCTCGCGCCGCGCAGCCGCATTTCGAACTCGCCCGCCCGATTGCCGGCATGGACGAGATGGGTGTGACAATCAATCAACCCCGGCGTGATCCATCGGCCTTCGCAGCGGATCGTCTGGGCGCGTGCATGCAAATCCGAAGGCATGTCGGCTTCCGGACCAGCGTAAACGATGCGCCCGCCCCGCGCCGCAACGGCGCCGTGCTCGACAATTCCGAGGCCCGGCAGACCCGGGGCGAGCGTCGCGAGGCGCGCGCCCGACCAGACGCGAGTGACGGCGTTTGGAGTGGCGATGGCCATGAGGTTCAAGCTCGGAGTTGCGGTGTGACGCTGATATGTATATACATATAAAAGGAGAAATCAACCGGGATTTCGACGAGGCCCGGAACCGAGCGAGAAGGCCATGACCCCAGCGACGCGGACGCTTCATCTAGAGCAGGCGCTCATGCCCGATGGCTGGCGCCGGGGCGTGCGATTGACGATCACAGCCGGCTCGATATCGGCCATCGAAGTCGACGCCGCTGCGCAACCGGACGACGAGCAACACGCCTTCGCCGTGCCGGGCGTCGCCAATGTCCACAGCCACGCTTTCCAGCGCGCCATGGCCGGGCTCGCGGAACGTCGCGGACCTGGCGACGACAATTTCTGGAGCTGGCGCGAGGCGATGTACCGTTTCGGGCTGACAATGAACCCCGATCAAATGCAGGCCGTCGCCGCGCAGCTTTATGTCGAGATGCTGGAGGCGGGATTCACCCGGGTTGGCGAATTTCACTATCTCCACCATGCGCCCGATGGCCGCCCCTATGACGACATCGCGGAATTGTCGGCGCGCATCGCCGCCGCCGCCGCCCAAACGCAGATCGGCCTCACGCTCCTGCCGGTGTTTTATGCGCATTCCGACTTCGGCGGCGCGCCGCCGACGCGCGGGCAGCGGCGCTTTGTCTGCGACCTTGAAAGCTATGCTCGCCTCGTCGACGGCGCGCGCCGGTCGCTGGCGTCGCTGCCGGGCGCCAACCTCGGCCTCGCCCCGCATTCGCTGCGCGCCGTGACGCCTGACGAACTCGCAGCGGTCGTCGCATTGGCCGGGAACGCGCCCCTACACATTCACGCCGCCGAGCAGGTCGCCGAAGTCGAGGCCAGCGTCGCATGGTCGGGCGCGCGACCCGTCCAATATTTGCTCGATCATGCGCCGGTCGACGCACGCTGGTGCCTCATCCACGCCACTCACATGGACCCTCAAGAGACCCGGCGTCTGGCCGACAGCGGCGCCGTCGTCGGTCTTTGCCCGATCACTGAAGCCAATCTCGGCGATGGCGTGTTCGAAGCGTCGACGTATCTTGAACGCGGCGGGCGCTTCGCCATAGGAACCGATTCGAACGTCCAGATCGCGCTGACCGGTGAGTTGCGTCAGTTGGAATACAGCCAGCGTCTGAAGCGGCGCGCGCGGAACGTTCTGACCCGACCCGGCGATTCGACCGGTCGGGCTTTGTTGGACGGCGCCCAAATCGGAGGGCCTGTCGCGCTGTGCCGCCCTGTCGGCGGCCTCAGCGTCGGGTCCGACGCCGATGTCGTCACCTTGCGCGGCGACGCGCTGGCCTGGCTTGGCGGCGATCCCGACACGGCTCTCGACGCATGGATATTTTCCGGCGCTTTGCTTGTCGATTGCGTCTACGCGCGCGGGCAGCCTGTCGTCCAGCACGGCGCGCACTTCGCCCGAGAGCCGATCCGCGCCCGGTTTCGCGAGGCCATGCGAGAACTCCTTGCGAATTGACGGGGCGGCTTGACAGGCTCGTCCTGATACTTCTATTTGTATAGACAAATAAGACTCGTTCGCGAGTCTGATTTCCTAGTTGGACATAGGCGGGAGGGACGAATGAAAAAGCGCGCGTTTTTCAAATGGGCGTTCGGCGCAGCCCTGGCCATGGGCCTCAGCGGCGCGGCATATGCGGACGACGTGCTGGCTAAGGTCAAGACATCGGGCGTCCTGAAGGTGGGCACCGAGACGGAATTCGCACCTTTCGACTTCATCGACGCGGGCGCGCATGTGGGATTGAACGTCGATCTTTTTGCTGAAATCGGCAAGGAGTTGGGCGTGAAGATCGAATGGGTGACGCTGCCGTGGGACGGCGTGTTGCCGGGGCTGGAAGCGGGCAAGTTCGACATGGTCGCCGGTCCCGCCACCATCACCAAGGCGCGCATGGAGCGCTATCGTTTCTCGCCGCCCATCGCCGAGGCCAGCGTGGCGCTGCTCAAACGCAAGGGCGACGCTTCGGTGACGAAGCCTGCGGATATTTCCGGCAAAGCCGTCGGCGCTGGCAAGGCCACGTCGCAACTCGCCCAACTCAAGGCGTTCGGCGACACGTTGCCGGCCAAGGTTGAGGCCAAGGAATATGTCGGCTTCAACGAAGCCTATGCCGACCTCGCGGCGGGCCGCATCGTCGCGGTCGGCAATTCGCTGCCCAACATCGCCTTCGTCGCCAAGCAGCGCCCTGACACTTTCGAAGTCGTTTTGCCCAGCTTCGGCGCCAAGAGCTATTTCGGTTTCATCGGCCGCAAAGACGCGGACTACGCCAGCCTGATGGACGCCGTTCAGGGCGCTATGCTCAAGATCAAGGGTGACGGGCGCATGGCCGCGATCCAGAAGAAATGGTTCGACGCCACCTTCGACACGCCGGATTCCGTGCCGACGCCCAATTTCTGAAGAGAAGAGGACGGGCGATTGCCGCGCCTGTTCGTCCGGCGAGGCGCGACGCGATGACCTTCACGCTTTTCGGGCTTCTCGTTCAGGCCGCCCTCTATACGATCGTGATATCGGGCGTCTCGATCGTCGCCGGGTTCTTCATCGGCCTTTGCGTCTCCGCCGCGATGCTGTCGGCAAATCTCGCCATCGCCGTTCCCGCGCGACTGTTCGTCAGCTTTTTTCGCGGCGTCCCTTTGCTCGTCCAATTGCTGTTGATCTACAATCTGCTGCCTGTGCTCGGCCTCAACGTTCCCAGCGTCGTTGCGGCGGTGGTCGGCCTGTCGCTCTGCACGGCCGCCTATCAGGCGGAAAACCTGCGCGGCGGCTTTGCCGGCGTTCCCCGTGGCTTGCTGGAGGCCGCCGATATGGCAGGTCTCACGCCCCTCCAGCAGTTGATACGAATCCGTGCGCCCATCGCCTTTCGGCTGACGCTGCCCGCGTTGACCAACGAAGCCATCTTGATCCTGAAGGCGTCGTCGCTGGTCTCGGTCGTCGGCGTGGTGGAGTTGACGCGGATGGCGCAGGACCTCAACACCAGCCTCTACAAACCGCTCCAACTTTACGCGGCGGCGGGCGTGTTGTATTTTCTCATCAATCGCGCCGTTGCGGCGGCGGGTAAATGCGCCGAACGCAGAATGGCCTGGGGCCGCGCATGAGGTTCGATTTCGCCCTTGTCGCCAGCCGTCTTCCCGAAATCCTTCAGGCGCTCGGCCTCACTTTGATGATTTGGATCGTCAGCCTCGCCGCCGCCGCGTTGCTGGGCTTCCTCGTCGCCGTCGGGCGTCGTTTCGGCCCGCGCGGACTGGACCATCTGCTCGGCGCCTATGTCGAACTCTTCCGGGGAACGCCGTTTCTTATTCAGTTGTTCCTGCTCTATTTCGGCGGCCCTTATCTGGGCCTCTCGCTCGACGCGATACCCGCAGGCGTGGTTGGGCTTTCGATCTACGGCGCCGCCTATTTCAGCGAAATCTTCCGCACCGGTTTCGAGGCCGTGCCGCGCGGGCACGTGGAGGCGGGCGAATGTGTCGGCCTCAGCCGCGCGCAGATCGTTCGCCGGATTCTGTTGCCGGAAATGACGATGCTCATTCTGCCCGCCACCGTGAACATGGCCATAATTCTCCTGAAGGAGACCGCAGTGATGTCGGTCATCACCGTCCCGGAACTGACATCGACCATCAGCGCCATTGGCAGCGAATACTACGCCTTCGTGGAATCGTATTCGCTTCTGGCGCTCTGCTACTGGGGCCTGGTTGAATTGTGCGGCTGGCTCGGGCGCTTGGCGGAAGCCCGCCTCTCCAGATACAGGTTCGCGACCTCATGACCGAACACGCTATCGTCGTGCGCCGCCTCAGCAAGCGTTTCGGCCACACCGAAGTGCTGCACGACATCGACCTCGACATCAAGCAGGGCGAGGCCACCTGCGTGATCGGGCCCTCCGGCTCAGGCAAGAGCACGCTACTGCGGTGTCTGGCGTTTCTCGAAGAAGCCAACGCCGGCACGATTGACGTCTATGGCAAGCCGCTCGGCTTTTCGGAGGACGCGGCCGGGCGGCGCGCGCGGCTCGATCCCGCTAGCATCCGCGCCGTCCGATCGCAAATCGGCATGGTGTTCCAGCAGTTCAATTTGTGGCCGCACATGACCGCACTCGGCAATGTCAGCGAGGCCCTCAAGACCGTTCGTGGCGTCCCGCGCGCCGAGGCGGAGGAGCGGGCGATGATCCAGCTTCGAAAAATAGGGCTGGAGGACCGCGCAGGGCACTATCCCGCGCAACTCTCAGGCGGGCAGCAGCAGCGCGTCGCCATTGCCCGCGCGCTGGCTCTGGAGCCGAAAATCATGTTGTTCGACGAGGCCACCGCTTCGCTGGACCCCGAGTTGACCGGCGAAGTGCTGAACGTCATGCGCGCGCTGGCGGCGGATGGGATGACGATGGTGATCGTGACGCACGAAATTGGATTCGCGGCGTCGATTGGCCGCAGAATCGTGTTTCTGGACAAGGGGCGTGTCTTGCTGGCCGGAACGGCGCAAGAGGTCTTCGGCAAGCCGCGCAACCCGCGCATCGACCAGTTTCTCGACACCTATCTTGATCGCGGCGCGGCGATGCTCATTTGATCCCTTTGCCTATCTCCATGAAAAGCGCTGAAGCTCGGAAGTCTGCAACCAAGAGCGCCGTTGAGGCGGCGTTGTCGCTGCACGAGCGCATATTGAATGATATTGAAGGACACATCCTTTCGGGCGAATGGCCTCCGGGCGCCCGCATCCCGTTCGAGCACGAATTGTCGCAGATCTATTCCTGCTCTCGCATGACCGTCAACAAGGCGCTTTCCCAACTCGCCAAATCGGGCCTGATTGAGCGCCGCCGTCGGGCGGGCAGTTTTGTCGCGCGGACGCCGTCCCGCTCGGTAGTGCTGGATATTTCTGACACCAGGACCGAAGTTGTCGCGCTGGGTCTGCCCTATCGCTATGAAATCCTGAAGCGTCGTAACCGCAGAGGCGCCCATGCCGACGCAGCGCGCCTCAAGGGCATCGGCGTCAGCCCCCTGCTTGATCTGACCTGCCGTCACTGGGCGGGAGAACGGCCCTTTTGTCTCGAGGAACGGTTGATCAATCTCAAGGCGGTTCCCGAATCCGCCAACGAGACGTTTGACGAAGTCTCGCCGGGCCCCTGGCTGCTCGCCCGCGTCCCCTGGACCTCGGCGGAGCATCGTATCGGCGCCCATCCCGCAGACAAGCGAAGGGCCGCGCTGCTCGGACTTGCCGAGGGGCAGGCGTGCCTGTCCATCGAGCGACGAACCTGGAGCGCCGACACGCCGGTCACGTTTGTGAAGTTCACCTATCCCGGTGAGAGACACGAACTAGTCGCGCGTTTTTCACCGACGCAACGCTGAGAGCAGGCGCCGAGATGGTCAGGTTCGTCGCGTCGCTTGCAATTGTCAACCAAGCAACCCCGTCAGCCGGCGAATCGCGGCTCCGCAACGCCCCTTATGCCGAGATCGTAGATTGCAAAAAGACTGCCCCGCATCGGCCCATCGCCGGGAAAGCGCGGCAGCGGCGGCTTGGCCATCGACGTAACAAACAGCACGTCGAGATTGGGGCCGCCGAACGTCATGCTCGTCACCTTCTTCACCGGCATTTCGATGACGCGGTCGACCTTGCCGTCAGGCGTGTAGCGCACGAGCCGGCCGTCGTAGACCAGCGCGCTCCACACGCAGCCTTCTGAGTCCACCGTCGCGCCGTCCGCAGCGCCGCCGCGCGAACGGTCGACCTTGCAGAAGGTGCGCTTGTTGGAGACGGCGCCGGTGTCGAGATCGTAGTCATAGGCCCAGATTTCGCCGGTCCACGTGTCGGCGAAATAGAAGGTGCGGCCATCCGGGCTCCAGCAGGGGCCGTTGGAGACGATGATGCCTTCGTCAAGTTTGTGCAGCGACAGATCGGGATCGAGCCGATAGAGCGCGCCGTTGGGGCCCTCCTCCATCGTGTCCATGGAGCCGGCGATGAAGCGGCCGCGCTTGTCGACCTTGCCGTCGTTGATGCGATTGGCGGGCCTGTCGGGCTCGGGATCGACGATCAACTGGGTCTCGCCCGTCTTGAAATCGAGAAAATGGAAGCCGGTGGCGAGCGACAGCACGGCGCCGCCCTGTTTCCGCAACGCCATCGAGCCGATCTTGGCCGGCACGTCCCAGGCGCGCACCTCGCGCCCGTCCGCCGTGCAACGAAACACATTGCAGCCGAAACTGTCGATGAAATAGAGCCGTTGCTCCTCGACGTCCCACAGCGGGCCCTCGCCGAGAAGGGTTTTTACGTCGATCAACACTTCGATGCGCATGGCGGCCTCCCTTTTGTTTGTTTGTCAGAAGGCGACCCTGTCGCCGCCCTTCAACTCCAGAATCTCGCGCGCTTCCTCGGGCGTCGCCACGCTGAGGCCGAGACCCTCGATGATCTGGCGCACCGCGCGCACCTGCTCGGCGTTGCTGGTCGCCAGCTTTCCCGGCCCCGACCACAGCGAATCTTCAAGACCCACGCGCACGTTGCCGCCCATCGCGGCGGCCTGCGCGGCGACAGCGAGTTGGTTGCGGCCCGCGCCCAGCACCGACCATTTGTAGTTCTTGCCAAACAACCGGTCGGCGGTGCGCTTCATGTGCATCACGTCTTCCGGGTGCGGCCCGATGCCCCCGAGGATGCCGAACACCGTCTGCACGAACAGCGGCGGCTTGACGAGGCCGCGCTCCAGGAAATGCGCGAGATTGTAGAGATGGGCGGTGTCGTAGCATTCGAACTCGAAGCGCGTGCCCGCCGAACCCAGCGTGCTCAGCACGAATTCAATGTCCTTGAAGGAGTTGCGGAACACGAGGTCGCGCGAGTTCTCCAGCGCCGGCGCCTCCCAATCGTGCTTGAAGGTCTTGAACCGGTTCAGCATCGGGAACAGGCCGAAGTTCATCGAGCCCATGTTGAGCGAGGCGACCTCGGGCTGGAACGTCTCGGCCGGCTTCACGCGCTCCTGCACGGTCATGTAGGGGGCGCCGCCGGTCGTCAGGTTGATAACGGCCTTGGTGGATTGCTTGATGCGCGGCAGGAACTTCAGGAACGCTTCCGGGCTCTGGTCGGGCTTGCCGGTCGCCTCGTCGCGCGCGTGCAGATGCACGATGGCCGCGCCCGCCTCCGCCGCGCCAATAGCGGCTTCCGCGATTTCGGCCGCCGTCACCGGCAGATACGGCGACATCGAGGGCGTATGGATGGCGCCGGTGACGGCGCAAGTGATGATGACCTTATTCGACGCCATGTGGGCTCCTCTTTAGTTTGAGATGTCTTTGTTTGCACGACGCTTGTGCGCCGCCAAGGCCATCAACCGGCGATCCCGCCACGCCTGCCGCTCGACAAGCTTGTCAGCGGGCAGGCGCTCGCGGCGCTCGGCCTCCACCGTCGCCATCACTTCGCCCGACCAATCGACGCGGCGTTGCGTCGAGGGGAAGATGCCAGCGTAGATTTTCTGATAGCGCTCGGCGTAATCGCGAACGCCGCCGGGGGCGTTGAGGTCGATGGTCTCGAACGGCCCCATGAAGCTCCAACGCAACGCCAGCCCCTCGCGGATGCCGATATCGACGTCCTCGACGCCGGCGTAACCGTCGGCGACGAGGCGGAACGCCTCTTCCAACAACGCGCCCTGCAAACGGTTCATCACGAAGCCGTCGATCTCGCGCTTCATCACGATGGGCGCGTGGCCGGCGGCGCGCAGGAAGGCGGCGGCGCGCTCGACGACTTTTGGGTCGGTCCACGGCGCCGGGACCACTTCGGCGGCGGGGATCAGATAGGGCGGATTGATGGGATGCACGACGAGACAGCGCGCGCGGCCAGGCAGCGCTTCGGTGAAAGCCGAAGGCAGGATCGCCGAGGTGGAGCTGGCCAGCACCGCATCGGGCGCGGCGAGCGCGTCCAGGCGGGCGAAAATCTCGCGCTTGACGGCGACGTCCTCGGGCGTGTTCTCCTGAACATGCGCCGCGCCGAGCAGGGCTTCGGCGAGATCGGCGGTCGGCTTCATCCGGGCGCGCAGTTCGGCCGCCGTGGCGCCGCCGACAAGATCGTTGGCGACGAGATCGGGCAGCACGTCGTCGATGAAGCCCAGCGCCTTGCCGGGGGCGGCGGGATCGCCGTCCCACAGCGCGACCTCGTGGCCGGCGCGCGCAAAGCTGATCGCCCAGGCGCGTCCGACAAATCCTGAACCGATGATGGCGACCTTGCTCATGAACGTTCTTTCCTTGCCTCAGAGCGTCTCGACATTGCCGTCGACGCCGAGCGACTGGCCGGAGATATTACGCCCCGCCGGGGATAGCAGATAGGCGACCGTAGCCGCCACATCGTCCGCCGTCACCATGCGGCGCAGCGAGACCCGCTCGAGGTATGTGCGCTCCATCGCCTCGTAGGGGACGTTGGTCTGGCGCGCACGGGCGTCGATGACGCCGGTCATGCGCGGGCCTTCGACGATGCCGGGCAGGATGGCGTTGACGCGGATGTTCGACGGCCCCAGCTCCTTGGCCAGGCTCTGCGTAAAGCCGATCACGCCGAATTTGGCCGCCGAATAGGGCGTGCGGAACGCATAGCCGTGCCGTCCGGCGGCGGACGACATGTTGACGATGGCGCCGCCGCCCGCCGCTTTCAGCAACGGCGTCGCGTGATGCGCGCAGAGGAACTGCCCGGTCAGGCAGACGTCGAGCGTGCGCCGCCAATCCGCCGGCGTTATTTCCTCCACGCCGCCAGTCGGCCCGGCGACGCCGGCGTTGTTGATGAGCGCATCGAGGCCGCCGAGCGAGGCGCGCGCGTCTGCAAACAACCTGTCGACGTCCGCCTCCGAGGCTACGTCGGCCTTGGTCGCGCCCGCCGTTGGATGGGCGGCGCGGAAGGCGTCGAGGAAGGCGTCTGAAACGTCGCAAATATGCACGCGGGCGCCGCGCGCGATCAGGAGATCGCTGATCGCGCGCCCAATCCCCGAGGCGCCGGCGGTGACGATCACCCGCAGGCCGCGCGGCAGGGCGAACACGTCTTCAGTCATGGGCGACTCTCCTCATCAGCTTCGCCTCTCGCGCAGCGCCATGACGGCGGCCAGCACCACGAGGCCGAATACAATCGTGCGCGTCGCGTAGGGCAGGGTGGTGCCCGCCAGCAAGGTTTGCAGAGCGGTCAGCAGCAACGCGCCGCCGAGCATGCCGAGATAATGGCCGCGCCCGCCGGTGATCAGCGCGCCGCCGATCACCACGACGGCGATCGACGGCAACAGATATTCGTCGCCCATGCCGAGGCTCGCCTGACCCGAAAAGCCGGTCAGCAGCGCGCCGACGATGGCCGAGCAGACGCCGGAGAGCATGTAGACGCCGATAAGCGTCTTGCCGACGGGGACGCCGGACAGCGCGGCGACCCGTTCGCCATTGCCGATGGCGTAGACGCGGCGCCCGAAGGGCGTCTTGCCGAGCAACAGCACGGCCACCACGATGAACAGGGCGACGAATCCGACGACCGGCGTGACCGGCCATTCCTGCCCGGTCATGAAGCGGCGCAGCAGGGGCGAGGAGAAGCCGTCCGGCGTGCCGTTGGAATAGAGCAGCGCCAGTCCCTGCAACACGCCGTTGACGGCGAGCGTCATGACGATGGGCGAGACGCCGAGCCCCACGATCCCGAGGCCGTTGACCACACCAACCGCCGCCCCCGCCAGCAAGGCGAGCGGCAGCGCGTAGAGCAGCGCGGCGTCTGAGCCCTTCACCATGCCGGCGAGCAAAATGCCGGTGAGGCCGATGGTCCACGGCACGGAGAGATCGAGGCCGCCTGTGAGGATAACGGCGCCCTGGCCCAACGCCAGCACGGCGAGGAAGGAACTCAGAACGATGATCGAGTTGTAGTAGCTCCAATGCGTCAGCGCGTGGCCGAGGCTCGCCTGCGTGGCGACGACGACCAGCGCGAAGCAGACATAGGCCGGCAGCGAGAACCGTAGCGCTTCAGCGTTGCGCACCCACCAGGTCGGCGTTGGCGCGGCGGCGCGCGCCTCGAGTAACGCGACGTGGCCAAGTTGAAGACGCCGGGGCGCCGGCGGGCGCTGGTTCGGTAGCCGTTCTTCGCGTCGCGCGCGCAGGCGCAGGGCGAAATGGCGAATCTGGCGGAACAAGGGGGACCCGGCGTGAAGGGAGCCGCCGAGAACGGCGAGGATCAGGATTGAGCCCTCCGCTATGGTCGAGTAATAGGCGGAGACGTTCAGCACCAAGAGAATGTTGACCACCATCATCAGCACATAGGCGCCGAACACCGAGCCCAGCGGCCCGCCGCGCCCGCCGCCCAATGTGGTGCCGCCGACGACGACGGCGGCGAACATCTGCAACAGGATCGGCGAACCAATCAAGGGATCTGCCGAGCCCGTCTGCGCGCTGATGAGCACGCCCGCCAACCCGTAGCAGCCGCCGCCGATCACATAGACGAGGAACTGGACCAGACCGGTGCGCACGCCCACCGCGCGCGCCGCCTCGAAATCGCTGCCCACCGCATAAACCGCCACGCCGGGGTTGCTGCGCTTGAACCACGCCCACAACAACAAGACGACGGCGATCAGAAGGATGGGCTTGGGCAGCGCGTTGGGGATGGCGTCGCCGACCAGCAGGTCGGCCAGCGCGGGCGACACCATGCCGCCGGGCTTGTCCATGATCAACAGGGTGACGCCTTGCAGGATGAACATCGTGGCGAGCGTCACGACGATAGGTTGCATGCGCAACACGGCGACGAAGAAGCCGTTGAAGGCGCCCGAGACCATGCCGACGCCTACCCCCGCCGCCACCAGCACGAACGGCGACAGGCCGGGGTTCTGCAAATAAGAGGCGAGCACGACATTGACCAGCGAGATGACGGCGCCCGCTGACAGGTCGAAGCCGCCCGACAGGACGACGATGGTCTGCCCGATGGCGGCCAGCGCTAGCGTCGCGCCGCTCGCCGCCATTTGCGACAGGTCGTAATAGGAGAGACGCACTGAGCCGATGCTGGAGACCGTCGCCAGCAGAATCAGGAACACAGCGACGGCGACGCCAAGGCCCCTGACGCGTCCGAGCCGGTTGATGAGGATGGGCGGGGCTGGCGGCGCCGCGAGGTCGCCCTGGGCGGCGCTCGGAGTCATGCCGCCCTCACGTCCGTCTCGGCGCCGAGCGCGGCGCGCAGGATCGCTTCTTCAGACAGCCTCTCGCGCGGAATCTCCTCGGCGATCCGCCCCTGATAAAACACCAGCGCGCGATCGGCCAGATGCACGATCTCGGGAATTTCGGTGGAATAGAACAGCACCGCGCCGCCCGCGTCGGCATAGGCGCGGATCAGGCGGTAAAGTTCGTTCTTGGTGCCGACGTCGATGCCGCGCGTGGGATCGTAGAGCAGCAGCACCCGGCTTTCGGCCAACAACCATTTGGCGATGGCGATCTTCTGCTGGTTGCCGCCGGAAAAGGCGCCGACGCGGGTCCACAAAGCGCGGCGGTCCACATCGACGCGCTCAAATACGGCCTCGACCGCCGCCGTCTCGGCGGCGCTGTCGATCAACAGGCGCGAAAAGCGCGTGATGACGGGCAGCGAGGCGTTGTGCTTGCCGCTGAGCTTTAGCGACAACGCCTCCGTCTTGCGGTCCTCGGGAACGAGGCTGATGCCGATATTGGCGCGGATCGCGTCGGTCGGCGAGGTGATGACGATGGGCAGGCCATCGACGCGCAATTGCCCGGCGCGCAGATCGGTCATGCCGAAGCAGGCGAGGAACAAATCGAGTTGCCCCATGCCCTGCAACCCCGCGACGCCGAGCACTTCACCAGCGTGGAGCGAGAACGACGCGTCGCGCAGTTTGCCCGACGTCGTCAGCCGCTCGCCGCCGAGCACCTCCGCGCCCAGCGCGCGCTCAGCCTCAGGGCGCGGCGGAAACGCATGTTCGAGCGCGCGCCCGGCGATCATGGCGATCACTTCGTCGTCGCTGAAATCAGCGACGCGGCCCGTCGCGATATGGCGGCCGTTGCGCAGCACGGTCACGCTGTCGCAAAAGGCGCGCACCTCGCGCAGCCGATGCGAAATGAACAAAGTCGTCACGCCCTTCGCGCGCTGGTCGGCGATGATCCGCCCCAACCAATCGACGTCGCGGCCCGACAGCGTCGAAGTCGGCTCGTCGAGCAACAGGAGGCGCGGCTCGCGAAACAGCGCGCGCGCGATCTCGATCTTCTGCCGCACGGCGAGATCGAGGTCGCGGATTTCCTCGTCGAGATGAATGTCGTCGAGGCCGAGGCCGGCGAAATGCCGCGTCACCGCCGCGCGCGCGGCGCGGCGCTTGATGGCGCCGAAGCGGCCTGTCGGCGCCCTGGGCAGCATCATATTCTCCAGCACCGTGAGGTCGCCAACCAGCGTCATTTCCTGAAACGCGGTCTGCACGCCCTGACGCTGTGCGTCGCGCGGCGAGGCGAGGCGCACGGGGCGTCCGAAAAGGCGGAAGGCGCCGGAATCGGGCTCCGCCAGCCCCGACAGCAACTTGACGATGGTCGATTTGCCTGCGCCGTTCTCGCCGAGCAGCGCATGCACGGACCCCCGCGCAATCGCGAAGGAAACGTCGTCAACCGCGACGGTCGCGCCATAGGCCTTGCGCATGGCGTCCACGGCGACGGCGATCTCGCCGTCGCCGTTCGCCGTAGCTTTATCCGTCACGCCAAATCCTCACGGCTCGGGCTGTCCAACCAACGCCGCCTGCAGGCCAATCTCCGGCGTTTCGGGCGAGTAGATTGAGGCGAACCAACCGGGATTGGGAACGAGAGATGGCGGGAACGCGTTGCAGCCGTCCTTCATCTCCGCCCATGTTCCCTCCTTGCAATATTTGACGGTTTCGCTGGTCACCAGAGGCAGCGGCAGCGTGATGTGCTTGGGGATGTCCTTGCCTTCCAGCTTCTGCACCGCCAGCTTCAACGCATAGCCGCCGGCATAGGGCGGGGAGGCGTAGGAGATGCGCGGCGCGGCCATCGGCGCATAGGTCCCGTTGGCGCCTTCCACCTCGGCGCTGGCGGGCAGCATCTGGATGCGGCCGCCATTCGAACCTTCGCCCGCGCAGGGTTTCAGTTGATCCGGCTTCTTGCCGGCCTCGATCTGCATGGTGTTGGCGGTGTAGCAGCCAACCTGCGTCCACAGCCCGTCGATCTGGTCCCAGTTGTGCGTCGCGAGGATCTTCGACAATTCCGTGCGTGCGACGGCCTGACTCCACATGCCGACCGCCTCGCCGACGACC
>Ga0209698_10000220_pt1 | contig 61997 bp, 58 predicted proteins | sample LitLauG_LLR_2012_FD_187203 | JGI IMG/M metagenome (GOLD analysis project Ga0209698, IMG submission 187203) | Freshwater sediment microbial communities from Pennsylvania, USA - Little Laurel Run_MetaG_LLR_2012 (SPAdes) (version 2) | ecosystem: Environmental > Aquatic > Freshwater > Creek >... | reverse complement strand
ACGTTGCTGCGCGTGCCTCCGTGGATCACCCCGGGGCTCACCGTGACGCCTTCGGCGAGCTTGGTGAATCCGGCAACGCGCTCCAACTGCCGCGACATCTCGACGATGGCGTTCGCGCCGTTTGCGAAATCCACGCCCGCATGCGACGCGCGTCCGCGTACCGTAATCGTGTAATCGCCGACCCCTTTACGCGCGGTTTTGAGCTTGCCTTCGAGACCCGTACCAGGCTCCAGCACCAGCACGGCGTCGCTCACGCGCGCGGCTTCTTCGGTGAGCGCACGGGACGAATCGCTGCCTACTTCTTCATCGGCATTCACCTGCAGTACGACCTTCTTCGCCACCGGAGCGTCCAGTTCGCGCAAGGCGCGCATCGCGAAGATGAAGAACGCGATGCCGGCTTTCATATCCAGCACGCCCGGTCCCCACAAGCGTCCTTTCTTTTCGAGGAAGGGCATGGTGTTCAGCGTCCCGAGGCTCCAGACGGTGTCAGAATGCCCCAGCGCTAGGATCTGCCCCGACTTCTTCGCGCCCGGCAGCGAGAATTCGAAGCGAGCATGCCCGCCAGGGAAGCGTTTCACCTTGGCGATGTCCGAAACGCGCGCGGACAAAAGATCGACAAAGCGTTTGATGTCGGTCGGACTGTCAGAGGGTGATTCGCACTCGACAAATTCGCGGGTGAGGGCGATGATGTCCTTCTGGCGCTGCTTGGCGTAACGGAGAAACGGGTCCATAGAAAGGCCAGTATGACACGGCTTGGCTGTTATACTTGAAATCGCATGCCTGTCATGGATATCCAGCAAATCTGGGACATCCTTCCTCACCGTTATCCGATGCTGTTAGTGGATCGCATCGTGGAGCTGGAGGAAGAGCGCGTTGTCGGGATCAAGAACGTCACCATTAACGAACCTTTTTTCACCGGCCATTTTCCTGAAATTCCGGTGATGCCCGGCGTCCTCATCATTGAAGCCATGGCGCAGGTGGCGGGGATTCTGGTGCTGAGCTCCATTCCCGACCGCAAGACGAAGCTGGTTCTGCTGGCCTCGGTCAACGAGGCGAAATTTCGCAGGCCCGTGGTGCCTGGGGACCAGCTCAGGATTGAAATGAAAGTGCTGAAGCGCAAGGCGACCATCGCCAAAATGAACGGCGTCGCCACCGTGGATGGAGTGGTGGTGGCCGAGGCCGAAATGATGTGCAAACTGGCGGACCGCCTGCAACCGAAGGCCTGACGAGTGATTCATCCCACCGCGATTGTCGATCCTCGCGCGCTTGTGGCGGAATCGGCTGAAATCGGCCCTTATTGCGTTATCGGCGCGGACGTGGAAATCGGCGCGCGAACAAAACTGATGGGCCATGTTTTTTGCGAAGGCCCACTCGAAATCGGCGAGGATAACGTATTTTTTCCGTTTGCGAGCGTCGGCGCCGCGCCCCAGGACCTGAAATATCGCGGCGAGCGCAGCGCCACGCGCATTGGGCACCGCAATAAAATCCGCGAATTCGTCACCATCCACCGCGGCACCGATGGCGGAGGCATGCTCACCACGCTGGGCAACGATAATCTGCTGATGGCCTACGTCCATGCCGCGCACGACGTTCACATTGGCAGCCATACGGTGCTGGCCAACGCAGCCACGCTGGGCGGACACGTTACGGTGGGCGATTGGGCCGTGATCGGCGCGTCCACCGGAGTGCACCAGTTCTGCCGCATCGGACGCCACTCGATCATCGGAGGATATAGCGTGATCACCCGCGACGTGCTGCCGTTCTCCAACACGGTGACGGATCGCGAGGCTAAGGTGTTCGCCGAAAACTCCACCGGCATGAAGCGCCGCGATTTTTCGGCCAGCACCATCGACGGGCTGCACAAGGCGTTTCGCCTGCTGACGCGCGCTGGCCTCAACACCACGCAGGCGCTGGAGCGCATCGCCGCCGAGGTGGCGCCTTCGCCGGAGCTGGAAGAACTGTTGGAGTTCATCCGCACATCCGAGCGCGGGTTCATCAAATAAATGCGCTACGGGCTCATCGCCGGTAATGGACGCTTTCCCGTGCTCGCGCTGGAAGCGGCGCGCAAAGCGGGCTTGGAGATCGTCGCCATCGGCATTAAAGAGGAAGCGTCGCCGGAGATCGAGGCGCTGGCTGCGCGCTGCCACTGGATTTCCTTGGGCGCTCTGGGTAAGCTGATCGACATCTGCCATAAGGAGCGCATCACCAAGCTGATGATGTGCGGCCAGGTGAAGCACGCCAAGATTTTTTCGTCGATTGTGCCCGATTGGCGGCTCGCCAAGCTGCTGCTGAACATCGAAACCAAGAACACCGAGGGCTTGATTGGCGGCATCGCGCGCGTGTTGAATGACGAAGGCGTGGAGCTGGTGGACTCGACGCTGCTGTTGAAGGATTTGCTCGCGACCGAGGGCACGTTGACCAAGCGCAAGCTGACTGCGGACGAGACGCGCGACATTGAATATGGCCGCAAGGTGGCCAGTACGCTGGCGGGTATCGACGTGGGCCAAAGCGTGGCGATTTCCGACCGTGCTTGCGTCGCGGTGGAGGCTATGGAGGGCACCGATGCCATGCTGCGGCGCGCTGCGGCGCTGGTGGAAGGCAAGCCGCTGCGCCTGGTAAAAGCGTCGCGGCTGCGCAAGCACATGTTGTTCGATGTGCCTGTGGCGGGGCCACAAACTATCGATATTATGAAGGAAACCGGCACCACCGCGCTGGCGATTGATGCGTCGCGCACACTGCTGATCGACCGCGATGAGTTTTTGGTGCGCGCCGACGCCGCGGGCATCGCGATTGCCAGCTATTTGCCGGAAGAGTAATTACGACGTCTGCCAGTTGCGATGTTGGATGAACGTCCGCGGCTCGTAGGTTTTTCCGCGCGCCAGTTGCCTCTGCTCCCGGCGGCTGGTCCACAGCATCACCGGACCCAGCACCATCGCCAGCATGCGATTCAGCAGGCCGAACTCCCGGCCGATTTCAATTCTCAGTTCGCGAATCTGCCGGCTGACGGCTTCGTTGGTGTGTTTCAATTCGCGTTCCATGGCCCAGAGCAGGCCGCTGTACGCCGTTTTGATGGACCGGACTTCCCACTCGAAGCGCTTCCGTATACGCGGGTCCGGATCGTTTTTATAGCGCATCCAGCCCTGCATCGTGGTGCGGCAGATGCGATAGAGGCTCGGCCCGTTGCGCTCAAAATCGCGGCGGAACGCCATTTCAAGAAAATGATTGGACGCTTCGCGCGAAATCGCCGCGTGCTGGAAATTGAATTTGTGCTGCCCGTGAATGTCGGCCAGGTCCACGTCGATCAGACGTTGCTGCTGTTCCATTTCTTTGTAGAGGGGCGTGCCGGGCACGGGCGTATAAAGCATGAACTGGTGAAAATCCGTTTCATGGGAGATGGCGTGCTCTATTTCCTCCGCCATGTTGTCCGGCGTGTGATGTTCCAGGCCGACGATGGTGGAGCCCAGCAGCTTAATGCCGTGCTGGCGCAGTTCGCGCGTCAAGTCCATGGTGTCCTGCCCTTGCAGTTTCGCGTAGCCTGCGTTGGGCGACTCCAGTCCCATCCAGACCCAGGAAATGCCTAGCTCCACCAATTCGCGCGTCGTATATTTGCGCAGCGCATTTGCCGAGGAGAACACGTACAGCGACCACGCCTTACCGTGCGCCTTCATCAGGTCCAGCAGTTCCAGGGCGCGCTTGCGATACAACAGGAAATTTTCGTCCATGACGAAGAACGTGCGTACCTTCATCGACGATTCCAGTTCGCACATCACGTCGAACAGCTCCGCGCCCGTCTGGTAGAAGTTGAGGAATTTTCCCTTGCCTCCGAAAAACGCCGAGGTGGTGCAGAAGTTGCATCCCATGGGGCAGCCGACCGAAGGAATAATCGTGGCCGCGGTGGCGCCGGCGGGCGTGGGAATTTTCAGGCCCATGGTGCGCAGGTCGAAACCGGAAACGATGTGCGGATGGCGGATGGGCGCGGTTGCGTCTTCGCCCAAGAAGCGCCGCATCCAAGATATACCGTCGCCGCGTACGATGTGGTCGGCGTCAATCATCTGCTCAATGCCGGGAATCGCCGCGACGTGTCCGCCGATGACGATGGTCGAGCTGGGCGAAAGCTCCCGCACCATGCGGCACATCTCCCGCACTTTGCCGACGTTGACGATAATCGCCGAGATGCCGACGATGTCGTAGCGATTTTCGGTCAGCGCCTCGGCGAAGGCTTCGCGGGTGGGAAAATCCAACAGCGTGGAGGGCGCGGCGATATTTTCCTGGATCATCATGATGCCCCAGGAGCGATGAAACATGCGCAGGGAAAAACAACCCTGCGCGCGCGTCACCTGGTTATGATAAAGCTCCATCGGATTGATGCGGCGGCTGCCAAATTCGTCGTCCTGGGCGTAGGGTCCAAACACGGACGAGAGAAGAACGCGGGCGGAACTGCCCTTGGGATGTGCGGTCACTGCGGGAACTCCCTCTGCTGATTCGATGCTACACCTGGGGTGGCGTAGTGACGGTAATATTTGTGTAATAACGCGCCATTGTGTACTCGCCTCTTGTGGGGCGAACTGCTCGGCTGGCAGGGGCGTTTCGAGCCGGGTCGAAACGCCCCTGCCGGCTTAATAGCCCGCCCCACATGATCGGTAGGTTAGACCCGTTTTTGATTTTTGGCGCTAGTGCTTCACTACCTTGCCGGCCTTCATGACGAAGGAGACCTTGCGGACTGCTGTGATATCCTCCAGCGGATTGCCATCCACCGCGACCAGATCTGCTTCGAAGCCTGGGGCGATGATGCCGATTTTATCGCCCAATCCCAGCGAGGCGGCGGCCATGGACGTGGCGCTGACGATTGCGTCCATCGGCTTATCGCCTCCGTCCTTCACGCGATAGATGAACTCTTCGAAATTGCGCCCATGCGAGCCGGCGACGGCGTCGGTGCCGAAGACGATCCTCACGCCGTGCGCACGGGCGCGGCGCAGCACGTCGGCCACCAGCGGCAGAGCCTTCTCCATATACGCGAAGCCTCCCTCGTTGTAATTGCCGATGCCCAGGTACTTCGGCTTGTTGTCGATGTAATTATGGAGGACCAGGAAATTGGGATCGAAGAACACGCCGCGCTCGCGCATCAGGTCGAGCGTGGCGTCGTCCAGCATGGTGCCGTGCTCAATGCCGGTGCATCCCGCCAGGATCGACGCGCGGGCGCCGTCGGTGGCATGGGCGTGAACCACCGCGCGAAGGCCCTGAGCCTTGGCCTCGCCGCAGGCCGCTTTGATTTGTTCAGTGGTCATGGTCTGCTTGCCTCCGTCGCGGATGCTGGCGGTGGCGAAGATCTTCACCACGTCCGCGCCTTCGCGCTTGGCCTGACGGACGAGTTCACGGATTTTGTCGGGATCGCCGGAACGCTCGTTGATCTGACGCAGCGAGGTGAGAATGCGCGGGCCTTCGCGCTCACCTTTATTGATGGAATCGCGCAGAGGGCCGTCGATCATGGCGCCGAGGCTTTGAATGGTCGTAAAGCCGGCCAGCAGCGTCAGGCGCGCGTTTTCCGAGGCGTAGCGCATCTGCTGTTCCTGCGATTCGCGGCCGGCGAAATAGCGGCCGTTTTCATCGAAGTGCCAGTTGGGATGGGTGTGCGTGTCGATCCACCCGGGCATCAGGGTCATGCCCTTCAGGTCGTAATCGGGCTTGGCGGTGCCGCCGATGCTCACGATCTTGCCGTTTCCGACCGTGAGGGTTGTCTCGCGCAACACGCTGCCCTTGCCGTCAAGAATGCGGCCGGCGTGAATCACGACGGTTTGGGCTGAGCAGGCGACGGTGGCGGCCAGGAACAGGAATTTCATTCACACATCATACCTTCGCGGGGCACGGCGCCGCGCCACAACTGACCTACGGCTCGATCGAGCGAAGGTAAGCGCGGACGCGCTGAAGCAGTTCGTCGTCCTCCGTCGCCGGGTCGCGGGCTTCCTGAAACAGCGTCAGGACCTGCGCGCGCGCCACGGCGGGAAAGGCCTCAACAAACTGTCCGACGCTTTTTCCGGCCTCCAAATAATCAAAGATCGCGCTGACTGGTACATCTGTGCCACGAAAGATCGGCACGCCGGCAGCGCGGACGACCGAGGATCGCTGTGGTGAGTAGACGGTGATGACAATCCTGGCGCCGAGCTTCGCGGCTTGCTGGAGCGTATCGGCCGACAACAGGAAGGCTGCTGACGACGGCTGATCGCATGCCTGGATGCCGACGTTGAAGTCGCGCGCCTTCGCCTCGTTCCACAGTTTCTTTGCGGGCCTCGGCAGGGCGCGGATCAACTCGCAGAACGCGCGAATGGTGCCGTCGACGTCCTTGGTCCGCTTGGAAACTTCCAGGAACGCTTCATAGGAGCGCCGAAATCGCCCTACATGGAGGACGAACACTTTCTTGCCGAAGGCATCGACCAGTGGCTGAAGGTCAGAACTGGAGCAAATCTCCAGATCGACGTTCCTAAAATGAGTCTGGTCGGGGTTGCCCTTCTGGATCACCATGCACCCACTACGTTCTCACCTCTCACCACCTTACGGCAAATGATTCTTGGTTAGAAAATCTTTCGTGGCTTTAAAAATACGGCTGCGTTCGTCTGGCGTGAAGCCGCCGTGCTTTCCTCCGGGGATGGTTACTAGCTCGTTCGGCACGCCGGCTTTATCCAGCGCTTCTTTCAACCGCACCGAGTGCGAATACGGCACCACCGGATCGGCGTCACCCTGGACCATCAGAATCGGCGGCAGGCCGGGGCGCACGTATTCCAGCGGCGAAACGCGCTTGGCGATGGCTTCCTTATTGGGCAGGCTGCCCAGCCACTGAACGGCGTAGCTTTTCTGATTCGGCCCGTCGAGCAAATCGTTCACATCGGTGATGCCATACCAGTCGAGGATCGCGGCGACCTTGGGCAGATCGGGGCCGGGGCACTGGCGGTCCAGGCCGGCGGATTGGGGGATCATGCCCGTGGTCAGCGCGAGGTGGCCTCCGGCGGAATCGCCCGTGGTGACCAGGCGCGTCAGGTCGATGTTATAGTCCTTCGCATGAACAGCGAGGAAGCGCAGCGCACAGAGGCAATCCTCAACGGCAGCGGGCGCGGGGGAGACTCGTTCCAGGCGGTATTCGACGTTGACCACGTTCCAGCCCATTTCGAAGTACGGAAACAGGCTCATCATCGAGCCTTCCTTGGTGCCTCCTGTCCAGCCTCCGCCGTGGATGTAGATGATGGTGGGCTGCGGCGCGGTGACGTCGCGGCGCTGATAGACGTCCAGCTTGGTCTCGTAGTTATTCTGTACGCCGTAAACGATGTTGGGCTTCACGGTGTACTGGTTCTGGGCGTGCGCGGCCCACGACGCGGCGTCGGGTTGGGCAAAGACACTTTGGCAAACGGCGGAGCAGAATAGCATAAACAACGTAGTTCGCATGAGGCTCATGATATCGGACAATAGGGTTGTATGAAAGCCCTTGTGAAGGCCAAGCGCGAGCCGGGGTTGTGGCTCCAAGACATTGAGGCGCCGCAGCCCGGCATCAACGACGTGTTGATCAAGGTGAAGCGGGCGGGCATCTGCGGAACCGACGTCCACATTTACAAATGGGACGATTGGGCGCAGCGCACCATCCCCGTGCCCATGGCGATTGGGCATGAATTCGTGGGCGAGATCGCCGAGGTGGGGTCCAACGTTGCGGATTTTCGGCCCGGCGATATTGTTAGCGGCGAGGGGCACGTGGTGTGTGGAAGATGCCGCAATTGCCTCGCCGGGCGGCGTCATTTGTGTGCGCACACGCAAGGCGTGGGCGTCAACCGCGCCGGAGCGTTCGCCGAATACATCGTCCTGCCGATGACCAACATCTGGAAACACGCGCCGGGCGTGAGCCTGGACATCGCGGCGATTTTCGATCCGTTCGGCAACGCGGTGCATACGGCTCTGTCGTTCCCCGTGCTAGGTGAGGACGTTCTGGTCACCGGCTGCGGGCCCATCGGACTGATGGCCGTCGCCGTGGCGAAGCACGCAGGCGCGCGATTCGTGGTCGCGACGGACGTCAATCCGTTCCGGCTCGCGCTCGCCGAAAAACTGGGCGCGACGGTCGCCGCCGACGTATCGAAGACCACACTGGCGGACGTTCAGAAACAGCTCGGGATGAAGGAAGGCTTCGATGTCGGCCTGGAAATGTCCGGCAACGGCGCGGCGTTCCGCGACATGCTGGCCAATATGAGCCACGGCGGACGCGTCGCTATGCTGGGGATCCCCGATAAGGACATGTCCATCGACTGGCGGACGGTGGTGTTCAACATGCTCACCATCAAGGGCATCTACGGCCGCGAAATGTACGAAACCTGGTACAAGATGACGGTGATGCTCGAATCGGGGTTGGATATTACGCCGGTGATCACGCACCGGTTCCCGATCGACGAGTATGAAAAAGGCTTCCACGCCATGATCGGCGGCGACGCGGCGAAGGTCGTACTGAGTTTTGAGTGAAATTCTCTATGGCCAGGGGCCAACGTTGGTGACGGAGGTGCATGCAACTCCGTTCCAGCCGTAGCCGGCCGTCGTGTTCACATTTCCCGCGATCAGGGATGGGCAAAAGACATTTGGCCCCAGGATGCCTGACAGGATGTTGTGCCTGAAAATGGAGTTCGCTGGAATGGTGACAAGGCTGCCGATGTTGAAGGTCGGAGGAGAGTACGATCCGGACGCGGTGAAGGAAACGTCTTGAATCGCCACGCCCGTGGCGCCCAGGAAGTTGGCCACGTGATGACTCCCGCGGAGGGAACTCGTTTGGAGCGTCAGGAAGCCGTTCCGGAGGACCACATTCGATGGTGTTGCGGTGGGAGAGGTACTGAGGCAATCGATATAATTCGGCGTGTTTTGATCCCACGCGCAACCGATGGTGAAGCCGTTCAAATCCAATGTTACGTTGCTGGCGTTGATGACAACGGCGGCGGCATCCAAAGGCGCCGCGAGATTTCCCGCTAGCCTGTAGCTTCCCGGTTGCGAAATCGTGTACGGGAATCCTCCCGCGGCCAGCACGGCTGACTGATTGATCAAAGTGACGCCATCGACACCAAAGGCGGGAATCGCGGTGGCGATCAGCGCGAGCATCGTCGTTCTCATTAGACGTTCTCCTATCATTGCGCTGCGGTGGTCGAGGCGAATGTGCAGGTGCTAGGGTTAGGGCCGATCGTTTCAAGCCCGAGAGTTGCAGCGGCGCTCACCAAGGAAGGGCAGTAGACGGTGAAGCTCGAGTCCGGCGCTGTCACGTTCAGAATCCGCGTAAAAGAGCCGAATAGGAGTCCGGTGGTATTGCCCCCCGCGTTGACAGAGAGGAACAGATCCTGCAGCGTCCAGCCCTGCCCCAGGGCTGCTTGATCGGGCCGCACCACGAAAGTAAAGCCGACAATATTTCCGTTGCGAATGGTTATTCCCGAGACTTGAGATAAGGAGAAAATCCCGCTTAAAGAACCCGAGCCGGTGATGCTGAATCCATTCAGATCAAGTACCACATTCGAAGCCGCGATCTGGATCCCGTTCACGCCGGCCGGCACGGTCAGGTTTCCCGACAGCTTGTAGCTCCCCGGCTGGGAGATCGTATAGGGAAACCCTCCCGCCGCCGTCACGGTGGATTGATTGATCAAAACCACGCCATCGACCGCAAAGGCGGGAATCGACGCCGCTACCAGGAACGCGAGCAACTTCCATTTCATAGAATTCCTCCTTGTCTTTTTCGAAGTAATAACCCCAATAGCCCGCCGCAGCACAACAAGACTGCCGACGGCTCCGGCACGCTCGAATACCCCATAATCGAGCCTTGAATATCGGTCGTTCCGTCGTCCTCCAGCAGATCCATGGGATGCGGTTGGTCCAGACCCGTCGCCGCGACGTTCGCTGCGTTCAGCAGCGCCGCCGGTATCCGGAAATTCGCGGTCAATTCGTTGCCCGCGGCACAGCCGCTGCCCGTGTTCAGGCAGCCGAGCAGGCTGAAGATGTCGTTCGCGCCGCTCGCTGTGATGGTCAGGCTGAGGCTCGAAAAACCGCTCTCGCTGGCAGGGGCTGCAGGCACGCTGAAAAGCAGACTCGAAGGAGCGAACGTCCCCGTTCCCAGGGTTCCCGGAACCGCCAGCATCAGCGTGAATGGATCGCCATCCGCAATTCCGTTCAACGCCGTATTATTCGCCGCCGGGCCCGTGCCGTCCGAAACCGACTGTGTGATGGTGCCGGAGATGACGATGGTCCCAGCCGAGGCGGCCGCGCAACAGGCTAAACAGATAATCAGGAGAGGTTTCATAAACGTCATGTCCGCTTCCCGCGAAACACGCTAAGCAAAACGATCCCCGCCGCGACGGCCCACAGCGTCGCGGGTTCCGGCGCGGTGGCCGTGGTCGCAGTGGGATCCATGTAGTTGAACCCCAGTCCCGATGTGACTAACCCATTCGATACAAGTTGGCCGTTCTGGTCCAGCACCTCTGCCGGACCGAAAACGCCGGTATGGCTGAAGTCGGCGGTTTCACCGGCTGTCGGTGCCTGGGGCCCTGAGACGTAAGGCGGCTGGTTCGTGTAAACATCGGCGTTGAGTCCGGCGCTGAACTCCACGTAGACCGGTGCGCCGGGCGTGGTCGGGATGGTCAGCGTGATTGTCTGTTGGAACTGTCCACCAGCGGTGAAATTGGTCTGAAAGTTTCCCGGGCAGGGCGTCCCCAACACTTGCGGGTTGGAAGTGTAAGTACACCCCACGCCGAAGTGCAGCCCTACCGTCGAATAGGTCGAGTTCTTGATCGGGGTATCGACTGTTCCATCCACCGTGATGGGAATGACGATCGTGTATCCGTTCGCCGTCAGCGTATCCGCGACCGCAACCGTACTGTAGACGCCCGCGTCTCCGTTATCCTGACCATATGCGGTGGCGTAGAGCCCGAAGGAGCCGCCGCCGAATCTGGCAGTGCCTCCGTCGGAGAACAGGCCGTAGCCTGCATTCGACGCTTGCGCAAACAGATTCGCGTTCGTCAGCAGGTTGTAACTCTGAACATCGTTCCCGCCGGGGAGCACCCCGCCGACGGTGGGATCGTAGGGGTCCACTCCGGCCGCCGCCGCATTGGTCCAACTCGACGCCGCCAATGGGACGCCGCATAGGACCATGAGCAGGCCCTCCACGAGGGGCGATTGTCTGGTTTTCATGCTATTCTTCCTTTTCTGAATTTGCGGATCCCGAACATCACCGTGCCAACAACCCCGCGAGGCGCTCCCGCGATCGGTAGACGGCCAAGCTTACAATTCCCAGCCCGATGAGCAGCCCTGTCGTGGGAGCCGGCGTGGCCGCCAGCCCAGCGGCGGAAATATTCAGCGATCCGGCCCACGACACCAGGTTCCCGAGGTTGCATCCGCCCACCTGCCCGGTGGCCTGAACGGAAACGGTGTGAAGTCCTGCCGCGAGGGAGGGCGTCGTCACCGTGATCGATTGTCCAGGCGCCAGAAACGGGTTGGACGAGCCGGGATAGGTAGCGGGCGATCCATCCACTTGAATCAGAAACTGTGCATTCGAGCATCCGCCGGTCGACGCCGTAAACGTCAGTGACGCGACGCCTGGGCTCGGCAGGTTGAAGGTATTGCTGTAAGCCGGGCTGCATACCTGGCCGCTGCTGTTGCATGTGATGCTGACAGGGTCCAGGATCTGGGCATAGACCGGCGCCGCGGCAGCCAATGCGACGCCGGAAAGTAAAATTCGGGTAAGGTTCAAGACACTCCTCCTGGGTTGGGATTCTGGAGCATGAGGCGCTTTCTGCGCCTGAGATTTTTGTGAGAAAATTCTTCTCATGTCCGGAAACGGTGGAGCGCTCCGTTTTGACGCTTTCCGTCTCGACGTTGTCGAACGATCCTTGCGACGCGCCGGCGTGCCAGTTCCCGTCACGGCCAAGGTCTTCGACGTGCTCGCCTACTTGGCGGCAAATCCTGGCCGCCTGGTGTCGCGCGCCGAACTGATGTCCGCCGTGTGGCCGGACGTTGTCGTCGAGGACGTGACGCTGGCGCGCACCGTCTCCGATCTGCGCAAGGCGCTGCGCGCGGCCGGGGCGGAGACGCAATTTCTGGAAACCGTTCCCAAATTCGGCTACCGTTTTACCGCCGAAGTGACGCGCGGCGTCGAAGAACCTGCAAAGGTGGATGTTCCCTCACGCATCGGCCTGCGCGCTGGGTTCGTCGGGCTGGTGCTGCTAATGCTGGCGGCGCTGATGATCGGGCGGAACTTTCTGCCGGCCCGCGGGCCGGAGGTGCACTCCATCGCGGTGCTGCCGCTCGAGACGCTGGGCGGCGCGCGTGACGAGGTCTTCGAGCTGGGCATCGCCGATACGCTGATCTCGCGCCTCAGCCAGTTGCCGGGGCTGGAGGTCCGCTCGATCGACGCGGTCCGGCGCTACGCGGGCACGGAAGCCGATCCGAAGAAAGTGGGCGAGGCGCTGCGGGTGGACGCCGTGCTCGAAGGCACCATGCATGAGAGCGAAGGGATGCGGCGCATCAATCTGCGCCTCGTCTCGACCAAGGATGGAAAATCGCACTGGAGCCAGAGCTTCGATGAAAAAGCGGGGGAGTTGTTTCCGCTGGAAGACGCCATTTCGACCGCAGCGGCGTCGGCGCTCGCGCTGAAGCTCAGCTCGGCCGACAGCCGCAAGCTCGCGGAGAAGCCCACTCGCGATGAGGAGGCTTTTCGCCTGTATCTGGAGGGCCGCTACTATCTGGCTCGGCGCGACGGACCCGGCTTCGACAAGGCCATTGCATTGTTTGAAGGCGCTCTGGCACGTGACGCCAACTTCGCCGAGGCGCACGTGGGGCTGGCGGACGCATGGATGATCCGCTACGACCCCAAATGGCCCGGTGGACGCGACCGTACAATCGAAAACGTGAGGGCGCACGCGCGGAGGGCCGCTGAGTTGAAGCCGTCGCTCGGCGCGCCTTACCGGGTTCTGGCCTTGGTGGCGGAAAACTACGATTACGACCGCAAGCTCACCGAGCAGATGTATCGCAAGGCGATTGAAGTGGAGCCGAACGAGGCGACCTCCCACCACTTCTACGGCGAGTTTCTCGGTTTGACTGGGCGCTTTCAGGAGGCCGAGCGCGAGATGCAGATCGCCTACCGCCTGGACCCCGTTTCGCTGATCCTGCAGACGGATTGGGCGCGCGTGGCGTATTGGGCACGCCAATGGGACGTGGCCGAGCAGCGGCTGAACAAGGTTCTGGAGGCCGATCCAAGGTTCTATCGCGCGCTGATCCAGTTGTTCCTCACGCGCCTGATGCGGCGCGACATCGCTGGGGCGCGGGAGACGCTCAAGAGTATTGAAGCAGATCACGGTTCGAATCCTCTGCCGTCGGCGATGCTGGCCGCGGTGGAGCGCGACGCGAAGGAACTGGATCGCGACCTGACGCTGATCCTAGCGCAGCCGGGTCGAAATAATCCCATGGGTGCGCCGCTTGCGCTGGCGATGGGCGGCCGAAAAATGGAATCGCTTAAACTGCTGCGTCAGGTGATGGCGCGCCGCGAGGATGCAGGTGTGATTGGCCTTGAAGTGGAGCCGATGTGGGACAACCTGCGCGGCGAGCCGGAATTCCAGGCCATGCTCACCGCCATGGGCGTTTCCGAGCCGGGAACCTCCAACCCGCGATAACAGTTTCTAAATTTACTCAGGTTTCATCGATCCGTTGCCAATCCGTCAGGACCTGCTTGTTATCTTCCCCTGAGCGTCTACTCTCGACCGTTACAGGGAGAGACGAAATTCAAGGAGACTACACAAGATGAAGTCGAGGACCGTATTGCTGTATCTGGCGGGCGTTGCAGGAGCAAGTATTGCCCTGGCCGGCGAAGGCCCCGTGCCCCAAGGCGTGCCGCGCCTGGACCACGTGTTCGTCGTTATGATGGAAAACCACGGTATAGCCCAGGTGTTAAACAACCCGAGCCTGCCGTTCACCAACACGTTGATTGGTCTTGCGAATACCGCAACCAACTACTTCGCGATCGCGCATCCCAGTTCCACGAATTACCTGGAGATCGTGGGCGGAACGAATTTCGGAGTTCATAGCGACAATTACCCGGACTGGCACAACTTCAACTGCACGACCAATCTCGCCTCGGGCACCGTATCCACCGATAACCCGGCCTCGCCGCCGATTTGCCCTATCTCCGGCACAGGCACAGACGCCGCGACCCCTGCCATCGACACCACCAACGAAACCAGCGGCCCCCCGGGCGTCAACAACATCGACGGCACGCAGTCGATTCCGGCCGCTACGAATATCTCCGGTAAGACGATCGCCGATCAACTGGCCGAGGTAGGCATGACTTGGAAAAGCTATCAGGAAGGCCTTCCTCCGGGAGGAGCGGACGGCGTGAATTACAGCGACGGCGTCTACACCAATCTGACCGACTTCTCGAAGATTACGCCGGCCCTGACGCCGCCGCTTTCGCCCAGCGACATTGTGTATCTCTACGCCGCCAAGCACAATCCGTTCGTCTACTTCCGCAGCATTCAGGAAGGCGAGCAGCCGGGCAGCGACCTGACCAACGTCGTGGGCTTCGACGGCGCGGGCGGTCTGTACGCCGATCTGGCCGCCGGCACGGTTCCGAACTTTTCGTTCATTGCTCCGAACCAGTGCAACGATCAGCACGGACGCGGAAACGGCGGACCGTATTGCGCCTTCGACCCCAACGATAACGGAACGCAGACCGGCCTGAATCCAGCCCTGATGCATCGCGGCGACGTGGCGTTGAAGCAAATCGTCACCGCCATCAAGAAGTCTCCGGTCTGGGCGCAGGGCCACAACGCGATTGCGATTGTCTGGGATGAAGACGACTACAGCGTTTCGCCCACCGTCAACAAGGTTCTGTTGATCGTGGATACCAATTACGGCACGCACGGAGTGTCGAGCAACGTGGCGTACAACCACTTCTCGCTGCTCAAAACCATGGAAGCGGGCTTCGGCCTGCCCTGCCTGAATCACGCCTGCGATACCAACGTGAGCGTGATCACGGACCTGTTCGGCACCTACTACCAGTAAGCGTCATCCCTGCTGGCGGCGTTATTCCGATAGCGCTGCCAGCACCTGCTCGGCGTGACCTTCGGGTTTTACCTTGGCGAAAATCTTCGCGATCTTGCCGTCCGCGCCGACCACGAACGTGGAGCGCTCAATTCCCATGTATTTCTTCCCGTACATGCTCTTTTCCTTCCACACACCATAGGCCTCGGCGATTTCGTGTGTGGGGTCGGCCACGAACGCGTAAGGCAGGCCGTACTTGGTGGCGAACTTTTCCTGCGCCTCCGGCTTGTCGGGCGAGAGGCCGACGATCACGGTCTTGGCCTTGTCGAATTTCGCGGAGAGGTCGCGGAACTCGCAGGCCTCCTTGGTGCAGCCGGGCGTGTCCGATTTGGGGTAAAAGAAAAGCACTACCCGCTTGCCCTTCTGTTTGGAGAGCTGAAACGCCGCCGATTTGATTTCGGGAGCCTTGTCGCCGATTTGGAGAGCCATATGCGGTGATTGTAGAATAGTAGACATGCAAAAAGGAATCCTCGCGACCGCGGTGCTGGGAGTGGCTGTTTTCGTCGGTGGAAAACTGGCCGCTGCTCCGCCGGCAGGCGACGCAGCCAAGGGCAAGTCCGTTTTCGAAGATAACTGCGCAGTATGCCACAACGCCGACAGCGATGAAAAGAAGATGGGTCCGGGCCTCAAGGGTCTTTTCAAAAAAGCCAAGCTGAAAAACGGCAAGGCCCCCACGGATGCCAACGTCAAAGCGATCATCAATGCCGGCGGTAACGGCATGCCTGCGTATTCCGACATGCTCAGCGACGACGAACGGGCCGACGTGCTCGCCTATTTGAAGACGCTGTAAGTTACACTAGTTAAGTAAGTCCTCATCGTCTAGTCGGCCTAGGACATCGCCCTTTCACGGCGGTAACGGGGGTTCGAATCCCCCTGGGGACGCCATTCCATTTCGCGGCTCGCTAATGCCGTGTATCGGTCCAGACGATGGATGAGGGATGGCTCCAGATCACTCCTCTAAACGCCCGCCCAGTTACCTCGGGGTTTTCTCTAGCCTCGGCATCGTCGGGCTGAAGGTCGTTTGCGGGTACCTGCTGCTGTTAGCCCTGCTGACGGCCATTCATTTCCCCTACCATGTGGACGCGCTTGGCGCCCCCAAGGCTCGAAACGATGCCGGACTGTTCTATGCCGATATTTACTCCGCTGCGGCGCCGCAGAAGGCCTCCCTTGAAACTCCGGCGACTGAGGAAGATTCGCGCTACGTCAGGCTGGCCAAGGAAGCCATCAAGAATGAGCGGATCGTGCCTAAAATTCAGGCGTTCGCCGACAAATACGGCTTGGCGAACAAGCGGGTGCTTGACGTAGGAGCGGGAACCGGTTACCTGCAGGACATCGTTCCGGATTACGTTGGGCTGGACATTTCGCCCTCGGCGCGAGGGTACTTTCACAAGCCGTTTGTGCAGGCGTCGGCCACGGACATGCCTTTTCGGGACAACGAATTCGACGCGCTCTGGTCGGTGTGGGTATTAGAGCATGTGCCCAAGCCCGAGCAGGCCCTGATTGAGATTCGGCGGGTGGTGAAGGACGGCGGCCTGTTGTTCCTGAAGCCTGCCTGGGATTGCAGCTGGTGGTACGCGCAAGGTTATGAAGTCCGGCCATACTCGGATTTCGACCTAGCGGGCAAGGTCAAGAAGGCGAGCCTGCATGTGCTGACGTCGCCTTATTATCGCGGCGCCTCGCTGATGCCGATTCGCTATCTGCGGCAAATGCGAGCGCGTTTGTCCGGCCGGCCGACGCAACTGCACTACCGCTTACTGGAGCCGAATTACGACCAGTATTGGGTTGCGGATTCCGACGCAGTCAACGGCCTCGACTACTTCGAGATGCTGCTCTGGTTCACTTCGCGCGGCGATGAGTGCCTGAATTGCGAAACGAACCCACTGTGGGATGCGAATGAGCTCATTCTGAGGGTCCACAAGAATTAGTTCACACCTTCAGGAACCACCGCCGCTGATACATGACATGCGCCAGGGCGTACATCAGCAGCGTATACGCCACCGCGTAGCCGAGCGACGCGTTCTTGGGTGCCAGTGCGGCCGCGAACACCGTTTTGTAAACCCACTCATGAACGTGCGTCGCGCCGAGCACTTCTTCCACCAGCTCCGATGCCATGTAGACGGCGATGGCGTTCATGCCCATGATCATTAGCGGACGGGCGTGGCGCTGGTAGCCTCGGCCGTCGATCAGCCATAGGAATCCGGCGAAGATGACGAAGTCCAAGCCGGCCATGAACAGGCTGAAGCTGCTGGTCCATAGCTTTTTGTTGATCGGCAGCCAGATGTCGCAAATCAGCCCCAGCGCGATTAGGACACTGCCCGTCAGGTATAGCCACACGGTGCGCTCGGACAGGTCGCGCTTCAGCTTCAGGATTTGCCCGGCGATTACGCCCAACAGCGCGGTGGCGATCGAGGGCAGGGTGCTGATCAGACCCTCCGGGTCCCAGGTTTTCGTGCCGGCGTAGTTGTGCGCGCCCAGCACGACGCGGTCGACGTAGTTGGCGATGTTGTGGCCGACGGCCAGGTCGCCTGCTCCATAGCCGGGCACGGGGACCAGTTTCATGATCAGCCAGTAGGACGCGAGCAGGCCCACGATCCAGGCGATTTGCGCACGCCAACTGGCCGTCAGATAGATGGCCGAGGCGATCAGATAACAGATGGCGATGCGCTGCAGCACTCCCAGAATGCGCTGTGTGGACAGGCTGAAGTCCGGCGCGGCGTAGACGATCAGGCCCAGGACAAAGATGATGGCCGCGCGCCGGGCCGCTTGCGCGAACAGCTTCGATTTCGGGACGCCTGCCGCGAGCTTCTGGCCCAGCGAGAGCGTGATGGCCACGCCTACGATCCACACGAACGACGGAAACACCACGTCGGTGATGGTCCAGCCGTTCCAGTCACTGTGTTTCAACGGGCCGTAGGAGTCAGGGCCGCCGGCGGTGTTCACCAAGACCATCAGCGCCATAGTGGCGCCGCGAAATGCGTCGAGGGAGCAGAGCCGCGAAGTAGGGGCGGTGGCCTGCATGTTTACGGAACCCATTCCCCGTTGCGCATGCGGCGAACCGTCTCGCCTTTGAGGACCAAGTTGGCGGGTTTACCCACCTCGATCGCCACCCCTTCGACCGTCATCCCCAGGCCCTTGGTGATGGCGGAGCCCTTCGGCACGGGCACTTGCGATTGCGGGCCGACGGCGGTGAACTTCCCGTTTTCAATCACGATCACAGAATAATCGATGGGAGGCGACAGTAGCTTCGCGCCGACGATTACTTTTACGCCGGAAGCGTCGGGCATGGTGCAGGAGGCGAGCGGCAATAAAAGAATGAAGAGCAATTTTTTCATCCGAATAATTCCTCAAAAGAAAGCGCGCGCAGGTCGGGGACCAGCACGTCGGGAGCGTGGCCAGCGAGCTCGTCCGCGCCGACCACGCCTGTGCACACGGCGATCGACCGGACGCGATTAGCCTTGGCGGCGAAGATGTCGTTGGGATGGTCGCCGATCAGTGTGATGGGGTCGCCCGGGCCGATCCAGCCTTCTTGTTTCGCGCGACACACGGCGATGCGGACCAATCCGGCGCGGTCGCGGGCAAGTTCGGCGAAGGCTCCAAAGCGGAGGTATTGCTTCAACCCGGCGCGCTCCATTTTCTTCCAGCCGATGCGCGTGAGGTTGCCGGTGACAAGGCCCGTCGGGATGCCCTTGCGCGACAGGCGATAGAGCAGCATGCGCGCGCCAGGACAGACTTTTTTGCGCAGATCGGGGCACCGGCGCGTGTAGATGCGCTCGGCATGACGGATCATTTCAGGCATCTTGCGGCGGATCAGGGCGTGCGACGCGCCGGCCTGCGCCAGCATTTGCGTCAGAATATCGCCGTCCAGCATGCCTTGCGTGGGGATGCTGGCGGTATTGGCGTCCTTCAGGCCGGTGGCTTTGCGCGCGGCTTCTTCCAGCGCGAGCCGGTGCAGAGGACCGGCGCGGCGCACCAGGGTGCCGTCAATATCAAACAGGATCAGACTCTTCATCGATACTTTCACTATAGCGGCTGCTAGAATGGCATCAGATGCAGGTGTTGAAAGCAGGCGCGCACAAACTGCTCCTTCTGGAGCTGGACCCGGAGTTTCTGGAGAACATCGCGCGCCAAGCCGGATTCGAATTTCGGCTGGACGATCAATCGAAACGCGTGGTGCTGGATTTGATGGCCGAGGGACGGCAGACGCCTCTGCTGCTGTTCGACGCGGCCGATCCGGCGAACCTGCACTGGTTTTCGCGCTGCCAGTTCTATGTGGACGGGCTGAGCGGAAGCGTGCTGCAGACACCCATCCAACTGGCCAACCAGCGCGACCCGAAAGGCCGCGCGCTGCCGCATTCCATCCGCGTGCAGATCAACAAAGAACTGCCGGTGGGGTTTCGCTTGCCGAATAAGGCTCCGGTGACTGAGCAGCTGGTTTATAACGTTCTCTACAATTTCCTGAATGCGCTGATGAACACTGGCGTCGGCGTGTGCGGAGGCAAAGTGGTCAGGCCACTGGCCGGGCGGACGGAGCCGATGGGCAACCGGAATTAGCAGCCTAGCGGTGCCCGGTCCACTTCAGTTGGTAAACGTGCTCGACGACCCATTCGACAAGCTCTCCGAAGGACACCATGTTGCTCCAGGCGGAGTTTTGTATCTCCGGCTGAGGGCATGAAGGCTGCGCCAGAGCGAACATAGCCGCGATCAGGAAGAGGGCTAAAGTATTCTTGCGCATCTATACAAGTAGACGATGCGTGAGCCCGGAAGGTTGGGGCGGCGAAGCTGAAGAAATGTTAAATTCGCGGCTCTGCGAGGCTGACACCAACTAGTTTCCTAATTCGAGCCCGTGCTCGTGGAACCGATCAGTGCAGTGGGGCTCGCTGGATTGGGTTCGCGAGTGTACAGATTCGTCGCGCTGAGCGTCTTATAGAGGTTCCCCGCGACCCCGGAAGCCACTGGGCCATTCACCGACTTGCCTCCGGTGAGCATCACCACCACCACGAACTTGTTCCTGCCCGCGTCCACAAAGGACCCGAACCAGCCCATGTGCGCGACAGCACGGTAATCGGTACAGGTGCCCGTTTTGCCATAGATCGGCAGATTGGGGTCCTCTAATCCGGCCCGCCGGGCTGTTCCATATTCGACGGCGCCCATCATGCCGGGCTTGATCTCCGTCACCAGATTGTCGATGTCCAGGCGGCGCTTAATGCGGGGCACCAGGCTCTGGGCTTCCTGATCGGTCTTGGGATACTGCAAGTAATAAAGCGTGCCACCGTTCGCCACAGCGCCGATCAGCGCGGCGTATTCCAGAGGCGTGAGCGAAATGCCGTCCCCGAAGCTGGTCATCATGCCGATGCCCGATTTGGGCTCCGTCACCGGCAAAACACCGGCCTGCTCACCTTGAATATCGAGCCCCGCTTTTTCGCCCAGGCCGAACATCCGCGCGTAATACGACACGCGCTCAAACCCGAGTTTTTCGCCCAGGTTCGCGAAGTATTGATTATTGGAATGCGCCAGAGCCTCGGTCAGCGCGATGGTCTTGCGGCGCGTCAGGTGAAACGGCGTCTCGCGATCCACCACGTTTTCGCTCAGGGCGGCCAGCGCTACGGGAACTTTCACGGTGGAGCATGGCTGATAGCCGCTCTGCAGCGCCAGCTTCTGATTCACCATCGTCAGAACGCGTCCCGTGTTGGCGTCGGTCACCACAATGGCGCCGTTAAACGGACCCAAGGCATCCACTGCGGCGCGGCGGACCATCAGGTCCTCGCCGTCCACGTTATCGCCTTCCACAGCATTTGCGTACGTGGGCACTTTCCAGGTGCTTTTTGAAACCGGACGCTTGGCCGCGGCCGCCACGGGCACTGGAGCTATATGCTTGACAGCAGTCTTCGCAGGTGCACTTTTCGCCGCCGCCGAGGACTTCGCCGCTGTCGATTTCCTGGTGCTCTTATGCACCGTTTTCTTTGCGGTAGTGGAGTCCTGGGGGGCCGAGAAAAGGAACGACGCCGATGCAAACGTTCCCAACACCAGCAATAACATCCCAAATCGAGCCAGAGCGCGCGAGCGAGTAAATGAGAGCAAAGCTTCGTCCTCTACATGAAAATTCGGGCTGGAACTCGAAAGAAACATTGTGCTCTATAGTACTATATGAAGTCAAGGGACAGACCGCTCTGTCCACGGCCATCGCGAAAATCCACAGGTGTAAATTCGAGGCGGGGACAGAGGAGTCTGTCCCGTTCTCTCATGCGGCCGTCCACCCTCCATCTATCGACAGCGCCGCGCCGTTCATAAAGCCGGACTCTTCCGAGGCGAGGTAGACCGCTAAATTGGCTACCTCCTCAGGACGCCCCAGTCGTCCGATGGGTTGACGGGCTTTCAAATCGGCCCGCACCTTCTCTTTTTCGTGCTTGTGATACTTCTCGAGATACCCTTCGACGAACGGCGTGTCGATGGTGCCGGGGCAGATGCAGTTGACGCGGAACTCGGTGGGGTAATCGACGGCCAGTTGCCGGGTGAGCGCGATCACCGCACCCTTGGTCGCGCAGTAAGCAAAGCGCTTCTTTACACCGATTTGCCCCGCGACCGATCCGATATTAATGATCGACCCGTGCGACCCCTTGATCAGCGGCAGCGCGGCCTTGGTGACCAGAAACGTCCCCTCGACGTTCACGCGGAACAGGCGCTGGAGGTCGCTGAGGGCGGTTTCCTCAACGGAACCCACCAGACCGATACCGGCGTTGTTGACCAGAATGTCCAGGTGCTGGATGCCGGCGATGGCTTCGCTGACGGCGCGCTCGTCGGTGACGTCGCAATGGATGTGGCGCGCCCCGGGCAATTCAGCGGCGAGAGCATCGCCGCGCGCGGAATCGATGCTGACGAGAATACAGGAGGCTCCGGCGCGGGTAAAGGCTCGCGCGGTGGCCTCACCGATGCCACTCGAACCTCCGGTGATGAGGGCAACACGGGTATCGAGGCGAAACGGGGAGTGCATCCCACTTATTGTACTCTTGTTCGTTGAAAAATATGGCTTCTTGGAGAAATTTTGCCTGAGGGCGTTTTGTAATATTGTAGCTGTTTCGAATTGAAATCGTAACAAAATGGGGCTATGCTTGCGTTAGTCCCCCGAACTTGAGAAGCGCGCGGCGAGGGTCGGCGCATGAGGTTAAATCGTTTCCATGAAGACAAGTATTTTTAGTTGTGCGGTATTTTTTGTAATCTCCGCCAGTTCCGCTTGGGCTCAATCGGCTGGCGGGCTGGGAGGCATCTCAGGAACTGTCCGGGATTCCTCCGGCGCGTCGGTGCCTAAGGCGAAAGTCCTGGTGGCGAACGCTTCACAAGGCACCAATCGAGAATTGACGACCAACGATTCGGGCCTGTTTACAGCCCCGGCGCTGGTGCCGGGCCCTGGATATAAGGTCACGGTGACGGCCAACGGCTTCAGCACTTGGGAAGCGAAGGATTTGACGCTGCAGGTGGGCCAGAACCTTGATCTGAACATCTTACTGGCGGTTGGACAGACCTCGACCATGGTGGAGGTGACCGAGGCCTCGCCTTTGGTGGAAAGTACGAAGACGGACGTATCCGACGTGGTTGGCACCAAGCAGATTATGGATCTTCCGATCAATGGGCGGCGCGTCGATTCTTTTGTGCTGCTGACCGCCGGCGTCACCAACGATGGGACGTTCGGGCTGCTGACGTTCCGCGGCGTGGCGGGAAATAATTCGTTCCTGGTGGACGGCAACGACGCCACCGAGCAGTTTTATAACGAGAACGCGGGACGCACGCGTATTGCGTCGCAGATTTCGCAGGACGCGGTGCAGGAATTCGAGGTAGTGTCCACCAATATGTCCGCCGAGTACGGGCGGGCGACCGGCGGCGTGGTGAATACCGTCACCCGCAGCGGAACCAATCAACTGCACGGGACGGCGTACTGGTTTTTCCGCAACCAGGATTTCAACGCCCACGATCCGTACGCGTCCATCAATCCGAACGAGACGCGCAACCAGGCGGGCGGCAGCCTGGGAGGCCATCTTATTAAAGACAAGCTATTCTTCTTTTTGAACACCGAAGTCACGCGCCGGAACTTTCCGATGGTGGACAGCATCGTCCAGAGCGGCGTGATCGATCCGGTGGCGAAGCAGTTTCTGGGGTGCGGCGCTCCGGCGACGCCGGCGCAATGCCAGGCGATCAACGCGCTGCTGCCGCGATTTTACGGGCAGGTTCCGCGGACGCTCGATCAGGAACTGTACTTCGGCAAGCTGGATTACTACCTGAACACCAAGAACACTTTCAGCGCCAGCATGAATTACCTGCACGACATCTCGCCCAATGGAATTCAGACCGGCGCGGCCTCGACGTTCGGCTCGGCCATCAACGGTAACGGCAACGACGCGGTGCGCGTGCGCAACGGCCGCGCCACCTGGACCTACGTGCCGACGTCGAACGTGGTGAACGAGGCGCGCTGGGGATGGTCCACCGACCGGCAGGCCGACACGTTCAACAATTCGGCGCTGGGACAGGGACTGGGCCTGCTTCAGGTCGGCGTGGCAGGCGTCACACTGGGCCCGCCCAACTATTTGCCGCGCGTGCAGCCTAGCGAACAGCGGTTACAGTATGTGGACAATCTCTCCTGGACCAAGGGCAAGCACATCATAAAAATGGGCTTCGATATTGCCAGTACCGAGGATTACATCTCGGCGTTGAACAACGCCTTCGGCGGCTATACCTACCAGACCGTGACCAAGTTCGCCCTGGATTACACGGGCAACACGACCGGAGCCAAGAACTGGGCGAGTTACGCCCAGGCGTTCGGCAACCCAGTGGTGGATGCAACGATTCACGATTACGGTTTTTACCTGGAGGATCAGTGGCGCGTCACCAATAAACTGACGGTGAACCTGGGCCTGCGCTACGAATACGCGCAACTGCCACAGCCTCCGTTGGTGAATCCGGACTATCCGCAGACCGGCCACATTTCGACGGGACCGCGGAATCTGGAGCCGCGCCTGGGCGTCGCCTATACCCTGAACAGCAAAACCGTGCTGCGCGCCGGCTACGGCATGTTTCACGCGCGCTTCCTTGGATCGCTGATCGACAATTTCTGGACCACCAACGGGCTGTACCAGAACTCCATCAGCCTGAGCGGAACAAATTCGACGCAGTTGGGGGCGGGCCCGGTGTTCCCCAACGCCTTGACCGCGGCACCCGCGGGAGCGACAGTGGGCGCCGCCACGCTGCAGTTCGCCGCGCCGAACCTCAAGACACCCTATTCCGAGCAGGGCACGGTGGCTTTGGAGCGGCAAATCGGCGCGCCGTCCCTGGGGCTGGCGCTGACGGCATCCTATATCTGGAGCCGCGGCGTACAAATGTACGGCGTGCGCGACCTGAACCTGCCGGCAATCAGCACGACGAATTTCACGTACACGATCAACAATACCAGCGGCACCGCGGTGGGCAGCTACACGACCCCGATTTATCTCGGATCCGCCCGGCCGGATCCGCGCTACGGCTCGATTTACCAGGTCGAAAACGGCGTGAACAGCTATTACAACGCGCTGGCGATTCAAGCGCGCAAGAGGTTCGAGCACGGCTTCATGTTCGACGCCGCCTATACCTGGGCGCACGAAATCGACGACGGGCAGAGCAACGGCAGCGGCTCGCTGTTCTACAGCAGCGCCAGCAACTGGTTGTATAACGGGAACTGGAGGGCGGACATGGGCAGCGGCCTGCTCGACCAGCGGCACCGGTTCGTGCTGTCCTGGATCTGGTCGCCGACGTTCACGCATCGCACCGACGCGTTCTCTAAATATGTGGTGAACAACTGGCAGCTTTCGACGATCACAACCCTGCAGAGCGGGCGTCCTTCCGGCAGCGAGACGATCCGCGTGACCGATACCCCGGTGGCGGGCATGTACCGCAACAACACGCTCGACGGAGCCGGGCTCAGCAGCCGCGTTCCGTTCCTGCCGGTAAACAGCCTGTATACCCCGCCGTCGTATCGCACGGACGCGCGCATCGCCAAGATCATCCCGATAAAGGAGCGTTATCAGTTATCGGTGATGTTCGAGGCGTTCAACATCAGCAACAGTTGGTCGCCTACGTTCCTGACCAGCCAGGGATTCACCGAGGCAAAGGGAGTCCTCACTCCGACTCCCGCGGCGTTCGGCGTCGGATCGGGCGATGGAGGCTTCCCGGACGGGACGCAAGCCCGCCGCCTCCAGCTCGCGCTGCGTTTCGTATTTTAAGTTTGAGAGATGTGAGACGGGCCGGTCCTTCGGGGCCGGCCTTTTTCATTTAGACCAGCATTTTGTCGACCACGTGCCCGGCCACATCGGTCAGGCGGAACTCGCGGCCCATATATTTGTAGGTCAGCTTGGCATGGTCGAAACCCAGGCGATTGAGGATGCTCGCCTGAAGGTCGTGCACGTGGACCTTATCTTCCACCACGTTGAAACCCAACTCGTCCGTCTTGCCGACCACCGTTCCGCCCTTCATGCCACCTCCGGCCATGAACATCGAGTAGCCGAAGGGATGATGATCGCGGCCGGCGTTTTCAGGGTCGGCGGTGTTGCGCACCTCTACCATCGGTGTGCGTCCGAACTCCCCGCCCCAGAGGACCAGGGTGGAGTCGAGCAGCCCGCGCTGCTTCAGATCGCGGATCAAGGCGGCGGTGGGCTTGTCGGTAATGTCGCAATTCTTCTTCAAATCGCGATTGAGATTTGTGTGCTGATCCCAACTGGCGTGCATCAGCATGACGAAGCGGACACCTCGCTCCACCATGCGGCGGGCCAGCAGACAGTTGGTGCCGAAGGCGCGCGTTTTCTCTTCGTTCACGCCGTACATATCCAGCGTACCCGGCGATTCCTTGGAAAAATCCAGCAAATCGGGTCCGGCGGACTGCATGCGGAACGCCAGTTCGTATTGAGAGATTCTGGAAGCGATTTCAGCGTCACCCGTGGTTTCGAGGCGCTCCTGATTCAGGTCGCGCACGACGTCGAGGGTCGAGCGCTGCTGCTGCGCGGTGATGCCTTCGGGCGATTGGAGGTAGACGATCGGCTCCGGCCCGGTGCGGAACATCGTGCCCTGATACGCAGACGGCAGAAATCCGCTGGCGAAGTTCGATGCGCCTCCGCTGGTTCCGACGCCGGAGCTGAGCACCACGAATCCAGGCAGATTCTGCGACTCCGAGCCGAGCCCGTAGACCACCCACGCGCCCATGGTCGGGCGTCCGAACTGCTGTGATCCGGTGAACAGCAGCAACTGGCCGGGATGGTGGTTGAACGCGTCCGTCACCATGCTGCGCACGAGGCAGATATCGTCGGCGCAGGAGGCGATGTTGGGGATGAAATCCGAAAACTCGATGCCGCTCTGTCCGTGCGGCGTAAACTTGCGCGGGGATGCCAGCACCGCGGCGGTGGGTTTGATGAAGGCGAGGCGCAGGTCCTTAGTCATGGACGGCGGCAGTGATTGACCGGAATATTTTTGCAGCGCCGGTTTCGGATCGAATAGATCCATCTGGCTGGGCGCGCCTTCCATGAACATGCAGATGACGTTTTTCGCGTGTGGCGCGAAGTGCGGACGCTTCGGGGCAAGCGGATCGGGTAATGAAGCGGCCAGTCCTTCGCGTTCCAGCAGACTGGCCAGCGCCAGCGTTTCTATGCCGCCGGCGCAACTCCGGAAAAACGACCGGCGCGTCTGGATTTTCAAGTATTCAGGCAGATTCATGGCTATTCTCGCGTGATCAATTCGTCCAGATTTAACAGAATTCGGCTGACGCCCAGCCAGTCGCCGCCCTGCGCGCGGTATTGTTCGATGCGGGCGCGTTCCGTTTTCGAGGGCGTTCGCGCCAGGCACAACTCAAAGGCATATCCCAGTGGATCGGCAGCGCCTTCTTTTTGAACGCGCGCGGCGAGGGCCTGAGCGGCTTCGAAAAACACGGGGTCGTTGAGCAGATTGAGCGCCTGCAGAGGGGTGTTCGAGCGGCGGCGGCGCGTGCAGGCGACGTTAGAATCGGGCTCGTCGAAATTGCTCATCTGGGGATACGGCGTGGTGCGCTGGTAATGCACATAGAGGCCGCGGCGATATTTATCCGCGCCTGTGGATTCCCTCCACTTGACGCTATCGGCGTAGCCCAATTCCGCGACGCCCTTGGGCTGCGGCGGCTTCACGCTGCGTCCTCCGATTTCCGGATTTAGCAAGCCGCTGGCGGCCAGCGCCTGATCGCGAATCAGTTCGGCGGAGAGGCGCACGCGCGACTGACGTGCGAGTAGGGTGTTTTCGGGGTCCTTTGTTTCCAAATCCGGGCGCGCCTTCGACGACTGGCGATAGGTGGCCGACATCACGATCATTTTCTGAATGCGCTTCACGCTCCAGCCGTTGTCGCGAAATTCCGTTGCCAGGAAATCGAGCAGCTCGGGATGGGTAGGCCGGTCGCCCTGGGTGCCGAAGTCCTCGCTGGTGAAAACCAGACCGCGTCCGAAAAATTCCTGCCAGATGCGGTTGACGGTCACGCGCGCCGTGAGCGGATTCTCCTTTGAGACGATCCAGCGCGCCAGATCAAGACGGGTTGGGTTTTTCGCATTGAGCGGCGGCAGAAATGGAGGCGTGTTGGGCGAGACTTCGGGGCCGAACGTGCGGTAATCGCCGCCGACGCGCAGATGGGTGGGGCCGATGCGTTTATCTTCGAACATCGCCTGCGCCTGACTATAAGGCGGCAGATCGGCGGCCAGCGCGTCCAGCTTCGAGCGAGCCTCGCGCAGCATTCCGGCGATGGTGCGGTCCTTGGAATAATCCGCGCCGATGCGCGACAAAAACCACGCCGTGAGCCGGTCGCGATCCTTCGGCGCGCGCGTCGCCGGATCGTCGGTGAGCAGATCGTAGGGATGGTCGATGCTGGACGTAAAGTCAGTCAGCGTGAAATCCCATTCAAAGTTTTCGCCGGGATGCAGATAGGCCTGCCGCAGGCTGCGCTCCCATGGCGGCTGCAGCTCAGCGATCCAGTATTTATCGAGGATCTGCCGGCGCTTGGTGTAATACTCCGGCGGCGGAGGCTGCTCGCCCGGCATGGGCGCTTCCACGTCCACTTCTTCGGCGTGATCGAAGAAGGCGTAGAGCGAATAGTAATCCTTCTGCGCGATGGGATCGAACTTGTGGTTGTGGCATTGCGCGCAGCCCGCCGTTAAGCCGAGCCAGGTCGTGGAAACGGTGTTGGTGCGGTTGATCACCTGCTCGAATCGAGCCTCGTTACGATCCACACCGCCTTCGCGATTGGTGAGGGTGTTGCGCAGAAAACCGGTGGCCACGCGATCGTCGTTGGTGGGGTTCGGAAGCAGATCGCCGGCCAGCTGCTGGATGGTGAACTGGTCGAACGGCTCGTCGCGGTTGAGCGCGTCGATCAGCCACTGGCGATAGCGCCACGCCCAGGGGCGTTGCAGGTCCTTCTCATAGCCGTCGGAATCGGCATAATGGGCGACGTCGAGCCAGGCACGCGCCCATTTCTCGCCGTAGTGCGGGGATGCGAGCAGGCGATCGACCAGTTGCTCATACGCGTTAGGATTTTTGTCGGCGACGAAGGCCTCCACTTCGGCGGGCGTGGGCGGAAGGCCAGTAAGATCGAGGCTGACGCGGCGGATCAACGTGCGGCGATCGGCCTCGGGTGAAGGCGCGATGTTTTCCTTAGCGAGGCGCTCCAGAACATAAGCGTCAATCGACGTTTTGGCCGGCTTTTGAATCGGCTGAAAGGCCCAGTGCGTGGTTTTCGCCATGACCGCCGGGAATTTCGCGCCCGCGTCGATCCAGGATTTTATCGTCGCGATTTCGGCCTCGGTGAGCGGCGCACCCACTGGGGGCATCATGACGCCTTTTTGCTTCGAAGAAATTTTTTCGATGAGGCGGCCGGACTTGATGACGCGTTCGGCGGAGGCGGGCGAGTCGAGCCTCAAATTGCTCATCTGCTGCGCGGGGCCATGGCATCCCTGACAGCGCCGTTCGAAGATCGGCTGCACGTCTTTCGTAAAGTCCTGCCCGTAGGCAGAAGCCGCCGCCAGCAGCAGGGCAACGCGGAGGTTCATAATGAAACCTATTGTAATCCCATGCGCATAACTAAAATTGAAGCCTATCGAGTGGAGTTGCCTTTGCACGAAGGCAGCTATAAATGGTCGGGCGGGAACGCGGTCGAAGTGTTCGATTCCACGATCGTCGCCGTGCATACCGACGAAGGCATCACGGGCTATGGCGAAGTGTGCCCGCTGGGCTCGGCGTACCTGGCGGCTTACGCCAACGGCGCACGGACGGGCATTGCGGAGCTGGCGCCCTCGCTGATCGGACTGGACCCCACGGAGTTGGGCGTCCTGAACACGCACATGGACCGGGCGATGAGAGGGCATCCATATGTGAAGTCGCCGATCGACGTCGCGTGCTGGGACATTTTAGGCAAGGCTTGCGGCAAACCGGTCGCAACGCTGCTGGGCGGGTGCTACGGCGAGGATGTGACGCTGTATCGAGCCATTTCGCAGGAGGCTCCAGAGGCGATGGCGGCGCGCGTGGCTCAGTATCGCAGCGAGGGCTACACGAAGTTCCAACTGAAAGTCGGCTCCGACGTGGATACAGATGTTGAGCGCATTGTCGCCGCATCGGATGAGTTGGAATCGGGAGATATTTTGATCGCGGACGCGAATACGGGCTGGACGCAGCATGAAGCGATGCGCGTGGCGTCGTTCGTGCGCGATATCGACGTGTATATCGAGCAGCCCTGCCGGACGTATGAAGAATGCCTGTCGATCCGGCGGCATACGGAGCGGCCGTTCGTATTGGATGAGGTGATCGACGATCTGGCGATGGTGGTTCGTGGGCATGCCGATCAGGCGATGGACGTGATCAACCTGAAAATCTCCAAGGTCGGCGGGTTAACGAAGGCTCGGCAGATTCGCGATTTGTGCGTGTCGTTGGGCATCGCGCTGACCATTGAAGATACATGGGGAGGCGACATCGCGACGGCGACCATCGCGCATCTGGCGCACTCCACGCCCCCGCAGTTGCTGTTCACGACGACGGATTTCAATAGCTACGTCACGGTGAGCACCGCCGAAGGCGCGCCCCGGCGTGAGCATGGGCGAATTAAAACATCGAGCGAGCCGGGGCTGGGGATCAAGCCCCGGCTGGACATATTGAAACATCCGGTTTTTTCCACCGAATAACGCGCCCCGTCCATTGGAGCCGCGGCGGGCCTTCGTTAAAAGTGGAGCCGGACGCTGCCGTACACGGTGAACGGCGCGGCGGGATACGCAAGTTCGTAGCCTCCAAACGAGGTTCCGAAGTAGCCGCCGGAGGAAACGTACAGGTACTGGTTATACTGCTTGTTCAGAACGTTTAAGGCGTTGAGCAACAGATCGAAGTGCTTGAAGGGCGCGGTGAGGCCCAGGTTCAGCGTCCCATAGGACGACATCGTGAGGTTGCTGGGCGCGCCGATGCTGTTGTCGAAGATGTGCTGCGTGCCGACGAACTGGAACGCGCCCACTGGAATCACGGTCACGCCGTGGAACAGCTTGAAGCTGTAGATCGCGCCCAGGTTGAACGTCGACGAAGGAACGTAGGGCACGGGGGAGCCGTTGTAGGGCAGGCCGCTCACGACATAATTTGTGAAGGGGGCGCCTTCCACGTTGCCGTTCATGAACACGTGCAGGCGCGTGGCCGGGTCGGCGTCGAGAAAGTAGTTCAGGCCCTGGTAGCGCGCCGCGCCATTGGCCGCGATGGTGGATCCGTTGGCAAGGCCGATGTCGATTTCCTGGCTGGAATAGGTCTCGCGGAAAATATTCGCGCCGTAGATCAGGTTATTCAGTACGCCTCCCTTGCCCTCGGTGTGGATCTTGAAGCCGAATTGGCCGTAGCGGACGGTCGACAGGTGGTAGTTGTTGGGATCGACCGACTGGAATAAGCCTCCCCCCGCCGCCCAGCGACGGGCTGCGCAGAGTTTCGAGGTAGCCTCCGTAGAGCGTCACGTGGCGACGGAGCCGCGCAGAAGGGTAGTCTGGCCTGGGATTGTTACACATTCAATAAATAATCATTATAATCGATAATGAATTCACCGCTTTAAACAAAATACTTTTTATGCTCTGTGGCGAATATTTTGAAGCCCCAGCCCGGCTTTATTATTTTATTTGCCGAAAAGAATAGACATGTTCCGCGACGCCTCGCCCGGCCTGGTTAGTCCCCGGCGGGAGCGGCGGGAGCAGCGGCAGCGGCTGGCGCAACGGATCGTTCCTTGAAGGCGGAGCGCAGCATCGAGAGGGCGGTATAAGTGACAACGAGAATCACAATCCAGCGCAATTTCGTGACATCCATCGACTTGATCCAATAGGCCGCGAGCAGGACGCCGGGGACGCCTCCGATCGCGAGGCCGATGGCCGCTTTCAGATTGTAGCTGCGCTCCCGGATGAAACGGACGCTTCCCGTCGGCATGAGGAACGCGCAGGAGCCCATCATGATGGGATAAGCGGCGGCGGGGCTCATCCCGAGCAATGCCACCAGCACCATACACGGGGCGAACAGGCCGATTCCGAGCGTCATCAGCGCACCCAGAACGAAGTTCCCCGCGACGGCCAACGCGAGGGTGGTCCCGGTTACGCCGACACTGCCTTCATCCCCGGGCAGCATCTTGAGCTGCTTCAGCAGGAAAAAAACCGCGGCGACGATGAGCGCGAGCCCCATCCCGAGCTGGACTGCGCGCCTCGACCATTTCGAAACGATGCCCGCTCCCAGCCACGCCCCGGCGCAGGAGGCAAGAATCATGGAGATCAGCGTGGTTGGGTCCACGGTCATGATGGCGATGGAAATGAAGGCCTCGGCCACCGTGGGCAGAGCATGGCCGACGTTTAAAGTGCCGGGGATTTTCTCATCATTTACCAGTTTCCCAAGCCGGAAAACAGCGGTCGTGGGCGCGAAGGATCCAATGCCCAACATGTCGAAGAAATTGGTGACGAACCCGATGAGGATGTTCAGGGGTCCGGGCGCTTTGGGGCCGGCGTCGCTATGGCGCCGGGCTTCCTTGAGCCAGAACGCGATGAAACAGATGCTCACGATGCCGAGGGCGATAAAAAGGGCAGTTTTCATAAAAAGCGCTTCATCAGAGTATAGCCCCTTATTACTGGACATCAATACCGGGTTGGTTCAGAATGCTATTGCGGCTATATCCCTCGGCTGACCGCCGAGGGCTGCGCACAAGGGCGGGGATCAATGCGAGCGGAATGGGAAGGGTTATGAGAAGAATCATTTGGGTGATGGCGCTGGCTTCGGCGGCTTGGGCGCAGACGGTGGAAGGCAACTGGCAGGGGACTCTGGACGTGGGCGCGATGAAGCTGCGGCTCGGGCTGCACGTTTCAAAAACCGACGCGGGGTGGAAATCAACGTTCGACAGCATCGATCAGGGCGCCAACGGCATTCCCGTGGCGAAGACGACCGTAGATGGTGCGGCGCTGCACTTCGAGATGCCGGGCATGGGCGTCTCCTACGATGGCAAATTAAGCGCCGACGGCCGCGAGATCGCCGGGACATTCACGCAGGGCGCTCCGTTCCCGTTGACGTTCAAGCGCGTCGACAAAGTGGAAGAGGTGAAGCGTCCGCAGACACCGAAGGCTCCGTTTCCTTATGACGCGATTGATGTGACATATCAAAACAAGCTGGGCAAGCTGGCCGGGACGCTCACGGTGCCACGCGGCGCGGGTCCGTTTCCGGTGGCGATTCTGATCACCGGCTCCGGCCCGCAGAATCGCGATGAGGAACTGTTCGGGCACAAGCCTTTCTGGGTGATCGCGGACTATTTATCGCGGCGCGGCATTGCGGTGCTGCGGTTGGACGACCGCGGCGTTGGCGGATCGGCGGGGAAATCGTCGCAGGAGACGCTGGACGATATGGTCACCGACGTTCTGTCTGGGGTGGACTTTTTGAAGGCGCGCAAGGAAATCGACGGGCGCGAGATCGGCTTAATTGGCCATAGCGAGGGAGGCATTGTGGCTCCGCTGGCGGCCTCGAAATCCGGCGATGTGGCGTTCGTGGTGATGCTGGCCGGCACCGGAGTCACAGGCGAACAGGTAATGTACAAACAAGCAGAACTCATCAACAAGTCGGCGGGCACGCCGGAAGCGGCCATCGCGTACAACCGCGCCTTGCAGGAGGCGATCTTCAATGCAGTGCGCGGGTCGGCGGATGAGGCAACGGCGCTCGAAACATTCCGCGCGGCGTGGAAGAAGGAGCACGGCTCCGACCCGGGTTCGGCTCTGGAAAACGAGGTGAAGAAGATGATGTCGCCCGAGATGCGTTCGTTCACGTTTTTCGATCCGGCGGAGGCGCTCGGCAAGGTGAAGTGTCCGGTGCTGGCGTTGAATGGATCGCGGGATATTCAGGTGCCTCCGTCGCAGAATCTGCCAGCGATCAAGGCGGCGCTTCAAGCGGGCGGGAACAAGGATTTTCAAACGGTGGAAATTCCCGGATTAAACCATCTGTTCCAGAATTGCCAGAAGTGCACGGTCGGCGAATACGGGACTCTGGAAGAGACGTTCTCAGCGGAGGCACTGGACATGATGGGCAACTGGATTTCGCGGCACACGGCGCGGTGAAACCGGGGGCGTACCGAGCCTGGGGTGCGCCGAGGATGATACGCTTACTTCTTACAGCTAGATGAAGCCCCGCGAACTGGTTATCCGTAATATCGACGGTAAAAACGTCAACGTTCCCTTGGACCGCGACCGCATCACTTTGGGACGATCCAGCACCAATGAGCTTTGTTATCCGGACGACGCCGGCCTGTCCCGCCAGCATCTGGCGCTCACCCGCCACGGCGAGCAATGGCAGGTAGAGGACCTGGGCAGCAAGAATGGCACGGTGCTCAACGGCAAACGTATCGACAAGCCGATGGCGTTCAAGGCAGGCGACCGCATCGCTGCCGGGCATCTGACGATCGAGTTTGCCGAAACGCAACTGGCCACCGAGAACACCGTCGTGTTCGTCGAGCAGGCCGAGGCGTTTTCCAACACGTCAACGACCGTGGTGGCCAGTCTGGACGCCGTGCTTGGTCCGTCGGCCGACGATCTGAACAAGACACACGTGATGCAGGGGAGTCCGCAGATGCGGGCGCTGATTCGCGCGGGCCGAGAGTTGGCCGGACACAGGCCGTTGGCCGAACTTTTCACGGTGATCATGGATCTCTCGGTGGAAGCGGTGATGGCCGGACGTGGCGTTTTGATGGTACTGGAAGGCGATCAGCTGCTGGTGCGCGCGGCGCGCGGCGAGGGCTTTCAAATTTCGAAAACGGTGCGCGAACGCGTGCTGAACAAGAAAGAATCGCTGCTGGTGCGCGACGCACAGCTGGATCAGGCGCTGCGCGAACACATGAGCATCGTGGAGCAGAAGATCCGCAGCATGATGGCGGTGCCTTTGCAGACCAACGACCGCGTGATCGGCCTGATTTACGTGGATTCGCCGCACCTGATACGTGAATTTTCGCGCGAGGATTTGAACCTGCTGACCGTGATGGCGAACGTCGCGGCCATCCGCATTGAGCACGCACGGTTGAACGAAATTGAAGAAACCGAGCGCGCCATGGCGAAGGACATGCAGCAGGCAGCGCTGATTCAGAGGCGTCTGCTGCCGGAGAAGCCTCCGGCGGTGGACGGGATCGACATCGCGGGGCGGACCACGGCATGCCGCACGGTGGGCGGCGATTACTACGATTATCTAGCGTTCCCGGACGGGCGCATCGGGCTGCTGGTGGGCGACGTTGCGGGAAAAGGCATGCCCGCGTCGCTGCTCATGTCGAGCCTGCAGGCGCGCGTCCAAGTGCTGTTCGAAGACGGGGACGAACTGGCGCGCAAGATCGGACGGCTGAACAAAGCCGTTTCCGCGAACTGCCCGGACAACCGGTTTATCACGTTTTTCATGAGCATTCTCGACCCGAAAACGGGCGAACTGGTGTACACCAACGCGGGCCATAATCCGCCGGTGGTGGTGCGCGCCGACGGCCAGTTCGAGATGCTGAAGGGCGCGGGCGGAGTGATCCTGGGCATCCTTCCGATGGCCACCTATCAGGAAGCGCGCGTGACGCTGAATCCCGGCGACACGCTGATCCTGTTCAGCGACGGCGTGACGGAGGCGGCCAATCCTCAGGACGACGAGTTCGGCGAGGAGCGACTGGGCGCACTGATCGCGCGGATGAAGGGTCGCAGCGCGGAGGAGATGGTGCAGGCGATCCACGAAGCGGTCACCGGTTTCACAGAGGGCGCTCCGGCGGCGGACGATATCACGGTGGTGGTGGCACGCCGGCTGTAACAGTGCCTTTAGCTCGTCATCGACTTCAGAAGGCTCTGCGCGATCTGCGCAGGAGACACGCTATAGGTGCCGCTCTCAAAGGCCTGCGCCAACTGGCTGAGCTTCGACGGATTGGAGGCGATTTCCGAGGCTAGGCTCGATATGCTTACATGATCCTGCGGAAGCTGATTAGCCAAAGACGTGGCTTTCGATGCTACCTTGGAGAGCTCTTTCGCGATGGTGCCCGCGAGGCTATTCAGCGATAGGTTGTTGTTGATCTGCATGGTTCAGTCCTTTTACTACTAAGCTGGCGAGCCCAAGGCCTCCATTATTGGCCAGCACCTGCGAAAACTGCTGGTCGGCGACGTCCTGCATCACCGCGGCGGTGGAATCCTCATCGCAGTCTTTTTCTTCGCGCACGCCGCGCAACATCTGAGCGATCATCAGGGCCTCAAACTGCTTGGCCGCGCCTTCGATCTTCGACGGCTGCGGGTGAGCAACACTTGGCAACACCGAGCCGACGCCATTGAGCTTCATATAACGTTGATCTCCGCATCCACCGCTCCGGCCGCGCGCATAGCCTGCAAGATGGCGAGTACGTCTCGCGGCGTCGAGCCGATGGCCTGCAAGGCACGCACGAGTTCTTCGACGGTCGCACCTTTTTCGAGCACCAACGATTTGGCCTTGGAATCTTTCGCGTCCACCGCAGTCTGCGGCACTACCTGCGTGGTGCCGCCCTTTGAGAATGGAGCCGGCTGCGAGACTGCAAGCCTGGTGCGAATCTCCACGCTGAGTGCGCCATGCATGATCGCCACTGGAGTGATCTTCACGTCTTTGCCCATGACGATGGTTCCCGTGCGTTCATTAATCACGATGCGTGCGGGACGGTCTGCCTCCACGTTGATCGTTTCCATTTCGGAGATGAATTCCACCATGCGCGTCGAATAAGTGGAAGGAATATCGACCACCAGCAGCCCGGAGCTCTCAGCGCGCGCAATCGGCACACCCGGCTGTGCAAAATGCTTATTGATGGCGTCCACCACGCGTGTCGCGGTAGTGAAATCGGCCTGACGAAGCTGCAATTTCAAATGCGACGCCGGCTGCAGCGTGGGAGGCGCGCGTTCGACGATAGCCCCATCGGGAGTGCGGCCAACAGTGGGATGATTCACGGTGGAGGAGTTGCCGCCGCGCCCGGCGACGAAGCCTCCGGTGATGACGGGCCCTTGCGCCACGGCGTAGACCTCGCCGTTGGCGGCTTTGAGCGGCGTCAATAGCAGGATGCCTCCTTGCAGATTTGTCGCGTCGCCGATGGCCGCGGCGGTCGCGTCGATGCGCGTTCCGGGCTGCGCGAATGGAGGCAGCGTCGCGGTAACCATCACCGACGCCATGTTATGTACCTGCATCACGGTGGGATTCACGGTAACGCCCATGCGCTGCAGCAGGTTCGAGAGCGTCTGGGTGGAAAAAAGCGTCAACTGTTTGTCGCCCGTGCCGGCCAGGCCGACGACCACGCCATAGCCGATCAACTGGTTGTCGCGCACGCCTTCGATGGACGCGAAGTCCTTGAGGCGCGCGCCGTCCGGCATCAGGGGCGTTGTGGCGATCAGCAAAATGGCGGATAGCTTTTTCATGATGCGTCAGAACGGCAGGAGACCCAGGATCAGGCGGTAGAGGAAGTGTGGCCTTCGCGTCGCGTCGCCGACGACACCCTTGCCGTTCACTTTGATCTGCAGATTCGCCACCTGCACCGAATTGATGGTGTTGGTGGACGTCAGATCGGCGGGCCTCACCAGACCACGCACGGTGAGCTGTTGTTTGTCGGAGTTGACGCCGATGTCGCGCGTGCCCTCAATCACCAAGGTGCCGTTGGGTTGCACCTCCACGACCCGCGCAGAGATGGTGGTGGATAACGTCAGGTTGCGCGAGGTGGTGCCGGTTCCCGCCAGCTCGATATCGTTGGTCGAACCGAGCAGGTTCGTCAGCCGCGGGCTGAGCGCGCCGGCCGCGCCGGTGATCGACGTATTCACCGACGATTTGCGCGATGAGTTCGACGTGCCGCTCACCACCGCCGACGCGGCTTCATTCACCACGATGGTGATAATGTCGTTTACCTCGCTGGCGCGCACGTCGCGGGCGGCGTCGGCCAGGCGCCCGGAGGCCGAATATAAGGAGCCGGGCGACGCGCCCAGTTGCGCAAACGCGGCCAGAGGAATCAGAAGGAGTAAGTGCCGCATTATCGTTCCACCAATACGCGTCCCTTTTCCTGGATCCTGGCCAGGAAGGTTTTTCCGTTCTCGGGGTTCTTCACCATCACCTGATCGCCGGTACGGCCGGAGGATTCCGCAGTCGCCTGGAATGCCAGCACCGCGCCGCCAACTTTGACCTCTACGGCGACGGTATCGCCGCGCTCCACGTCATGGGCCACGGCGAGCATTCCGGCAGCCAGCGCCGCGCCCGAGGCCAGCGTACGCACGGGCTTGCGTCCCACCGCTTCGTCGAGCTTGGCGATTAACGGAGACTCAAAGGGAAACCGCGGACCTGTTTTCAGGAGCAACTGAGAGGCAGATATGGTCCGGCCCATGGGCAGCGTTTCGGCCGCCTCCACCCACGTTTTTTCTACCGTCACGCGAGCCTTCACCCACACCGGCATGCTGTGGTTCTGATCGTAAAGCACGCGTCCTCGCCACAGGCCGTTGGGCATCAGGCTCGATTTGGGAAACTCGAATTTTCCGCGCGGAACGCCGAAGCGGCTGAAGTCCAGGATTTCGATCTGTGCGGTCTCCATGTCCAAAGCCGCACGCAGGGTGGGCAGAAGCTGCCCGGCGGTCATCGGCTCGGTAGCGCGCTCGAAGCACACGGCGGCCGCGGGCGCGGCCAGGGCAATGCCGTATTGCCGCGCCAAACGCACCAGTTCATCCGGCTGCATCACGCGCTGAACGCCGGCCGAAGGCGCTGCGCTGACTTCAACCCCCGGGTCGAGGGAGGCGAACAAAGGAGCTTCTGCGGCCAGATCCTTGCCCAGAATGCGGCCTGCGTCGATGGTGCGGCAGGCAAACGCACACGCGGTCGCGGCGAGAAAAAATGCCAGTTTCATTGTGCGATGTTGTTGACCTGTTGATACATCTCGTCGGCAGCCTTGACTACCTTCGAATCGGCTTCATAGGCGCGCTGGCTGCTGATCATGTTGATAAATTCCTCGACCACACTGACGTTGGAATTTTCCGTATAACCCTGCTGGAGCGTGCCGACGCCTTCCTGGCCTCCGGGGACGCCGAGCTGCGCTTCACCGCTGGCGTCGGTGGGCTCGAAATAGCCGCTACCGATCGCGTTCAAGCCCCCGGGGTTGATGAAGTTCGCGAGCTGAATCTGCCCGGCGACCTGCGATGCGGATTGGCCGGGCAGTGTGTAACTCACGGTGCCGTCCCCAGCGATGGTGACCGATTGTGACGCTGCGGGGATATTGATCTGAGGCTGCAAGGGGTTGCCGCTGGCGTCTACGATGTTGCCGGTGGCGTCCACCTGGAAATTTCCAGCGCGCGTGTAGGCGATGGTGCCCGACGGCAGCTTGATCTGGAAAAATCCCTTGCCCTGAATCACCAGGTCCAGGGGATTGTTCGTCTCCTGAAAGCCGCCCTGGGTAAAGATGATGGAGTTGGACGTCGGCCGCGTACCCAGGCCGAGCTGCAGGCCGTTTGGCACGATGGTCTGCGATCCGGCGGAGGTGCCAGGCTGCAAAACATTCTGATAGAGCAAGTCCTGGAACTGCGTGCGGCGAGCCTTATAGCCCGTGGTGTTGGCGTTGGCCAAATTGTTGGCGATGGTGTCGATGCTCATCTGCTGGGCCGTCATACCGCTCGCCGCGCTGTAGAGTGCTCTGATCATATGTACTTTCCTAGCTTGGTTTGGCGACCTCTATAATCGCCTGTTTATTCATTTCCGTACCTAAAGTGATGGCCTTTTGCATCATTTCGAACTGGCGCATGACGCTGACCAGCTTCACCGCCGCGTCGCCTACCGGCACGTTCGATTGCTCCAGTTGCCCTTGCAGGATTTCGGTGGAAGTCGCATCCGGCACATTGGCGTTCGGATCGTTCATGGCGAAGTACGTGTTACCCAGCTTCTTCATCGTGTCCGAGGGCGAATCCGGCTGCGCGATCTCGATCTGGCCGACCGTCTGCCCAGCCTGCATCACCGTGCCATCCTTGGCGATGGTCAGCGTCTGCGTCGGATTCACGTTGATCGGCTTGCCGTTGTCCAGAATGTTGCGCAGCGTGTAACCGTCGGAAGTCTCGAGCTGGTTCGACGTGGAAATTTGCAAAGTGCCCGCGCGCGTGTATACGGTGCCGGTAGGTCCGTTCACCGCCAGAAATCCTCTCCCGTTCAGGGCGACATTTAAAGGATTGCCCGTCAGCAGCAACTGGCCTTGCGAATAATCGGTGTATTGCCGCTCGACGGTTGGCAGCGACTGCTCATATAGGTTGTAAAATTCGCGATCGGTTTTGAAACCCACCGTCCCGGAATTCGCCATGTTGTTGGCGAGCATATCGAGCGAATCCATTCTGGCCTTCATCCCGCTGGCGGCATTGATGAGCAGTTGGTCCATCGCGCAAGAATCAATGCAATTCATCCGCCGTTCGATAACACCAGCGAAAACAACGCGGATAAGAGCGGTGAGACTGACAAGATCGTGCCGTTTCGGACCGCGCGGCAAGAGTTTGTCAATTCGGGAATCGCTAAGTGACTGACTTTGTGTCGCGCCGCCTTTGGACTCATACCTGCAATTGTCCGCAGCGTGAACGCGCTTGCTGCAAATCAAATTGGAATAAACCCGAGCGCTGCGGGACTGATCGCAGCTTTCAGCTTTCCGTTCACCGCTCCAGCAAGCGAGACGAATCCGGTCTTTGTCAACCTGATCGGGCTGATGCTCAATTCGGAATGTCAGAACACATTGGATCAGACGGTTGCTTCAACCACCACGGCGCTGCCGCAGTCGGCGACGCCGACGCAGATTGCCGACGCGATGATTCGTTCGATGTTGGGTAGCGGATCGTTCTTCGAAGTGTCGTCGCCCGCAACGATACCCGCTTCGGGCCAAGCCAATCTACCCGTCGATGCGCAGAATATGAACTCGTCCTCGGATCCTTCGGCGAATACAGCCGCTCCCGTTCCAGCCCCTGCTGGCGTCACGTCCGCCGCGCCGGCCCCGGTGGTGAGAAAGGCGGTGCGCAGCGGCGAGGCAACCTTGATGAATGTCGCGGCCATCGACGCTCCGGCTCCGATGGTCGCTGCGCTAACTCCCACTTTCACTCCGGTTGTCTCCTCCTCGGTCCCTCCAGTGCCGCCGCAGGCTGAGCAGTCCGGCCCGCCTACAGCGGCGTTCTTTTCGTCATCTGTCACATCGCAGCCAACGCAGGCGAGCACCGGCGGCAACAACGCGCCCCCGAGCCTCGCCTTCCAAGCAGTGTTGACGCCCATCGCGGCCGCAGAGGATGCACCAGTGATGAGACCTCCGGCAAACGGCGCCCCGCAGGCAACTACAGCATCCGCCGAGCCGGCCGCTGCCGCGACGTCCATAATGGCAGCCGCAACTCCCGTCGCGGTACCCAGTGCACCGATATCCGCCGGGCCTGCGGCACTGTCAGCCGCGCCGCAGAACATCTCGGCCATCGCCACCGTCGCTCCGAAACAGAGCAATTCGCAGCAGCCGCAGAGCGACGACACGCAGCCGCAGCAGAACAATGATTCGGTCGAGGTCGTCCCGGCGACAAAGCCGAAGACCCAGACGCCCCGCAATGACGCCCCTGCCTCGGTGCCATCGGTGCCCACTGCCGACCTTCATTCATCGCCGATGGCGGCAATGGCCCCGGCGTCGACGCCCGCGCTTGACCCGGTGCACGCTGCCCCGATCGAGTCACCCGCTCGGGCCAGCGCAAGCGACGCGCTGCGCAGTGCCGATTCGGCCATGCCCGCCCAGTCGCCAGCCCGCAGCGGTCCGGTGCAGGAAATCTCTATCCGTATCGCACAGCCGGACGCGTCGCCTGTGGACCTGAGGGTAGTGGAGTGCTCCGGACGGGTGCATGTGGACGTGCGCACCAACGACGCATCGATGCAAACATCGCTGCGCCAGGATTTGGGCGCGCTTACCAATTCCCTGCAGAGGGCCGGCTATCAAGCAGAGACCTTTACACCCGCCTCGCCGACGGCGCGCGTTCCGTCGGGGCAGCAGGTAGGGAATCAAAACAATCAACAGGATTCCTCACGGAATGGCGGCTCCGGAGACTTTTCCGGCGGCCAGCGTCAGCAGCAGCAGAAACGAACGGGCAACTGGCTCGAAGAACAGGAAGACCAATCATGAATATCCTCCCCCTCAGCAGCACCGCTGCATTATCGTCGTCTCCGTTTGCCTCGGCGGCAACGAAGGGGACATCCGGCTCCACCACCACGACCGGCACCTCACAGCAGACCCAGAACCTGGCTAGTCAGAACGTCTTTTTGCAATTGTTAGTCGCGCAGTTGAAGAATCAGGACCCGTCGCAGCCCACCGACGGCACGCAGTTCGTCACCGAACTGGCGCAGTTCACCACATTGCAGGAAGATACACAGGCCGCCACCGATCTGAACACGCTTGTAGCGGATTTCGGGTCGATGATGAGCGCAGGCACTACGCCAACCAAGGGCACAGCGACGACCAGCGCGGCGGCTTTCGCCCACGCCGTCAACCAACCGAATACCAGCGTTTTATAAGGGAGAAATGGAATCATGTTAGGCTCATTTTCTACCGCACTCTCCGCCCTCACCGCCGATGAAACGGCGATCAACGTGGTAGGCAACAACCTTGCCAATCTGAATACGGACGGGTTCAAGAATATCGTGGCTTCGTTCAACGACCTCTGGTCCCAGTCGATCGCCGCGCACACGCAGATCGGCAGCGGCGTCGGGCAGCCGGTCACGCTCGCGCAGTTTTCCCAAGGCGCGATTCAATCCACCGGAGGCCCTCTGGACGCGGCGATTCAGGGCGACGGATTCTTCGTCGTCGGCGGACCGAACGGCGCAACCGAATACACGCGCGGCGGCAACTTCCAGGTGAACGCCGATGGAACGCTTGAAACGGCCAACGGCAATCCCGTCCAGGGATGGGTTACGGCGGCCAACGGCACGCTTAGCACGAACGGACCGACTGGCACCATCACGGTACCGACCGGAAATCTGACGACGCCAATCGCCACCACCACGTCGTCGGTGAGCCTCAATTTGAACGCCACCGCGACCACGGCCACGGGAGCGTTCTCAACGGCTGTGACAGTGTACGATTCGCTGGGCAACTCGCACGTGATGACGATGACGTTCACGCCGTCCGGCACGCCGAACCAGTGGAATTACAGCGCAAGCATCCCGTCGACGGACGCGGCCACGGTGACGCCGGCCACGGGCACGTTGACGTTCGATACCAATGGCAACCTGATCAGCCCTGCGGCCACCGATACGCAGCCGGTGATCGCCGCCACGGGCATGATCGATGGCGCATCCGACATGAGCGTCACCTGGAATCTGTACGGCTCCAACGGTGCGTCGCTGCTGACACAGTTCGCGCAAACCTCGGCCACTTCGGCGGTGTCACAGAACGGCGCCCCATCGGCGAATCTGCAAAGCGTCACCCTGGGCGACGGCGGGCGGGTGATTGCGCTGTATTCCAACAGCCAGCAGGTGGTGGTGGGGCAATTGGCCATGGCCAACATCCGCAACCCCGATTCGCTGGCCAACATCGGCGGAAATAATTTCGTCGCGACGGGAGCCACCGCGCTGCCTGCGGTCGGGCTACCGGGTACCGGCGGACGCGGTACCGTGCAGGGCCAGGCGGTGGAGGCGTCGAACGTCGATATGGCCACCGAGTTCACCAACCTAATTATCTTCCAGCGCAGCTACGAGGCCAACGCCCACGTGGTGACCACGGTGGACCAGATGAGCCAGACCACCATCAACCTGAAGCAGTAATCACATGACTGCTTTTGAAGAAGTCGGACACCTGTATGATATTCCGGTCGACGTCGATGTCGAGCTCGACCGGAAGAAGATGACCGTGCGCGAGATTTTGTCACTGGAGCAGGGGAGCATCATCAAGATGGTCCGCTCCGCCGGGGAAAATATCGACATCTACGTGGGCGGTGCGATGCTCGGCTCCGGCGAGATCGTCATCATCGAGGAGGCCGTGGGCGTCCGCATTACGGATTTCAACGAGGAGGACTAAAGGACATGGATGTCTTGCGGCAGGTATTTTCCGTGCTGCTGGTCTTCGCGCTTCTGGGCACCCTGGTATGGGCGCTGCGCCGGAACGGAAGAATCGGATTCTTGAGCGGCGGTTTCTTGAAAAATGGAATGGCAAAGAAGCGGGTTCAGGGCAACACGCGCGCGATGATCGCGATGGAGCGGCTGAAGTTGACGCCGCAGCACACGCTGCACATCGTCCGCGTGCACGGGCGCGAAGTTTTAGTCGCCACGCATCCGCAGGGATGTTCCATTGTGAGCCCGCTGGAAAACCCCGCCGAACGGGCAGTGGGGGCGCGGGCTTGAAGAAGGTCCTCCTCGCAGCGACGTTCTTCGCAGCGCTTGCCCATGCGGCTGATTCGCTGATGGGCATCACGCTAGTGCAGGGCAAGAACGGGCAATCGCTCAGCGTACCGATGCAGATCGTTCTTCTGCTCACCGCGCTGACGCTACTGCCGGCGATTCTCATGTCGGTGACGCCGTTTCTGCGCTCGGTTGTGGTATTGCATTTCCTGCGGCAGGCGCTGGGCACGCAGACCACACCCTCGAACCAGGTTCTGGTCGGCCTAGCGTTATTTGTTTCCCTGCTGGTGATGCAGCCGGTGGCGACGGAGATCTATCACCAGAGCTGGGAGCCGATGGAGGCGGGCAAGATCTCCGCCACCGATGCCTGGGATCTAGCTGAGCCTCCTATCAAAAGATTCCTGCTGAAATTCGCCCGCGAGAAAGACATCCAGTTGTTCGTGGAGCTTTCGCATTCGCCCGCGCCCGCCAAACCCGAGGACGTTCCAATAACCGCTCTGGTGCCAGCCTACGTCATCAGTGAACTGAAGGCGTCGTTTCAGATCGGCGCGGTGCTGTTTCTGCCGTTTTTGATTATCGATCTGGTGGTCGCGTCGATCACGCTGTCGGTCGGCATGGTGCAACTGCCTCCGGTGATGATATCGGCGCCGTTCAAAATTCTGCTGTTCGTATTGGTGGACGGCTGGAACCTGGTGATCGGCTCGCTGGTGAGGAGCTTCCAGTAGCATGACCACTGCCTCCGTTGTCGATCTGATGCGCACGGCGTTCATCGCCGCGTTCTGGCTCTGTCTACCGATTCTCTCCACGGCATTCGTCGTCGGCATCATCATGAGCCTGGCGCAGATACTCACCTCCATTCAGGACGCGAGCTTCGCCAGCGTTCCACGCCTTCTGACATTCCTGGTCGCGCTGCTGCTGGCCATGCCGTGGATGCTGGCGAAGCTGATGTCGTACACTACGCTGCTGTTCGGCGATCTGGGCAAGTTCACGCACTAGAGCCATGACGTTAGGCCTGCCTCTGAGCACAATGTACGCGTTCCTGCTGGTGCTGGCACGCGTCGGAGGATTGATCGCGTTTCTGCCCGTAACTGCGCTGCGCAGTGCGCCCATGGTGTTTCGCGCCGTGCTGGCCGTTTCCATCACCATCGCGCTGTTTCCCGTGTGGCCGCGCCTGCCCGATACCGAAGCGCCCCTCGGCCAGCTCACAATGTGGGTATTTTCCGAGATGGGCTTTGGATTGGTCGCGGGGCTGGCGGTCGCGCTGCTGACCGAAGGATTTCAAGTGGGCGCGCAGGTGCTCGGCATGCCCGCGGGATTTGGCTTCGCGCAGACCATCGACCCTTCGAGCCAGGCTGATTCGGGGATTTTGCAGGTGCTTTCGATGCTCACCACCGGCTTGCTGTTTTTCTCACTCGGCCTGGACGGTGCGATCTTCCGCATTCTCGCCGCCAGCTTTGAAAAGTATCCAGCGGGCTCGTTCACCTTCGCCTCCGCCAGCATGAACCTCTTGATTCACCTGGGCGCGGGGATGTTCACACTGGGTCTGCGCTTGGCGCTACCAGTGGTGGCCTTTCTGCTGCTGATCGACGTGGCACTGGCGCTGCTGGGCCGAATGCAGCAGCAGTTGCACCTGCTCTCGCTGGCGTTTCCGGTAAAGATGATCGCCGCGCTGGGCGTCCTGATCGCAATGACTCCGCTAATGCCGAAGCTGTTTTCGGCCGCGGCCTCGCAGACCTTGAGCGCACTGTTGCGACTGGCGGGGTTCTGACGTGGCCGACGAACAACAAACTGAACAACCAACTCAACAGCGTGTAAGAAAGGCTCGCGAAGATGGAAATTACCCCACTTCGCGGGAGTTCCTCTCGGCCGTGCAGTTCACCGGATTCGTCACCCTCGGTGTGACGTTCGGCGGAGCCCTCTTCCGCCAAGTCGGCATGCTGATGCGCATGCTGTTTGAATGGGCGTTCACGGGCGATGTCACGGCGCCGCGCCTCATGACGCTGCTGCGCTCCGGCATCGTGCCTCGCTTCGTGCCACTGATGTTCTGCGGCGGGGCGCTGGTCTTGCTCAGCATCTCCGCGCAGCTGACGACCACGAAGCTGGGCATTTCGCTGAATAAATTGACGCCTGACATCAAGCGCCTGAATCCATTGACGAAGATTACTTCGCTCCCGGGACAAAATATTCCGGTGTTTCTGCAGGCGTTGTTTCTGCTGCCGCTGGTGGGTTTCGTAGTCTATTACGAAGTCTCCGAGAACCTGGACGCATTCCTCGAACTGCCTTGGATGGGCGCGCAGCCGGCGGTGGCGCGCATGGGCTACACCATTGAAACGCTGCTGTGGCGCGCAGTAATGCTGTTTCTGTTCGTTGGCATCAGCGATCTGCTGTGGCAGCGCCATCGCTACACGAAGCAGTTGCGCATGAGCAAGCATGAGGTGAGGGAAGAAAACAAGGAACAGCAGGGCAGCCCGCACATTAAGCAGCGCATCCGCCGCCTGCAGCGCGACGTCGCGCGGCGATCGATGATGAAGGCTATCCCGACGGCCACCGCGGTAATCGTCAACCCGGCTCACTACGCGGTGGCGATCAAGTATTCGGTCGAAGGCTCGTCCGCGCCGATGGTGGTTGCCAAGGGCAAGAACTACCTCGCCGCGCGGATTAGAAAGCGCGCCATCGAAGCGGGTGTGCCGATCGTCGAAAATCCTCCGCTGGCACGCGCGCTCTACGCCGCGGTGGACGTCGGTCAAGAAATCCCTGCGCATCTGTACCGCGCCGTTGCGGAGATTTTGGCGTATATCTACCGGCTGATGGGCGGGAAGCTGCCGGGCTAAATCTGTTTTGCGTATTCCTTGATGATGTAGTCGCACGCGCGGACGGTGATGGCCATCATGGTCAGCGTAGGATTCTGGCATCCGCTGGACACCCAGCAGGCTCCGTCGGTGACGAAAATGTTCTTCACTTCGTGCGCCTGGGTGAAGCGATTCACTACGCTAGTCTTTGGATCGTTACCCATGCGCGCGGTTCCGGTCTCATGGATGCAGAAGCCGGGGACACTGTGCTGGCCCGTCATATGGACGCCGGTCGCGCCCGCGGCCTCCAGCATCTGCACCGCTTCGATGCGGGCGTCGTCCCACAGCCTTTTCTCGTTATCGGACCATTCGGCGCGGACCTTCAGAATCGGGATGCCCCAGGCGTCCTTTTTTTCTTTGTCGATCTCGACGTGGTTCTCCTTACGCGCCAGGCATTCGCACCACGCGCCGATGCTGACGTTCCAGTGGCCTGTGTCGCGCACGGCGTTTTTGTACGCCGCGCCGAAGCCGGGCGCGCCCATGTTGAACTGGGGCGAACTGCCTCCCTGATAGCCGTAGCCGCGGATGAAGCCGTTAGTTTCCTTCTCCTTCACGTTGCGGAAACGGGGGATGTAGATGCCATTCGGGCGCTCCGGCGGACCGGCCCAGGGCTTGGTTTCGGGCATCGGCATGACGCCGGAAGCTCCGCCCTGATAGATGTGATCCATCACGTAGCGGCCCAGCGCGTCGTTGTCGTTGCAGATGTTGGAATTCATGAGCAGGCGCGTCGATTCAAGGGTTGATGCACACAGGACGACGACCTTGGCGCGCACTTCCTTGGGCTCGCGCGTGACACGATCGATATAGGCGATGCCCGCGGCCTTGCCGTCCTTCATCGTGACGTGCGAGGCCACGGCGTCGCAGATCAGCGCGAGCTTGCCGGTCTTCTGCGCGTCGGCGATTGTTGTCCAGGGACTGGAAAAATAAGAAAACGTGCGGCAGCCCTGTTCGCAGGGTCCACAGTAGTGACACGCAGCCCGTCCGTTATGAGCCTTGGTCAGGATCGCGCAGCGGCCGATGGTCACCGCGCGGCCCATTTTGGCTTTCACCTTATCGCGGAGGATCGCTTCGCCACAGGTCATCTCCATGGGAGGCAGGAAGACCGAATCCGGGAGCTGCGAGAGCCCCTCCGCCTGACCGCTGATGCCGACGTAGCGTTCGACCAGCTCGTAATACGGCACCATCTCGTCGTAGGAAATAGGCCAATCGTCGCCGTATCCGTCATGCGATGCGGCTTTGAAATCCAGATCGCTCATGCGGTAGCTCTGACGCCCCCAGCTTAGCGAACGTCCGCCGAGCACCCGCTGACGAATCCAGTGAAACGGCGTGTCCTGCGTGTAGGGATTGTCCAGATCGTTGACGAACCACTTGTAGTTAGTCTCGCGGCAGGCGTAGCAAAGGCTCTGAATGGGACGTTCCCGCTTGATGAGAGGGCTTTGGAACAGATAGGGCGTCTGCCACGGCTGCAGGTGCTCGGAAAAATCGCGCGGTGTGATCTTGGGCCCCGCTTCGAGCAGCGCGACGCGCCATCCGGCCTCGGTGAGCCGTTTGGCGGCCCATCCACCGGTGGCTCCAGAGCCAACCACGATGGCGTCAAAGGGTTCAGAAGGCGTGAGGACCTGCGGCATGAAACGAGCAGTATATCAGGCCCAATATCATGCCTTTGGGAGCGACCCAAAAAAGTTCGTGACATTCCTCCGCAAACGCAGTCAGACGTAATATAATAGAGGTGAACTCTGGGAGATCGTCTAATGGTAAGACTGCGGCCTCTGGAGCCGCGTATCGGGGTTCGAGTCCCTGTCTCCCAGCCACTTCCTTTAAACAGTTTCCTCTCACGGAGCGATTTCGCATGAAGGCACCACTTTGTCTCTTGGTTCTCCCCTTGCTGATGTTCGGGCAACAAGCTCAGACGGGGGCGCAGAAGGCTCCTCCCGGCGTGGAGGAGGAACTGGTGGCGCGCGTCAAGGCGTTTTATCAGAACTTCGTGGACGGCTCGCCGCGAAAGGCGGAGGCGTTCGTGGCCGAGGACACCAAGGATTTCTATTACACCGCCCAAAAGCTTCGGTTTAAGAGCTTTACCGTCGGCAAGATCACGTTTTCCGAAAATTTCACCAAAGCTTCGGTGATCGTGGTGGGCAAGGCTGAGCGGCTGCTAGCCGGAGAGAGCATCCTCATGGACATGCCGCAGGATACGCACTGGAAGATTGAGAACGGCAAGTGGTGCTGGACGTACCACGAGGAGGATTACAGCCCGACTCCAATGGGCGGTAAAGCGCCGCCAAGATCCGATGGGTCTTCCGTCCCGCCGCCCAAGGACCTGACGCCGCAAGCCATCAAGGAGGCGGCCAAGGCCATTCTCTCCAATCAGCCTATGGGCCTGGACAAGGACATCGTTACGCTGCGACTGGATCAGGTGTCGGAAGCAAAGGTGGTATTCACCAACGACTCCATCGGTTACTTGGACGTGGGATTGAATGCGCCCACCATCCGTGGGTTGACAGTAACGTTCGACAAGAGGCCTGTCCCTCCTCACGGGCAGTCGGTGCTCACCCTGCATTATGACCCATCGGATAAGTCCGGGCCGGCCGACGCCTGGACACCCAAGGGCAGCGTCAAGACGCGCGTGACGGTGATGCCCTTCCAAAAGGAATTCCCGCTGACTCTCACGTTCCTGGACGGGAAATAGGCGAGTGGCGCTTGAGTTGCTTCCCTAACGGCGGAGGCAACACAAGGATGACTTCTTTAAGCAGCAGGGTGGACACGGTAAGCGCGTTGCTCTCGTCGGGCCCCCGCTCCGGGCGGGCTGGGAACTCCGCTAAATCCTTTGCCGAGCAGCTGACTGGGTCGATCGAGAGCAATGCGACCCCGGTTCGGACCTCAGTGCTTCACACGCTCCGGTCAGAGATGGGGGATGGACGAGTTTCCGTCGGGCGACAGACTTCTGGCACCCCGTCGAGCGGTTCCGGCCCTGTTTGGGCCATCACGTCCCCTCTGACGACAACGTCATCTCCAGTAACTCCCACTTCAACTTCACCCTCCACCTCCGCCGGGACGATGAACGGGGTTCCAGTGTCGCAGATCCCTACCATGCTCGGAATGGGTCCGTTGCCTGGGGCCGCGCCAGTGCAGTACGTGCCAGGGGCCCCCAACGCCAGCACTCCAAAGATTACGGAGGCGGATGCATACTGGAATGCGCAGCCGTCCGCCGTTCAAGTGCTGCGGAACATGGACCCGGGTCCTGAGAAATATAACGTAGCCACCCAGTTGGCGGCGCAGGGTTACTCCATCGACACGCAGATCATGCTGTGGGGCTGGGACCCCCAAATGACCATGACCATCCGGCAGGAATACGGCTACACCTGGGTGCCGTCCTGGGGACAGCCGGCCATCACCACAGCGCCAGGAGTGAGCGATCCCTTTGCGACCGGCAACTACAACGCTGACGCACCTCCGCCCGGCTCCATCAAGGTGACTACCGCGTTTGCCAACGGGACGGTCCAGAACCAGGTCTTGCTCAATTTGGAGGCCGCGCAGGGTGTGGCTCCGAGAACTTCGTAAAAGAAAAAGGGCCGGGACTTGCGTCCGGCCCTCTTCCCTGCTTGCGGATGCGCCGTTACTGCACGACGGGGATATATACGGTATTGGAGAAGAGCGTCTGGCCGTTCTCCACGAGGCCCACCACGAGGGGTTGGTTCGTACCAGCCGGATTTAACAGCGGGATGGTGAATCCAACCACATAGACGCCGACTTCACCCGGCTGGTAGTACGCCGTAGTGACAGGCACGCCGAGATTAGATACTCCGACGATCACCTGGTTGGCTACGCTCTGACCGTTGATGCCCACTGAGTTGGTGGCCGTCGTGGGCGTGACCTGGCCGAGGCCGGTGGCGATTACATAATACGTACCGCCGCGTTTCGCCGGATTCGAGGCCGAAACGTAGGAACCGTCAGCCCCGCTGATCACGTCGCCGTAGGCGATTCCATTGCTGCCGGTTGCGTAGAAGATGCCGGGCTGCGCTGCCAAAATCGAAACTCCGGTAATGGTGCTAGTCCCGCCGTTCAGTGAGAGCGTCACCGTGCCGTTATTGGTCACCGGCGCTTCGCATGGCGTCTGGAACGTCACCTGTTGCTTGCCGTTGGTGTTGCTGAGCTGATAAATCGGCGCAGGGATGCCATTGACGCTGAGGCTGAACCCGTTCAGAGTGGTTTGCAGCGGTCCGAAGAAGCTTGCACCCGACACCGTTCCGGTGATTCCGGGGGCGATGCCGCTGCCCGTGGCCGTCGCTAATCCGCAGGGCACGAGGCCCGTCTGGAAGCTGGCGGCGTTCTGGAAATTAGCCACGCTCACCAGCGGGCCCTGAGGGATCGCCGTTTCGGTGAACACCGCGCTTACACCCGCGTAAGTGGCTGTGACTGTGGCGCTACCGGGCGTTTGCGACGCGGTCGCCGTGGTCGAAGCCTGGCCTTGGGCGTTGGTCGTCGCGGTCGTCGGGTTGATGCTGATATTCCCCGAGGTCGCCGTGAAGGTAATAGTGGCTCCGGAGATCGGATTATTGTTCGTATCGTTCAACTGGACCGTCAACGGAAGAGGGAACGCGGAACTGACCGTGACGGACTGGTTATTGCCGTTGACAATCGACAAGCCGCTGACAACGGGCGAACTGGTTAGCGTGAACGTCGCGATCACGGTGGTGCCAAGAGTGCATGTGACCACCACTGTGCCCGGCGTGATGCCGAATTTGACGCCCGCGCTCACGCGTCCGGCGCTGGTGGAGGTGCTTACAACGTTGGTGAGTGTCGCCGAGCCGGTCTTGACCGCCCACGTGACGGCCGTACCCGCGATGGGGTTATTACAGCCATCAGTAACGACCGCTGTCAGCGGGTACTGGAGCGCTTGCCCCGCGGGTCCGGTCTGGTTGTTTCCGGAGACAATCGATAGCGAACTACCCGCACCCTGCGTCACGGTTACGGTTCCGCTGTAATACGCGAAGCCTCCGACCGAAAAGGCTACCGGCCATGTACCCAATGCGCTGGATCCGCCGGTTCCACACAGGGCGACAACGTCGCAGTGGGCTATTCCAGTGGCGGTATCGGAGGGCAACGATGTGGCGGCACAAGCGGCATGTGTGGAGAGGGGATAGGGCGAGCCTTGTGTGGTGTCAATAATAAAAATGGATACGTTGGGGATGGGGTTCCCGTATTGCGGGAACCATTGGGCATTGATTTGCGCGGCGAAAGCGTTCGGCGTTACCCCACCTTCGGGCACGGTGACGTTCGTGTTGTACGGAGGGACCTGAATGACGTGGGGCGGGAATGCTTCTCCACTTCCGTTTCCGGTGTTGGCAAAGATCGCGAACTCGGTCTCGGTGAAGGCCACAAGCCCGTAGGCGGTGGTCGCCTGGACGGTGTCTGCTTCAAAGTCCAAGCCGCCGGCAGGAAGACTGGCGAAAAAGTCCGCCGAGGCGTGGCCGTTCGCGTCGGTGAGGCCCGAGGGATTGATAATGAATCCGGTTCCCGACGTGACACTGAACGTGGTCGCGACGCCCGGCAGCGGCACGCCGTTCACATCCGTCACAAGAATGGTGAGAGAGTTTCCGGTAACCAGCGTGGACTGTCCTTGCGGGATAAGCTGTCCGTTTCCGCTGACGATGGTAACCTGTTGGACGCCCGAGGGGCCGGTGCCGCCGCTGCCGGGCGCGCCCGGCACGGTGATGGTGTAGCTGGCGCTGGCCGTTCCCGCCGTAAGAGTGATGGTAAAGGTCCCGGAAACACTAGGAGCAACCACGGTGGTCTGTACGTAGCCGTCAGCATTCGTGGTGGGGGTAGCCGTATTCACCGTGAAGCCGGACGGTGCCGTAAAGCTCACCGGGAAGTTAAAAACCGGCTTGTTGTTTAAGTCCAGCACGCGTGCGATCAGCGGAAGGGATGTTGCGCCTTGGGCGACGGTCTGGCTCACGTTGTACTGAAGAAAGGATGCGGGTGCGCTCTGGGACGGGATCCCGACGTATTCTAGAGTTCCGGTCTGCGCCGTCGCGCCCGTGGGCGTGGGCGCGGAATTATTCGAGAGATTCACCCGGTAAAGCACATTCTGCGGACTAGACGCGACAAATGCGAAGAGGTGCGCTGCGGGAATTTCGTTGGAGATGGCGACTCCAAGCACCGCCTGCGCATTGAAAATACTGTTCAACGAGCTTACTTGAAGCCCGAGCGGAGATGGGTTGACGTCATAGAGAGTCTGGTTGGCGTAGGAGATGGCGAAAATGCGGCTATTGCCGGCGATCAGCACATCGTCGATCGGCGTGGGGGACCCGCCTACCAGGTTGGGCCACTTGGCCACCGTCGCCACATTGGTTGCGGTCGTGGCGAGCGTAATTTGGAGGATCGAACCGCCGGTGTAAACGGCGGTCAGGTTCGCAAAATAAAGCGTCGTGCCATCGGGCGTGAAATGGAGCGGTCCCGGGGTCGCCACGAACTGGATGGTGCCATTCGACGTGATGGCCATCGTCGTGGGATTGATCTCGAAGATATTGTTGGGTCCGCCGACATAAAGGAGGCCGAGCGGCGAGATCGCGATTTGGCTGGCTATCGTCGGCAGCACCAGCGGCGAGCCGATGGCCGCACCCGAGGGCAGCGACACTTTCGTTACTGTGGTGTTGATAATGGTGTCGGTCAGGATATAAGCATACTTAGAGTCGCGGCTAATGGCCGTTCCCATCACCGTCCCACCGGTGGCGACCGTCTGCAGAATGCTATAGGAGCTGGCGGAAAGAATGTAAGCCGAGCCATCGCCGATGACCGCATAGTTGCCGTCTGGCGAAGTGGACAGAGTCAGGGGCTGCTTGTCTTGCGGCGTCGGGATCCCGTTCACCGTATTGAAGGACGTGAAGGTAGCGTTGGCGATCTGTAGCGTACTCCCCAGTATGTAAAAGCCCGTGCCGTCCGGCTTGGCCTGAATCTGGAAGGTCCCGTTGGGGCCCAGCGCGTTAATGGCGGGCGCAATCGTACCCACATCCTGGTATCCCACGATCTGATTATTGATCGATGTGGTGGATGCTCCCGGAATCTGGAAGACGTAGCCGGTGCCGGGCTGGCCGAACGCGGCGGTAGTTGCGGCTAGACACAGTATGGCCGCAACGATGGAGTTTCGTTTAAACATGAAGGAACCTCTCGGGGACGAGTTGGACGCGGCGGGACACTAAGAATTGTACCATACCCTCAAGTACTCCAGAATACCAAAAAAACGCACGTGCTGGAAAATGTTTGTTCGGGCCGTCTTCCGGCTGTGCCCAGCAATCGCTTGAGAGCCCTGACGCGCGCCCCAAAAATGCAAAAAGGGGAGGAGCCGAAGCTCCTCCCCTTTTTGTGAAACAATTACTGGTGCTTACTGACCGAGCGACTCACTGGTGAACGGCGTACGAGCCGGTGCCAGCGGGTTGTCGAGCACAAGTGCCAGGTAACCTTCCGACAGACCGTTGGTCTGCGAGTTCACGGCAGGACCACCACCGAGTCCGCCGATGAAGGCGAAACCGTGGCAATACTGGAACTGCGCCGAGGCGATCATGTAGCCGGTGAAGCCGACCGCACGATTGTCAAGGCCCCATGCCGTGCTGCCGTTAAACAGCGTGTAGGTGAGGACGTTGCCAGGGACCAGGACTGACTGGCCAGTCGTGGGGCTGGGGCAGGTGCCGGGGCTGGTGGTGTTGGTGCACTGGAACGGAGGAGCAGGATTGGTCGTGCTTCCGTTGTAGTAGAACAGCGTGATCGAGCCGGACTGGCCGGGGGTCCCGAACGGATCGGCCGTCGTGTTGGCGATGGCAATACCCGTGTCATACCCAGCAGCCTGCGTCACGTACGGGAACAGCAGGTTGCAGGAGCACTTCAGGACTTCGATGATGTTGCCAGCCGTGCCGAGGAACACGAAGCGCGGAACCGGCAGCGTGGAGCTAGCATAGAAGGCCGGCGGGCCAGCCAGATAGAACGGAGCGAATCCGCCCGCGGCCGTGGCGACCTGGTTGGGTTGCGGCAGGCCGATCGGAGCGTTGGCGCTCAGGTTCGGGCTGTACGAGACGTAGAACGGAACGGTCGCGTACTCGTTGGAGTACGGATCGGAGTACAGCACTTCGTACACGAGGAGGGCCGAAGGACCCGTGATCCCGAATAGGTTCGAAGACGTCGCGGCGACCGTCATCTGAGAAGAGGTGTTGGCGCCGGATGCGTCGGTCGAGACCAGAACCATAACGCCGCTGGTTTGGCCAGTGGCTTGGCGCTGAATCACAACAACTTCCTGAACCCACAGGGTCAGGCCGCTGGGGATGCCCTGCAGAGCCACCGCGAGGCGGGTTCCCTGAGAGGCTTGGCCAGCAGTGGCGACACCGGTCGTGGAGGCGAAATTGCCACCAAAACCAGCTCCGCCAGTGACCGAGACCGTGCTGCTGGTGCCGAAGGTCTGGAGACCCGGAGGAGGATTCGGGGACGGATTGGACGACGACGAAATCGACTCGAAGCCGCTTTCCGTGAAGTAGTTCACGCCCGGAACGTTCTGATTCAGGTCGGTATTGGTGATCACCGGAGCGATCGGCGTGTTCACGAGCCACTGACCGCTGGCGAACGAGCCGTTCTGCTGCGCGACGTTCAGGTTGCGCACTTTCCATGCGTTGCTGAAGCCTTCCACGAAGGTCAGAGCAGCGTCAACGGTTGACGGATAGCCACTGGAGGCCTTCAAGCCGGGATCATACGCATTGCACTGGGCGAAGCTCAGCGAGGACTTGGTCACCTTGCTGGTCAGACCGAGCTGGGCGGTCGCAACCACCAAAGCCTGGAAGCTGATCGGCACAGTGGCGCTGCCCGAGGAACCGATGCCCATGGTGATCGGCACCTGGAAGTTCGACTGGGCCGCACCGGTCTGGTTCGCATCGACGCGCACGTTGGTGAAGCGCAGAATGCGGGTGTTGTTGCTGCCCGGAGGATCAAACGGAACGTTGTTGAACACGACCGAGGTGTAGAACAGGTTGGTGCCCACAACAGGAACACGACCCTGGAACACGTTCGGACGGGCATTCGACGATCCATTGTAGGTCCCAACGCCATTGCCGACGCCGAGGATCGTGCAAACACCAGCAGGGCCACCGGCCGCACCGCTGTCGCAAACCTGCAAGGGGATGGTCGGATTCGTGGGCGAGTTCGGCTCGTCGATGATCAAGAGAGCTTCATCGAATACGGTCGAATTCAGAGCGCCGGAGAGCTGCTGCGTACCGGTGATCTTGCTCGTCACGTTGTAATTCATGAACAGCTGGATGTTGATGGCCGGGACGGGCTGACCAGCAGCGGTGGGGGTACCACCGGTGCAAGAAAGCACCACGTCACCAACCTGCTCCGCCAAACCTTCAGCGCGAACCAAGTTGTCCGTGGCCGTCTGAACGGTGCAAGTCAGGGCCTGCTGTCCTGTCTGTGCGCTGGCCGGAACCGAGAGCCCTGCGAGCAGAGCCACTGCGGCAAGCGCGAATAACCATTTGCGAAAATCTGCCATTTCCTTCTCCTTGTGAATTTTTGGAATTGAATTGATGGAAGTTCTTTTTTTCAACCTGAGCCTCAATCTACAATTCCCTCGGCTTTGCAGCCTTGGAAACCGAGCTCCCCAGCCCAAACTTCACTCTGGCTGATCTCCGCTCGACTGCTGTGTTGCCTAAGCTCATTCTTTACTTTAAGACTTCTCGTTTTTCGACTTCTTTTTCTTCAGTGCTCGCGGGACTCACGGTCAATGAATCCGCCTAAACTGCTTTAAACCCTGGACGCAGTCAAATTATTGATACCACTCTCTGCCTGACCAAGTCAAGCCTAAAGTGCTGGCCCATATCCGAAAAGCTGACTCCCGATAACCCACTAGAGCTTCCTCATTCCACCATAGTGCCCCCTCCAAGGTCAAGGGGCGACGCCGAACGGCGCTGAATGCGCCTTGAACGGGGTGATTCCTAAGCCCAACCGGCAGGCGCCTATTGGCGGCGGATATCCCGCTTCATCAGCTTGACCCTGCTTTTCAGCTCATCGCTGGCTTCGATTAATTGAGTCTCGTCGAAGATAACGTGGGGAGTAAAAAACATAATCAGCTCATCGCGTTCCTTGGAAACGCTCTTGGACCCGAACAGAGCGCCTAGCCATGGGATGCGGATGAGTCCAGGAATGCCGTTGATCTGGTTCGAAATTTTTTCGGATATCAACCCACCGATGGCGATGGTATCGCCATCCATCAGCGTGATTTGCGTCTGGACTACCTGCTGCGAGAAGGCTGGGGTGGCCGCGTTGGTGGTGGCAGCGGCATCAACGTCGCTGATTTCCTGGTTGATGATCAGCGTCACCACGCCGCTGGCATTCACCCGCGCGTTGACCTGCAGCGTGATGCCTGTGTTTTCCGACGAAAAGGACGAGGTGCTGGTGATATTGCCGCCGGAGGGAATTACGGTAGAGCCGGTGGTGACCGGAATCTGCGTGCCTACGTTGATGGTCGCTGGAATGCTATCGGTGGCAATGAGACTGGGCTCCGAGAGCAGCTTCGAATACTGGCGGTTTTCGTTAGCCGAGAGCGTCAGCAGCAACTGGCGGCTCTGGCCGACGATAGTTCCGGCGGTGAACGCCGTGCCGCTGGATATACTGCCCAACAGTTGATGCGCGAAAGACCCGGTTGCACCGTTTTTCGTCAACTGGGCGGTGATGTTGCTGGCAAAGGAGTCGCTCAGCGTGACCGAATAAATCTTGGCTTCGAGAAGAATCTGGCGCGGAGGCACGTCTAGTTCCTTGAGTGTCTTCAGGATGCTCTGGTACTGCTGGGCGTTCGCCTGGATGATCAGCTTGTTGTCTAATGGATTGGGAATAATGCGCGGCGCGGGGATAGCGGGCGCGGCGCTGGACCCTCCCGATGTGGTCGCCGCTGCTCCGCCAATAGGTCCTCCGGCAGCAGCCGCGGTCTGACCAGTGGCATTAACGGCCGGAGCTTGCGCCGAAAAGCCTCCAAACGCCGGATAGCCATAGGCTTGGGAGCCGTTATAGCCTCCTCCAAAGCCGCCGCCATAGCCGCCTCCGACGCCGCTCATGCCGTTGGCTCCGCACCCGCCGGCGCCGCCGAAGCCGCTGTTGAAGCCGTTGGAATTGCCATAGCCTCCAGAGTTGCCATACCCTCCACCACCCCCGAAGGACTGCCCGCCACCGTATGTGTTACCGTAGCCGCCTCCGCCCCCATATCCCCCGCCGTACCCGCCGCCGGTGTTGCCGTACCCGGACTGAAATCCGCCGCCCATCCCTCCGGCGAAGGATGACGTCATGCCGGGGTTGTACACCTGGTTCAGCGCCATCGCCAGACATTCCGCCCGGCCGTAATAGACCTTATATACGTAAGTCTCGATGTCGCCAGCAGCCAGCTTCACCGGAATATCCAATTTGGCCAACCACTCCCCAACGGTGGTGAACACGCCGGGGTTGGACGCCACGGCGATCAGCGTATTGATACGGTCCACGCCAATAAAACGCACCGGGGAAGACTTGGCGTCCAGCGAAATGGACTTGAACACATTCTCCAGGTCCTTGGCCACTTCGGTGGGCTTCACATTCTTCACGTCGTAGAGGCGTACGCGCTGGTTGACAAACGCCTCGCTGTCGAACTCCGCGATCAGGTCCATGGTGCGGCGCATGTTACGCCGGCTATCGAGCAAAAACAGCAGATTGGCGGGCGGATAAGAAATCATCTCGGAGTTTTCGCCGGCGAACTCCTTCAGGATTTTCATCAGTTCATCCACACCCACGTACTTGAGGAAGACCAGATTGAGCATGGTTTGGTCATCCTCGGCGATGTTCCTGGCGTTGATTTCCGGGCGCATCGGCAGATGCTTGATCTCTTTCAGCGGCACGACACGGTACAACTGTCCGTCCTGCACCAGGCCGTAGTTATTAATGCGCAGGATCAGCTCCAGCATGTTGCGCGCGTCCAGCCCGGTGGGGTCGCCATAGGTATTCAGCGTGATGGAGCCCTTTACGGCGGGGTCGACGATGATGTTCATCTTGAGCAGGCGCGCCAGTTGATCGATCACCGCGCTGAGCGAGGCGTTTTCGAGGTTGGTGTTACCCATCGCCACGGGCGCGCCGGGCGCGTTCTGCGCTGCGGTCTGAGTTGGGGCCATTTGGACCGGGGCGGCCTGTGCGGGGGCAGTTTGGGCGGGCACCGTTTGGGCTGGGGCCGTTTGGGCCGGAGCAACTTGGGTGGGAGCTGCTTGGACCGGGGCCGTTTGCGGCGCAGGGGGTTTGGCCGCGGCGCCCGGTGCAGGTTGAGTAGTCACCGTCGGGGGGCGCTGCTGCGGCGGCGGAGGCGGGAACTGCTGCGCGCGCGCCAGCAGCGCCGCGCCCAGCATGGATACGAGTACATTCTTCATCTTTATTCCTTGGTCCTTCACTACGGATTCACCGCGCGCCACAGGCAGACTTTGTCGCCGAACAGGTTGGCGGTGATTTCTTTCCTGTAGCCTTCCTCAATGGTTCCGGCAGGCGACGTATCGCCCGGGACGCATTGCCGGATGCCTCCACCGTTATCCTTGCCCAGCTTTTCCGATCCTTTGACGTCTCCGCCCACCGATTTAACGTTCGGCGAACTGGCGGCCGCAACTGCGGAGGGCGCGGGCGCAGCGGACTGCCGCGCTGAGGCCGCTTCCTGCATGGCTTCTTTGTCGCGCAGAGTGTCAGGATCGCGTTCCACCAGTTTGCCGTCCCAATCGAACACGATTTTTTCGCGGCTGAAGCTCACCAGCAGGAACGGACCCACTTTATCGCCAGCGTGATATCGCTTTTGTGTGTCTTTGGGAAGGCGCAGCAGCACCACTCGATCACCAAAGTTCATTTCGCCGTAATACACCGGCAAATCCGGCATGCGCGGCGGAGGCGGAGGCGTAGGAGGCGGCGGGGGGGGCTCGACAATCACGTTAGGATTGCGGTCGCGCGAAAACAGCGTCTTCTGCGCGATCTCCACATAATCGGAGGCCGAAGGAGGCTTGGGCAAAGGAATCGGCGGAGGTGCCGGCGTCGCACGAGGCTGCGGTGCCGCGTTCAGCACCGCTTGTTCATGGCGCCGCGCGTCAACCCAGCGCTCCCGCAGCATCCAGAACAGCCATCCGGCAAACGCCAGCAGCGCGAAATTTAACAGGATAATTTTACGGTTCACGACGCGCCCACTCCTTTTTTCACCGGAACCAGTTTGCGCGGCACAATGCCGCTAACGGTCAACCGCACGCCCAGGATTTTGTCTTTCGAACTGTTGCTGCTCACGCGCACCTCATTCGAGGCGATCAGTTCCGGGCGCTTGCCCAGAGCGGCCAAAATGTTGGTTAACTGGTCGATGCCGCAATCGATCTGCACCGTTACTACTACTTCTCCGTAGGCGTCGCCGAACGGACGCACCGCGCCCAGTTCCTGCGATCGAATCTCCACGCGCGGATTCTCATCGTGGCCCAGTTGCCGCAGGATTTGGATGATCTGCGCCTGCGCCTGCTGCGCTGTATCGGCGATGATCAGCCCTTTTTCACGCTGCGCCAGATCGGCTGAGGCCTGCTGGAACAGCTCCTGTTTTTTCGGCGCGGATTCGGCCTGCTCTCGTAGCTTTGCCAGTTGTTTTTCCGCCGTCGAAACCGAATTCGCGGGCTCCGCCAGTGCCACTGCGGATGTGCTCGAACTCGATTGCCAATAGGTGTAGATCGCGCCCAGGAGCAGGCTGACGAAAGACCATGCTACAAAACGGCGGATGGCCGGGGAGAGGTTCATTTGCCCGCCTCCCTCTGGCTCCGGACGCGAAACGCTTCGCCCGTCTGAATACGCACCGGCTGCATGGCGAACTCCGACGCTTCAAAATACGGCGAGGCGTCGATTTGCTTGAGCAGCGGCGCGGCCTGATCGGCTTCGCCTGCCACCACAATCTGCGAACGCGTCAGTTCCAGCGTGTTGAGCCAGATCGGAGGCGGAAGAATATGCGTCATCTCCCGCATGGCGTCGATGTCCAGCTTGGAGCGGTTGCGGAACTGATCCAGCAGAATGGTCTTCTGCCTCGCCGCGGCGGTGTCTTTCTCCAGCCTCACTGCTTGCGCCGCGCGCGGACGAACCCCGGCGATCTGCTCGTTGAGAGAACGCAGGTAGCGCCGGTTTTCCACCACCGGATACGCCACCAGCGCCGCGCCGCCGGTAAGCAGTACGCCCGCCGCCACTGCCGTGGGAATCCACAACGCGCGCGCGTTTGACGCGCGCTGTTCCTTCGGCAGAAGATTCAATGGCAGCGACAACAACGGGCACGCGGCGACCAATGCGGCGGCGTGAGGCAGCGCCGGATCGGCTCCGAGCAGCGCATGAAATGAGCGCGTTTCCGTCAGCGGATCCAGGCGAAGCTCGGCCAATGCCAGCGCCGCGGCGCGATCCGGCGCGGCGTCGAAGGTTGCCGAAAAGAGGGGCCGCGCGGGACTCTCGCCATACATTTCGACGCGCCCGTTCACTTCCTGTAACGCGAGCGCCGGCGCGGGTTCGGACGTAAACAACCGCCGCGCCGAATAAATCGCCGCCGGAGCGCAAGTGAAGCTGGCGACCTTCACGCCCGCTTCCGCAAACCATGCCTGATATTTTTCGACGGCTGCGCGTCGCGCAATCGCGACCAGCACGATGGACGTGCCGGGTAAGCGCGCCCAACTGGACGCCACGTCGTCTTCGGCGTAGGGATGCAAGCCGTCCAACTGATAGCCGACCGCTGCTGCCAGATCCTTATCGGACACGCCCGGCACCGCGATTTGCCGCAGGATGACGTCCTCGCGCGGCAACAGCACGGTGGCTACGGCATACTTCCAGTCGATTTTTTTGAGGAACGCCGCGTATTCGCGACCCCAATCGGCGGCGGGCTGCTGCGCGGCGTTCTCAATCGAAAACCCGTCCACCGCGCGCGCTCCATTGGGACGCACGCGGACGGCCGCGATGCGCAGAGTCTCCGAGCCGCGCGCACCCGCGATCTCGATCCCGACTCCGTTGCCAAAAGCCAGAAATTTGCGGAGGCTGGAAGGAATCATCGCGTCACACCAGCCGGAGAAATCGCCGCTTCCGACCACGCATCGTCATACCAGCGCAGCACGTGCACCGGAATCTGGTACAGCTTGCGGTTCACCAGTTTCACCGTCGCGGAAGCCGTCCGCAGAGTCCCGGAAG